>Ga0164293_10004981_pt1 | contig 11310 bp, 16 predicted proteins | sample GEODES118metaG_FD_111487 | JGI IMG/M metagenome (GOLD analysis project Ga0164293, IMG submission 111487) | Eutrophic lake water microbial communities from Lake Mendota, Wisconsin, USA - GEODES118 metaG | ecosystem: Environmental > Aquatic > Freshwater > Lake | place: USA: Lake Mendota...
TGTTCATTTTAATCCCAATTCTTTTCGAATTTTTGTGGCCGAAATATCAGTGATAGCATCGTCGAACAACTCTTCACCTGCTGAATAACCCACGCCGCGACCCCAGCCAATATGCACAATGTTGGGCACAACTTGTATTTCGTATTGGCCTTGATACAGCGGATCTAAGTCTCTGCGTATAAATGATTTTACTCGCTCTACTTCAAATGGATTTGACCCTTGCCACCCCTGCACATCACGCACTTGAATTACCACTTGCCCTGTGCGCTGTAATAATCGCTCAAATAGCGCACGATGTCCATCATGCCAGGGCTGCCAACGACCCAACATTTGCACAGTTTCGCTCTTGAAATCAAATGTAGGTCTACGACGATTGTCGATAATGTGCTCTTTTGCAAAGTCCGCCCATTTTTCACAGTTTTGTTCAGGCACACGGAAATCATATATGTCAGGTTCCACGAACATGGCATTGGTATCAGCGTAACGACCTTCGCGTATGGTATCCATCCAGATTGTCCAGTCTGCTTTGAACACATTGCGCATTTCCACCAAAGGAGCCACAAAGTCCGCAATCATATAGTCATATGCAGGCAGTTTGTCTGCTAGTTCTCTCATGCGTTTGGCTTGACGAATGCGCCCTGATTCCGAAAAATCCCAGTCATTGTACTGTTCGCGGATTTCGTCTGCGTTAAGCCAACCCACCTGTTTGCCAGCTGCTTCTAGCTGTGCTTTTAATTCCCGTGCCAGTGTGGTTTTACCCGAGCCCGGCAAGCCCATGATCAAGATGCGTTGTGTCATTTTATTTCCTTTATTCTATTTAAGAATTCAATGTGTTGGGTGTGTTTATTTTGCTTGTGTCAAGTTATAACTTTTGATCAATTCAAACCCAGCTTGGTGTGCAGGCTCCAGTGGGTGCAGGGTGGGAGATATTTCAAAATTATTCTTTTTACTCCAATCCAGAAAAGTCAACCCGTTAAACTTGGTCATGTAAGGTCTGACATAATCTTGCAAAAATAAAATTGACGGCGTGGCATGCCATTCAGTTTCAAAAATCAACTCATCCATGTAGGTCATTATGAATGGACAATTTTTTTGTTTCAATGTATCAATAGCCAATTTAATATTGATCAATGTAGTTAATTTGTCCCTGTACTGCGAGTGCAGGTCCCTGTAATAAACCGTTGCCCGATGATCAGTGTCGATGGGCATGATTGTTTTCCAATGATGAGTTTTGTCTTGATTGTAATCAAATCTGTCAATCCAAGTCCATCCTATAACAAACAAACTGTGCTCGTCTTTGTAGATTTGATTTAATAAACGTTCTGTAATTTGCAAATTACCAGCGCCGGGCCGAGCATAGCACTCATATTCATATCCAAGATCTTGGGCCAACAATGCAGGCCATGTTAATCGACTGGCAGTTGCACGAGGCAAATTGCGACCGTCATCAGGCAAATCACTGCCCCAAATAAAGGAGCAGCCAAAACTCTTTAATTTCATTGTGAATTATATACCAGCGGCGCTTTGCCAGCTCTTTAATTCAGGGTCAGGTTTGTATATTTTTCGAACTGGTAGGCCAGCTGCTGTACGCATTTCGTTCAGTTCACTCTCGTGTGTGCGAGTGTAGTCATTGGGTGTGAGTGGCACTGTTTTGGCAAATGCTTCAGGATCCCAAGGATATTTTTTGCCTTCGTAATGCCAGTTCCAGTCAGCCGCATTGTATTCAGTTAGTGTTTCTAGGTCTTCTAGCATTTCGTTGATATTGCCGGGAGCGGCTGAACGTCTGCGCATTTCCACGTACACTAGATATCTGTTGGGTTTGATTTCACCGGGTGAACGATCAGCATCCAGCACAAAGTCATAGCCCTTTTCAAACCAACTCACCAGGTCTTTGGCAGCGGCTTTGTCACGCACAAAAAAGCTCAGCACAATAATGTCAGCATCATCGCCCATTTTGCTTGAGAATTCATCCACGTGAACAGTGGGCTTCATGAGCCCGTCTAAGTCACGATACTGAAGACCTTCATGCAAGGGGCGCACCGGCTGCTCCTGGTTGGGGGTTTTGTTGTAGGGTTTGTTGTGCATCTTGGGCTGCCTGCTCACTTTGATTGGCTTCTTTATCTAGATCCTGCTCGTATGCTTGATCCAAATCATCAAGATCAATGTCCTGATCTTCCATTTCGATTGAACCTGTTTTGATATCACTCATTAGGGCTTTGGGCATGGTAATTGACACCAGCCAAACTTCTTTTTCAGTCATTCGTGCTGCATGGCCGCCGGGTTGATAGTCTGAGGGAGTTTGAATTTTGACAGGTATTTTGATCTTTTGTTTTTTGTATACAACTTCGCAGTCAAATGGCAACAAGCGTTTGCCACCACGTGGATCGGGCATCAAGTTCTTGGGCCACATGAAAATGGCAGTCACACGGTACTTGCCCACTTCGGGTCCAGCTACTAATTCACCAATTTCCCAGTTGCGGAATGCATATACATCCAGTTCATCCAGCACACGTTCCATGTCTAACAGCGTAGCGATACTGCCGTCGCTCATGTAAAGGTCTTTGATGTTGTCGGCCACCTGCCAGTAATCTTCGTGATTCTTGAAGATTTCTTTGTCGTTGATGCCAAATTTGTTATGTGTCTGCATGGTAATTTATTTATGGCGAGTGGCGTCTGGCCAGCAGATTGAGATTCTGGAGCAAAGCCAAATACTTAGTCCAATATGTCAGCCAAATCTGTCCACATATCTAGAAGATTTGTTGACCGTAAATATCATTGTCCATCAAGGACAAAAGGAGTATAGAAACTTTGAGCAGAAATCGCGCCCTAAAAGCACAACAAAAAAAGATGAATCAGGCTGTGGAAAATACCATACACTTCAATCAAACTCTACGTCAACAACAACCACGTAGAATTGACTTGGTCCCTCGCACACGAAACCAGGAACGATTGGTTATGGCACTACAAAACCCTGACGCTGACATAGTAGTAACAGTGGGTCCTGCAGGAACAGGTAAAACTTATCTAGCCATGTTAGCGGCCATACGAGCACTGAGAGAAGGCACATGTGATAGGATAGTGATGACCCGCCCAGCAGTGGGGGTAGAGGGAGAAAGTCATGGTTTCCTTCCAGGCAATTTAGTTGCCAAAATGGAACCATGGACCAGACCGCTGTTGGACGTCATGCGAGAGTATTATCGCCCAGCAGACATCTTGGCCATGATAGAAGATCAGGTAGTGGAAATTTCGCCTCTGGCATACATGCGAGGCCGCACCTTTAAAAACTCATGGATAATAGCCGACGAAATGCAAAATGCAACTCCGGCCCAGGTCAAGATGCTGATGACCCGCATAGGTTCTGGTAGTAAGATTGTTGTCACAGGTGATATCGAGCAAGCTGATCGCAATAGAGGCGACAACGGCTTGATGGACTTGTGTGAACGATTACAGGCCACGCCTGTTGCAGGTATTGCTGTGTGTGCCCTAGAAGGCAGAGATATTCAACGCCACAGCATCATTGGGTCAGTGTTGAAATTGTACGCAGATTAGGAGGTGATTATCGCGTAAATTTCCCGCCAATTTTTGACGACCGGATACGGGCACTCATGATTCATGTTGTGCCCGTGTTCCATTAGGATACTACGTAATCCCAATTCAATCCCAACTTCGGCATTTTCGGGCTTGTCCTCAATCCACCAGCAGCCACTATCACGATAGGGCTCCAAGGCCTCATTCTTATCTGCACCAGTTTCCAAACAAGTCACAAGTTCAAACGCTGTGTCTCCAAACAGTTTGGCAAGATTCATTTCTCTCAGTCGCTTGGCGTTTACATCAGTTGACAGGCTGGTAATACAATGAAACCGATAGCCATGTTCCTCATGCAGTCGCTTCACATAGTACATGGCATCACGTAACGGTGGCAAGAATCCAATGGCAGCTGACTCGTTAAACAGTTTGATCAGTTTACGACCTTGGTCTTTTGTAATGCCATAACGTTCGCCAATGTCGTATATGAATTCAAAGCCTGGTTGTTTTTCGTGTCCGTGCTGTTCCATCCAGATGGCAAACGCATACTCCCAGTTAAGGAGCACGCCGTCGGCGTCAACTAGGATTAGGCTCTGCGGGTTGTGCTTCTGTGTCTTTTTTGCGGTATTCAACTGTGTATCCATTTTCATTAAACAATCGGGTAATGGTAGATTCGTAGTGTTCCATGTAGTACTCTACAATTCTATCAAAGTCTCTGGGCACTTGAACACCGCCCATAGTGCATTTTAACACAGATAGTGTTTTGAAGTCAAGTATAACATTGGCTGTTTGATGATCGCGTGTTTTTAAGTTTTTGGACACTGCCATCACTTCGTCAATTTGACCTGTGGGTTTTTTGTAATAGGTTAGGATTAGGTATCTCATTGGATTTGACTTAATTCGATTAAAGTAGCACTCAAGTTGATTTCTTGATCAGCTACCAGTGGCACATTGGCTGCACCATTGCGTATGATCACAATTGCTTGATCTTGTTTTTCTGCTGTGTCAGCCCACAAGTCCAAGTTGTCGTACATCCACCGGAATATTTCATTAGACTCATCAGCATCTGCACTTTGACACAGCACAGTTCTGGCTTCTCTCACACGACCTGTTTTGAACAATTCCACGCAGTCCAGCTTCCAGTCTTTGGCTGACTTGTCTGCGGCATTAGGTGGCGCAAGGCTACCGCTTTGGCTGTTGGGTTGTAACAGATTCAAACACTTGCGCAGATCAGGATAGGTAGCCTTCACATACGTGTCCAGTATGTCTAAATCAAATTCCACACCTTCTGTGACCAGCACAGTGGCTGCTCGAGCTGTGAATTCTGTGTGATCTGTTTTGGTGATATGGAACCCTTGGCAACGACTGTGTAGCGGTGCAATGATTCTGCTGGGGTAGTTGCAAGTAAGAATGAATCTCACTGTTTGACTGTAATCTTCCATCAAGTTGCGAAGCGCAGGTTGCACAGATGCAGGATTCATGTAGTCAGCTTCATCAATCAACACAATCTTAAACCGACCAAATGGCATGGTCTGACAAAACCCAATCAGTTTGTCCACCCATTCCATCTTTCTAGCTTCCTTGGATCCATTAGCATACATGATATCAAATTCATCTATGCCCAGCTCATTGATCAGCAGTTTGGCCAGAGTGGTCTTGCCTGTGCCTGCTGGACCGCTGAGCATCAAGTGCGGGATGGATCCATCACGTATCCATGACTGCACTTGTTCTCGTTGTACGTCGTCCACAAACACATAACCGTCTACTGTGCGAGGACGATACTTCTCTACCCATAATTCTTTCATGTTATTTCCTAAATGTCACACTGTTGTTGAGATCTACGCCATGTGCGGCATACCATTCTCGTTGTGTAGGTGCAAGTTGCGCACGATATTGATTTAATTTGTTGAATGATTGAAAGTATTCATCTGCTAATTGTAGCATGGCTGTACTGCTTTGTCTACAGCGTCTGGACATGTCCAATCCATAATACAAACTCTCACTAAGATATAAATGCATTGGATACGGTCTATAAGTTCCTGCAAAACGAGCTGGAGTGTAGTGATCAGGATCAGCCATGGCGGCAAATATCAAATCTTCAAGTTTTCGTTTTTGAGCAATGTTGTGATTTCTACGCCAATATTCACTTGTATTTCTTGGGGCCAACGCCTGATGGAATTCCAGTCTTTCAGCCACACTGTTATAAAAATTATTGGTTCGGCGATTGTAAACATTTACAGAACTGTTGATATTTGCCGGAGATTGAAACAGTTCAATTAGAGTTTGTATTTGTCGAATTTGCAGTGCAACCGAGTTGGCATCAAACGGATCAAGAAACCCTGATGCAAGACCCAACAGAGCAAAATTTTTATTTAGAGCAGTCTGATAACTGCCCGGAGTCCATCGCATGATCACAGGATCCACTGTGCGTGTGTGTGGATCACTTAGTGAGTCTAGTTCTTCCAATGCCTGGTCTGGTGTGATAAAACTGCTGTCAAAATTGTAACCAAAACTTTTGCAATGTTGCATGCTGATAGCAAATGTCCATCCATAATCCATGCCATAGCCAGTGGTATATGGCATCATTTCTTGATCAACATTTTCGGTATAACCATTGCCCACAACCACAGTGGTATCATGATAGATTTCTGTAGAAGGCCGGGAATATGCAAGATCAAATTCTTTGCCAAGTAGTCTACTGAATCCAGTGCAGTCTAAATAAAAATCAGCAGTTACTTCTTTGCCTGATGCTAACGTTACAGATAGAATGCCGCCAGAATTTGTTTTTTTAATTTCGTGTACTTCACTGTCATACACCTGATCCAACTGTGACTGATAACGGGTTTTTAACCATTCACCAAATGACCAGCTGTTTATCTGTAGTGACGGTATTGTCCATTCACTGCCAATGTAATGAGGTAAGATTCGATGTTGACTTGCATACCAATAGAACTGATTGATGTCTGGGCCAAAATCATCTAATGTTCTGCGTCCTGCTAGATACAGTTCGTACCAAAGATCAGTCAACATATATTTGTCAGCACCTGGCAATTGATATTCGGGCAACAGATTAAGACCGGTATGTCCGGGATCTAATAGAACATCGGCAGCCGGCACAACCGGAAACCCACTAAAAAATCCTGTGTCAGCTGCTGACTGAAAGTTTTGCCACTTCATGTTAGTTTTGGCAACAGAGTTAGTGTGGGTTAAAATGTCTGTCACAAGAGCAGTATCAGCTGGAACTTTTAACAAGTCAGCAATCCATTTAACAAACCCTGGAGGACAACTTAATCCAAGTCCGGACAACTTCATCTCTTGCCCACTATCAATCATCACAACATTATAGTGGGGATAGTTGCGTTTGATTGCAGCGGCCGCTAACATTCCAGTGAAGCCACTTCCTATAATACAGATTTTCATAGAGAATTTGTTTGATTATTTGTCACTCAACACTTTCCACATTTTTTCTTTTTGTTGTTGTTCCAGCCATTCTTGTTCACCAGCGAAAGTGGCGGTGTTCTTCAGCATCTCTTCCACTGCAAATTTCACGCGATATAGGTCTTGTTTACAAGGCCAGTTGTTCCAGCCTGTAACATACGGGTCGTTGGCACCGTAGTACATTCGTTGACAGTCTGAAATAACTCGATCAACGTTCCAATTTTTTGTCATCAGTTGTGTTGCATGTGAGTGGGTTTGGCTTCTATGTGAATGGCTTCCGAAAATGTTTCGTCTTGTGGTTCTTCATCGCTCACAATTAACAGATCTTTAGGATCAACTCTACGCAGAGTTTTTTTGCCAGTTTCATCTTCTACCTCAATGCCCCTGGTCCATCGACCATGCGCCACACACACCCATTGTCCTACTCGAACATCCTGTTGATCAGGGCCAACAGCATATACCTGCCCCCATCTTGGTCGGATGCCTGTACTTTTGCCATTGTCATTGAGCAACACAATACCACCTGTGGTAAAGCGTTCGTCGAACGTCATGTCAGTCACAATGACTGAATCATTCAGTGGATGGATTTGATGTTTGTCAAATCGGTGTGCGCTGTACGCTAGTTTCATCCTTCTTTTCCTTTTCTTATTTGAACCTGTTGACTGTATTGCTTGTGAAGCTGTTGAGGTTTTGCATGAGTAACTAAGCCAGCATCATCAATCACATCTCCACGGGCATTGACCTTCATGTTGCCAACTGCGCGAACTTGTTCGTTTTTCAGTGCCAAACTGCGCATGTCCAATGTTTTACCATTGGCTGTTTTGTGTACATTTCCTGCCATGATCATCTCCTTAAAACAATATTTAACGTAAAAATTCCGCAGGATCTAATTCATAGTACATGCTGTTGATTTGATGCACACCCAATTTGTACAGTACAAAACTGGCTGTGCTAGATCCACGGCCCACGCCCCAAATCAAATTGTTCTGTGTCATCACATCCACAAGGTATTTGAGATAACGTAACAGATTGAACAAGTCACGTTCTTGAAACAACAGTAATTCTTCACCACATCGCTGTAGTTCAGCATCTGTAGTGCATAGACTCAGCACATGTTCTGCTATGTCCATCTGTTGATATTGATCACTCATGTACCAACGACTTTGACACTGACGGTCATATTCCTCTGTGGGCATGGCCTCCATCAAGTCATTGTAAGCAATTAACTTGGGCACATTGTCCAACATCAGCGCGGCTGTTTCTAAGTTCACTGATGAATCCACAATCATGCCATCCAAGCCAGATGGATCAAACCCACGCAAGATCAAGTCAACCAAGTCTGCTTCGTTGAATATCAGTTCACCGTGATTATTTTGCTTCATGCTTGCGAAAGTCAGGATAGATTACAGTATTGCCAGTGGGTTCAATGCGATCTTCTGGCCACATGAGGCCATATTCGTGCCAGACATTTGGTGTGACTTTGACCACGTTGTCGGGAGTTGATTCTGTTTCCAAGGTATGGTGTTGAACAGAAGGATTGTACCACCAAGCATCTTCTGCCACCGGCCAGTGTGCAAACACACCAAGATTGTCTTCGTCGTCATGCGAGTACCAAACAGAATCACCCAACACACTAGAGATATCCAAACTGGTCACAGTCATTCGACCTTCCATGATAGCATTGAGTTTGCAGTATAACATCATGCCAACAATCTGGTCAACCGGTGCCTCGGGCAACGTGGTAACATTGGTGCCCAGCATTTGAAACATTTCTGCTTTGTCATGATCTGCCGGACCAAAAAACACAGTATTGGCCAAGTCGTGATACACAAAGCATTTGAGTCTTTCTAGTGCAATATTACTGCTGGCAGCATCCGCAGTTTGAGTTAACAAACTCACACTGATCGAATAACTGTTAAATTGCAACTGATCTTCGTAGTAGATGCCTGCTAGGAATTCTAAATCGTATTGTAGTCTTACATTCATTGGATGTCGATTTTGTTGTCAAAGTTTGCGTCGGATTTCTTGTATGATTCTTGTAATTTTTCTTGATACTTGACATTATGGCTCTCGATAGCCATGCGTATTTGATTGCACAAGTGCCCGTTTCCGGTGCGCATGGCCATTGATAGTTTTCGATTGAGATCAGCAATCTTTTCGCCTAACGCATCTATAGTTAGGTTGCTAAGATCGCCAATGAGTGGATGTTCCATAGTGCATTGTAGCAGGATTTTTACGCCTGGTCAATGCTTTTGATCAAGCAAATGTCACGCCATTGTTGCCAATGCAGTACCATTTGGCATTGGTGTACATCAATGTGCAAGCATCGCCAATGGTGTCAAATGTAATAGTACCGGTGCCCGATGTTTTCCATCCAGCATTAGTCACAGTAATAACCATATCGCCACCGTCTGCTACCATGGCAAACACTTTGATCTGCCCATCTGACCCTGCTGCCAGAGTAGCAGTTTCTGCAGCAGATGTGGTAAAGTAACTGGTGGTTTTGACCAAGCTGGCTGCGCCCGATGCAGCAAGATCCTCGCTGACTGTTAGGAATAGCGGATTGGTCAACACATTGTTGGCACGAGTCACATCATTGATAGTAACAGTTGTGCCACCATCTGACGTTGAAAAATCAAACACATAAGTGCCTGTGGCGGCAAATGTAATCTCACCAGCCGCAGCCGAATAGCCTTGGATGCCAGTTGTGCCCAATGTGACTGCGGCAGGCAATGTAACAGTGTAGGCAAGATTGGTAACGGTAATTTGCACACGCAAAATGCCAAAGTATCCACTAGCAGGAAAGTTTGTAAAAGCAAGAGTGATTGATCCTGTACTGGGTGCTACTGTTTGGTACTGACCAGATGCATAGTTTAATGTGACAGTGCCTGAAGTTCCTGCGGCAGCAATTCGTGTGGTGCTAATGTCATTTAAATTAACAGCATAAATGGTGTTGTTGCCCATGTTGTTGTCAAGCGTTGATCCTGTAAGAGCTGCTTTAAGAATGGAGTTGGTTTCTAAATCATTAATTTCTTCTTCGGCATACTGGAAATTTACCTTGATGTTGGTAAAGTTGTCACGGAAACCTTGACTGTTGTTGTCTTGTCCAGCTACTGGATATGATCCGTCAATGTTGTTTGGGTTTATATTACTTGCCATTTTTTGTCCTTGTTAGACCAAGATATTGCTCTTGGGGAATACTAGATATTTATCATAGGTGTCTGTTGGATCGTACATATCCACAGGTACGGCAAATTTCAAACTGTTGCCGTCAAACACAGTTTCGCTAGTAACAACTGTAGGCAGGAACAACCAACTGATTTTTGTAAGTCCTTCACCGGGTGAGCTTGGATAGTACAAAAATGCAGTTTTATAAAAACTTCCATCTAAAACTTGTACATACTCATTCACTACAGGTTGTGTGGTCAGTGTTAACTGCAAACAATTTGAAAGTGGATTTATTGAAATAGTATAAATTGCCATCCGCTGATTTATTGGTGAGTCGGACACTGTGATAGAGTAATCCAAAGCTAACGTATCAAAATAAGTGTCTGGTATGCCCGTTACTCCACCAAACGGCGCCAGCCAAGTTTGCCACCCAGCATCTGCTGTAGGATAGCTACTGCCCGGCGGACCGTTGTATTCTTCTTGGTTGGCAAAAATTATAGTTTTACCTTCAATATCATTAATAACACCGTCTAATCCGCCTAATGAATTTATGTAAGCCAAAGATCTATTGTTTACATCTGACCAGGCCAGGCTGGTACAAATATTCACAGTACCAATAAACACTTTTCCGCCTGTGTCGAATCGATCAAATGTGGTCAGTGTGGGCGGACGTGGAGTCCAATGTTGACCGTCTGTATCCCAATTTTTACTTAGTACTCTGTCTAGAATATAACGATCAACTTTGAAATCAACTGAATTGAGTTGCTGAGCAAAGTATGTTTGAATAAAGTATGCTACTTCTTTAGCACGCCCTGGATTCACATAAGCTATCACCCAAGCTGGAGTAAAACCCAACACCCGTCCATTGGTTTGTTTTGAAGTCATCCAAAGCGGCAACTTGGTTGAAATTTGGCCCACCACGTCAATCACTTGATCTCGCATGTTGATCAAGCTGTTGGGATATACTGAAGTGATTATGGTGCTGCCGTCTGCAGGATCAACAATGGCATAAGGTAGTGTTACAATTTTATTCACACTTTCACCTGCAGCGTTCACAAGATTGTCAATAATCTTGCTGTAAACCACTTCATACACAACTTCACCACTAACAGGATCAATTGCTTGTGCTGTGGCTATTTCGCCCAAGATAAGATTTTTCCAATAGTGATTTTCGTACAA
>Ga0164293_10004983_pt1 | contig 11309 bp, 5 predicted proteins | sample GEODES118metaG_FD_111487 | JGI IMG/M metagenome (GOLD analysis project Ga0164293, IMG submission 111487) | Eutrophic lake water microbial communities from Lake Mendota, Wisconsin, USA - GEODES118 metaG | ecosystem: Environmental > Aquatic > Freshwater > Lake | place: USA: Lake Mendota, Wisconsin...
CTCGATGTGGCAAACGACGACGACCCACGTGCCGATGGCGAGACGCGCTTCGGTCGCGGCTTCCGTTCGGCACGCGCAGGATTCGCTGGCGGCGAGTCGTGGCGCGAGGGGAGCGGCACGCCGGGGGCCCCAAGCGGCGCATTCCGCCCTGGGCGCGACCTAGAGGCGAGGCGGCGCGCCTACGGCGCTGGCGCACGCTCCGACTCGCTCCGCGTGCCCCATGACGAAAGGTCTGATAAGGCCCCCGACGACGAGTTCATTGGTGAGGCGCCAGAACTCATGCAGCCACTGGGCCGGATTCCCCCGTGGGCTTCAGCTGGTCGGGGCGCAACAAGTAATTCGACGACGTCGGGGAGTTCACTTCCACCACCGCCACTTCGGCAAAGTCTACTCACATCCTTCCGCGTGCGAATCCCTGGCGAGCGATACTTTCAGGATGGCGACCGCGTCCTGCACGCCTCGTTCGGCGAAGGGATCGTTGTCACGTCGAAGCTCACCCGCCACGATGAGGAGGTCACCATCGCCTTCGCCGGGTCGGGGGTGAAGACGCTCGCTGCAAGCATCGCCAATCTAGAATTTGTTAGCGACCAAACAAACAAGGAGTAGCGTTCGAGCGATTAATTCTAATCCTCGTCTGACTCTGGACCAGACCCCTTCTTCAAGACAACCGACTGCGACGGATTTCCCATGCGTGTGCAAGCGGCACTTTCAACCGGGTACGCATCCTTGATTGCGTCCCAGTCTGTTGTGCTGATCTCTTCCTCTGCACGCGGCCAAGTACAAATGGCTTCAATTCCAGCGTGGGTGCCGCAAGCCGCTTTAAGGTTTGCCTCTGCAATTTCCACCTGCTTCTTGAGCGAAGGCTGTAGGCCAATCAACTCTAGGTAGATCTGATGCATAGCATCTAGCGCCTGTTTTGATTCATCAGCGCGCGTAACAGCTGAAGCAAGAGCAGCTGTGGCTTTGATGACGTCAGAGATCCGTTCGTCATTTGAGAAGTCCTCGCCTTTGACAGGCGTGATAGAGAACTTGTCGCTTAATTTCATTGCAGTCACCGTGAATGATTGGACAATTTCCAGATAGTTCTTTCGGAATAGCGCCTTGTCAATTGTCTGTCGACCAGAGGACTCTGAAATGTTCACATAGGCGTCAACAGTTACCCCGCGAGCCTTGGCGTCAACAAGGAAGGCTTTGTAACTGGTGAAGACACTGCTGATCTGCTTGAGGCCATAGGTTAAGCAGCGGTGTGAGCTCCACCAGCTCTGTGCTTCCTCAGATACCGGAAGCAAGTCTGCACTGGAGGGCAGCCCCTTTAGCCGTTCGGCCTCTTCAAACATCGGGATAGATGCTTCATATGTTGCGGCCAGATTCTGGCAGCGGGCGATGGCCTCGCTGAGCTGGTTGCCATCGAGCCTGAACCACTCGCCGGGCAGGATGCGGCGGCTGGCGAATTCACGGTGCAGGGTGTTTTCAACCGCGGAGACGAATACGGTCGGAATTTCCTTAACTGACACCAGGGGGCGGGGGTTGCCCGTTTGGTGCTCCTTGGTTCGGTCAGCGGAGCTGCGACCATCCTTCTCCCGCACTAGGCCGATCTTGGTGAACTCTGAGTAACCGCCAGCCAGCTGCTCCCGAATGAAGTAAATCTCCCCACGATCTTGGTCCATATAGCCTCCTCATTAGCTGCTTGGGTGCTCGGAAGGTACCCCGATTGCATGCCATGTAACTGGCACAGTCCTGAACTATCGTCAGGCTCTACCATCAGCCAGGTACGGGGCAAGTACTGCCCCCAGCAGGTCAGGAGGCAGACCCATGGCGAAGGCGAAGCTAAGCACAAAGAGCCCTAAGCGCACGGCCGCCCGAGGCGCTAAGCCGGGCAAGGTCGCCCCAAAGAAGCCAGCCAAGCTATCCCCGCCAAGCCTCCTGCAGGAGGGGGTCAATGACGACGGGAAGAGCTTCGTCGAGCTCCTGGAGTCCCGCAAGGTAAGTAAGGGCTCCGACATGGCCCTCAGCCTCGTGGAGCACTTCGCCTTCGTGAGCCTCGTGAAGGGTGGGCGAATCTTCCTGCGCAGCTGGGCACCAACCGAGAAAAAGTCACGCCCCACGCTCATGGTGCGCTTCCTTGACAAAGGTAAGGCGAAATCGAGCGATGGCCTATGCAACATCCAGGCCAACGGCAAAATCAATATCACCATTGCGCCGATCAAGGCACGCGCACCTAAGGCAGCCAAGGCTCTGGTGGCGCTCGGTGTGCATGCCACTGCAGATCAGCGCGGCTATGACGCAACACCTGCACTCGTTGCGAACCTAACCGCCGCCGCCATGGAGTGGGCTGCGGATAAGCGAGAGCGTTCATAACGCGATGCCAGACGCCCGCCCAAGAACCGGCACAGAACTACTCATCGTCGACAACAGTGACGATGAGTGGAAAGTTTCGACGTACCTACGACAGTGGGCTAAGCACTCTAAGCAGATTGACATTGCGACCGGCTACTTTGAAATCGGCGGGCTTCTTGCAATCGACGGAGCCTGGCAGAAAGTCGGCGACATCCGCATTCTCATGGGTGACACATCAAGCACGCGCACCAGAAAGACACTTAATGACGCGCTACAAGCCCAAGCTGCAAAGCTTGATGAAAGCATCGAAGAGGCAAAAAAGTCCAATCACTTCCTTGAAGGGGTCCCAAGCATTGTTGAAGCAATCGCCAGCGGCCAAATCAAGGTAAAGATCTATCGCAAGCGACGCTTCCATGCGAAGGCGTACATCACACACGCTACAGAAAGCGTAATCGGATCGTTTGGTTTGGTTGGATCCAGCAACTTCACAAACCCAGGGCTCAACGACAACATTGAGCTAAACGTTCAGCTCACCGGCACCCAGGTCCCACCACTTCAGGCTTGGTTTGATGAGCTCTGGGATAAAGCCGACGACGTCACCAAGCAGATGCAAGAAACGATTGAACGCCATACGCGCGCGTACACGCCATTTGAAGTGTATGCCCGTGCGCTGCAAGAGTTTTTCCGCGGGCACGAACTCACTGCATCGGAGTGGGAGCGATCTGAAAGCAAAATGTATCCGCGCCTGGACCGATACCAGCAAGAGGGCTACCAGGCACTGATGAAAATTGCCCACCAGCATGGCGGCGCATTCCTGTGCGACGGCGTTGGACTCGGCAAGACATTTGTAGGGCTAATGCTCATTGAGCGAATGATTCTGATGGAGAGCAAGCGCGTTCTTCTGCTTGCGCCGAAAACTGCGCTTGAGGGTGTTTGGAGACCACACATTGAAGACTATCTGCCGCACATTGGTGGTGATGACACATTTAGCAACCTGAAGCTGATGGCACACACTGATATCAATACGAAGTCTCAACGTGAGACCTTTGAGCGTGCCGCACGCCTTGCTGACATCGTGATCATTGACGAAGCACATCATTTCCGAAATCAGGGCGGGCCAGAGACGCGCTACGGCATGTTGTACGACATGCTGGGAGACGCTGCGGCTGGGAAGAAACAGATCTACATGCTTACGGCTACGCCAATCAACAATCGACTTTCAGACTTTCGTCATCTCGCCGAACTATTCACTCGAAGGGATGAAAAGTATTTCGCAGGGACTCTTGCAGTTCCGAACCTAAAGGCGTACTTCGGTCAGATGGAGAAAGACCTCAAGAAGCGAATAATGCTGTCCGATGGTGAGGGGCTAAGCGAGCGCCTAGGCGACGTAGATGAATTTATGCGGGCTGAGGCCTTCTTCCAGGCCCTAGTCGTGCAGCGAAGCCGTGCGTATGTGCGCGATAGCCAGCTGCAGGAGGGGAAAGCTGCAACGCTGTTCCCTGACCGTAAGCCGCCCAAGGTTGCTGCATATTCGCTAAAGAAATCCTATGGCCGACTTCTTAACTTCCTAGAGGCTGCATTCGATAGTGACGAGCCACTTTTCAAACTACCTGTGTACAACCCAGAGCCGTACTACATTGGGCCGCCGCGCGAGAAAGGCAGTGAACTCGCCTTCAAGCAAGAACGCGCAAAGCAGAACGTCGTGCTAATTCGCACAAACTTCCTCAAGCGCTTTGAGAGCTCAATCCATGCGTTCACTCGCTCATGTGATCGCCTGCTGGCGAAACTAGAGGCATACGCGCTGCTTAACGCACAAACTCCTGATGATCATGAACGACTTAACGCGTGGAAGACGACCAACAAAGCCGTTCTTGAAAACAAAATCAGTCGACAATTAGCATGGGGTGACAAAGAGCCGGAACCATTTGACAACGACAGCGACATTACGCTTGAAGAAGCGTTACTTGATTCCGAAGAGCGACTTGATCCAAAACTCTATGACGTTCCGAAGATTCTCGATGACCTGTACCAGGATATGAACAACGTACTGCAGATTTTACAGCTTTCTGCAGAGACGGAACAGCAGAATGACGACAAAGTGCGCAAACTGATTGAGCTGCTGAAAAGCCCTGACCTTGCAGAAGAGAAGGTGTTGATATTTACTGAGTTTGCCGACACCGCGCTCTATCTGCTGGGCGCACTCGAGCGTGCCAATGTTGCAGGTGTGGAGTGCATCACCGGTGGCCAAACAGGGCGACCTGACTACATCAAACGTTTTGCTCCGTATTACAACCGCAGTGATTCAGCCGAACAGGGAAAGCGAGAAATCCGTGTCTTGATTTCCACTGACGTTCTGTCTGAAGGTTTGAACCTCCAGGATGCAACCAAGATCATCAATTACGACATCCACTGGAATCCTGTACGCCTGATGCAGCGAATCGGACGTGTGGATCGACGAATGAACGCCGAGATTGAGGCGGCCATCAAGCGTGATCATCCAGAACGGCAGCGTGGCATCGTCAACTATTGGAACTTCCTACCCCCAGATGAGCTCAAGAAAATTCTTAGCTTGTATGAAAAAGTAACGACGAAGGTACTGCTCATTTCAAGCACCCTCGGAATTGAAGGTCGTCAGCTACTTACGCCCGAAGACAAATGGGACGACCTTCGTGTTCTTGGTGAATTTGAGGAGAAGTTACAGGGTGCAAAAACCATTGAGGAGGCTATGCATTTGGAGCTCGGGGAGCTTCTGAATGCAGACCCCAACCTTGCCACGCAGCTTGCGGCACTGCCGAACGGCATCTTCAGCGGTAAGAACAAGCCGAAAGCAGGACCTGCAGGCGTCTTCTTCTGCTACGCCCTACCAGCGCTAGATCGTGAGAAGGGTGAATTCACACTTGAGGCAGGGACAACCAAGTGGTACTTCCAGGAAGCGGCAGGCTCTCGAATCCTGACTGAACCAGCAGACATCATTGAAAGCATTCGCTCAAGCGTTACGACCCCCCGCAAGACGGAATTGCCCACAAAGACGTTGTCCGAGATCCGAAACGAAGTGGAGCGCCACATTACGAACTCATACCTCAAGCGCATTGATGCCCCAGTCGGCGTTGCCCCTGAACTGCGCTGCTGGATGGAGGTGAACCAATGACCTCCGACCAGCGCAAGAAGCTCAGTGAAATCAAGCAATTCAAGCAGCTCATTGCGTACCTCCGAGACGAGATGGGCTGGCCGATCAAATCGGACAGTGAGTTTGACGAGCTGACGTACGAGTACACCACCACTGAGCTCGGCATTGACGACAAGAGCGCAGCGCAGATCCAGGAGATCAAGCGACTCCGGCCACTATCAGCCAAGCAGCCGTGGGGCGTCTTCTTCGTAAAGTTCGAGCCGAAGAAGCTACCCGTGGTGGCGCTACGCCGAATTCTGGGTCAGGTAGCCCTCAAGAAGCGTGCCTCTGCCAACCCAGCCGATCGCACCATGTGGGCGCAGGAAGATCTTCTCTTCATCTCCAACTATGGGGAAGGCGACGATCGCCAGATCACCCTTGCCCACTTCTCCGTACCGACCGGGGGGCACACCTCGCCATCGCTGAAGGTGCTCGGCTGGGACAGTAAGGACACTGTGCTCCATCTCGAGGCAGTTGCCCGCGAGCTCACCGAGCAACTCTCATGGCCAGACAACGAGAATGACGTCGAAGCCTGGCGTGCCCAGTGGCGAGCCGCCTTCACCGTTGGCCACCAGGAGGTCATCAAGACCTCTGAGAGACTTTCAATTCGACTTGCCGAACTTGCCCGTGACATTCGGGATCGCATCGCGACCGCCTTGACGATTGAAACTAAGGACGGCCCGCTGACGAAACTCATGAAGGCGTTCCAGGAATCTTTGATTCACGACCTAACCCCTGCAGATTTCGCCGACATGTACGCCCAAACCATCGCATACGGTTTGCTCTCATCCCGCATCGTTGATCCGAAAAAGAATTCGGTTGATGACCTCGCCACCCACATGCGCCTAAGCCCTTTCTTGAAGGAACTTATGGAAACCTTTTTGCACGCCGGGGGAAGAAACACTGGCCAAGGTCTAGACTTTGACGAACTTGGGATCGGCGAGGTCGTGGATCTTCTTGATCAATCCAATATGCAAGCTGTAGTTGCGGACTTTGGCGACCGGAATCCGCAAGAAGATCCAGTTATTCATTTCTATGAGTTGTTCCTTAAGGAGTATGACGCCAGAAAACGCATGGAGCGCGGTGTTTTCTATACCCCGAAACCGGTCGTCTCGTTCATAGTGAAGTCCCTAGATGAAACTTTACGAACTGAATTTGGGCTAAACGACGGGTTGGCCGACACGACTACTTGGGGGGAGTTGAATCAACGCAACAAATCTCTATTGATTCCTGACGGGGTTGACGCGGGGCAAGATTTTGTTCAGATCCTAGATCCAGCTACCGGTACTGGCACCTTTCTTGTCGAAGTCATCGATCAAATATTCATCACGATGGTTTCTAAATGGAGAAGCCAAGGTCACAATGAAACACAGATTGTCGGACTTTGGAACGAGTATGTACCGAAGCACCTTCTGACTCGACTATATGGGTATGAACTCCAAATGGCACCATATGCAATTGCGCACCTAAAGATCGCCCTGAAGCTCTATGAAACTGGATATTCCTTTACGGCGGATGGACGCGTGCGAGTGTATTTAACCAACTCGCTGGAACCAGCCCAAGACTCATCAGGCAAGTTTTCTTTCTCAATGCCCGCTCTCGCACAGGAAGCCGAAGCAGTTTCTGCTATAAAACTTGGGCATAGGTTCACTCTGGTCGTTGGAAATCCACCATATTCAAATTTTGGGCAACTCAACAAAACCCCGTTCATTATGGAATTACTTGCGGATTACAAACGAGATCTTGGCGAAAAAAAGATTAATCTTGACGATGACTCAATTAAGTTCCTACGCTTAGGTCAGCACTTACTTGACCAATCTGGTGCGGGTGCGTTGGGCTTTATAACGAATAATGCTTACTTTGACGGCTTAACTCATCGGCAGATGCGACGGTCAATCATGGATTGCATGACCACAGTTCGGATAGTGAACCTGCACGGGAGCGTTATTCGCGCCGAATCAGCTCCTGACGGCGGACTAGACAAGAACGTCTTTGATATCCAGCAAGGGGTAGGTGTGTCGTTTTGGACGAAAGGCGTTCGCACAAGGAAAAATCCTGAGGTATACCTGACTGATATCTGGGGAAGCCGTGATGAAAAGTATTTGAAGCTTTCAAATTTCCAAGCAGTTAATCAAACGCTTCGTGCGCTAGAGCCAGTCGCGCCGCATTATTTCTTTGCAGATAAATCAGCCGGAGTAGATGACTACTATCAGAATTGGCTTAGCATTACAGAGTGGTTTGATGTTCACGGTTCAGGCTTCAAAACAGACCGAGACGCCGTCACAATTCAATGGAACCCGACTGAGGTTCGTGACGTCGTCCAAGTTTTTGCCACGTTACCAGTTAGAGAAATTCGCGACAAGCTTAACCTCGCAGAAGATGGGCGAGATTGGAAAGTCAGCAATGCAAAGAACGATGTCTTAGCAAATCAAGATAAAGATTGCATTACTGAGGTGCTATACAGACCTTTCGATCATCGGTTCACCTGGTACAGTGGAAAAGCGCGGGGCTTTATCGGCACCCCATCGTTTCCGACAAACCGGCACTTGCTTGGCGGCGCCAATAGAGCAATCATCTGCTGCCGCCAGTTTTCTGGCCAGAAACATTTTATGGCGTTCTGCACAAACACCGTTACTGAAATCAGCTCGCAGCCATATGCCCCATTGCATCTTTTCCCATTAATGCAAAAGCCACAAGATGAGAACCTAGGGCTACTTGACCTTCGCACTGAGCAGCACAATTTTAGCGATAAGCTTGAGGAATTGTTTCTCGAACGGTTTGGCGTTTCAATAGACAACGCTGGGCCGACTTCTCTTTTTAATTATGCTTACGCCCTATTGCATAGTACAAAATACCGAGAAATGTACTCCGATTTCTTGAAGATTGACTATCCGCGCTTGCCACTTACGACCGATTTACAGGTTCTGGATACGCTTGCCTCCCTCGGCTCAGAGATAATGGATCTTCATTTACTGCAGCCAAAGCGATGGCCAAGCGTTCCAACTTCCTTTTTCGGTCAATCAAACGCCGTCGTTGACGGAGCCCACTATGAACAAGGGTCGGTTTACATCAATAAGGGTTTTTCAACGGGCTTTACTGGCATTACAGAAAATGTTTGGGCATTCAGAATCGGTGCGTATCAAGTGTGTGAGAAATGGCTCAAAGACCGCAAGGGTCGCACCCTGACCGTTGACGATGTGGCGCATTATCAGAAGATGGTGGTTGCGATCTCTGAGACGATTCGCCTTATGGGTGACATTGATAAAGTTATTGAGCAACATGGTGGCTGGCCAGGGGCCTTTGAACTAGTCCCCAGCCGGTAAGCAATCTGCGGATTGCAGGTTACCGCCCGCTATCCTCCCCCCATGTGCGGCCGCATCGTTCAGGCAACCTCAACAGATGAGATCGCCCGGACCCGCCTGTCGCCGTGCCGCCGTTGCCGGAGCTGCGGCGCAGGGCCATTCATGCTCATCATTGAAAGAGCGGGTATGTGAAGTTAATGAATACGACTCGTGTAATCTGAGACTATGAAAGCCGATGCAACCGACCTGCAGTCGCTCCTTGACGGCAAAGTCCAGTATGCGGTGCCGCCGTATCAGCGGCCGTATGTATGGAATGAGGACGATCAGTGGGAACCGCTTTGGCAGGACCTCATCGGCGCTGCGGCCCGACTCGAAGATGAATCAACAGCAAATGACCCGTCAAGCCACTTTATCGGTGCCATTGTCCTGCAATCAGAAAGCAACAAAATCGTTACCACTAACCGCCACTGGATCATTGATGGACAGCAGCGCCTTACAACCATCTCGCTTGTAATCAAGGCGGCCCAGCTCGTATCGCTCAAATACGGACTCGAGGATCTCGCCGCGGAGTACTTTGACCTTCTCTTCAATAAGCGAGCAGAAAGTGCCGAACTCAACATCAAGGTTCGGCCTACCCGCCTAGATGAACCTGCATTTAGAGCAGTTATGGACCAGGGCAGTGGGGCCCTCCAACTGATCGAGAACGAGCGGATTTCCCAGGCGTTCCTTTTCTTCCAGCAGAGCATTAACGATTGGCTCAAAGAGGGGGAAGTTGATTCTATCCAACCGGTCACACGGCTAAATCTCCTGCACAAAGTTGTCAGCAGGTGTATCTCCGTAGTCCTCATTCAGCTTGATGGGCGCGAGGATCCACAAATCATCTTCGAAACTCTCAATGATCGTGGCGCACCCCTTCTTGCTGCAGATCTCGTTAAAAACTATTTGCTGCGAAAAGCGGAAACGGAAGGCGAAGACGCACAAAAGATTTACGAAAAGGACTGGCGCCCACTTGAGGATGATTACTGGCGTAAGGGCGTGACTGTAGGACGCCTAGAGGTTCCGCGCATCGATCTCTTTATGACGCGATACCTTGCCATGAAAATTCAAAGCGACGTTGTATCTTCGCAACTTTTCAAGACGTATCGATCATATCTTGATACGGCAGGGATCAAGCCCAGTGAAGCCGTGAAGGATCTCGCCGCATACGCAGCGACATACAGAAGGCTGCTTGCCTGGGTAGATGAGCCAAAGCCAATCAAAGGTCATCAATCAAGTCAACGTCTAGTCAAGAGCGTGTGGGATTTTGAGGCGAATCCACTCTATTCGGCACTCCTATGGCTGTTCGGACCAGAGATTGCCATCGGAGATGATGTGCGCGAGCGTTGTGCGCGGATCCTTGACTCCTGGGTAGTGCGACGCGCCGCATCTGGTCTCACAACGAAGAACATAAACAAGACGGCCTTGCTGATTCTTGAGCAGCTCAGAAAAAGCGGCGATCGAGCTGAAATCCTCAAGAAATTCATCATTGATAAGGAAGGTGTTGCAACGGTAGAAGATCCGACTGACAAAGCACTGCTGAAGTATTTGGCAACCGCACCTGCATACAAGAGCCTAGGTCAACGTCGGGTCGCAGCACTTCTTCGGGCAGTAGAGAGTTGTTTAAACAAAAACGATCCGGACTGGGTCCCCGCAGGGCCACTTACCGTTGAGCATGTCATGCCAAGCAGCTGGAGAGATCATTGGCCACTCAAGTCTGATGACGAGAGTGCGCTGGCATTAAGGCGAGGGTCGATTCATAACTTGGGCAATCTTGTCCTTCTTACAAAGCGGCTCAACTCTTCTATAGGAAATAGTAAGTGGGCTACCAAGCGCGCAGCAATAAAAAAATTGACTGTCCTTTTGCACGTTCGCGAGGTAATTGAGAGCGAAGAGTGGAATGAGGCTTTGATTGTGGGCCGCGCGGAGAAGCTTGCGGCCAAAATCATTGAGCGCTGGCCATCTGTAAGAAGCCTGTAGTTCTAGCGCGGCTCATCCCCGCTTTCATGGCAGCTTTCTCTATTGCTTCCCCGTCGCCCGCTATCCTCCCCCCATGTGCGGCCGCATCGTTCAAGCAACCTCGCCAGAAGGGATCGCCCGGGAGTTCGGGGCGGATCTCAGTGTGGGGGTGCGTGAGAGCCTGAGCACCCCTGCGATTGGCGATACGTCGCTGGTACGTGCGGGGTGGTATCCGCGCTGGAACATGGCCCCTTCGAGCCGCATCCTTATGGTGGCGCCGGCTGCTGGGGCTGCGGGGGAGTCGCGGGTGGTGGAGTACGGGCGCTGGGGTCTGGTGCCCGCTTGGCAGAAGGCACGTACCGGGCACGTATCAGGGCTCTTCAACGCTCGGGCCGAGACGGTCGCGCAACTCCCATCCTTTAGGGAGGCGTATCGACACGGGCGGGTGCTGGTGCCCATCAATGCCTTCTATGAGTGGGAGAACCCCGAGTACCTCGAAGAGCAGGGGC
>Ga0164293_10004984_pt1 | contig 11309 bp, 11 predicted proteins | sample GEODES118metaG_FD_111487 | JGI IMG/M metagenome (GOLD analysis project Ga0164293, IMG submission 111487) | Eutrophic lake water microbial communities from Lake Mendota, Wisconsin, USA - GEODES118 metaG | ecosystem: Environmental > Aquatic > Freshwater > Lake | place: USA: Lake Mendota...
CGGATGGCATCATCAGCGCCCGCGGTTTTCTCGTAGTTGAAATGCCTGTTGAGTGGGGTGCGCATAGCCAGAAACAGATGATACGCAATTGCCTGCGTCGCGCAAAACCCGTAAACGTGGCTACCCAGATGATGGAAAGCATGATCGATCGGATTAAACCAAACCGGAGCGAAACTACAGACGTGGCGAATGCCGTGCTCGAAGGTGCCGATGCCGTTATGCTCAGCGGAGAAACAGCAACGGGTATGCACCCGGTACTGGTGGTGGAGACCATGAGAAAGATCATCCATGAAGTTGAACATAAGGAATACCGCTTTAACAGAGAAGAAGACCTGAAGCCCCTGCCCCATTCGCCCACCTTCCACAGCGACGCCATTTGTTACAACGCATGTAAACTGGCGGAAGACGTCAATGCAGATGCACTTATTGGCATGACAGAAAGCGGATACACTGCATTCATGTTAAGCAGTTACCGGCCCAAAGCACCACTGTATATCTTTACAAAAGAAAAGTCCCTGGTGAATCAGCTGAGCCTAAGCTGGGGTGTCAGGGCGTTCTTCTACAATGAAGAGGAAAGCATGGATGATATCATTAACGACCAGATCGAGATCCTTCGCCAAAGGGGCTTTCTGCGCGAGGGCAATGTAGTGGTAAATACGGGCAGCCTGCCGATTCAGCTGCATCTTCCCACGAACATGCTCAAAATTACGCGCGTCTAAATCGATTGACGGATTGGCGGATTAGCGGATTTTCGGATTCCTTATTGCTAAATCATTGCACTTATTTAGAGCTTGCGCGAATTAAGAATTCGCCAATTCGTCAATTCGTCAATCCGCTAATTGGTTTATCTTGCTTCCATGGACTTAAACTTCAACAGAAACGAGGACACGATGAAACTTGCGGTCAGCGAATTGCGTCAGCGTTGGGAAAAAGTCAGCCTTGGCGGCGGAAAGAAATCAATCGACAAACAACACGAGAAAAACAAACTGACTGCTCGGGAACGTATAGAATATCTCCGCGACCAGGAAAGACCTTTCATTGAGATCGGTGCGTTTGCCGGTGAAGGCATGTATGCCGAATACGGAGGCTGCCCTTCTGCCGGTACCGTGGCAGGTATTGGGTATATCAGCGGCAGGCAATGTGTCATTGTTGCCAACGACCAGACCGTAAAAGCAGGTGCCTGGTTCCCCATTACCGGCAAGAAGAATTTAAGAATGCAGGAGATCGCGATGGATAATAAATTGCCCATCATTTACCTGGTGGATAGTGCAGGCGTTTTTCTGCCCATGCAGGATGAGATCTTCCCCGACAAAGAACATTTTGGCAGAATATTCCGGAATAACGCACGCATGAGCGCTATGGGAATCACCCAGATCGCCGCAGTGATGGGCGCGTGTGTTGCGGGCGGAGCTTACCTGCCGATCATGAGCGACGAAACACTGATGGTAGAAGGCCAGGGGTCCATTTTCTTAGCCGGACCCTATCTCGTAAAAGCAGCGATTGGTGAAGAGGCCGACCAGGAAACACTGGGTGGCGCACTCACGCACACCGAGATCTCAGGAATCGCCGATTATAAATTCAAGACGGAACAAGAAACGCTTGACGAAGTGAGAAAGATCATGTCAAGACTAGGCAAACCCGAACAGGCAGGGTTTGACCGCATCGCACCACTGCCTCCGGCAAAAGATCCTAATGAAATGTATGGCATTCTCCCATCTGACCCCACCAAACCATACGACATGGTGGATATCATCGAACGTATGGTGGACGATTCATCATTCGATCAATTTAAGAAAGACTACGGCAAAACCATCCTCTGCGGATATGCCCGGATCGATGGATGGGCAGTTGGCATCGTAGCCAACCAACGAAAAATGGTGAAGAGCAGGAAAGGCGAAATGCAAATGGGTGGTGTGATCTATAACGACAGCGCCGATAAAGCAGCTAGATTCATTCTCAATTGTAATCAGAAAAAAATTCCACTGGTGTTTTTACAGGATGTTACAGGCTTCATGGTAGGGAGCAGAAGCGAACACTCGGGAATCATAAAAGACGGGGCTAAAATGGTCAACGCTGTCGCCAACTCCATCGTTCCCAAAATCACGATCGTCATCGGCAATTCATACGGGGCCGGTAACTATGCCATGTGCGGCAAGGCATACGATCCCAGGTTCATCTATGCATGGCCTTCGGCAAAGATCGCGGTCATGGGCGGTGAACAGGCTGCGAAAACACTTTTGCAAATACAGGTCTCATCCTTGAAATCCAATGGCAAGGTGATCACGCAGGAAGACGAAACTAAATTACTCAACGAGATCACGCAAAGATACCAGCAACAAACAACACCCTACTATGCAGCTTCACGGCTATGGGTAGACGCAATTATTGATCCGGTAAGCACCCGGGAGAAAATATCAGAAGCGTTAGCCGCCGCTAATCAAAGTCCGCTCGACAGTAGCATGAAACTGGGCGTATTTCAGGTCTAAAAAAAGAGCCAAATGAATTCATTTCCCATATATCAGGCTGATGCTTTCACAAGTAAAGTGTTCAGTGGAAATCCGGCCTCCGTCTGTCCATTAACCACATGGCTTCCAGAAGAAGTATTACAGCAGATCGCTTTTGAAAATAATCAACCGGAAACTGCCTTTGTAGTTCCCTATAAAGAAGACTTTCAGATCCGGTGGTTCACCCCCACAATGGAAGTGGATTTATGCGGACATGCGACCCTTGCTGCCGCCCACATTTTCTATGAACAACTGGGGTACAGATCGGAAATGATCCGATTTTTCTCTAAAAGTGGATGGCTGACCGTGACCCGTGCCGAAAACCAACAGCTTACACTTGACTTTCCTGCCGATACCCCCAGCCCGGTAGAAAAGGTACCGCAAGCCATTTGGGATGGTTTCGGAATTTCCTCCGGCAAGGTTTATAAAGGGAAATTTGATTACATGGTTGAAGTGGAAACGGAAGATATCGTCGCAAAACTTTCTCCGGATCTGGCGAAACTCAGCACCCTTGATTCACGTGGAGCAATCATCACGGCTAAGGGGAAGACTACAGATTTTGTTTCCCGTTGCTTCTTCCCACAGTCGGGCATAGACGAAGATCCTGTAACAGGTTCAGCACACTGCCTGCTCACGGCATACTGGTACCAGCAAACCGGAAGAACCCAATTCAAAGCAGCTCAACTGTCGGCAAGACGGGGCGAAATGGATTGTGAGATCAAAGGAGACAGGGTACTGATGACCGGCAAAGCCAGGACCTATTTAAAAGGAGAAATTTATATCTGATGGTGAATGAACAAGGGCTGACCATGTATACGGATGGCGCTGCGAGAGGTAACCCGGGAAGGGGTGGCTATGGGACCATTCTGATGTGGAAGGGAAAGGCGAAGGAACTATCGGCCGGCTACCGCCATACTACCAATAACAGAATGGAATTGATGAGCGTCATTGCCGGCCTGGAGGCGTTGAACCGGCATGCACTGGATATTGTGGTGTACTCAGATAGCCAGTATGTGGTGAAAGCCGTAACCGAAGGCTGGCTGGAAAACTGGATCCATAACAATTTCAAAGGCGGTAAGAAAAACCCCGATCTCTGGCGAAGATTTTATGAACTGTCTAAAAAACACCGGATCAGGTTCCAATGGGTGCGCGGACATGCCGAAAATCCCTATAACAATCGCTGCGATGAACTCGCTACTTCTGCTGCGGATGGTCATCACCTGTTGATAGATGAATACTACGAAGCCGGCACCAATGAGCTCATTGACTAATTAGCTCATTGGCTCATTCGTTAAAGAATCTAATGAGCTAATCAGCCAATTAATTAATTAGCCAATTTCCTGGCTGTTACTCCTTTATTCAAAAAGTGGTGAGCACCGAACAGGATGCCTCCAAAGAAAATGGTGGCCAAAATGCTCATCCCGTAGAATGGAAGACCGTCGGCAAAACACATCATCAGCCCTTCCCAGGTTTTGGGCCTTTGATATCCACCACCTCCAACCCAAACGGCAAAGTTCGACATCAGAAAAAAAGCAGTAGGTCCGGCAAGAAATCCCCCGGCGATCTGGCTCAGGTTTTTCCCGCGCATCAGGAACCCGATAAAAGTCAGGGATGTCAGCATGAGATAATTGAGGAACTGGCCGCTATAGAACCCAGGGATTTCGGTAGCGCCCGCCAGATACAAGCCCTGATAGAGAAGATCCGAAACAAACATGGAAAGCAGGGGAAGCGCAAAAGCGTACTTACTGTCTCTGATCACCGCACCGGCAAATAATGCCATCGCGATCTGGGGCGCAAAACCCCATGGGCGACCCGGCATAATGCGGTATAACGACGCAACCAAAACCAGTAAAACAAAATTGACTAACAGGGTCCTGCTGAACTTCATGCTTATTCCTTTAAGTGGCAAAAATAGCTAATTATATGTGTCTCCCTATTTTAATCAGGCAGAGTTTTCCTCATTGGTTGTGGATTTCACATAACCCTCTCGTTTGTTTCATGGGAGCCGGCCCCTGGCCTCACGGAACCCAGGCCCGAACCACCCTCATCTCCCCCGTACATTCGATTTGCTCACCAGGTGTAATGAAAAATGCAGCACCCTTTTTGGCCTCAAACCCACCAACACTTCCCTTGCCATCCAACACCAGCAAAAATTCCGGGCCATTACTGGTAAAATGATAGCGGTCGTTGTTTATGATCAGGGCCCTCGTCAGACTGAAATCTTTAACAGGGCATAAATAATGTCTTTCAATACTATTGCCCGAAGCCGCCATGACTTCCGGTTCCACCGCCTTGAATGTGATATGCTTCATCAACTCGGGAACGTCAACATGCTTTGGCGTTAACCCGCCCCTCAACACATTATCTGAATTGGACATCAATTCCACATTCTGCCCCTCGAGATATGCATGAGGTAAACCAGCGCCCTGAAATATCCCTTCACCCGGCGCCAGGTGGACCAGATTAAAAAAGTATACGGAAAATATTCCGCGGTCAAAATAATCGGGATAGGTGACCATGGCCCGGGCCGCCCAGAAATCAGGATCAGATTTAGAGAGCTGACCTCCGGAGTATAAAGGCAGTATGCGCTCAGAAAGCGGCTGTAATAATTTATTGACGCCCTCCTGGGAAAGCTCCATTACATGCTGATACAGTCCCCGATAGCCTTTGCTTTCAAACATGGGAATTAAGGCAGATAGCTCTTCCACTCTTTCCAGCACGACCATAAGATCCTCTTCTTTCCTGAACCCATGAAGCAGCCAGAAATCGCTCAGCGCAAGCATCATCTCAGGCTTATGGTTATTATCCCGATAATTCCTGTTCGCTGCATCCGGCGCTACGCCAATGCTGTTCTCATAATCGAACCCGATTTGGGCAGCCTCCCTTGAGGGATGAACCTGAATAGACAGCATGTCTTTTACATCAAGCACCTTCAATAGAAAGGGCAGATCGTGGAAATAATGCAATACCCGATCCCCGAGGTATCGGCGGGGCTCTGATTTGATCAGGTCGTGCAAACTGGTTTGCGCGTTGCCCGACAAGCGAACGACAGACGGAGCGAGCGGGTGAATGCCCAGCCAATATTCCGCGAAAGGCCGTTCTTCCATGTTTGAAATACCAAGTAATGATGGGATAAACTCCTTTCCGCCCCATGCGTAGTGCTGTACCTTCCCGTTTAATTGAAACATTGCTTTATGAATATGTTTGAAACATGACGAAGGTACGGTGCCAGAAACAAATCACTGGCGATCTGGGAGAATCTTTAGCCAGGAATTACCTGGAAGGGGATGGCTATATCGTACACGAGACCAACTGGAGGCACGGACACCTGGAGATCGATATCATCGCTTCAAAAGGAGATACCCTGCACATCGTTGAAGTGAAAACACAAAGAAAAACCACGGCCGGCTTCCCCGAAGACAGCGTGAACCGGAAGAAACTGAAGAACCTCATCGTGGCGGCAGACCACTACATGTCGATCGATAAACGGTGGAAAAGCCTGCAGTTCGACATATTCTCGATTGTCCTCGGGAAAACCGACCACGAATTTCTGATCATAGAAGATGTGTATCTATGAAAGCCTGTTGTGAGGGTCCTGAAAGCTATCAGATGCCGCGTGAAAATCACCCTTACCAAAAGTTTCCTTGGCAAAGGTAGACGCTGAGATCAAAGTTTATGGCCCAAGGATTTCACCAATGCCATCATCCGCTCAACCATGTTGTAAGTGGCTGGGCAATAAGTGAGGTTCTGGTGGTGTACATGCACGTAGTCCTTCATCCTTCTACGCGTAAGATGAGGGAAACCCGAGCAATCTTCAGGCCTTACGGCATATATGCCACACATATTGGTCTTCATATCAAGGAACTGGCATGGCTGCTGCACATTCATCCAGTCGCCCGTAGTGTCTTTGTACAGGTACTTTTTCTTGAACTCATCCACCGTCAGGCCAACGTGCGCGGAGATCCTGGCCAGGTCTTTCGGCGTATAGGTTGGGCTCATTGTTTTACAGCAGTTGGCGCAGCTCAGGCAATCCGTCTCTTTCCAAACTTCTTTGTCTACAACAACAGCCAACTGGTCAAGGCCTTTGGGGGGATTATTGCCGAGCCGGGTTAAAAAGGACTTCATCCTTCGCTTATTCAGGGAAACATTTTTCTTGAACCACCGTAAATTGATAGGCTGCATAATGAGGGATAAATGAAGACTTGTGAATGGCAAATATGTGATAAACCAAAGTATGCACAAAAAATTTATTTTGCATCCATGTGGGATGTCTTCAAGAATGGTTTCAAAGCTCATCTTCAATTGGAGCGATCACTATCCGATGCTACGGTAGAAGCTTATCTGAACGATCTTGAAAAACTCACGCAGTACCTGGAGCTGAACGACAGCAGCAGCACACCTTCTTCCATTACCATCGATCATTTGCAGGCCTTCCTGAAATGGACCGCTGGCCTTGGTATGACGGCTTCCTCGCAGTCAAGAATGATCAGCGGCATCAGGAACTTCTTTAAGTACTGCCTTTCTGAACAAATCATTTCATCCGACCCCACCGAGCTGGTGGATACGCCTCGTTTAAAAAGGACCCTTCCTGATGTGCTTTCCTTCAGCGAAATTGAGGCCCTGCTGCAAGCCATCGATCACAGCAAACCCGAAGGCCAGCGTAACAGGGCCATACTGGAAGTGATGTACAGCTGCGGCCTGAGGGTATCAGAACTGGTGAACCTGAAGATCCCCTTCCTGTACCTCGATGTAGGCTTCATCCGCGTCATCGGTAAGGGCGATAAAGAAAGACTTGTTCCCATTGGCTCCGAAGCTGTCAAATACATCAAACTCTACCTGCAACACATCCGAAAAGCGCAGGAAGCAAAACCCGGCGACGAAGAGATCCTTTTCTTAAATCGCAGAGGAGGAAGGCTTTCCCGGGAGATGGTCTTCCTGATCGTCAAGGACCTTGCCAGGAAAGCGTCGATCGATAAGGTGATCTCGCCGCATACCCTAAGGCATTCATTCGCCACCCACCTGGTAGAAGGCGGGGCGGACCTTCGGGCCGTCCAGGAAATGCTGGGACATGAAAGCATCACCACCACGGAGATCTACACGCACCTCGACCGGGAATATCTTCGGGAAACACTTATACGGTTCCATCCTTCCTATAAATAATTGGCGGATTGGCGGATTAGCGGATTTAGCCCTGTTGAGCCAAAGGTGGATATCGCACGATTTTTTTTCAGTACGCAGGCATAAACATATTTACACAGGTCTTCCCTAAAAATAGATAAATTTCCATTGCAATGTTCCCGTTAAAAGCAATACATGGAGGTGGTCAGTCCGACAAAGAATTGTCTGACAAGTACCGGAGTTCCCATGACGTTACATACCTGGGAACTTTGTATGAGCGCTATATGCCACTTGTATATGGTGTATGCCTTAAATACCTGAAGGAGTCCGAAACCTCGAAAGATGCCGTGATGAACATTTTCGAGGAGCTGGTGATCAAACTACGGAACCACGAGGTGGATAACTTTAAGAGCTGGCTGTTTGTAGTGACCAAAAATCATTGCCTCATGCAGTTGCGCAAAGAATCAAAAAACAAAACCTCCGAGCTTCCTGATGGTTTTATGCAATCCGAAGATGACCGGCATCTTAACGGAGTGATGGAAAAGGAAAAGCATTTGCAGGCGCTTGAAGATTGCTTAGAAAAATTGCCCCACGACCAGCAAAAAATGGTCAGGATGTTTTATTTGGAAAACAAATGTTACAACGAAATTGCCGAGAGTACCGGCATAGAATGGAACAGGATCCGCAGCCATATCCAGAACGGCCGTAGGAACCTGAAGATCTGTATGGATAATAAACCAAATGGAATTTGAAAGAAGGCTCGTCATATCACTATTCAGCAACTGATATTCAGCGTTACCTGCGGGGCAGTATGAGCAAGGCAGAAATGTACAATCTGGAAAAAGCAGCGCTGGACGACGCATTTTTGGCAGAAGCGCTGGAAGGGTACCGGAGTTCCGGTGTCCAGATCGACAATGATATAGATGCCCTCAATGCCAGACTTTCAAAAAAAATGGCGGCTCCCGCCCGGGTGGGATGGATCACGATCGCAGCCGCCGCCGCACTGGTCATCAGCCTTTCATTCGCCGCCTGGCTACTCTATACCCCTCACGATAAACCCGCGATCGCAAAACTGGATACGCTTGAGAAAAAAGAGCCTGTTAGCACTGCCGTTCAGTCGGCCAACGAAGATCCACAAGAGATGCAGCAGGATACCAACAGCAAAACAGCGGTGGATTCCCGGGGGCCAACCGCAGCAAGGAAGCCAAATCCAGTTGATCCTAATGCCGCAGCGGAAAATACCGGGGATCGGTTGGCCGATCAAAAAAAACAAACAGGCCCTTCTAAAGCAAATCAGCAGGAGATAGCGGCCGATGACAGTCGGGCTAAGAAAGAGGCGTCCGGCAACAAGGATCAGGCAAGGGTAGCCGCAGCGCCGGTAGCTAAGCCAGAATCAAACGCTGAGGGTGGAAAAGTGGTTTTGTCGCCGGATGTGCCGCCTCAGGCAAAAGCAGGCAGGGCCCGATCTATGGTTGAAACGATGAACAGAAGCGCGCAACCGGTGGAAGGTTGGGCTGCATTTCAGTCATATCTCTCCAAAAACCTGAATGTGCCCTCAGGAAAATCGGCCGGCTTGCATGGCAAGGTGACGGTTAGTTTTTTAATCAGTAAAGACGGGAAGCCGCACGACCTCAAGGTTGAACGTTCACTGCACCCTGATTACGATGCGGAAGCCATCAGGGTATTGAAAGAAGGTCCGGCCTGGCGACCAGTTACGGTGGACAGTACGGTCAGAACCACCCAAATCATTGAATTTTAGTTTTCCCGCCTACTAATTGGTTTTCGTTACTTTTGCCAAAATTGATTGTCATGAAAAAAATCCTCATGTCCGCATTGCTCCTTGGCGGAATCTACGTGTCACAGGCACAGCCCATTAAAACACCAGCACCATCTCCGGCCCAAACAGTAAAACAAGAATTCGGCCTGGGTTCCGTTGAACTTTCTTACTCAAGGCCCAATATGAAAGGCAGGAAGATCTACGGCGACCTCGTTCCCTATAATGCTGTTTGGCGCACAGGTGCCAATAGCGCAACCACTTTGACCTTCACTGACGAAGTGATCATAGGGGGCAAAAAAGTACCTGCAGGAAAGTATGGCCTCCTGACCATTCCTGGAGCCAGCAAATGGACGATCATTATCAGCAAACAAACGAATGTAACCTCCCCTGCTGCCTATAAGGAAGATCAGGATGTGGTTCGCGTATCTGCTGACCCTGTTGCCATGCCCTTCCCAACTGAAACATTTACCATTCTGATCAGCGATGTAAAAGCAAACAGCATGAACCTGGTTATCCTTTGGGATAATACGGCAGTCATGGTCCCTGTCACTGCCGACATTGATGGAAAAGTGATGGCGCAGATTGAAAGCACAATGAACAAGGATAATAAGCCCTATTTCCAATCAGCCATGTATTATATGGAGAATGGAAAAGACCTGGCTAAAGCAAATGAGTGGTTAGACAAAGCCATTGCGCAAGATCCTTCTGCATTCTGGGTATGGCATCAGAAAGCCAATTGCATGGCCAAGATGGGCAAAAAATCAGAAGCCGTTACTGCCGCCAACAAATCCATTGAGCTGGCTAAAGCGGCAAAAAATGATGATTATGTAGCGTTGAATCAGAAATTGCTTGCTACGCTGAAATAAGTACTGGTCCATCTTCTGTAGACGACCAACATTTGATAAAAAAAGGCACCGGGTATACTGGTGCCTTTTCTTTTTTATCTCTATCCGCAAGTAACCTTATTGGATAATGCTGATGGGGAAATATTTTTGCTTGATGAGGCTTATATCTCTACAAGGCGAATATGTTTTAGCACTTGTACATGGCTCAAATTTTGTTTCAGTATATAAATATTGCTAAAAGAAATAGCGGATATATATCCGGACTTTATTTTGCACTGCACACTCAAACAGCAATGCTGCAGACTCTGCAAAAGGCTCACGACTTGCAAGAAAATCGATTAAGACGTTAGTATCCAAAAAACACCTTGGCGGTTCTGATGACTTCATCGTCTACTGTTAAGGTTAATTTCGTTATCATATACGTGCTTTTATAGAACCAACTATACATATTTATTTATACTAATCTATTTACGATTAGGTTCTTTCCCGTAAAATTAAAAGAATGTTGCTCCAAAGTGGAATTCAATTGATTAATGTTAACTCAATAGCAACCAGGCTGTACTTGTCTTTGTATTTCTCAAATCTCTCATCACGATTGCGCCATACTCTTTTCCATTTACCCTGGTAGAAAACCCAACTATTCTCATCGGTTTCAGCAGGCAGGGTTCCAAATCCTGGTTCGTAAGAAATTCCTTTTAGCCTTTTACCCGGATCTTTCATGGCGTAATTGTACTCATACCTATTCTCATCGACGATTAACCATTCTACAGCGATGAAAAACCCTTTTTTCGGAAGCCTTTTATTCAATTCGGAAAAATCAATGTCGGTTACTCTTATCCCTTTGTGAGCTAGTCCAATCAAATTTTTGTCATAGATATAGCCTTCTGGTTTCCCTTTGCCATTTACATCGTACAACCGAATATTAAATCTGGCGTCTTTAATGTCGCTGTCCGTCAGCACCCTTATCTTCTCTAAAAAAGGTGTTCTGTTAAAAACATCCTGATATGGAAAATATCTGGCTACTATCCCAGGTTCCGTACCACAAACAAAGTAGTGATTGATCTC
>Ga0164293_10004985_pt1 | contig 11303 bp, 5 predicted proteins | sample GEODES118metaG_FD_111487 | JGI IMG/M metagenome (GOLD analysis project Ga0164293, IMG submission 111487) | Eutrophic lake water microbial communities from Lake Mendota, Wisconsin, USA - GEODES118 metaG | ecosystem: Environmental > Aquatic > Freshwater > Lake | place: USA: Lake Mendota, Wisconsin...
AGAAATCGAAGCAGCCTTGTCCGGCATGTCGATGGACGCCGTGATGGGTGAAGCCGCGGCTTCAGAAGAAATCGAAGAAGGAAGCCGGCTCAAGGCGACAGTTGCTCGGGTCGAAGGCGAGCACGTCTTCGTGACGCTGAAGGGGCGGTATCAGGGCGCCCTCCCCTCGCGTCAATTCAAGCAGGTCCCGAGCGAAGGCGACCTCGTCGACGTGATCGTCAAGAGTTTGAGTGAGGCAGACGGCCTGTACGAATTGAATTTACCCGGTGCCGCGGTTGACAGTGGTGACTGGGAGAGCATCAAGCAAGGCGATCTGGTTGATTGTCGCGTGACGGGCTCCAACACGGGCGGTTTGGAAGTCGTGGTCAATCAATTGCGAGGGTTCATCCCGGCCAGCCAAATCGACCGTTTCCGCGTCGAACAATTTGGCGATTTTGTAAACCAGAAACTGCAGTGTCTTGTGGCGGAAGTGAATCCGCAGCGCAAGAAATTGGTCCTCAGCCGCCGCGCTGTGCTGGAGCGGGAGTTTGAAGAAAAGCGACGAGAGTTACTGGCGTCGATTGAGGTTGGTCAATCCTACGATGGTACGATCACTCGCTTGGCTGACTTCGGGGCCTTTGTTGACATCGGTGGTGTGGAAGGATTGGTGCACATCAGCAAATTGAGCTGGTCGCACATCAAACACCCGAAAGAAGTGGTCGAGGTTGGGCAGAAAATTCGGGTGAAGGTCGAGCAGGCGAACCCCGAGTCGGGCAAGTTTTCGCTCTCGTATCGCGATACGTTGGAGCACCCTTGGAAGAATGTCGACCAGCTGTTTCCTGCGGGCAGCACGGTCAAGGGCGTCGTTTCACGGATTGCCCAGTTCGGGGCATTCGTCAAGCTGGCTCCTGGCGTTGAGGGGCTGATTCATATTTCTGAACTGGCGCACCATCGTGTGTTTGCGGTCAAGAATCACGTCAAGGAAGGTGAAGAAGTTGAAGTCAAAGTTCTCTCGGTTGACCCGGCAGCCCAAAAGATGTCGCTTTCATTGAAGGCGACTTTGCCGGCTCCCGAGAAGAAAGTTGACAAGAAGGAAGAGGAAGTCATTGAGACGACTCGCCCGCTCGCTGTGCCCAAGACCAACCAGCCTCTTCGTGGCGGAACTTCACGCCGCAGTGATGGCGGCTCATTCGGGCTGAATCTGTAGGCGGTGGTTTGCCTGACAGATTACTTCGCGGGACACGCGCGGTGAGTGCTTCGCCCGTTGGTAACTTGGTTCAAAGAACGGGCAAAAGGCTGCTTTGGTATTCGATTGCCAAGTTTGAAAGTGCGAGCGTCGGCAAGCCTGTTTTTGGGCTGGCTATACGGTGGAAATCGTAAGCCCATTCGTCTCGGCGATGATGGCAACCTTGATTTTGTTTACGGCCGTCGAGACTTCCGCCCGACTGGTTGCGTGGCTTTCAAATTGACCGGTAATATATCAGCTGCTTGTTCGCAAAATTCCGATTGCGATAAATACATGCCGGTCCGGCTTCGTTCCCCGGTGAGTTGCCTGACCTGTCTGTCTAGGCCGTTGCCCAAAGGGGTTTTTGCTCTCGCCACGCCTCTGGTAGCGACTGAGCCGGAATCTCAAATCGAAGTTCCCGAGTCGGTTGGTAATGGCTTGGCCACCGGATTTCGGGCGAGCAGTCGGACCGATGTGGAACTCTCGATTTCATATTCCACGCCCCGCCAGCGAATTCGTTTCAACGCCAAGGCACGAAACGTAGCGAGGCAGAACGCAAATTGGGTCACCGGGACAAACGAAATCAGACCGAGCCAGACGCTCAGCGGGATTCGTTCCGGCAATTGGGTTGCGACGTGCTGGCTGGCATGGATGACTGCCCCGCGTACCGTCCGCCATGCGGCGACATGGAGCAAATTGCTCGCCAGCCAAGCGACCGCAAGCCCCAGCAGGCTGAGCAGGTCAAGCGTACCTAACGCAATTAGCAATGTCGCACCGAGCAGGGCGAGGAGTGTACTGGTCAGAAGGGCATGAATCAGGGTATTGCGGAAACTGGATTCATAAAGCCGCGACCAGCAGAGCATGCGCTGCAGCCAGTTGTTGACGTAGCGATAAGAGCAGGATTCGCGGTTGAGCATCAGCATGTTCGGAGCAAATTGCATCCGCAGGCCAAGTTGCCGCATTGCTTGGGGCAGAGGGCCATCGTCGACAATTGTCCGCTCCCAGATTTGCGCCAAGCCCGCGCGGTCGAAGGCTTCGCGGCGAAAGGCGAGGCTGCCTGCCCAGGCATTGGCAAACATGCAGGTTGGAACCAGTGCAGCGGCGTTCCACAACGAGCGGACCTGCGTGCCAGGTTCGATTCGCGCTCCCGGGTCGAACCATTGGGCTCCGGAGACGGCTCCGACTTGAGGGTCATCGAGATAGGCAAGAAGATTCCCCAACCAGCCGCGGGGCGGGACAATGTCGGTGTCGATCATGGCAATCCGGGTAACCCGGGGAGAAAGCTGCCGAAGCCCCACGAGCAATGCCGAGTTCTTCAAGCCGCAAGTTGTCAGCGGTTCACCCAACGAGTGCAGTTGGAGTCGGTCCCGGTGAGGATGATCGGCAACGAGTTGAGCAAGTCTGTCACAGGCTGGCCCTTCCGTCTCATCGACGGTGACATGCACCTCATAGGCGGGATAGTCTTGGTCAAGCAGCCCACGAAGCATGTCTGGCAGCGAAGGATCAAACCCCCGTGATGCGACCAGAACGCCAGCCAGTTCCTGAGGAACAGCTTGGGGGCGGGCAATTGGCTGGCGGCCGAGCCAGATAGCGAACAGCTTTGCCCCGACCACATGGAACAAGGCAAACAGCAGCGAGTAAGCAGACGCTAGAGCAAGCAACCAATTCATCAATCCAACTTTGGCAACAGGTTAACCTGAGCACCCCAGAGGCACTTTCCAATCGGGCTTTCTGCGGTCCAGGTATCGATCACCGCCCAATTATTGCCCACGCCTTCTGGCGGCGATAGTAGGAACGAACATCGCCTGAAATCGCGTGGAGCGGGTCGATGAGAAGTTAGGAGGCTTCACCAGCAATCTGATTGCGAACCGACCTTGCGGCAGCAAGGCCGGCGAGATCGCCGGTGCTGAATGCGGCCTGAAAATTGTAGCCGCCAATCGGGCCATCGAGGTCGAGGATTTCGCCAGCAAAAAACAAGCCCGGCTCGAGGCGGCTTTCCATGGTGCGGCCGTTGACTTCGCTCAACTCAACCCCGCCCGCAGTGACCTCGGCCTTTTCATAGCCGCGGGTACCGGAGATTTCGACGCGGCATTGCTTGATTGCCCGGCGGGCACATTCCCATTCCGACTTGGAGACTTCGGCCAAGCGACGCTGCGGCGGCGCACCGTGCGCGGCAAAGACCTGTTCGACCAATCGCCCTGGCAAACCCCCTGTGGGCAGATTCCCCAGGATCTGCCGTCCGTTTCGCTGGGCGTGTTCACGCCAACTATCCAGCAACTCGGTGCTGCCGATTTGCGGCAAGAGGTCGATGGCGACGGCGGTTGCCTGACCAGGTCCGGGCAAAGTCACAAAGCGACTAACATCCATCGGGGCCGGGCCCGACAGTCCAAAATGAGTGAACAAGGTTGCGGTGCGGGCCGAGCCCAACGGGGCCTCCTGCGGGCCCAGTGCTGTGACCAGCGTGTCCTCCAATGCGATGCCGCTAAGTTGATGCACCCAGGCGGCTGGCGAAACGAGGGGAGTCAAAGCGGGGTGTGGAGTGACAATGCGGTGGCCAAAGTTTCGCGCCCAAGGGTAGCCATCCCCAGTCGTGCCGCAGCCGGGATAGGAGAGCCCGCCGCTGGTCAGGATCACGGTGCGGGCTGAGAATGTCTGTCGGTCGGTCACGAGCTGAAACAGCCCGTCGGATTTTCGCAATTCGCGCAGCGGGCAGTGACAGAGAAACTCGGCTCCTGCTTCGACAGCCCGCCGGTGTAACGCATCGCGGACATCCAGCGCCCGATCGCTGACGGGAAAAACCTTGCCAGTGTGCGTTTCGACGTATGTGGACACTCCCAGTCGCTCAATCAGCTCTACGACCATTTGGGGCGTCAACTGGCCCAATGCCGAAAGCAGAAATCGCTCCGCATTTCCAAAGGCAGCTGCCACTTCGCGAAAGGAGCAGTCGTGGGTGAGATTGCAGCGGCTCCCCCCGCTGATCAGGATCTTGACGCCAATCTTGCGGTTCTTTTCAAGAACCAGCACCCGGCAACCGGCGGCGGCTGCGGCATGAGCAGCGAACAAGCCAGCAGCACCGGCACCGACCACAACAACATCGAGAATGGCGGCTGGCGGTGGCATGACAGAAATCGACGGGGTTGGAAGATACAAGTTCGCCGGCTGCGCGAACCGGTCAGCAATTCACGGGAGGCCCCGATGACTGGAGCACAGAGTGATGCGGGACGCGGAAGCAACTTGAGGTAGGTGAGGAAGGAACGTGGGTGTCGGCTGACAACTATTGGTTGGACAAAACGACTTGCCGCGTCCCGGAGACTACCTTGCCAATCACTTGGGGCTGAAGCTGATCGCGCTCCAGCATGCGGCAAATTGCTTCGACATGTCGCGGACGAACGATCAGAACGAGGCCGATGCCCATGTTGAAGACCCGATACATTTCATCGGTCGCCACATTCCCCAACCGTTGCATCCAAGGAAAAACAGGCGGGCGTTTCCAGGTGTTGCAGTCGATCTGGATATCAACATTGGGAGGCAAGATGCGCTCGATGTTCTCGCCCAAGCCACCACCAGTAATGTGCGCGATGCCATGGACCACGTCCTTGACGCGATAATGAGCCAGAATCTTGCGAACCGCAGCCGAATAAATCAGGGTTGGTCGCAGTAACGCGTCGGCTACCGTTTCTCCCAGTTCCGGAATGTGATCGTCCACTTGATGGCCGGCGATTCCGAACACAATTTTGCGGACCAAACTGTAACCATTGGAATGGACGCCGCTGGAAGAGATTCCGATGAGGACGTCGCCGGGGATGATGGCCGAGCCGGTAATCAACTTCCGTTTTTCAACGACACCAACACAGAATCCAGCAAGGTCGTAGTCGCCGCGTTGGTACAAGTCGGGCATGATGGCCGTTTCCCCGCCGAGCAACGCACAGTCGGCCTGAACGCAGCCATCGCTGATCCCAGAGACGATCTGCTCAAGCAGGTCGGGGTCATCGTGTGACATGGCCACATAATCGAGGAAGAAGAGCGGTTCCGCTCCACAGCAAATGGCATCGTTGACGCACATCGCCACGAGGTCAATTCCGACCGTGGTATGCCGATTGGCAAGGGAGGCTACTTTGAGCTTGGTGCCGACACCATCCGTACAGGAAACGAGTGTGGGTTGGCGGTAGTTGCGGCGAAACAGCGGGTTGTCGAAATCAAGCCGAAAGAGTCCCGCGAATCCGCCGTCCAGTTGCATCACGCGCGGCGAAAACGTGCGGTGCATGAGGCGAGGCAAACGCTCCATCGACTCGTTGTAGATGTCGAGGTTGACTCCCGAGTCCTTGTAGGAAGCGCCGCTCATTCAAAACCTGTCCGCTAGGATGCCTGTTCGCACGAAACGCCAGGCAGCTGTCCGGTGAATGGGGGACGTCGAAGTAGACGCCAGCGAACCGCTTCGCACGACGGAGTACTCCTGCCTGATCAGGCTCCAGTTTGTCGAATTCCCGCCGTTTCGGCAATTCCCCGCACGTCACTCCGAGGGAAAGTTGACGGTGACCAGGGCGGAAACCGGGAAAAATTGGCGGGGTTTCTCCATCCGGTTTTTTTTCCGGCCGTCACTTGCCCGGTGCCGGCGTGTTGGAACCGGTTGGGGGCGACGGATGTCGGCGCCGGTTGAAGATGGTCGGGTCAAAGGGATCGGTGGGAATATAAGCTTCTGACTGCTTCTCGAGTTGCGGGATTTCGGGCGGCCTGGTCACTGGCAGCGAGGTTTCGGTAGCGCTGGCGGTCGGCCCTGGTTCCGGCGACATCAGCGAACCAACCAAGGGGCGAGCATCGGCCGGGGGGCGGTCTTCCGCTGGTAAAGCTGCCGCTGAAAACTGCGGGGAATGGGTTTGTCCAATTCCGGCTGTTTTGCTCGGGATCGCCATCCGCTCAACCCACGCCGCGAGCAACCGATAGTGTTCGGAATCAAGTTTAAGTGGAGCCTTGACGGCTCCTCCGTGTGCGGTGACCGAGGCGGTCAACAGGGGGGAGTCTCCTTCGACACCCGAGCCGACAAATCGCAGTACTTGAATCAGGTTCTGCTGGCTCATTCGCTTCGGAATTCCCTCACCCCGTGCCAGTCGTTGCAACGGTAAACGGGTTTTTTCCGGATCGTGGCAGCCGGCATTCGAGCAATTGCGGAACAACAGCGGCTCGACCCGGCGTTTGAACAGCGAAACTCCTTCGGTCGGAAGTTGCTTGAGCAGTTGCTCCAATTCCGGAACCGGCAAGGCAGAACTGGCCGGTGCGGACGCAATCGGCTCCTCGTACGAAACTGCTTTAATGAGCTCCCCTCGTTCAGGCGGCGCTGACGCTGGCTGGCTCAACGGGTTCGCTTGGGGGTGATTCAGAACAGTCGCCAATGGTGTTTCAACCGGGGGCAAGTCTGTTACGACGACAGCGGAGTTAATCGCGGCTGGGCCGGTGGTGGGTTGGAGGCTGGAGGGAGGTAGTGCGTTAGGAGGTGTTGCACGAGCCAACTCCGCGCGCTCCATCGCAGAATGCAGTTGCCGCAGATAGGCGTAGAGCTCGCTGGCCGGTAACCGGGACATCTGTAGTTCGGTCAGTTCCCGTTCGGCTTCCGCAAAGAGGCCTTGTTTAAGGCACCATTGGAAGAATTCGATGCGAGCGTTCGGGCGAGTTTTTGCATCGTCGGTAATCGGCGGAAGTCGTTCGCGTTTAAGTTGACAGACCTCCTCCAGCGAGCTGCCGACGAAATCAACTTGGTCCACGGGAACGACGATGCGGCTGCCACTGGACGTGAGCACCACGTAGCGGCCAAGTTCCCGCTCGATCTGCCCGTGAAGCAGATTTCCATTGCGATAGACCAAGAGTTGTCCGGCACCATTCCAGGCGTTTGGGTCTTGGGCCAAGCTTGGCGCAGCCCCAAACAGCATCAAGGCGAAAGCTTGTCCACAAATGGTCAGTTGCAGTAAGAGTTTTCCAATCATGCCGGGGACGATAGGGAAAACCGCCGGGCAGGTCAATCGAAAGCTCGGGGCCGCGTGATGTTGGGAAAAGCGGGTCGCTAGGAACTGGTTGGAGCAGGGAGGTCGACTTGGCAGCGAGTCGGAACTTCATTCGGTCATTCTCCCGTAAAACGCATTAAGAAGAAAGTTCGCGTTTGCCGCCGGCCCGGAGGGTTGGGCAAGCTGGGAGGTCCCGTTGTGCTTTGGGCAAGCCACTCGGAGCCGAATCAGCACGCAGTTGAGCGGGGAGGACGTGTACTCAGAACAACATTGGCACGGCTGTCCAAAGCAAACCGAGGAATTTGGCATCCCCGCACAAATTGCCCGTGCACTAAGGTCCGCCAAAGTCCGGCGGACGCTTTGCCGGAAAATTTTAGCAAATGGCGATTCCGGTCCAATTTGGATTGAGCTGTCGCGGCAGCGCGCGGAGTGCGTGGTATGGTTCCGCGTCGCCATGGCAAGGCGTGCTGGCAACTGCCCAGTTGGTGTTGACCTGCTGTGGAACGCGTCTCGGACTGTTATTTTGGTGAGGACCTACCCTTGTTGATGCAAATGCGCAATACCCATCCGGACCTTCAATTGAATCACGCGTTGCCATATGGTGCGATCATTCACGATCGCGGCGTGCAATTTGTGGTCTTCAGTCGCCATGCGACTGAGATGCGTTTGTTGCTGTACGATGATGTGACCCAACGCGAACCCTCTGAAGTGGTTTACTTTGATGCGCGGACTGATCGTTGGGGCGACATTTGGAGCGTATTTGTTCCAGGAATCGGTGCCGGGCAGTTGTATCACTTTCAGGCGTCGGGGCCGTTCGACCCGGCCCGAGGCTTGCGGTTTGACCCGAATGCCCGTTTGATCGATCCATTTGCCAAGGCGCTGGCCGGTAATTTTCAACCGGCAACCGACGGTGTGATCCGGCCACCGAAATGCGTCGTGGTCGATGATTATTTTGACTGGCAGGGCGACCGCCACCTGCGGCACGACTTGAGCGAGTCGGTGATCTACGAATTGCATGTGAAGGGTTTTACGAGTCACTCTTCCAGTCAGGCGCGAAAGCCGGGCACCTACCTCGGCGTGATCGACAAGATTCCCTACCTCAAGTCGTTGGGGGTCACGGCGGTTGAGTTGATGCCGGTGCACGAGTTTCCTACCAACAACTTCGACGGGACAACTGACCCGCGTCGAAACTACTGGGGCTACGATCCGCTTGCGTTTTTTGCGCCGCATCGTGGTTATGCGGCGGACAGTCGCCCGGGTGCTCAGGTTCAAGAGTTCAAGGAGATGGTGAAGGCGTTGCATGCGGCCGGGATTGAAGTGATCCTCGATGTGGTCTTCAACCACACCTGCGAGGGCAATGAACGGGGCCCGGTTTTGTCGTTCAAGGGCCTGGAGAATCCTGTGTACTACATGCTGGAGAATGACCGGCGGTACTATCGGAACTATTCGGGTTGCGGCAACACGGTCAACGGAAACCACCCGATTGTCCGCGAGATGATCTTCCATTGTTTGCGGCACTGGGTCCACAACTATCACATCGACGGCTTCCGCTTCGACTTGGCATCGATTCTCAGTCGCGACCGCAGCGGCAATCTCGTGCCGAACCCACCGCTGGTCGAAGCGATCGGCGAGGATCCCCTGCTGGCTGATACCAAAATTATTGCCGAAGCCTGGGATGCAGCCGGCGCCTATCAGGTTGGCTCGTTTGGCGACGATCGCTGGGCTGAATGGAATGGGCATTACCGGGATGATGTGCGCCGCTACTGGCGAGGCGACCCCGGGATGCGAGGCAAGTTTGCGACCCGATTGGCCGGAAGTGCCGACCTGTATCAGCCCGGCGGTCGAGCACCCTGTTCGAGCATCAACTTCATCACCTCGCACGATGGCTTCACGCTGAACGATTTGGTCAGCTACAACCACAAGCACAACCTCGCCAATGGCGAGGATAACCGGGATGGGGACAACAATAACTTCAGCTATAACCACGGGCTGGAGGGGCCGACTCGAAATGAGACCGTTGATTTGCTGCGGGTCAAACAGGTCAAGAACATGTTGACGACTCTGCTTGTCAGCCAAGGTGTGCCCATGTTGCTAGCGGGTGATGAGTTCCGCCGCAGTCAGCAGGGCAACAACAACGCCTACTGTCAGGATAACGAGATCTCGTGGGTTGATTGGACATTTGCACAGAAGAACGAGGGGTTGCTGCGGTTTGTGCGGACCATGATTCATTTCCGCCGCAACCAGCCGGTGTTTCGCCGGATGGAGTTCTTGACCGGAGAGATGGACCATCACAGTGGATTGCCGGATGTCGGTTGGTTCAGCCCGAGTGGCACGGCCGTGAATTGGTCAACGGATGAATCGAGCCTGGTCTGCCTGTTGTCGAGTCGAATGCACGAGCGGCGGGCCAGCACGACGGCTCGCGACGTCCTGTTGATGTTCAACGGCGACCAGGTGGAACGCGAGTTCGCGATTCCGGCGATTTGCAAGACACGCTCGTGGTCACTATTTGCTGATACCGACGCCGAGTCGCCTCACGATATTTACCCCGACCAAAATGGCCCGTTGCTGCATGCCTCGGGAAGAACAACGGTGGCTGGTAAGTCAGTCGTGATTTATTTGTCGAGGTAAGGTTGCTGAAAATTGCACCAATAGCCCCTGTCAACCGGCTCCCGGAAAAATCAGGTTGCCAAGCCCTTTTTGTTTCCCGGACAAGCGGTAAGATGAAGGAGGAAACTCGCGGGTGTAACTCAGTTGGTAGAGTGATAGCTTCCCAAGCTGTATGTCGTGGGTTCGAATCCCATCACCCGCTCTAACTCTAACGCAAAGGCCTCTCTGACGCAGAGTCTGCTTTAATGCAGAGTCTGCTTTAATGCAGAGGCTGAGCCTTGGCGAATAAGTTGAATGCTTGCTCAACCGTACGGCGAAAAGCTGTACGGTTTTTTTTTGCCACCAAGCCAAGAGAGACAGCGAAACCAGAGTTGTGGCATCGCTTTATTGCGCAAGCCAGCGTCTCGAGGATGGAGGCAAAACCGGCTGTCGGTGATCTGGAGTCGGTAGCCGTGCGATCTCCCGCAGGCTGCGGATTGACGACCGTGAACTTAGGGAGAATTGAAGCCCTGCGAGGGGGCGGTTAGGCTCGGTGTGGCGGCCAATTTGGCTGAGCCGGTTTGCAGGTTGCGGAAGACGGCGTAGCGCCGCCCGGGTTGCGTTTCAATCGACTCGGAAACTTGCCTCCATTGTCCGGACTGGAGCAGGGTCGCACGGAGTTGAGGCAAATGCAGATTGACGACCGGGGCATTCTTGGCATGCTGGATTTCGGACACGGACTCGGCTTCGGCCACAACCACATAATCGAGTCGTTGTCCGGCCGCCTGAACCAGTTGAGTCAGCTTCTCTTGGTCCGTTGAGCCCGGAATATTCTCCCAGTCTGAAGCGCTCAATTGACTGAAGACAAAGTCTGGCAGGAAGTCGACGCCGTCCACTGAGACTGTGTATTGGCCGGGCTCGGCGCGGCGATCGTCAAAGAGCAAGGTCGACCACAGGCTGACCACATTCAATTCGGTAGTCTGCAGCATGCCGTATCGCGCCTGTGAATTGGCATGGATGCGGGAGTCTTCAGCAATCGCATCAATTACTTGCAGGTGTGAAGCCATTGAACCGTTCAACGAGACTTGATGTTTTTTCCAGCCACGAACCCCGCAAATCGCGATGGTGACGAGGAGGCAGGTCCAAACCAAACGGGCGTGCGGTCGCGGCAGTTGGGCCAACCACTGCGCGGCCCAAATGACCAGCAGCAGAAAAAGGCCCGCCGCCGTGGGCAGGCTGACGAACGGGTTGAGCCCCGCCCGGAGAATGACCAGCAGCAGCGCCGGGGCAACGGCAAGCCAGAGCCAACGCCGGTCAAGGCGGTAAATGGAAGCCGCAGACCCAGGGCCGTTGGTCAGGCTGCGTCTCCAAGCGAGAAAACCGAGGACGATCAGCAATCCGAAATAGGCGAGCCCGACGTCTCCGACCGCCCGTTTCGCCATGTCGAAGTGTCCCATTGCTTGGCCCCAAGGGAGCCGCGCGTTGGCATCTGTGTTCCAGACAAAATAGTAGTAGTACAG
>Ga0164293_10004986_pt1 | contig 11303 bp, 6 predicted proteins | sample GEODES118metaG_FD_111487 | JGI IMG/M metagenome (GOLD analysis project Ga0164293, IMG submission 111487) | Eutrophic lake water microbial communities from Lake Mendota, Wisconsin, USA - GEODES118 metaG | ecosystem: Environmental > Aquatic > Freshwater > Lake | place: USA: Lake Mendota, Wisconsin...
GTTAAGCATGTGTCATAAAAAAAACCTATCTTGGAAAGTATGCAAGGGAGGGATTGAGCGGATAAATATGGGGGTTAGTTTTGAGTGATTTGTAATGCACTAGTTTCTCTAAACTCTCTTGCCTCAGCAATCTGTGTAAATAAAATTTCTGCTTTTGTATGATTTACAATAAATGCTTCAATCTCTTCTAATGAGATTTTAAAAAACTCTTTCTTTGTATTGACTTGATTTACTCTATGACTTGAAAAGTATTTGTGTATTTCATTTTCTAACTGGGGAGCGTTTTCTGAATAAATAACAGCATGTACATCAAAATGAAAAGGGACTGATGCATCACCCAGTTCCCTTATCCGATCAATAGGGTCTAGGCGTCTTGTCATTCCAATTTTAAATACATTTTCACCGAATGACCCTATATTTGATATAACATAAATATGGCCTACCTTGGTTAATTGAGCCATAGCAATTGCCCTCTCTTTCTTTTCATGAGCTAAAGCTAATTTTTCTTCTAAATCTTTGATTTTATCTATTAATATACTTGTATTTTGTTGATTAGTATTTAATAATTCATCTTGTGCTTTTTGTAATGCTTTTTGATAATGTAATTCTTCATCTTCTGCTTCTTTTTTAGCTCTTTCAAATTCTCTTTGGGCTTTTTCTTCCTCTCTCATTTGCTCTCTTAATATTCGTTGTTCATCTTTTTCTTGATATTTTTTCAATTCAAACTCGTAGCTGAGCCCTAACTCTTCAAGTTTTAAATTGAGAAATTCTTCGGTAATGTATAGTTGTTGGGCTTTACCTAATTTATTGATATTTTCAAAAGTATTAATAATTTTTTCTTTTGTTTTTTCGGCATTATTCCATTTGACTTTAGAAATTAGGCTATCGCATTCTCCATTAAAAGCAAATAGCATTAACTTTAATTGATTATTCATCATTTTTTTGCCTTCAGATGCACTGCCACCAACTGTCCATTCTACATCGGACACAGCAGCTTTCCCTTCTTTAATTAATGTTTTCTGTTTTGAGTAATTGCTTTCTATAGCATCTTTATAATTAGCAGAAGTGTCAAAATTGAAAATAGGTTGATATAGACCAAAGCTATTTATTTCGATAGTATCTTCATATATTTTTATTACATTTTCATTTTTCTCTTTTTCATTCAACAATTGTAGGATTAGGTCATTTAACTCATTTAGCTGTTGTTGTTTATTGCCAATAGTTTTATCGAGTTCTTTGATGTGGTCATCCTTATTGATTATTGATTCATATTCAGATTCAAGAGTTTTGATTCTAATAGAAGCTTTTTCGAGAGCTAGTTTAGTCTCCTCAAGTTCTTTTTTGTTTTTATTGAAAAGCATATTATTTGCGATGTTAGTACAAACATAATATGTGTTTTTTGAAATAGCAAAAATTCTATTAGAATATTCGGTTTGTATTTTAAAAATAACGTTTAATAATGTTGTTTTTCAATTTCAATCCCCAATCACAACAATTGTATCTCGGAAAGTTCCTTTCCGATTTTGTTAATGCCTTTCATTATTTTCAGGGTTTGTTTGGGAGATGGTTTTTTTCTTCCCCTCACGTATTGAGACAGCAAGGTGGCATTCATGCCAATCCTTTGTGCCAGAAAATGGGCGTTTAGTACTTTGAAATATTTGAAAAACTGTTGTAAGTCAATGCTTATTTTTAAATTATCTTGTGAAACCCGGTAGCCCAAATCTTCATAATATAGATTCAATGCATCCGTAAGGTTGTTTTTAATATCCTCCAGCGTTTTTCCCGTAGAAAACACCGGTACATCGTGTGCGAAAGCTGAATAGCCGGTTGATGTAATTTCAACCGTAATGTCGATTTTTTTTCTGAGGTCTTTCATTTGATACCAGCCTGTTTGAATAGTTTCTTTTGTAATCCTTTCCCCAACTCATCATTGCCATGATCAGGAAAAATAATAATTCCCGGTTTAATGGCATGTTTTAGTTTGATATGTGAACTTTTCTGAGAAATTTTCACCCATCCGTCCTTTATTAAAATTCTATATGCTTCTGAACATTTCATTACAAAGGTAAATAAAAATATACTTTTAATAAGTTTTTTATTCGTGTTATCAAAGATAAATATAAGAAATAAAAATACGAATAAAATACAATAAAATATATTTAATCTTAAGCGCTGATCTCAATCACCATCCTCAACCACAATCCTCATAAGCCATTCGGCGATGCAAGGGCAGTTTTGCATTTCCGGAGGTAACCCATGCATTTCACACAATCCCAACTGCACAAAAACGATTTTCACCTGCACCGCGAATGGCTGCGGACTTCACCCCATGGCGCGTATGCCTCATCATCACTCAGTAACTGCCACAGCCGCAAATATCACGGCATGCTGGTGTTGCCGGATAAATATGAGCAAATGCAGGTGTTGCTCTCTTCACTGGATGAAACCTTGTTTGCCTATGAAGACCGGTTTGAACTGGCCACACATCGCTATCCGGATGCCATTCACCCGGTTGGGTATCAATACCTTGAATCGATGGAAATGGATGAGGCCATCAGCTGGACCTTCCGCGTGGATCAGGTGAGGTTTAAGAAAACCCTGTTTCTGTCGCCGGCAGAAAACCGACTTTGGGTGAAGTACGAATTGCTGGAAAGCAATATTCCGGGAGTTTCATTGGGTATTCATCCCTTAATGGCTTTCCGCGATATTCATCATCTGCGCCACATGGAACCCGATTTCATGGGTAAAACCGAAATACAAAAGCTGGTAATCTGCACCGAAATTGACCATACACAAATGAAACTGTATTGCCAGGTTTCGGGTAAGCAGGAATTCATACACCATGCCCATTTCTACTATCACATGCAATTTGCCCACGAGCAGGAAAGGGGCTATGCCTATGAGGAGGATCTATATTGTCCCGGATATTTTAAAGTTCCGCTGGAGCCCGGCAAACCTGTTGTGTTTTCCGCAGGAACCAAACCCTTGCCCTCGGAACGGTTGCTTTCCCGATACAAAACAGACAGCAGGGGGCTGAAGGCGCTGAAAGATGAGGAGGCAATGCTGAATCATGCTGCGGGTCAGTTCATAAGAACTGTGCGGGGCGGCAAGGAAATACAGGCCGGTTTTCATTGGTTTGGCCGCTGGGGCCGCGATACCTGTATTGCCCTTCCGGGCTTAACCCTTGCCACGCATCAGCCACAGCTTTTTACCGAAGTAATCAATACCACCCTCAAAGACCTGAAATACGGGTTGTTGCCGAATGTGGGCAAAAAATCCGGGGCCTCCTATAATTCGGCAGATGCGGCTTTGTGGTGTGTGTGGGCCTTGCAACAATATGCCATTTATATTCAGGATGCCGGAAAGGTATGGAAAACTTACGGCGATGCCCTGAAGAAAATACTAAACTACCATGCCAAAGGCACACTCAATGGAATACATGCCATGAGCAATGGATTGCTTACCGCTTCAGAAACCGGCAAAGCCCTCACCTGGATGGATGCCATTGTAGATGGATATCCGGTTACGCCCCGTTCAGGAATGGCGGTGGATATTAACGCCCTGTGGTATAATGCGGTTTGTTTTTGTCTGGAAGCGGCCCGCTGCGCTGCAGACACCCCCTTTATTGAAACCTGGAGTCGCTGGCCCACGCTCATTGAGGGCAGTTTTGAGGAGATTTTCTGGGATGAACAGCGCGGTTATCTGGCCGACAGCTACTATAACAACCTGGCAGATACTTCCTTGCGGCCCAACCAGATTTTTGCGGTTTCATTGCCGTATTCTCCGCTTAAAAAGTCAGTGAAAAAGGCGGTAGTTGAGGCAGTTGGCAGGGAGCTGCTAACCCCGCGCGGATTGCGCACACTGGAGCCCCGTGATGCCAATTATAAGGGCAATTATGGAGGCGATGTGCGACATCGCGACCTGGCATATCATCAGGGAACGGTATGGCCGTGGTTATTGGGACATTATGCCTATGCCTACTGCGCTGCCCATGAAAAAAGGGCCTTGAATGTGGTACAAAAAATATGGGACGACCTGCAGCCGGCCCTGAAGGAATACTGTATCGGAACGATGGCAGAAATATACGACGGAGATCCGCCGTTTGAGCCCAGAGGCGCAGTATCTCAGGCATGGAGTGTGGCTGAATTACTCAGAATAAGGCAGCTGCTGGAAACCCTGAAATCGGAAAGAACCGCTGAAACCCTCGGTGAAGTTTCCACTCACGCCACCGCAACAGCTTAACAGATGCGGGTGCTGATGTTTGGCTGGGAGTTTCCACCCTACATATCCGGTGGGTTGGGAACGGCCTGCTATGGCCTTACCAAGGGCTTAATGGAGCATGGTGCGGAAGTGTTGTTTGTGTTGCCTCGCCTGTTTGGAGGAGAAGATGCAGGCACAATGCGCATGATTGGGGCTGCAGAAGCAGAGCTGCCCGAAGAGTTCAGCCGTTTTATGGAACAGGGTAAAATGCAGCTTTTGCAGGTAAATACAGCCCTGTTTCCTTATGCCACAGATAAATCCTATTTGTCAGGCGACGGGGCAATGGGTTATGATGCAACGTTCCAAAGTAAAACGGCTATGGGTGGTGGCTTAACGGGAATGTATGGCAGTCGGCTGATGGATGAGGTATTCCGCTATGCCTCTTTGGCACCTGATATTGCTGCCCGGCATAGTTTTGACCTGATTCATGCACATGACTGGCTTACCTATCCGGCGGGAATGGCGGCTTCTTCCTATGCCGGTAAACCCATGATAGCCCATGTGCATGCCACAGAATATGACCGTTCGGGGGATTTTCCCAACGAGCGGGTGATGCAAATAGAAAAAATGGGAATGCAGTCGGCTGAGCGTGTGATTGCCGTAAGTGAATATACGAAAAAAATAGCAATAAAACAATACCATATCGACGAAAAAAAGGTAGATGTGGTGCACAATGGGGTGCTGCCGGGTTCGGAGAAGCCGGAGGTTAGGGTTGATAAAACTTTTCCGGTGGTGGTTTTTTTGGGAAGAGTAACCTTTCAGAAAGGACCTGAATACTTTTTATACGCTGCTGCAAAAGTGCTGAGAAACAATCCTGATGTGCGGTTTGTGGTAGCGGGCCATGGCGATAAATTACTGTCTATGATAACCCTGGCGGCTCGGCTGAAAATATCGTCTCGGGTCAGTTTCACCGGATTTATTAATAGCGCTGACATTGGACAATTATTTGGGGATTCGGATGTTTATGTGATGCCCTCTGTATCGGAGCCCTTCGGGATTTCGGCGTTGGAAGCGGCGCGGGCAGGTGTGCCGGTGATTATTTCCCGGCAGACCGGTGTGGCGGAGGTGCTGAAAAGTGCACTAAAAACAGATTTCTGGGATGTTGATGGGATGTCGGATGCCATTATTGCGCTGCTGCAACATAATTCACTGAGACGATGGATGAGCCGAAATGGTCGTCAGCAGGCCCGAATGCAGACATGGAACAAGGCAGCTTCCAGGGTGCTTACAACGTATTCAAAATTATTATCATGAAAAAAAAACGGTTTATATGTCTGTATTTTCAGGTTCACCAGCCCTACAGATTGGGCAGATTCCGATATTTTGATATCGGGCGTCGTGGGGGGTATTTCGACGATGATAAAAACAGGGCGATTCTGGATAAGGTAAGTGCCAAGTGTTATTTGCCGGCTACCCTGCTTTTGCAAGATCTCGTTCGCAGCTATCCCGGTCGTTTTAAGTGTTCATTTTCATTTTCAGGGATGGTGCTGGAGCAATTACAGGAAATGAACCCGAAAGTGTTATCCGTGTTTCAGGAGTTGTTATCGCAACCGGAGGTGGAGGTGCTGGCAGAGACTTACGGGCATTCCCTAAGTGCACTGGCGAGCCAAAAGGAGTTTGAAAAACAGGTAAAAAGACATGGAGAAATGATCATGTCGCTGTTTCATCAGCAACCGGCGGTGTTGCGTAACACAGAGCTTATTTATTCTGATAGCATTGGAAAATATGCTGCCGAAATGGGATTTAAGGGTATACTCGCCGAAGGGGCCGACCGGATTCTGGGCTGGAGGAGTCCTAATTTTTTATATGCCGCCTCAGAGGCACCGGCTTTGAGCCTATTGCTTAAGAATTACCGATTGAGTGATGATATTGCTTTTCGTTTTTCTCAGCCCGGCTGGAATGAAGGTCCATTAACCGCTGAAAAGTTTGTACACTGGCTGAATGCCATACCCGAAGATGAGCCGCTGGTGAATTTATTCATGGATTATGAAACATTTGGGGAACACCAATGGGCAGAATCCGGCATTTTTGATTTTTTACAAGCACTCCCGGAGGCCGTTTTTCAAAATTCAGATTTTCAGTTTATTACACCCTCGGAAGTTTTGGAGCAATTGCATCCGGTAGACCGAATCAGTATGCCTGAGCCGGTTTCGTGGGCAGATGAAGCGCGAGATCTGAGTGCCTGGCTGGGAAATCCCTTGCAGGACGATGCATTTGAAAGTCTGTATCGACTGCAGTCACGGGTGGAAAACTGCGCAGATGAGCACATTCAGCGTGACTGGCAAAAATTGCAAACCAGCGATCATTTTTATTACATGTGTACCAAATATTTCGCCGATGGCGATGTACACAAGTATTTCAACCCCTATGATTCGCCCTATGAAGCATTTGTGAATTACATGAATGTGCTGGCGGATTTTGAACTGAGGTTGGAAACTGCTGCTTCGTTGCCGCCGGCGCTTCGGCGTTCATTTAAAATACAGCGGGAAGCAATACCGCACAGGGTTCAAACAGATTAATACAAACAATATGATGGATGAAGATCAATATACCGCCGATGTAATTTTTGAGGTTAGCTGGGAAGTATGCAACAAAGTGGGTGGAATACATACGGTGATTAGCAGCAAAACCATTGCTGCTATGCAGGTTTGGGAGGATAAGTTAATCATGATTGGGCCTGATATATGGAAAGGGGCCACCCAGCATCCTGAATTTGAGGAAGATGCTGAATTATTTGCCGACTGGCGAAATCATGCAGTTTCCCTGGGTATTCATGCGCGCACCGGACGATGGAAAATTCCGGGTAATCCCCCCGTGATACTGGTGGATTTCACCCCGTTTTTTGCCCGTAAAAATGAGGTTTTTGCCCATTTGTGGACCCGGTTTCAGCTGGATTCACTCACGGGAGGATGGGATTATGCCGAACCCGCTATGTTTGGTTATGCTGCCGGAAAAGTGATTGAGAGCTTTTATCATTTTTATTTAACTTACAGCGACCGCATAGTAGCCCATTTTCACGAATGGATGACCGGTGTGGGCCTGCTGTATCTGGAAGAGCATGTACCCCAGGCAGCTACGGTATTCACAACACACGCAACAGTTCTCGGACGATGCATTGCAGGGAATGGTTTGCCTCTGTATGAAAACCTGAATCAATTTGATGCAGCCCAGGAAGCCCGCAGATTCAATGTGCTGGCCAAACATTCACTCGAAAAATGTGCAGCCCGGCTGGCTGATTGTTTTACCACAGTCAGTGAAATAACGGGCAAGGAGTGCCTGGCTTTTTTGGGTAAAGCCCCCGATATTATTACGCCGAATGGTTTTGATACCGGCATCGTTCCGGATTATTTTTTGTTTCAGGAAAAACGGATGATGGCCCGCCGATGTCTGTTGGATGTGGCTTCTGCCATAAAGGGAAAGGCATTTGGTGATAATACGTTATTGCTGCTAAAAAGTGGACGGTATGAGTTTCACAATAAGGGTATAGATGCATTCATTGAGGCGCTTGTGTTATTGAAAAATCAACACCGAGGAAGGGATATTCTGGCTTTTGTTTTTATTCCGGCCGGCCATACCGGATATCGCAAAGATCTGCAAAGCATCCTCAATGGAACAGATGGGCCACTGCTTGGAAATAGGTTGATTACCCACAATTTAATGGACGTTGGTCACGATGCCATTGCTTCGGCCATTGAAAAAGCGGGTTTGCCGGATGGCGAAGACGGAAAGGTCCATGTGGTGTATTCTCCGGTTTACTTAAACGGACAGGATGGAATTTACCACCTTTCATACTATGATTTATTACCGGGGTTTGATTTGACTGTGTTTCCTTCCTATTATGAGCCATGGGGCTATACACCTCAGGAAAGCGTGGCTTTTCATGTGCCAACCATTACAACGGATAATGCAGGATTTGGAGATTTTCTGTTGGCGAACATGCCACAGAACGATATTGGACACGGGGCTGCAGTCATTGTGAGGGGGGAGAAAAGTTTGGCAGATGTGAGCCGCGATATTGCTGACGTGGTGATGCAATTCGCTTCGTTAACCTCAGAACAGGTTAAAATGGCACGTGTTTCAGCCCATGCACTGTCAGGTAAAACCCTTTGGAAACACCTGCTGCAAAACTACATAACGGCCTATGGCCGCGCGCTGCAAAAAACGCACACCCGTCAGGCAAGTTTTAGTCATGAAGCAACAGTTCATGCGTTTACGGTATCAGGAAGCAACGGACCTGCCGGGGTGCCGCGCTGGCGTAAAATATTCGTAGAAACCCGGTTGCCCGAATCACTAAGGCCCCTGGAGGAAATTATGAAAAACTTCTGGTGGACCTGGCATCCTGAAACCTTTGAATTATTTAAGTATATGGATCCAATTGGATGGGAGCAATCTGCCCATAACCCCTTGAATATGCTGGAGCAGCTGGGAACAGACCGTTTATCTGAACTGGAAAATGACAAAGATTTTAAATCCCGTTTGGACCGCGTGTATCATGAATTTACTGACTACATGAACAAACCGTTAAAACCCGGGCCCGAGGTGGCGTATTTCTGCTCTGAATATGGAATCTACGCGGGACTGGAACAATATTCCGGGGGACTGGGAATACTGGCGGGCGATATGCTGAAACAGGCCTCCGACGAGGGTTATCCGCTGGTAGGGGTAGGTTTATTGTATCGCTATGGTTTTTTCAAACAAGAGGTGTCATTGCATGGAGAGCAGATAGCAGGGCAGGAGTCACAAAAATTCACCTGTCAGCCGTTGCAACCCGTGTTTGATCAACAGGGAAATTGGCTTAGGGTGAATGTAGCCCTGCCGGGGCGAACCCTGTATGCGCAGGTACGCCGTGCCGATGTGGGAAGAACCCGTCTGTTTTTGCTGGATACAGACATTGCAGAAAACCGGCCTGAAGACCGCAAAGTCACCGGACAGTTGTATGGCGGTGACCGTGAACTTAGACTCAAACAGGAACTGTTGCTGGGAATAGGCGGTATGCGTTTATTGCAGTCTTTATCGCTGTTGCCGGATGTTTTTCATTACAATGAGGGGCATGTTGCCTTTGCTTCTCTGGAGCGCATCAGAATGCTGATGTATGATGAAAATATGAGCTTTGAGGAGGCACTTGAATGGGTGAGAGCCACCACTATTTTCACTACCCATACACCGGTTCCCGCCGGACATGAAATTTTTAGTGAAGAACTGCTGCGAAGCTATGTAGGACATTTTGCACCCTTGCTGAATATTAGCTGGGACAGATTGATGCAAATGGGCAACTGGCCAAACCACTCGCGGTCAGGACAGCATTTTTCCATGAGTTTATTGGCGGCCAATACGGCTGTTCAAATGAATGCAGTAAGCCAAAAACATGAACGGGTCAGCAGGCACATGTTTTCGGGTTTGTGGGAAGGTTACGGTGAAGATGAATTATTTATCGGACACGTAACCAATGGCGTACATGTGCCCACCTGGGTGGCGTCTGAATGGAATCATTCTGATGTGGATGCCCTGACATCAGAGGAAATATGGGGAAAACATATTGCGCTGAAACTACAGCTAATTCAGGAGTTGAGAGCGCGCTTTAACCGCGCCGATGGGGGTGATAATCGTTATTACAAGCGGTATGCCGGGCTGTTTCAAACGGTGGATGAAAAGGCATTGATTGTCACTTTTGCCAGAAGATTTGTGGCTTATAAAAGACCGGGATTATTGTTTTTTGATCAGGACAGACTATTGAAAATCATCAACAATGCCCGCGTGCCGGTTTTGTTTTTATTTGCCGGTAAAGCCCATCCCAATGATTTTGCAGGGCAGGAAGAAATTAGCCATTTGCTAAATCTGTCTGTTAGTCCTGAGTTTAGGGGTAAGCTGTTTTTTTTGGTCAATTACGATATGTCATTGGCCCAATACCTGGTTCAGGGGTCGGATGTTTGGCTCAATATGCCCCGGGATGGCATGGAAGCCAGCGGAACCAGCGGCATGAAAGCAGCCATGAACGGGGTGCTGAATGTCAGTATGGATGATGGATGGTGGGCAGAGGCAGAAAATATGGACTGTGGATGGACCATCAAACATCACATTTCTGAAAAAAACGGTGAGGATGAATGGGACGCTGAAAGGTTATATGAATTGCTTGAGCGTTATATAATACCGGACTATGAAAATACTGTATTGAAGCAAAATTCATCGCAATGGGTGTTTAAGATGCGCAATGGAATGAAAAGGGTACGGCAGCAATTTGGAGCAGGGAGAATGCTTTTGGATTATCAGCAGAAAATGTATTTACCTGTCAATGAGCGAAAGCAGCGGCTGCTAAAAAATGACAGGGAAGGGCTAAAGGAAATTACTGCATGGAGGCAAAAGCTGGAGCAGGCATGGTTGGGTCTTAGTGTTATTCAGACACAATGGCATGATACGGCCAATAAAGCGATGCCTTTAGGCGAAAGTATGTGTCCAAAAATCACCCTGAAACTGAATGGAATAAAACCGGAGGAACTTGGGGTTGAAATGCTGATTATCAGAAAAAGAAAAAACATGACAGAGCCATTTTCTGTGCTGAAATGTACGGCATTAACGGGCGTAATGTCAGGTAAGGATGAAGGAACCTGGTCCGGTATTGTTCAGATGCAAAAACCCGGTGTGTATGAATATGGTTTTCGAATTTTTCCCAAACATCCATTGCTTGCCCATAGGCAGGATTTTTCGCTAATAAAATGGGTGTAACGTGTTGTTTTTAAATAATGATGAGCTGTTCTGAGAAGGTGAATGCTGAATGCAATTCTAGATTGTAAATTCCATTTACAAGTATGACGGCGTCAATGACAGTATTGGTTTTGGTAACCAAATGTTCATACAAATGCTTGCCTGTAATGTCCTTTATGATGATGCTGTCAATGGGTTCTTCGGATTTTGTTATAAATTTACCTGATGTGGGATTGGGTGTAATAATGGGTTTTTCTAATTTGCAAATAGCACCAACAATATGGCTTTTTCAAATCGAATTTTTTTAAATTATTCAGATTATGCATTTAGCTAAGGTCTGCAAA
>Ga0164293_10004989_pt1 | contig 11300 bp, 11 predicted proteins | sample GEODES118metaG_FD_111487 | JGI IMG/M metagenome (GOLD analysis project Ga0164293, IMG submission 111487) | Eutrophic lake water microbial communities from Lake Mendota, Wisconsin, USA - GEODES118 metaG | ecosystem: Environmental > Aquatic > Freshwater > Lake | place: USA: Lake Mendota...
AATGCAAAAAAGGGAGGCCGAAGCCTCCCTTCAGCTGAGCACCGACATGCAGTGAGTGCGGCGGCTTACTTGCCGATCCGAGCCACAGCCTTCTTGGCCTGGGCCAGGATGCTGCCCTTGAGCGGCACGTAGCCCAGGTTGTCGGCTTGATTCTGGGCTGGACCCAGCAGGAACATCATCGCCTTGCGGATGTCACCGGCCTTGGCACCGTTGCCCTTTTCGTAGGCCAGGATCCAGGTGAGGGTGGAGATGGGATAGCTGGCGGCGCCGGCGGGATTGGGATCTTCACCGGCCAGGCGGGAATCCAGCTTGATGTTGTTCAGGGCCGCGGCACCACCGGCAAGGGTGGGCATCACATATTTGCCTGCCTTGTTCTGCAGGGCTGCAGCCTTGATCTTGCCCTTCACATAGGCCTGGTTGAGATAACCGATGGCGCCGGGGGTGTTGCTGATCACACCGGCCACGCCCTCGTTGCCCTTGCCGCCCACACCCACGGGCCACTTCACGCTCTTGCCCTCACCCACCTTGCTCTTCCACTCCGGAGAGAAAGCCGAAAGGGAGTTGGTGAAGGCGAAGGTGGTGCCGCTGCCATCGGAGCGATGGGCCACGGTGATCTTGCCCTTCCCGCACTTCAGCTGCTCCCAGGTGTTGATCTTACCCAGGAAGATATCCACGGCCTGCTTCTGGGTGAGCTGCAGCTTGGGGCAGTCGGCCTTGTTGAAAGCGACGGCAATAGTGCCACCCACAGCTGGAAACTGCACCACGCCGCGGCTCACCTTGGCGGCTTCAGACGCTTTGATCGGCTCGTCTGTGGCACCAAAGTCAACCGTGCCGGCCACATACTGACGGACACCCGCACCCGAGCCGACCGACTGATAGTTCACGCGCACACCCTGCTTGGCGGCGCTGGCAAATGCAGCCTGGTAGAAGGGGGCGGGAAAGGTGGCGCCAGCACCGCTGAGGGTGCTCTGGGCCGAAGCCGTGGCACCCGCACCAATGGCAGCGATGGAGCCAAAGATCAGGGCCTTCTTGGCGAAGGTCATGGGAAAGACTTTTTCGGTCTCTTCTTAGTTAGCAATTCAGATATCCCAGCGTCGTTAGCAACTGGTTAAGCCCTGCTCAAGATCCCCCTTCGGAATCCCCAGCAGACCAGCATCCAAAAAAAAGCCTCCCCGAAAACGGGGAGGCTGGAAGCGTGCGAGTCGTGAGTCTAAACTAATTGATGGCAAGCTCGTGCGAGGAAAGAATCTGCCATCAGCAACGGTTGATCAGAAGCGGAACGTGGTTTGAATCACGCCACCCCAACTGGAGCCGCCGTTGTTGTCGTCGTTGTAGTTGTTGTCGATCCAGAAGATCGCCGGAGTCACCGAGATGTTGTCGGAGACACGGAAGCGATAGAAGAACTCATACATCAGACCCATCTCACTGTCGACGTAGAGGGGGCTACCGATGGCGAAGCCAGCGGCGTTGCCCTTCGCGAACACGTCGCTCCACTGCAGACCAGCCATCCAGGACCAGATGTCACCGGTGTAATCAGCCGGTGTGCCGCCTGCATAGTTGGTGTAGCTGAAACCGGCAGAGATCGAAGGGATCCAGCCGGCATCCATGGGCTGCCAGTAACCGGCAAGCGAAACACTGTTGCTGTCCTGACCAGGAGCCAGGTTGCGCGGTGCACTGTTGGGGTCGCGCAGGCGGGCATTCTCGGAGCCGTAGCGGTAGGCCACGGCGGCACCCCAGTTCTGACCCTTCACACCCAGCTGGGCCAGAAGGTTCTGGGCACTGTCGCTGCTGAAAGCGCCGATATCGGAGTTCGCATAGCCAGGGCCTTCAGCGCCGTCCTGGGATACCCAGTTCACGTCGAAGGACACGAAGGGATTGCCCTTCTTCACCTTCTGCTTCCAGGACAGACCGGCACCGGCGCCGGTCGCCTTGTTGTAGGTGCCGGTGGCACCGGCCAGGTTGAAGAAGTCGAGGATGTCCGACTTGAAGGCGGTGGGCAGGAAGGTGAGCATCTCGGTGTTGCGGATCAACGCACCCACCGAAACCTTCACCTCATCCCCAACAGGGAACATGTAGTACAGACGGTCGATGCTGACGCAGGAACCGTTGCCATCGCCACAGGCGTTTTCTTCAGCCTTGTCGAGCTTGAACACGTTGCCGCTGCTGCCGAAGGGGTCAGCGGAGAAGTTGCCGCTGCGCAGGCGGGTCCGCAGCAGGTCCTTGCCGGAGAAGCTGGTATCGAAGCTCAGGCGAACGTCGTAGTTGAAGGTGGTGCGATTCAGATTGTTATCGCCTTTGAACCAATCATCGGCGCCGCCGATGATCATGCTCACCTCACCCTTGAGCTTGGTGGTGGTGGAGAACTGCTGGGCCTCCAGCACGCCCACCTTCTTCTCCAGCCCATCCACGCGACCACGCAGGGTGGCCAGTTCGGCCTGGAACTCGTCCATCAGGCGCTTGAGCTCGTCGGTCACTTCGGTGACGCGATCGAGACAGGCGTTGAGCAGCGCCGCCGCTTCATAGCGGGTCATGGCCTGGCGGCCCTTGAAGGTGCCGTTGGGATAACCGGCCACGCAGCCGTATTTCTCCACCAGGTTGCTCAGGGCCTGGTAGGCCCAGTCGGTGGGCTGCACATCGGAAAACTGGGTGACACTGGTCACCTGGTTCTGGGATTCCCAGGCACGGAAGCGGTCCACATCCTGCTGCTGCATGTAGTCGTTGATGGCAGCAGCGCCATTCAGGGAAGCCAGCTCATTGGCCGACGCGGCCATGGGAGCCAGCAGGCCGGTACCGGCCATGGCCAGCAGCAGCTGTTGGAAAGGTTTCATCGGGTCCTCACACCGATAGGGAGCGGCTTTAAACAAAAGCCGCACGGAACCTATGGCGTGATCAGCATCAAAACCAGCACCGGGAACACCGGCGACTTGTGTCGCGGAACACAAGTGAAAGGGGCTGGCTTGAAGTGGATCTGCTGATCGGGGCTCAGAAAAACAGACGGCCGTAGCTCTCGTCCTGCGAGCGCGCCTGCCCGGGCTGAGCCACAAACTCAGGGCCGCCATTTTCCTGGCTGGAGGACTGGCTACGGAAGGGATAGAGAGCGGCATCATCGAGGCCCGCCATCTCCTGCAGCTGGCAGCGCAACCAGTGGCGAAACACCAGCAGGGAGCCGTAGTCGGCCAGGCGCGCATCACCGCTGAACAGAATGCAATCGCTGGGATCCATGGATGCCATGAGGCTCTGCCCCCACCTTTAGGCGAAGATGCCCGCCGCGCGCATTAACAGATCCTTAACCCAATAGCCCGGCCCTGCTGGTGAACAGGAGCGCATCAGCAGCAGAGACCAGCGCCGGCGCCCCCTCGGCAACCAGAGGGCATCGGCCTGCTCCCGCCAGAGATCCCAGCAGCGGGCATCGGTGAACAGCAGCAACGCATGCAGCTGCGGCAAGGTGTTCACCAGGCCCGCCGCCAGCTGATCGTCGATCGCCTTGCGCAGCACCTGCAGATCGTTGAGCTCGCCGAGCAGGTCCTGGCCCTGGCGCAGATGGTCGATCCAGGGCAGCAGTGCCCCACCGGAGTGGGGCGCGAGGTTCTCGAGCCGGTAGCGGGCGGTCTTGAGTTGCTTGCGCAGATCATGCAGGGTGTCGACATCCACACCCGGCTTCGCCACCAGCCAACCGGGGTGGAGCATCAGCTCCTGGAGGAAGGGGAGCTGCCACTCCAGCAGCCAATCGCGCGCGGGTTCATCGGCCAGGGCCGTGAACCGGGGCTTCTTCAGCCACTGCTGCAGGGCCGCCACCATCGCCAGATGGGCGCTGCTATGCAGCACCTTCTCGAGGTGTTCCTGGGCCAGGTCGCGCTCGCGCTGCAGGGTGCGCAACACGGGCCCGAGAGCCGTGACCTCCTCCTGGGGTAGCTGGGGCAGGAAGGTGTTGAGCAGGCGCCCCTGCAGCACATCGAGGTCGCGGGCCAGGCCCAGCCGCCGCACCGATTTGGCCAGGCGCTGGTCGCTCGCCGCCTTGGGCAGCGCCAGCACCGGCGCAAACTGCTGCAGGGTGGTGCGCAGACGCCGCATCGCCACCCGCATCTGATGCAGGGGCTCGGGATCGCGGCGGTCGAGCACCTTGTGGTGCCCCTTCACCACCCGTTGCAGATGGTGCTGGATCAGGCCGTGGGCCAGGGCACCGTTGCTGAGGAGATGCAGCGGACCGGCGCGATGGCCTGCACTGGCACGGATCGGATCAGCCATGGTTCAACTCAACAGGGGCAGGAGCGGCCGGGGGTTAAGGGCAGGTCATCGGCCTAGCCACGGGGGCGGATTCCGGTCCAGTCGCCAAACCAGCCGCGCCGCTTCAGCCACAGGGCCTGCAGGGCCGCGATCAGCGCCATCAGCAGCAACACCACCGGATAGCTGTACGCCCATTCGAGCTCGGGCATCCCCTTGAAGTTCATGCCATAAACCCCGGCGATGAAGGTGAGCGGCGCAAAGATGCTGGTGAGGATCGTGAGCGTTTTCATCACCTGGTTCATGCGATTGCCCACGCTGGCGGCATAGGCCTGGGTGATGGCGTCGCACTGGTTGCGCAACAGCTCGCAGTTCTGAAACAGCAGCTCCACCAGCTCGCCGATCTCCTCGAAGCCGGCGCGGGCTTCCGGGCCCAGGAGCTCCTGGCCCTGGCGCAACAGCACCCGCACCTCATGGCGCAGCGGCCACATCTGGCTGCGGATCGTGCGCAGGTTGGTGCGATACACAAAGCTGCGCTCCAGCAGCTGCGGCCGTGGATTGCGCAGGGCCAGTTCCTCGATGTCGGAGAGGCGGTTGGCGAAGTGCTCGAGCAGCGGGAACAGCTCATCGAGCAGGGAATCCACCAGGTAGTGGAGGATGTCGTCGAGGTCACGCTGATCGGGCACGCCCGCCCGCGATTGCAACCAGTGGGTCACCTCGGCAAAGGCCTCGCCGTCGGCCGCTTCCTCCACCGTGACCAGCAGATTGGGCAGCAGCAGCATCCCAACCTGAGAGCTGATCAGGTGCTGGGCGTCGTGGGCCAGGCGCAGGCGATGCAGCACCACCAGCAGGGCGTCACCGTAGCCATCCACCCGCGGCCGCTGGGGGGTCTGCAGCAACGGTGGCAGCAGCACCTCCGGCACGCCCAGATCGACCAATAGGCCATGGATCTGCTGGGGATCGGCCAGGCCGAGCACCCTCAGCCAGATGGGCGTGCCCGCCGGCAGCGGCGGCAGCGCCTCCCCACACCCCTGCCAGCGCATCAACCGCGGCCCCTGGGGCTCCAGCAGCACCAGGCAGAAGCTGGTGGGCTGTCGGCCGCCGTGCACATAGAGCTCGGTGGGCAGCTGGCCGGGGCGCTGCTCCAGCAGGTAGGAGCTCAGAGAGCCTGGGGTTGCACGCAGCACGGCGGATCGGGCAGGGTCCAGTGGTCCAACAGGTGGCCACCTCCCACCAGCGTGGCCTGCAACAGCAGGCACGACACGATGTCGAGCCAGTAAGCGCGCAGCAGCGACGTCATGGGCCAACACGGCCAGCGGAGGTGCTGATCCTTGGGACGATCCGCTCTGGCGTCGGTGCCCCAGGGCACAGGCCATGAAAGGAAGACACAGGCTCCCCACCACGTTTCGGCTGGGATTACCTCCCCTTAATCGGCCGTTCTTAAGGTCTGGAATCCAGTGCTCCCGTGATCGTGCCCTCCGGCCCGCTCGGATCCAGCCCCCAGCCGGCAGAGCCGGAGGCACAGGAGCCCGGCGATCTGCGGGTGCCGATGGAAGCCCATTCCAGCTATCGGGCCGGCGACTGGACGCCCAAGCGGCTGATGTTTCACCAGAATCTGGAATCCTTCGCCGAGCGGGTTGGACTGCTGGTTGGACTGCAGAGCAACGGCAAGGTGAGCCAGGAAGAGGCCTACGCCGAAATCCGCCGCATGTGGAAGGAGCTCAAGGACAGCAGGAGCAACCTGCTCAACCAGCCAAAGGGCTAGTTGAAGGGCTGAACCCGCATGCGCCGATTCAGAGCGCCATGGCAGCCAGATGGTTGCAGCTGCGCTCCAGGTGCTGGCTCACCCGCCGCAGCCAGCGGATCGCCTCCAGCCGTGCCGTGCCGGCGTCCACGTCGAGCTCCCCGCGCGCCACCGCCGCCAGCACCTCCTGGCGGTAGGGCGAGACCCGGCGATGCAGGGCCTGGGCACAGCTGCCCGACACCACCGCAGCCTCCGCCCACTGGCCCTGGCCGGCCAGCGCCTGCAATCGCTCCACGGCAGTGAGCAACTGACTCCGCTCCTGGAGAAGACTGGCGCTGGTGGCGGCGGTGCGCAGCCGGTCCTGGTCTTCCTCGCAGCGCTCATGCAGTCGCTGCAGATGGTCGAGCCCGTGCAGCAGGTGCAGCAGCGCTTCCCCGCCGAGGCCCCGCCCCGGGGCCAGGTGGATCTGGTCGAGGTAGAGCTCAAGGTGGTCGAGGTCGGCCTGCAGCACTGCCAGCTGCTGGTTGCTGCCCCTGGGGCTGCCGCCATTGCCGTTGGCCAGCCCATCGCGCAGCAGCTGCAGCAATTCCAGCAGGCAAGACACCAGGGCAGTCCGGGCCTGGCTGAGCGCCAGCAGGGGATCGGCCGGCGGCGTGTCGGCCAGCTCGTCGATCGAGCGGCCCGGCCCCGGCCGCACCAGGCGCCGGATCAGGGCGGCGAAGGGCCCGGTGACCGGCAGCACCAGCAGCACCCCCAGGAGGTTGAAGCCGCTGTGGAAAGCCGTGAGGGCGAATTCGGGATCCCGCGCGGCCAGAGCGGGCCACAGCCGCTGCAGCAGCCCCAGGTAGGCGGGCAGCAGCAGGAAGGCGGCCGCCGCCGTGAACAGGTTGAAGATCACGTGGGCGGCCGCCGTACGCCGGGCGCTGAGGCTGGCGCCGAGCGAGGCCATCAGGGCGGTCACGGTGGTGCCCAGATCCATGCCGATCACCAGGGCGCAGGCCTGGGGGAGCGCGATGGCACCGGCGGCCATCGCCGCCAGGGTGGTGGCCACCCCCGCCCCAGAGGAGTGGGTGATCACGGTGCTGAACAGGCCCAGCAGCAGCAGCTGCAGCCGCCCGCCCGGGCTCGTGGCATCAAAGCGGGCCGGATCGAGCAGCAGCCCCTGTCCTGCCAGCGCCTGCTGCAGCGCACCGATGCCCACAAACAGCAGGGCAAAGCCAGCCAGAGCCTGTCCCACCAGCGCCTGGCGGCCGCGCCCCAGCAGCCGCAGGGCCGCACCCACCAGCACCAGCGGCAGCATCAGCCTGGCGAGGTCGAGCTTGATGCCCAACAGCGCCACCAGCCAGCCGAGGCCGGTGCTGCCCACATTGGCACCGAAGATGATGCCGAGAGAGGCCTGGAAGCTGAGCAGCCCGGCACTCACGAAGCCCACCGTGGCCACGGTGGTAGCCGTCGACGACTGCACCAAGGCGGTGCCGATCGCCCCCGCCGCCGCGCCGCTCCAGGGGGAGCGGGTGAAGCGCAGCAGCGCCTGGCGCAGGCGGTTGCCGCCCAGGCTGCGCAGCGCCTCGGTCATCAGGCCCATTCCCAGCAGGAACAGGCCGAGACCACCGGCGGCGCTGAGCAGGACACCCGCCGAACCCGTCATCAGGGGCTCCCCGCTGGCCCTGGTTTAGGACGGTGGCCGAAACGGCGCACTGGGCAGGCGCACACCAGGAGCAGCGGGCAGCGGGGTTTGTCGCTCCAGGCTGGTGAGTTTCTGGTGACTGGCCTCCAGCTCCTGGGCCAGCACGCCGCAGGCCCGCTCGGGCATGGTGTGGTCGCCACAGGTGAACACATCCACGGCCGCGTAGCCAAACTCCGGCCAGGTGTGGATGGAGATATGGGATTCGGCCAGCAGGGCCAGTCCCGTGACCCCCTGGGGATCGAACCGGTGGGTGATCAGGTTGAGCAGGGTGGCACCAGCCCGTTTCGCTGCGGCGGTGATGGTGGCCCTGAGAAAGGGTTCGTCGTTGAGCCTGGCGCTGCTGCAGCCATAGAGCTCAAGGATGCAGTGTTTGCCGGTGGTTGGCTGGATCGGAGCGGCAGAGGAGTCGGCCGGCGCATCCCATCCAGGGTTGGGGTGGAGCGAAGAAAGGGTCTGGACCATCAAGGGTTCAGGCAACAACGGCATCAATGTAGGGCCATCAAGTGGTACGGCCAGCATTGGGCCCATCCCCTGGCGTTGTGTCGCCGGGCCTAGACGGCCAGGGTGTGCCAGGGCTTGAGTTGATTCCTTGGCCTCCGCCCGATGGCGCCTCCCCCGAGTCCCAGCGTGCTGGTGGTCAACACCGGCAGCTCCAGCGTCAAGCTGGCGTTATGCGACGCCAGTGGCACCCGGCGCTGGCAGGAGCAGCGCAGCTGGGACGCCACCGGCGCCACAGGCCTGCAGGGCCTGCTGGAGCAATGGCTGACGCAGTTGCTGGCCAGCTGGGAGCCAGCCCCCATGCTGGTGGCCCACCGGCTGGTGCACGGCGGCGCCCGGTTCACCGCTCCCACCCGGCTCACGGATGAAGTGCTGGTTCAGCTGGAGGAGCTGGTGCCGCTGGCCCCCCTCCACAACGGCCCCGCCCTGGCCGCGATCCGCTGGCTGAGGGAGCACGGGCCCGACAGCTCCCGTCTGCCCCACTGGGCCTGCTTTGACACGGCCTTCCACGCCTCCCTTGATGCGGCGGCCTTCAGTTACGCGATCCCTGCCGCCTGGCGCGCCCAGGGGCTGCGCCGCTACGGCTTTCACGGACTGAACCACCAGCACATCGGCGCCACGGTGGCCCAGCGGGAGCCGGCGGTGCGGCGTCTGATCAGCTGCCATCTGGGTGCAGGCTGTTCGCTTTGTGCCATCGCCATCAGTGCCGATGGCATCCCCGCCAGCGTGGATACCACCATGGGCTTCACCCCCCTCGAAGGGCTGGTGATGGCCAGCCGCAGCGGCAGCGTGGATCCAGGCCTGCTGCTGCACCTGCTGCGGCAGGGCATGAGTGCCAGTGAGCTGGATAGGGCGCTCAACCGCGAGAGCGGACTGCTGGGTCTCTCCGGGCTGAGCGGCGACATGCGCGAGCTGCGCCAGGCCGCCGGGGAGGAGCACCCCGGCGCAAAACTTGCCATCGCCGTGTTTCGCCATCGGCTGCTCCAGGGCATCGCGGCGATGGCGGCGAGCCTGGGAGGCGTGGACGCGATCGCCCTCACCGGCGGCATCGGCGAACACGACGACCAGCTGACCTCTGAACTGGAGCAGGCCCTGGCCTGGCTTGGCCCTGTGCGCTGGCTGAGGATCCCCGCCGACGAGGAGGGCACCATGGCCCGCCAGTGCCTAGGGGCCCAAGCGTGACCGCTTCAAGCTTGAGCTGCCCTTAACGAGAAGACCAACTCGCTTGAGCAGGCTTCAACCAAAAGCTCGTTGATCGCCATGGTGTCCCCCTCTGCCGACGAGCAGATCCTGCGCAGCATGCTGGTGCTGGAACCCCATGCCGACATGCGGTTGGTGGCTCCTGGAGACGTGATCTTCCGGGCGGGTGAGCAGGGGGACTGCCTGTTCGGGGTGCTGGAGGGCCAGGTGCGCCTCAGCTGGGCGGATGAGGGCCAAGAGGAACTGCTGGGTCCGGGCCGCTGCTTCGGCGAGGGGGCGCTGGTACAGCACGGTCACACCCGCCACGGCACCGCCACTGCCGTGCAGCCCACCCGTTTGCTGGTGATGAACCGCGAGATGTTCCTGTTTGCCATGGAAGCGCTGCCGATGTTCGGCTTGGAGCTGATGGCCTCACTGGAGCGTCGCCTGCAGGATCTACGCCACACACAGGCCCATTGAACCTTGATCAACCAGGCCCCCCGATTGTTCTGAATTCCGAGCCCTGCCGAGCATGACGTCGACCCTCACAATCACCGAGGCCTTTGCCGCCAGCTGCTGGCTGCTACCCCGAACAGGAGCCGAGGCCGTCCCACACCGAGAGGTGGCGATCCGGCGTCTGGGTGGGGGCTCGCTGGCCTGATTACTCAGCCCTTCACCCCCGGAATGAAGCGCCGTTCATGCTGGGCACCGGCAAGCATGCGGTTCCAGTAGAGGGCGGGGAGCACCTTCCGCTTCACAAACCACATGCTCCAGCGCTCCTTGGTGGGATCGAGCGGGAAGGAGGGAGTCGGCTCCTGCTTGTAGTTGAACTCGGCCATGATCGTCTTGCCGTAGCCGGTGATCAGCGGGCAGCAGCTGTAGCCGTCGTAGGCGGCGGCCAGGGGCAGGCCATCGAGGTGGGCCAGCAGGTTGGCCACCACCACCGGCGCCTGGCCGCGCACGGCTGCGGCGGTTTTCGAGTTGGGCATGCCGCTCACATCGCCCAGGGAAAACACGTTCGGATAGCGCACGTGCTGGAGGTTGAACTGGTCCACCTCCACGAAGCCCGCCCCGTTGGCCAGGGGGCTGCTGGCCACCACATCGGGGGCTGCCATCGGCGGGGTCACGTGCAGCAGGTCGTAGGGAATCACCTCCTCACGGGTCGTCTCCCCCCCCGTCACCTGGAACACCGCTTCTTTCTGGTCGGCGCGCACGGCGGTGAGCACATGGCTGTAGCGGGCATCGATGCCCTTGCGCTTCACCACCTCCCGCAGTGGCGCCGCATAGGTGGGAATGCCGAAGATGCTCGGGGTGGCGGTGGCATAGATCACCTTGGCGTTGAGACGCTTCTTCTTGAAGACGTCGTCGGCCAGATAGGCGATCTTCTGGGGAGCGCCGGGGCACTTGATCGGCATCGGCGCGCAGGTGAACACGGCGTTGCCGCCCTGGAAGGCCTGAATCGCCTCCCAGGTGTAAGCAGCGAAGTCCTTGCTGTAGTTGCTGCACACCCCGCCTTTGCCGAGGGCCTCGCTGAGCCCCTCAACCTTGTCCCAGCAGAGCTTGAGGCCGGTGGCCACGATCAGCACGTCGTAGCTGAGGGTGTCGCCGGCCGTGGTGGTCACGGTGTTGTGGTCGGGATCAAAGTGGGCGGCGCCGGCCTGGATCCAGTGCACACCGGAGGGGATCAGGTCGCGCTCGGCGCGGCGGGTTTCCTCAAGGCTGAACACACCCGCGCCCACCAGGGTCCAGCCCGGTTGGTAGTAGTGCTCGCTGGCCGGCTCCAGGATCGCCACATCCAGGGCAGTGCGGGCCCGCTTGAGCTGGGCGGCAACGGTGATGCCGGCAGCGCCGCCGCCGACGATCAGAATCTGGTGGTGAGCCATGGCAAGCGGTGCGGTGTCGGGCAGCGGCAGGCACTGCCGCGCAGAGACTGCCGCAACCATTCTGCGATTGCGGCATACCTTTGGGCCA
>Ga0164293_10004990_pt1 | contig 11300 bp, 9 predicted proteins | sample GEODES118metaG_FD_111487 | JGI IMG/M metagenome (GOLD analysis project Ga0164293, IMG submission 111487) | Eutrophic lake water microbial communities from Lake Mendota, Wisconsin, USA - GEODES118 metaG | ecosystem: Environmental > Aquatic > Freshwater > Lake | place: USA: Lake Mendota, Wisconsin...
AGCAGCATCACAGCTCCGGCGGTCAGCACCGGCAGCCCACCCAGCTGAATAGCCTGGGCTGCCAGGGCAGTCCAGCAGAAGATCGGCATCCGAAACAGGGTCATTCCCGGGGCCCGCATGCGCAGGATCGTGGTGCAGAAATTCACCGCTCCCATGATCGAACTCACCCCGGAGAGGGCCACCGCCAGAATCCACAGAAACTGACCGTTGATGAAATGGTTCAGAGGATTCTGGGTGCTCACGGGTGGATAGGCCCACCAGCCCGAACTGGAGGGACCACCCGGCACCAGGAAGCTGGCCATCAACACCACACCGAAGACCGGCACGATCCAGAAGGCCGCTGCATTAAGCCGAGGGAAGGCCATATCGGGGGCCCCGATCATCGGCGGGATCAGCAGGTTGTTGAACCCATTGAGGATCGGGAAGAGGAAAAGGAAGAGCATCACGGTGCCATGCATCGTGTAGAGCCCGTTGTAAACGGTGGGATCCACAAGATCGGAAGGAGGAGTGAGCAATTCCCCCCGCATGATCATCGCCAGCAATCCCCCCACCAACAGGAAAAACAAGGCCAGTGCGATGTACTGAATACCGATCACCTTGGCATCGGTATTGAATCCGAAAAAACGCCTCCAGTTGTCGGGAGCTCCCGGAACCGGATGGGGGGCCTTGAGCACCCGCGGATCAAAGACGGAAGAAGGTGACATCAGAGGATCAGGCTTCATGGCCGGCGAGCGGGTCCTGGCTCACATGCACCAGGGGTGGTGGTGCCGGCGGCACGGTGGCCCAGCCCCGGTCGCCCCGGGCCAAGCGCTGGCGGTAGAGATCGGTGGCCGGATTGGCGGCGGGCTGGAGCGGAACCTTGGCCGCCGCCTCCAGCCAGCGGGAGAAGGTGGTGGCAGATTCCACCACCACATCGGTCTGGTTGGCGGCGAAGTAGCCCCCACTGAACATCGAATCGCGCAGGCGATAGCGACCCTCCCGGGTGGGGGTGAGGCTGTAGTCGATCACGCTGCCGGGGATCAGGTCCTGCTTGAGCCGAAAGGCGGGAATGAAGAATCCATGCAGCACATCCATCGAAATCAGCCGGAAGGTCACCTGCTCGTTCACCGGCAGATGCAGCTCGGTGCTGCGCACCCCATTGGGGTACACGAATTCCCACGACCACTGGCGCGCGATCACCTCAATCGCACCGGCAGGGGCGCTCCCGCCGGAGCCGGACTCGGCCACCTGCACGGCATCCTCGGCCCCGGCGACCCGCACCTTGCCGCCGAGGCTGGCAAGGGTCTGACTGACGCCAATCGCCTTCCAGGCGATCAACATCACGATCACCAGCGGAATGATCGTCCAGACGATTTCCAACCGCAGGTTCCCCTCGATCGGATCGCCATCGTCCATGTCGTACTTGTCAGCCCGATTGAACAGCAGGGTCCAGACCATCACGCCGATGCAGCCCAGAAAGATGAAGCTGCCGATGCCGGTTTCCAGCGCGAACAGATCATCCACATAAGGGGCCGCCGTGGAGGCCTGCACCGGCAGCCACTGGTGGGAGATCCGGGCCATCGAAAAGCTGAGAACCAGGTTCGTGGCCACGGCACCGGCCAGCAGCAGGCCAGGCAGGAGCTGCCGGGGCATCGAGCTCTCACTGGTCATGGCAGGGCCTCCCGTAGATCGGCACCGGAGGCAAGCAGCTGGTCGGCGGTGATGTGCACGCCGAATTCCGCCGCCAGCTCAGCGCCGAGAGTGCCATGCAACCCCAGTACGCCGAACAGCACCACGCCTGTGAGCAGATAGCTCCACTGCACCTGGCGGCCGTAATCGCGGCGCCAGACAAAACGCTGAAAGCCGCGCCACACGGTCATCGCCACGATCACCATCAGGATCAGCACACCGCCCACCCCGTGCCAGAGCATCGTGCGGATCGCATCGAGCCCCAGGGCACTGGTGACCCCAGGCAGCGGCACCGCCAGCAGCATCTCGTAGAACCCCGCCGCCACGGTCAGAAAACTGATCACGGCACAGGCCAGCAGGTTGTACCAGCCCACGTCATGGAAGCCGGCGCGGGTGATCGGCAGCGCCAGGAAGCGAAACAGGCGCTTCTCCACCGGATAGAGGGCCCCTGCGCCATCAAAAGCAATCGCGATCACGAACAGACCGATCGTGAGATGCACCAGGTTGGGATGGATCGGCAGGCCGTAGGGGAGACCATTGGCACCGAGATCGGAGGCGATCGTCTCGATCGGTGAAGGGTCAGGGAGGTAGACGACGGCCATCACACCAGCCCCTGGCGGGTGGCCTCAACCACATTGACGGTGTGGAGGCCATAGACCCAGATCAACTGGTTGCCGAGCACCACCTGCACCACGATCAACAGACTGAGCACTCCCCCCGCCCCCAGGAATGCCAGAGGCAACTGCTGGGGATCACGGCTGCGGATCACATAGCGCCAGCCCGAAAGCACCGAAAGCACTGCCGCCAGCGACCAGCCGAGGGTGCTGTGCAGGCTGAGGATGTCGCGGGCGGCGCCGTAGGGATTGGCCAGCCCCGCCTCGATCTGCCCGAAGATGATCGCCACGAAGATGGCCAGGGTGGCCACCAACAGGTTCCAGAAACTCACCTCGAACAGGGCCGGCCGGCGACCGATCACGCCGATCAGATCGAACAGGAAGGCGATCAACCCCATCGCGATCACGAAGTGAACGACGATCGGATGGATCGTGTCCATCCACGGAAGGTTGTGGTCATTGAGCGGTGGCAGCAGCTCGAACATGGGGCCCGGCAACCGGCAAGACCAACACCACACTGAGCAGAAAGACGCCGGCCTGCATGTTGCCTGTGATGCTTCGCCACAGCTTTGCCAGGGTTTCCGCACGGCCAGCCCTGCCTAGTCTTGGGGGAGATGTCTCCTTCCGGTGTCCGCACCTTCCTCCCCGACCCTGCGCTGGGTCACCGCCGGCCTGCTGCTGCTTGGGGCGGCCCTGGCCCTGGCGCTCCCCTTCCTCTCCGCCACATTCCTAACCCTGCTGCTCGGGAGCGCGGCCGTGGTGGCGGGGGTCTCCCAGCTGCTGCGGCTCACCGGCGCCGAGGACAGCCGCGGCAAGGTGTTTCGTGGTCTTTCCGGCCTCCTCTACCTGCTGGGGGGCATCAGCCTGCTGCTGTTCCCGGTGCAGAGCACGGTGAGCCTCACCCTGTTCCTGGGGTTCCTGTTGGCGATCGAAGGGATGATGGAACTGGCCGCCGCCGCCGCCCGGGCGATTCCTGCCCGCAGCCTGGTGCTGGTCGATGGCATCGTCACCACCCTGCTCGGCGTCCTGCTGATCGCCAAATGGCCCAGCGACAGCACCTGGGCGATCGGCACCCTGTTCGGGGCCTCCCTGGCGATGTCGGCCGTGAATCTGCTCACTGCTCCCACTCCCTCCCTGCCCGCCGGCCCGGGCTCCCCTCCCACCACCGCGGCCTGAGCAGCCGCACTGCCGCCCCGTTCACTCCCCCTGGGCTGGGCCCTCGGCCCGGCGGGGATCACTGACGCCCAGGCTGCCTTTGCTGTGGGGCAACAACTCCACGCTGTTGGCGGCCCCCATGGCGGGAGCGGCCCGCAGACGATGACCCCTCGCCTCCAGCAACCGGGTGGTATCGACACCGATCCCCTGCTCGATCAGCACTTCATCCGGCCAGAGCTGGCTGTGGATGCGGGGGGAGGCCACGGCGGTGGCCAGATTCAGACCGTGCACGATCCTGGCCAGCAGCACCTGGGCCACTGTGGTGACGATGCGACTTCCGCCGGGGCTGCCCGTGGCCAACCAGGGCGTGCCATCGGGACGGAACACAAGCGTGGGGGTCATCGAGCTCAGGGGCCGGCGGCCCGGGGCAATCGCATTGGCCGCCCCCTGCACCAGACCGAAGGCATTGGCGCTGCCCGGGGCGGCGCTGAAGTCATCCATCTCGTTGTTGAGCAGAAACCCCGCACCCGGCACCGCCACGCCGTTGCCGTAAGAGAAATTGAGGGTGGTGGTCAGGGCCACCAGACCGCCCTGCCGATCAGCCACCGACACATGGGTGGTGTTGGTGCCGCCCCGGGCCGGTGGTGGGGCGGCGGCGATCGTGGCGGAGGGACGATGGCGCACCGGATCGAGGCTGCGACGCAGTCCCTCCAGGTAGGAATCCTCCAGCAGATCCCTCCACTGGATCGGCGTGGTCTCCGGATCGCCGAGTCGCGCGTTGCGATCCCGGAACACCAGATTCATCGCCTCGGTGAGCAGATGAAGCGTGGCGGCACTGCCGTGGCCGCTCGCCTCCAGCGGCAGCGGCTCGAGCAGGGCCAGCAGCTGCAGCAGCGAAACACCGCCACCGGGCAGCGGCATGGCCAGCACCGGATGGCCGCGGAAATCACGGCGCAGCGGAGCCAGCAGCCGGGGCCGGTAGGCCTGCAGATCCGCCGCCTCGATCAACCCACCCCGGGCCCGCATCAGGGCCAGCAGCGCCGCGGCCACCGGACCCCGGTAGAAGCCGTCTTCACCCAGGCGGGCGATGTGGCGCAGAGTCCTGGCAAGCTCCGGCTGGCGCAGGATCTCGCCGGGAGCCAGGGGCTGGGCGGGCAGTGAATGGACGGACAGGGCCTGGGCGGGCAGGGCCGGGCCCGCTGCCTTGGCGCGAAAGAACAGACGCCGGGAGGTGGGATCGTCCTGCAGCAGGGATCCGGCCAGGCCCAGGGAATCACTGAGGGCGCGACTCACCGCGAAGCCCTGCTCGGCGAGCCGGATCGCCGGAGCCAGCACCCGCTCCCGGGAAAGGCGGCCGTAACAACGCTGCGCCAGCAGCAGACCCGCCACGCTGCCCGGTACGGCGGTGCTCTGCAGGCTGCGGCTGGCACGCTGGCGGTCCACCGTGCCATCGGGCCGCTGAAACATCGTGGGGGTCGCGGCCAGGGGCGCCGTTTCCCTGAAGTTCACCGCCACCGCCACACCCCGCCCCAGAAGAAGCTCCGGCGCCGGCTCGCCGGCGCGGGGCCGAACCGCACAACCCCGCGCCGCCGCCGGCGATCGCTCGGGCAGCCAGAGCACCAGGAAACCGCCACCCCCGAGGTTGCCGGCCTGGGGATGGGTCACGGCCAGGGCAAAGGCCGTGGCCACCGCCGCATCCACCGCATTGCCCCCCTGCCGCAGCACCGCGACGCCGGCCGCCGCCGCAAGCGGTTCCTGGGCGGCCACCATCCCCCCCGCCGACCAGACGCCATGGAAGCGTTGCCGCTGTTCCTGCAGCTCATTGACAGCAGGGGATCCCAGAGGGGCAGCCGGCCCCGCCAGGGCGGGAAGGGGAGCCAGCAGGCCCAGCAGCAGCCCAGGCAGGGCCGCCACCGAATAGCGACGCCGGCCCTTCATCGGCTTTCCTCCGGGGTCCCGAAGCCCCCGCCACCTGGCGTTTCGATCCAGAGAATCTCGCCCGGCCGGATCGATAACTCCACCCGGCCCTCCAGCGATTCCAGCGAACCATCGAGGCGTTCCAGCCGATTGCGGCCGGGGAGGCCTGGCTCCCCTCCCGCCAGTCCGAAGGGCGCCACCCGCCGCGACCCCGAGAGAAGCGCCACCGTCATCGGCGCCAGGAAGCGCAGCCCCCGCACCACCCCATCGCCCCCTCGCCAGCGACCGGCTCCCCCACTGCCGCGGCGGATCGCAAACCGTTCCAGCCTCACGGGGTAGCGGTCCTCCAGGATTTCCGGATCGGTGAGGCGGGAATTGGTCATGTGGCTCTGCACGGCGCTGGCGCCGGCGAACCCCTCGCCGCCAGGCACCTTGCCGGCGCCGGTGCCGCCACAGATCGTCTCGTAGTACTGGCGGCGGGCATCGCCGAAGCTGAGGTTGTTCATCGTGCCCTGGGCCGCAGCCAGCACTCCGAAGGCGGCGAACAGGGCATTGGTCACCGCCTGGGAGGTTTCAACGTTGCCGCCCACCACGGCCGCCGGCGCCTGCGGATGCAGCAGGCTGCCGAGGGGCACCTGCAGATCGATCGGATCGAAGCAGCCGGCATTGAGAGGCATCGGTCGCCCCACCAGGCAACGGAAGCCGTAGAGCACAGCCGCCTTGGTGATCGCCAGCGGGCTGTTGAGATTGCCGGCCTGCTGGGGGGAGGTGCCGCTGAAGTCCACCGCCGCACGACGCGCCTGCCGGTCGATGCGCACCGCCAGCTGAATCCGGCTGCCATCGTCGAGCTCGAGCGTGTGGCTGCCGTCCTCGAGTCGGTCGATCACCTGCCGCACCGCTTCGGCCGCATTGGTCTGCACATGGCCCATGTAGGCAAGCACCTCGGCCGTGCCGTGGTTGCGGAAGCAACGCTGCAGCTCGCGCACCCCCAGCTGGTTGGCCGCCACCTGGGCCTGGAGATCGGCGAGCAACTGGTCGGGGTTGCGCACCGGATGGGGTCCGGCGGCGAGCCGTTGGCGCCAGGACGCCTCCGCCAGGTGTCCATCAACCAGCAGGGGCACGTTGTCGAGCAGCACTCCCTCCTCCTCGATCGAACGGCTGAAGGGAGGCATCGAACCGGGGGTGATCCCTCCCACATCGGCGTGGTGTCCCCGGCAGGCCACATAGGCCAGGGGATCCCCCAGGGGCTCTGTCTCCACCGGCACGGCGAACACCGGCGTGATCACGGTGATGTCCGGCAGATGGGTGCCGCCGTTGTAGGGGTTGTTGGACGCCACCGCCTCGCCGGGACGCAGCGGCGGGCGCTGCCCCTCCCCCACCGCTGCCAGCAGAGCCGCCACGCTCTCTCCCATCGAGCCCAGATGCACGGGGATATGGGGCGCATTGGCCACCAGCCGGCCGCAGGCATCGAAGAGGGCGCAGGAGAAATCGAGCCGTTCGCGGATGTTCACCGAGCGGCTGCTCTGCTGCAGGCGCTCCCCCATCTGCTCGGCGATGGCGGCAAAGCGAGCGTTGTAGAGCTCCAGGGCCACCGGATCCACCGGCACTTCCTGCTCTACCGGCCGTTGCCGCTCTGCCGCCGCGGCAGCGGAAGCCCGCAGGGGAAGGGACGGGGCGGTGGTGGGCTCCAGCCGCAGCGCTCCTCCAGGGAGCAGGCAGGCCCGCCAGCCAGGTTCGACCACGATCGTGCCGGTGGCCTCGAGCACCACGGCCGGGCCCTCCAGCCCCTGGCCCACCCCCAACTGCTCGCGGCGCCAGAGCGGCACCTGCTGCCAGACCATGCCGCGGGCAAGCCCCTCCCCAGAGGATCCGCTCTCTGGCAGACAGAGCGGCGTCCGCCTGGGCGCGGCGGCGGCAGGCTCCGGGGGCGCTGCGAGCCTCGACCCGGCGGCCCCTGCCGAGGCCTGCGGCGGGCCCTGGGCAGCGCGGGACTCAGCCACCAGCTCCAGCTGGATCCGTTCCACCACCAGCGACTCGCCGACCACTCCATGGCCGTAGCGCTGACGGTGCAGGCGCTCATACGCCTGACGCAGCTGCCGCTCCCAGGCAGCCGGTTCGCCGGCATCGGGCCAGTCGATCAGCAGGCCGCGGTCGCGCCCCTCGCCGCGCAGCTCCAACCGTCTCTGCTGCCGGGAGCGCTGGCCGACGGCCAGGTCCCCCACCTGCCGCAGCGCCTCCTCTCCCGTTTGCGCCAGGGCCTCGATCGAGGCCTGCAGCTGGGGCATCAGCTCCGGCGCCAGCGGCTGCCGGCACGATTGTTCCTGCAGCAGCGACTGGGAGGAAAGACCGATGCCATAGGCGGAAAGCACACCCGCCAGCGGATGGAGCAGCACCTGCCGGATGCCGAGGACTGAGGCCAGGGCGCAGGCATGCTGCCCGCCGGCCCCGCCGTAGCCCACCAGCACGGCATCGCGGATGTCATGGCCCCGCTGGATCGAAATGCGCCGGATCGCCTCCGCCATCCGCTCGCAGGCAATCGTGATCGCCCCCTGGGCCACGGCTTCTGGGGAAGGGGGCGGGTCGGCACCGGCCGCGGCGAGACGTTCGGCCAGCCCGGCGAACTGCTCGCCGACCACCACCGGATCGGCGGGTTGATCGCCGCCAGCACCGAACACCGCCGGCAGGGCCTCCACCGGCAGGCGGCCGAGCAGCAGGTTGGCATCGGTGATCGTCGGCGGCCCACCGCGGCGATAACAGGCGGGCCCGGGATCGGCTCCCGCCGAGCGGGGGCCCACCTGGAGCCTGCCGCCTTCCACCACCAGCACCGAGCCACCGCCGGCCGCCACCGTGTGGATCGGCAACCTCGGGGCCAGGATCCGCAGGCCCGCGATCTCGGTTTCGCTGCTGCGCTCCCAGCCCGCCCCATCGCGGCGGGCTTCGAAGTGGAAGACATCGGTGGAGGTGCCCCCCATGTCGAAGCCCAGGATGGTGCCGGCCGCCGCCACGGCACCGGCTGCCGCCACAGCCCCCACCATGCCGCCCGCCGGCCCGGAGAGGATCGTGTCCTTGGCCAGCAGCAGCGCCGGCGACTGCAGCACCCCGGCGGAGGTCATCACCCGCAGGCGCGTGGCGGATCCGAGCTCCGCCTGCACCCGGTCGAGGTAGGTCCGCAACGGCCCCCGCAACGCCGCCTCCACCAGGGTGGTGGCCAACCGCGGCACCAGTCGCGGCTGGGGGCTCACCCGATGGGAGAGCTGCACGTCGGTCCAGCCCCGCTGCTCCAGCCAGCGGGCGAGCTGTTGCTCATGGATGGGATGGCGACTGCTGTGCAGCAGGGCCACGGCACAGACGCCATAGCCATCGCGGCGGGCCTGCTCCAGAGCCGCCTCCAGGGCGGAATCGAGCCGCAGCGGTTCCAGCTCGCTGCCATCGACCGCCAGCCTGCCGCCCACCTCCAACACCCGCATCGGCAGCGGCGCTGGGCGTTCGATCCGCAGCGCGAAGATCTCTGGTCGATGCTGATCCCCGATCAGGGGCAGGTCGGCGAAGCCCTCGTTGAGGAGCAGCAGCACCGGATCCAGGCGCCGCTCCAGCAGGGCATTGGTGGCCACGGTGGTGCCGAGCCGCACCTCCTCCACCAGACCCGCCGGCAGCGGCTGCCCCGGGGGAAGGCCGAGCACCTCGGCCATGGCGCGGATGGCTGGATCGCCGGGGAGATCGGGCTGCTCGGAAAGCACCTTGCGCACCACCAGTTCCCCGTCCGGGGCCTGGGCCACCAGATCGGTGAAGGTGCCGCCCCGATCAATCCAGAACCGCCAGCCGCCCACGGTGCGCCGCCCTCAGCGGTAGTTCTCGAACTGCAGCGGCACCTCCACGTCCTGGCCCTTGAGCAGCTGGATCGCCTGCTGGAGGTCGTCCTTGTTCTTGCCGGTGACGCGCAGGCTGTCGCCCTGGATCGCCACGGTGACCTTCTTGAGCTGGTCGCGCACGGTCTTGGAAAGCTGCTTGGCCAGCTCCTGGCTGAGGCCCTTGCGCAGTTTCACCACCTGCTTCACCTTGTTGCCGCCCACCGGTTCGGGGGTCTGAAAATCGAAGATCTTGAGGGAAAGGTTGCGCTTGGTGGCCTTCTGGCGCAGCACATCCACCACCGCATCGAGGGTCATGTCGCTGGCGGTGGTGATCGTGAGACTGGCCTCGTCGAGATCGATTTCGGTGCCGGAATCCTTGAGGTCGTAACGCTGGCCCACGTCGCGGCGCACCTGATCCACGGCGTTCACCAGCTCCTGGCGGTCGAAATCAGAAACCACATCAAAGGAGAAGCTGTCGGCCATGGAGCGAGGGATGGGGTTGTGCCCACCCTAGAAAAGGGAGCAAAGAGACGTCCCCTCCATGCTCAGCCTCCTGCCTTCAGGTAACGCCGCCGCTCCCTTCGCCTGGGGGCTGGTGCTGGCGGCCGGCGTGGTGGTCGCCAGCCTGATCCCGCTCGGTGCCGCCCGCTCCCAGGCGGATTTCACCCCGGCCGACCTGGCAGCCCCGCGGGCGATGTTCGAGCGCTTGCCGGCCTGGGGCAAACGGGCCAACTGGGCGCACCAGAACAGCTTCGAGGCGTTCACGCTGTTCGCGCCGGCGGTGCTGCTCTGCCTGATCACGGCGCCGGCCCTGCCCCGTTGGCTGGGGGTCGCCGCCCTGGTCCATCCGGCCCTGCGGCTGGCCTACATCGGCGCCTATGTGGCCAACCTGCCGCCGCTGCGGAGCCTCTGCTGGGCGGGGGCGATCATCTGCACCGGACTGCTCTACACCGAAGGACTGAAGGCCGTGCTGGCCGGATGAGTTCCGGCCTCGGGAAACCAGACCGGCAACTGCGTGTACAGCGCTGCATTCCTGGCGTTCTCCCGGGATTCCGTGCGCCAGCAACAGGCACGACCTGCGTACTTCTGCAGCACCAGTTCGTTGGCCCACTCCCAGATCAAGCGGGCCGTGGCCTCCATCCCCACGTTCTCCATCACCCGCAGGGAGAGGGCCCCCAGCTGATCGAGGCGTCGCCACTCGTGGAGCAGGGGGTCGTCCTCATTGACCAGGAAAGTGTGATCAAACTGATCCCGCAGCCGGGTGCCGAGCTCGCCTAGGGCGGAGAAATCCACCACGAAGCCGTTTTCATCGAGGTGGGTACTGCGGAACCAGAACGTGAAGGAGCGGCTGTAGCCATGCACGAAGCGGCAGTGGCCGGGATGCCGCCACTGGCGATGGGTGCAGGGGAAATCCTCGAAGGTCTTGGTGGATTCATACATGGACAACACCGCTCCTCAAGGCCTGGAAGCAGAGGAATCCCCCTGCTGAAGGCCCCGCAGGGCCGCCAGCAGGGACGCCGGGCTCTGGGGATCCACCATCAGCACCGATCCCCCCTGGGCGCTGGCCATCTCCTGGCCCATGGCCATCCAGTCCTTGGCGAGCAGCAGCCGCAGGCTCTCGGCGGCTGCGGGATGGGCCTCGATCGCCTCCGCCAGCTCGCGGGCGGCCGCGGCCCTTGCCTGGGCCAGCAGCAGCTGCTGCTTGGCCTGGGCATCGGCCTCCAGAAGCAGGGCCTCCTGCTTGGCCTTCGCATCGAGCACGAGGGCCTCGGCGCGGCCCCGGGCCGCATTCACCTGGGATTCCTTCTCCCCCTCGGAGCGCAGGATCGCAGCCCGCTTCTCCCGTTCGGCGGTCATCTGCTGCTCCATCGCCTGCTGCACCCCCTGGGTGGGCTTGATGTCCCGCAGCTCGACGCGGGTCACCTTCACGCCCCAGGGATCGGTGGCCTGATCCAGCTCCTTGAGCAGCACCTCATTCACCTCCTGGCGGGTGGTGAAGGTCTGGTCGAGGTCGAGCTTGCCCATCTCGGCGCGGATCTGGGTGAGCACCAGGTTCACCATCGCCGCCTGCAGGTTGTCCACCGCGTAATAGGCACGG
>Ga0164293_10004991_pt1 | contig 11300 bp, 10 predicted proteins | sample GEODES118metaG_FD_111487 | JGI IMG/M metagenome (GOLD analysis project Ga0164293, IMG submission 111487) | Eutrophic lake water microbial communities from Lake Mendota, Wisconsin, USA - GEODES118 metaG | ecosystem: Environmental > Aquatic > Freshwater > Lake | place: USA: Lake Mendota...
GACGGGGCTGGTGGTCGGGGGGGCGGTCTCGCTCATCGACTCAGGCGGAGGCCAAACTCAGGCGGGCAGCCCAAAGGTATAGCCGGCCGCCGGCAGCAGCCGCCAGCCGCCGCCGCCGTCGAGCTCGAGCACGGTGTTGTGGTAGTCCTTGAGCGTGGGGCGGTGGCCCACGCTCACGAAGGCCATCTCCCGCTGCACCAGCAGCTCATAGAGCCGCTTCTCCGTGGCCACGTCCAGGGCGCTGGTGGCCTCATCGAGCACCACGAAGGCAGGGCCGTTGAGCAACAGCCGCGCGAAGGCCAGGCGCTGCTGTTCCCCGAGCGAGAGAAGGCGGGGCCAGTCCTGCTTGATGTCCAGATCGGGGTAACGCTGCACCAATTCGCCCAGCCGCACCTCCTCAAGCACATGGCGCAGCTGCGCGTCGGAGCAGCGATCCACCGCTTGGGGGTAACAGAGCTGCTCGCGCAGGCTGCCCAGGAGCATGTAGGGCTTCTGGGGGATGAACATCAGCTCGCCTACCGGCGGCCGGCTCACCTGCCCCCGCGATGGCGGCCACAGGCCGCTCACCAGGCGCAAGAAGGAGGTCTTGCCACAGCCGGAAGGGCCCACCACCAACAACCGCTCCCCCGCTGATATCTCCACACTCAGGTCGCGGATCAGGGTGCGGCTGGTGCGGGGGGGCACCACGTCGGCGTGGCTCACCAGGATTGAATCGCGCCGCACTTCCCCGGCGCCTGCCACCTGGCTCTGCATCAGGGCCGCCATTTCGCCGCCGATCTCGTCCACCTTTCCCTGGAAGCCTTCCAGACGGCTGATGGAAGCGGAGAAGGCGGCGAGGCGATCGACGTTGTTGACGATGTAACTGACCGAGAACAGCACCTGGGAGAAGGCGATGCTGGCCTGGCCAAAGACGCCGAAATCAACCTCTTTAGCGAAATAGATGGGCGCGATCACCAGCCAGGGAAGGAAGCGGGAGAAGTAATCGTAGGAGCGCTGAATAACACTGATCAGCGCTTCCCAGATGATGAGGCGGTTGTAATTGCGGATCACACCACCGAGGCGCCGCTCCCCCTCCCGCCGTTCCTGATCTTCGCCGCGATAAAAGGCGATCGATTCGGCATTGTCACGGATGTGCACCAAGCCGTAGCGGAAATCGGCCTCCAGCTTGAGCTGTTGATAATTGAGCGACACCAGCTTGCGACTGGCGAAAACGATCAGAGAGGTGCCGATCACGGAGTAAGCAAGCAGCCAGAAGGCAAGCTTCTGACTGATACTCCAGAGCACAACGATAAAGCTAAAGAAAGTCAAGAGCGCCGATACAATCTCCACAGTCACACTGAGGCTCGTACCGGTGAAACTTGCCGCATCCTGAGATATACGTTGGTCAGGGTTATCGATCTCCTCGCTGCTCTCGTCGTTGGGGTTGAGCACGTAATACGCCCGATTGCTCAGATAGCGCCCCAGCAAACGGCCGCTCAACCACTCACGCCACAGCAGCCCGAGCTTGGGGATCAGGTAGCTCTGCAGCGCCCGGATCGGCAGGGCGAGCACTAGGCAGAAGGCGTAGATCGCCACGATCTTCCAAAACTCCTCCTGCTGGTACTGAACCAGGGCATTTTCAATATTGCGCGCAACGAAGCTGATGCCCACATTGATGCCATTGATCACGAGGATCAACAGCGTGATGATGCCAAGCAGCAACCAGGGCAACCAGCGGCCCTGGCGCAGCTTGGCGCGAAAGGCCAGGAACACCAGCACACCGGCCGTGAACAGCACCATCACCACCGGCCCGATCGGGCTGGCCCAGATCTGGGCCAGCTGCTGGGGCACCCCGGGGAGGAAGGCATCGCGCAGCTTGGGGATCAGGGCTCCGCTGAGGGCCACCGCACCCGTGAGCAGCAGCAACGTGCTGCCAGCGACCACCGCCAGCAGGGCGAGCACCAGCAGGAAGAATTCAGCGGCGCTGCCCCCGTCGCCATCGGCCACCGGCAGGAAATAGGGCTGCGCCAGGCGCTGCAGCTTGCCCAGCTGCTCGCGGAAGGCCTTCAGGGCGGACATGGTCGGGGGCGATTGCAGGCATTGTCGCCGCCCAAGGGTTCGGACGGGGCCTGGCCCATCCCCGCTGGCCTGCCCTCAGCCCGGCGGCCAGGCCAGCGGCCGGCCGCCGATCACGTGCACGTGCAGATGGAACACGGTCTGGCCAGCCTCGGCGCCGCTGTTGATCACCGTGCGCCAGGCCTCCAGCCCCTCCTGGCGCGCCACCCGCGCCGCCACCAGCAGCAGGTGCCCGAGCAGGGCCTCGTGCTCGGCGCCGGCATCCGCCAGGTTCACCAGCGGCTCACGCGGGATCACCAAGAGGTGCACCGGGGCCTGGGGAGCCACATCGCGGAAGGCGAGGCAGCGATCGTCGCTGTAGACCTCATCGCAGGGGATCTCGCCGCGAAGGATGCGGCCGAAGATCGTGTCGCTGGTCATGGCCAAGGCGGGGGGGCGGAGAGGACGGGGGGTGGCACTGATCCTGCAGTGGATGCCCTGCCCGATGCTGGCACGCTGCAACAGCGCCGCCCTACAGGGCCTCGAAGCCCTGCCCGTGAGTGTGGAGGTGGACATCGCCCCCGGTCTGCCAGGCCTGCAGATGGTGGGCTTGGCGGATGCGGCGGTGCAGGAGGCGCGCGAACGGGTGCGCGCCGCCCTGCGCAACAGCGGCCTGCGGGTGCCGTTGACGCGGGTGGTGGTGAGCCTGGCCCCGGCGGATCTGCGCAAGGCCGGCCCCGCCTTCGACCTGCCGATCGCCCTGGGGCTGCTGGTGGCCAGCGAGCAGCTGGAGGCGGGGCGGTTGGAACGGGTGTGGTGTGCGGGTGAGCTGGGCCTCGATGGGCGGTTGCGGCCCGTGCGCGGGGTTCTGGCCCTAGCCCAGGCGGCCCGCCGGGGGGGTGCCCGGGCGTTGCTGGTGCCGGCGGCCAACGCGGGGGAGGCGGCCCTGGTGGAGGGGCTGCGGGTGTGGGGGGCGGAGCACCTGACGGGGGCGCTCGCGCTGCTGGCCGATCCCTCCCGGGCCGTGCGGCCCGTGCCCCGCCCGGCGGCCGGGCCGGAGGCCCCACCCCCCGACCTGGCCGATGTGCGGGGGCAGGGCCATGGCCGGCGGGCCCTGGAGATCGCCGCCGCCGGGGGCCACCACCTGCTGCTGGTGGGCCCGCCCGGCAGCGGCAAAACGATGCTCGCGCGGCGGCTGGCGGGGCTGTTACCGCCCTTGAGTCGGAGGGAGGCGCTGGAGATCACCGGGTTGCACTCGGTGGCGGGCCTCCTGCCGGAGGGGGGCGCCCTGGTGGGCCGCCGCCCCTTCCGCAGCCCGCATCACAGCTGCTCCACGGCGGCGCTGTTGGGGGGAGGGAGCGTGCCGCGACCGGGGGAACTGAGCCTGGCCCACCGCGGTGTGCTCTTCCTCGACGAGTTGGCGGAATTCCGGCGTGAGGTGCTGGAGAGCCTGCGCCAGCCCCTGGAGGAGGGGGAGGTGTGGATCAGCCGGGCGCGCCAGCGCTGCCGCTTCCCCTCCCAGGTGACGCTGGTGGCCGCCACGAACCCCTGCCCCTGCGGCTGGTTCGGCGACCCTGAGCGGCCGTGCGTCTGCGGCGAGGGGCAGCGGCGCCGCTACTGGGGCCATCTTTCGGGCCCCCTGCTGGATCGAGTCGATCTCCAGGTGGTGGTCCGGCGCCCCGCCCCGGCGGATCTGGCCCATCTCACCCGCCCGGCCCCACGGGCCTTGGCCGGTGCCGGGGGATCGGAGGGGAGTGCGGCGGTGGCGCGGCGGGTGCACCGGGCCCGGCTGCGCATGGCCCGGCGCAACCCCGGCGGCGCAGCCAACGGAGCCCTGGCGGCGGACGCGCTCACAGCGGTGCTGCAGATCGAGGCGGAAGGGCGGAAGCTCTGGGAGGGGGCGCTGCAGAGCCGCAATCTGTCGGCACGCTCAGCGCTGCGCATGCTGCGGGTGGCGCGAACGATTGCCGACCTCGACGGATCGGAGCGGGTGGGGGTTGCGGCCATCGCCGAAGCCTTCACCTACCGCAGCTTCGATCTGTGCCGCGAGGGCCAGGGCGATGATCCAACCGCCGTGGCCCCCTGATCGGCCCGCTCAGCGACGACGGCGGCGCTGCTGGGCCTTGCGCTTGTACTTCTCAGCCGGGGTTTCGTGGTGGCGCAGACGCTTCAGGTCCGCGAAGATCCCTGCCTTGGACACCTGGCGCTTGAAGCGACGCAGGGCGGATTCGATCCCTTCGTTTTCGCCGACGGTGACCTGGGTCATGAAGAGCTGCGTGAACAGGCGTAGCTCTCCATCTTACCAATGGGCCTGTCCATCGCTCAACGCATCGGGGCGCGGCGGGTGGGGCTCGCGGCGGGGGTGGACGGCGAGGTGCCGGAAGCCGGAGTGGCGGGCAGCAGCGGTGGGGCTGGAGGCACGGCAGCACCCCCAGGGGCGCTGGCGGGTCGGCCGGTAGTGGGGCGAGCGGGCGGTACGGCCGCAGGCACCGGGGCCGCAGGGGCGGCGCCGGCTGCGGAAGGGGCCCCGGCGCCGGGGAAGCCATCTCGGTACACGTAGACGTGGCCCAGGGAACGCCCGCCGAACTGGCGTCGCTTGAGGCTCCAGCCCGGCTCCAGCTCAAACTTCAGAAAGCCCGTGGCGACCCCGCCGGTGCGACCCACCACCATCTCCGGACCGCTGCCCCGGGTGGGCATGGCAAGCAGCAAGGTGTCATTGCCGGAGCGGGACACCGTCAGCCGATAGGAGGTGGCCAGGTCGGTGCCGCCGATGCGGAGGGAGTAGCCGTTGGCGTCGATGTAACGGCCGCAGATGCCGGTGAAATCGAAGGTGGCCAGCAGGGGGTTGACCGCCGCCGGCCGCCCCTCGCCGATGGCGAAGCAGGCGCGGGTGGGGCGGACCTGCTCGTAGATGTTCAGCTGGGATCGGTCGCCCTTGCCGATCGGCGCTGCCACCAGCACAAAGCGGTTCTGCTCGAGATCACCCGCCTGGAAGAGGGCCTGGGCGCGGGCGGCATCCGGGGATAACGCCCCCAGCAGGGCGGCCGCCAGGCCGAAACCCACCAGGGCGGCATGGGGAAGCGACAGGGGGCGGGAGGGGGTCGCGGAGATCACCGATTCGTGCGCCGTAGCGCCCCGATCGTATGGAGGCGACCGGGGGCGCACCGGCCGCCATGGCCCAATCCGAGGGCCGGCCGGCCACCGGAGCGGCCGGCGTCGACCGGCGAGGGAGGGCGCACCTCAGACCAGGCGCGCCTCAGGCCGGACGATTGATGCGAATGGCCGCCAACAGGGCGATCACCGTGCCCGGCAAGCTGGCCGCCAGGATCGCGCCGGTGATGCCCACCCCGAGATCGGGATCGCCATAGGCCAACTCGAAGACGCAGCCCGTGGCGGCGATGCCGCAGAGACAGGCCAGGGCCAGGAACAACCCAGCCAGCGGTTTCATCGGCATCAGCGGATCGAGCGAACGTGGTCACGGGCAAAGCCGTGCTGCTGCAGCTCCTCATTGAGGCTGAGCTCGTCGGTGACGCGATCGACAAACAACACGCCGTTGAGATGATCCATCTCGTGCTGGATGCAGCGGGCCAGCAGGCCATCGGCCTTGATCTTGCGCGGGCGGCCCAGCTCATCGCGGAAGCTCACCTCCACCACCGAGGGGCGCACCACATCGAGATACACCTTGGGGATGCTCAGGCAGCCCTCCTCGTAGGTGTTGAGGGAGGAGCCGGCGGCGGTGATCTCCGGATTGATCAGGATCAGCGGCGGGGTGGCGGCCTCCTCGAGATCGAGATCGATCACCAGCAACTGCTTGGCGACCCCCACCTGGGGCGCCGCCAGGCCGATGCCCTTGGCGGTGTACATGCTGCGGAGCATGTCGCGGGCGAGATCCCGCACGCTCTCATCCACCTTGCTGATGCGCCGGGCGGAGGTGCGCAGCTCATGGGCCCCCAACGTGTGGATGGGGAGGGGAGCCTCAGGCAGTGCTTCCTTGGGCACGAGCACGGTGCTCCGGCCCTGCTCGGCGGACCGGGCCATCTGGGCGAAGCTGCGCGCCAAGGGATCACCTGAAACGATGGGTGGATTCTAGAAGCCGCACAGCGATGGAACGGCGCAGGGCACCGCTGCCGCTGGAGGCGGTGGTGGGGGCAAAGCCGCTCTGGCGGGATCCCCGCTGGTGGGGGGAACGCCTGCTGTGGCTGGAGCAACGGCCGGCGGAGCGGGGCCGCACCACGCTTGTGCTGGGGGGCGGACCGGACGGGGAGCCGCAGCGGGAGCTGACGCCTGGCCCCTGGAACCTGCGCAGCCGGGTGCACGAATACGGCGGCGGGGCCTGGTGTCTCGAGGGGGACACGGCGGTGTTCGTACACGACGGCGACCGCGGCCTCTGGCGCCTGGATCTCACTGGTATCGCCGATCCGCAGGCGCCCCTGCCGGCGCCCGTGCGCCTCACCCCGCCGCCCCAGGAAGGGGAAGCGCGCGCCTTCGCCGATGGCCTGATCGACCGACACCACCAGCGCTGGATCGGCGTGCTCGAGAGCAACGGGGTGGACCGGCTGGTGGCGGTGCCGCTGGCGGGCGGGGAGCCCCGCACCCTCTGGGAGCCGGCGGACTTCTGCGGCTACGCCGTGCTCAGCCCGTCGGGGACCCATCTGGCCTGGGTGGAGTGGCAGCGGCCGGCGATGCCCTGGGAGCGCAGCCGTCTGTGGTTGGCGCGGATCGGCGCCGACGGCGCCCTGGCGGGGGCCAGGCCGGTGGCGGGATCGGGGTTTGGGGGGGGCCAGGGGGTGTCGGTCTTCCAGCCCCTATGGGCCGGCCCAGACCTGGTGGTGGCCAACGACCGCAGCGGCTGGTGGAACCTCGAGCGCCTGGCCGGGGCCGAGAAGGCGGAGGCGCAGTCAACGTCGGAAGCTGGGGAGAGGGAAAACGAGGAGCCTCGCTGGGAGCCACTGCTGCCGATGGAGGCGGACTTCGGCCTGCCCCAATGGATCTACGGGCTGCGCACGATCGCCTGGGATGGCGAAGGCCTGGTGGCCAGCGCCTGCCTGGCGGGCCGCTGGCAGCTGGGGCGGGTGCGGCCGGGGGAAGCGCAGCCCTGGCAACCCCTCCCCCTGCCCTTCGACGATCTGGAGACCCCGGTGGCAGCCGGCGGGCGCCTGGCGGCGATCGCTGCCGGCCCGCGCCACCGTGCGGGCCTGCTGGAGCTGGAGATCGCCAGCGGCTCCTGGCGCCACACCCCTGCTGGATCGGCGGCTGGATGGGCCCCGGAAACGCTGAGCGTGCCCGAGGCCCTCTGGTTTGCCGGGCATGGGGGCCGCCCCACCCACGCCTGGCTCTACCCCCCAGCCGGCGGTGGCACCAGCGATTCACCGCTGCTGATCCGCGCCCACAGCGGCCCCACCGGCATGGCGCGCACGGGGCTCAATCCCGCCATCCAGTTCTGGACCAGCCGCGGCTGGAGCGTGGTGGATGTGAACTACGGCGGCTCCACCGGCTTCGGCCGCGCCTACCGGGAGCGCCTCGACGGCCTCTGGGGGGTGGTGGATGTGGCCGACTGCGCCGCCGCCGCCCGCGCCGTGGTGGCCTCCGGCCGGGCCGATGGGGGGAGGGTGGCGATGGAGGGGGGCAGCGCGGCGGGCTTCACGGTGCTGGCGCTTCTGTGCTTCGAAACCGTGCTGGCGGCCGGCGCCTGCCGCTACCCGGTCACCGACCTGACGGCATTGACGGGGGAGGGGCACCGCTTCGAGGAGCGCTACTTCGACTCCCTGATCGGCCCATGGCCCGAGGCTCGCGCCACCTACCTGGAGCGCTCCCCCCTGCAGCACGCCGAGCGGATCACGGCGCCGGTGATCCTGTTCCATGGCCTCGACGACCCCGTGGTGCCCGCCGCCCAGAGCGAGCGGCTGGCCCAGGCGCTGGTGGAGCGCGGCGTGCCGGTGGAGCTGCATCTGTTCCCCGGGGAAGGCCATGGCTTCCGCGATGGGGCCGTGCAGCGGCGGGTGCTGGAGGCCACCGAGCTGTTCTTCCGGCGGCGCTTCGGCCTCTGATGCGGCGCTTCGCGGGCAGGGGCGGCCAGGGAAGCCGCGGGGGAGCCCGTCAGCGCACCATCGCCGCCACGTTGCCGCCATCGACGGTGAGCAGGGCGCCGGTGGTGCGGGGCAGCAGGGCCAGGGCCACGAACGCGTCCGCCACATCGCGGGCCCGCACCTCCTGGCCGAGCAGGTTGCCGGCCATGTAGAGCTCCTCGCTCATGCCACGGGCGGCCGCGCGCTCGCGGATCATCGTGTCGTCGAGCAGGCCGGAGCGGATGCGGTCGGCGTTGATGGCATTGGCGCGGATGCCGGCGCTCCCCTCCTCCAGGGCGTACTGGCGCATCAGGGCAAGCAGGGCGGCCTTGGCGATGCCATACGCGCCGAAGTTGGGGCCGGGGTTGAGGGCCTGCTTGCTGACGTTGAAGAGCAGCTGCCCCCCGAGGGGCCTGTGGTCGGCGGCGGCATCGGCGGCGCCGTCCTGCTGGCGGAAGCAGGCCACGGCGGCCTGGGCAACGGCCTGGTGGGCGAAGAGGTTGAGCTCAAAGCTGGCGCGCAGGTCGGCCTCCGGCAGGGTGGCGATCGGGCCGGTCCAGGCGGCGCCGGCGTTGCTCACCACGATGTCGAGGCCGCCGAAGTGGCGGCAGACGCGGGCGAAGGCATCGCGCACCGCCGCCGGATCGGTGACATCGCAGGCGATGCCCAGGGCCCTGCCGCCACAGGCCGCCGCCGTCGCCAGGGCGCCATCGAGGTCGAGGTCGAGCACCGCCAGCTCGGCTCCGGCGGCGGCGAAGGCGCGGGCGGTGGCCGCCCCGATCGCGCCCCCACCGCCGGTGACCACCACCACGTGGCGGGCCAGGGACTTCTCGGCGCCGCGCCCGAGCTTGGCCTGCTCCAGGCTCCAGTACTCCATGTCGAAGGTGTCGTCCTCCCCCACGGGCTGAAAGTGGCCGATCGCTTCGGCCGCCAGCAAGGTGGTGGCCCAGCTCTCGGCCAGGTCGGCGGCCACGGCGGCCTCCGCGGCGGAGCGGCCGACGCCGATCAGGCCGTGCCCCGGCGCAGCGATCACCCGCGGCAGGGAATCAAGACGGCGCTTGTGGCCGCCGACCCGGGCGTTCTGGCGTTCGAAGTAGGCGCGGTAGGCGCGGCCATAGGCGGCCATCGCCGCCTCGATCGCCTCCGGATCCGCCCCCACCGGCAGCACCAGGGGCGCGGCCTTGGTGCGGATCACGTGGTCGGGAGTGGCGACGCCCCGGCCTGCCCAGTCGGCCAGGCGGGCGTCGTCGCTGACGGCGCGGGCCAGGGGCGAATCGCGCAGCTCGAGGATCCAACGGCGGGGGGCCTCCTCAGACCCGGCGGCACGGGCCAGGGCACCGCGCAGCTGGGGCAGCAGCACCTCGGCCGCCACCGGCCGCTCCAGCAACGCCACCGGCTGGGTTCGGCGCTCGCCACGGGCCAGGCGCGCCTCCGCCAACGCCACCAGCGCGATCATGCGCTCGTAGCTCTCGCGGGCCGTCTCCCCAAACGAGAAGAGGCCATGGCGCAGCAGCACCATCCCCTCGGGCCGGGCACCGGCGGCCACTGCCCGCTCGTAGGCATCGGCGCAGGCGCGGGCCAGGGCGAAGCCGGGCATCACGTAGGGCACCAGCACCACCCGATCGCCATACGCCTCACGGCAGATCGCCTCGGCCTCGCTCTGGTCGGCCAGGGCGAGAAGGGCGGTGGCGTGGGTGTGGTCGATGTAGGTGTGGGGAAGGAAGGCGTGCAGCAGGGCCTCCACCGAGGGGTTGGGGGCGGCTGGATCGAGCAGGTTGCGGCGCTGGGCAGCCACCATGTCCTCGTCGCTGAGGCGATCGAGGGCCCGCAGGGCCCGCAGCGGCTCCAGGCGCACGGCAGGGTGGCCCGGCGGTTCGATCGTCGCCAGATCCCAGCCGCTGCCCTTCACGCAGAGCACGGGGATCGCGTCCCCAAGCAGGTCGGTGGCGAGGGTCTTGACGGAGGTGTTGCCGCCGCCGTGGAGCACCAGGGCGGGATCGGCCCCGAGCAGGCGGGCGGAATAGGTGCGCAGCGCCAGCGGCTCGGCGACGCCGCGCGAGCCCCAGTGGGCGACCGCTTCGGCAGCGGCCGCATCCGACCAGCGGTTGGCGACGGGCATGGCGGGGATCCCGGGTTGTGGGGCGAGGCTACGCAGGCAGGCAGGAGGTGCCGGATGCCTTGGCCGCAGGGGATGGCTACGGTCCGAGCAGGATTGCGGAGGACCCCGCCATGGCGCTGCGCACGGTGCTGTTCCTGATCACCAACCTCGTGGTGGTGCTCACGATTTCGATCCTGTTGCAGATCGCCACGGCGGCGGGCCTGCTGCCGACGGATCTGCCCCTGCTGCCCCTTTTGCTGGGGAGCTTCGGCTGGGGGGTCATCGGCGCCTGGATCTCGCTGTTGTTCTCCAGGCAGTCGGCGATCCGCTCGATGGGGGTGCAGGTGTTGGAAGAGGGCGAGGGGGGATCGGCCGGCCGCTGGCTGCGCGACACGGTGGCCCAGCTGGCGGAGAAGGCCGGACTGCCCATGCCGGCGGTGGGGGTCTACGCCTCACCGGAATGGAACGCCTTCGCCACGGGAGCGAACCCGAACGGCGCCCTGGTGGCGGTGTCGAGCGGCATCCTGGAGGGCATGCCCCCGCAGGAGCTGGAGGCAGTGCTGGCCCACGAGATGAGCCACGTCGGCAACGGCGACATGGTGACGATGGCGCTACTGCAGGGCGTGATCAACGCCTTTGTGATGTTCCTGGCCCGGGCGGTGGCGCTGCTGGTGCCGCCGCCGCGGGATGAGGAAGGCCGCTCACTGGGGGCGCCACCGCTGGGGTTTCTGATCTGGCCCTTGGAGGTGCTGCTGGGCATCGGCGGCTCGCTGATCACCGCCTGGTTCTCGCGGCACCGGGAGTACCGGGCCGATGCGGGGGCGGCGCAGCTCACCACACCGGGAGCGATGGCGAACGCCCTGGCGCGGCTGGGGCAGGCCAGCGGCGTGCGCGATCCGCGCGGCGAGATGGGAATGGCCACGTTCAAGATCGCCGCGCCGCCGGCCTTGCTCGGGCTGTTCGCCAGCCACCCGCCCCTGGAGCGGCGCATCGAGGCGCTGGAACGGACGTCGTTGCAGCCCGCGCGCGGCTGAACCCGGATCCCCAAAGCCCCGAAGGCAAGAAAACCCCCATGCGCGCCATCGTCGCCACCGGCCCCAGGA
>Ga0164293_10004992_pt1 | contig 11299 bp, 10 predicted proteins | sample GEODES118metaG_FD_111487 | JGI IMG/M metagenome (GOLD analysis project Ga0164293, IMG submission 111487) | Eutrophic lake water microbial communities from Lake Mendota, Wisconsin, USA - GEODES118 metaG | ecosystem: Environmental > Aquatic > Freshwater > Lake | place: USA: Lake Mendota...
AGGCGGCGGCCGATCACGTAGCTGCCGATGTCGGTGGCCACGATCAGGAAACAGGCCAGCAGGGTGAGGGCGAGACCGGCGCTGCCGGGCCAGCCCTGGGCGGCGAGGTTCGGCACCAAGGCCGCATCGGACAATTCGCGCAGCTTGATCCAGTGGCTGGGCAGGAAGCCCAGGTAGAAGAGGCCAAACACAGAAGCGGCCACATCGGCGATCGTGCCCGTAACCGGCTGCAGCAGCAACCAGCCGCAGATCACGGCCCCGGAGGCAGGCAACACGGCAGCCGCCACATCGGCACCGAGCCAACCACCGCCCGCAGCCGCCTGGGTGGAGAGCAGCATCAACTGCACCGCCACCAACGTGGTCTTGGTGGCGGGCCGGATGCCCTTGAACTGGGCCATGCGGAAGAACTCCTGCAGACCCAGGTGGACGATCAGGCCCACCGCCAGGGTGAACCACCACCCCCCCAGCCAGACCACCAGGGCCCCGAAGCCGCCGACGGCCCAGCCGCTGGCCAGGCGGGCCAGGGAGGTGGCGGGGCGGCGGGGGCGGACGGTCGGGGGCAAGGGCGGCAGGGGAGCGGGCTTTTCAGCGCTCGGCGGCAATCATGAACAGGGGCTCTGCCGCCGCCAGCTTGGCCTGGCTGCCGCGGCGCTGCATGCGATGCACCGTGGCCTGGACCACCTGCACGTCGCGCGCACCCAGTTGGCTGAGGGTATCGGTGGCATCCACCAACCCCTCCAGGCTGGCGGTGCTGATCACCAACCGGCCCGTGGGACAGAGCGCCTCCCACACCACCCGCAACACGTCCCCCAGGGGCCTGCCCACCTCCAGCAGCACGCGGTCGGGGTGGGGGGGGAGGGCGGCCAGGTCATCCGGGGCGCGACCAGCGTGGATATGGAGGTTTTGGATGCCGAAGCGCTGACGATTGCGCTCCAACAGCTCGATCGCCTCCGGATCCCGCTCCAAGGTGTGCACCATCCCTGCGGGCAACAGACGGGCGATCTCCAGGGCCAGGGCGCCGGTTCCGCCGCCCACATCCCACACCAGGGAGTCGGCGCGGGGACGCAGGTGCACCAACAGCATCACCCGCAGCTCCAGGGGCGTGGGGCTGAAGCCGGGGGCGTCCTCGAAGAGAGCGTCGGGCAAGCCCGGGGTGACAAAGTCCCAGCGAATGGGGAGCGCACCGGGGCCGGGATCCGTCATGGGGCCCGACCCACGGTAAAAGGAATCAGCACCGTATCAGTGGATCACCCGAAGGCTGGCGGGCAGCTGCCCCGGCCAGAGTCGATGCTGCTCGCTCAGCCAGGCGGCGCGCGCCGGATCGATCCGCTCCCCCGGCACCAGCAGCGGGATGCCCGGGGGGTAGGGGCAGAGGGGTTCCGCCGCAATACGGCCCACACAGCACTCCAGAGGAACCACGTCGGCCTCTGCCCGCCAGGCCGCGCCTGTCGGCATCTCCGGGGCGGCCAGCAGCGGCAGGGGTGGCGGCGAGAACGGGGGAAGCGCCGCTCCCCCCAAGGCGCGGCGCAGGGACAGCAACGCGGCGGGCAGACGGCGCTCCAGCCCCGGTGGCGGCACCTGGCCGAGGCAGAAGGTGAGGGCACCGGGCTCGGGCAGCTCCGCGATCACCCCCCGGGGCAGCAACCAGGCGTCGGCAGCCAGGCCGGTGAAACCAAGCGGCCCGGTGACCAGCACCACCCGCAAAGGATCGGCGTTGGCCAACGGCGCCATCCCCAGGGCCGCCAAGCGGAGCCGCAGCCGAGCGGCCCGCGCTTCCGCCCGCCGCCGGCGATCCGCGCCCGCTCGCGAGAAGGCCTCCGCCACCGAGGCCGCCGTGGAGGCCAGCAGCAGGGCGCTCGGGCTGGAGGTCTGCAGCCACAGCAGGCTGCGCTCCAGAGCGCGCGCATCAACCCGCGGCCCCTGGGCCAGCAGCAGCGCGCTCTGGGCCAGCCCACCGGCGCTCTTCTGCAACGAGAGCACGGTGAGATCCGCCCCAGCCGCCACCGCTTCGCCCCTGCCATGGGCCTGGTCCACCAGTACCGGCAGGCCGGCCCTGTGCAGCAGCGTGATCAGGGCCGGCAGATCGGCCGCCAGTCCCTGATAGGTGGGATCCACCAGCACCGCCGCCACCGGAGGATCCGGGCGGGCCATCGCCGCCGCCAGCACCCGCTGCAGATGGGCCGCACTGGCGGGTTGCCACAGGCCGCTGCGCGGATCGAACGGCAGATCAAACAGCAGCGGCTGCAGATCGCCGAGCGCGCAGCCATGCAGAAGCGAGCGATGCAGCGTGCGGGGCAGCAACACCGAGGCGCCTGGGGGGGCCAGGGCGAGCAGAGCCGCCTGCAGCAGGCCGGAGGCGCCGTTGACCCCGAACCAACAGCGATCGGCCCCAAACAGCGCAGCGACCCGGACCTGGGCCTCGGCCACCGCCCCCTCCGGCTCCAGGGGCCCGCCAACCTGCGGCAGCTCCGGCAGATCCCAGATCCCCCCGGGCCGCCGCAGCAACCGGGCCAGAGCGGGCGCCAACCCCCGTCCGCGGCCGTGGGCTGGGAGGTGCAGGGGCAGCACGGGAGGGCGGGAGGTCAGGGCCGTCCGTAGGGGCCGCCAGGGATCGGCCATGGGGGCAGGGTTGCGATTTCTAGAGTCTGCGCAGCCGCGTGATCGCCCCCTGACCGTCCGTGCCCCCGGCGGCGTCGACGACGCCCCCCGCTACGACCCGGCTGGCGACCTTCGCTGGCTGCTGCTGCGTCCCTGGATCTGGATGAGCCGGCTGCTGGTAGTGGGCTGGCAGATCGGCGCTCTGGCCCTCACCCTCGCCACCCAGGCCAACAGCACCAACCCGGAGGTGCAGAAGCGTCTGGCCCGGCGCATCCTCACCACCCTCAGCCAGCTAGGCCCGTGTTTCATCAAGGTGGGCCAGGCCCTCTCCACCCGACCCGACCTGGTGCGGCGGGACTGGCTCGATGAGCTCACCCGCCTGCAGGACGACCTGCCCCCCTTTCCCCATGGGCGCGCCCTGGCCCTGATCGAGGCCGAGCTGGGCTCTCCGGCCGCCGCCCTCTTCGCCGAATTCCCCGACCATCCGGTGGCCGCCGCCTCCCTCGGCCAGGTGTACCGCGCCCGCCTGGCGGACGGTCGCTGGGTGGCGGTGAAAGTGCAGCGCCCCGATCTGCCCTTCCTGCTGCGTCGCGACCTGGTGATCATCCGCAGCCTCGGCATTCTGGCCGCCCCGTTTCTGCCCCTCAACCTTGGCTTCGGGCTGGGGGAGATCATCGATGAATTCGGGGCCACGCTTTTCGACGAGATCGATTACTACAAGGAGGCCGCCAACGCCGAGCGCTTCGCCGGCCTCTTCGCGGACCAACCGGAGGTGACGGTGCCGGCGGTGGAGCACCGGCTCTCCAGCCGGCGGGTGCTCACCACCCAATGGATCAACGGCATCAAGCTGCAGAACCCCCGAGAGCTGGAGGCACACCATCTCGACCCCGCCGCCCTGATCCGCACGGGCGTGGTCGCCGGCCTGCGCCAGCTGCTGGAGTTCGGCTACTTCCACGCCGATCCGCACCCCGGCAACCTGTTCGGCCTAGCCGGCCGCAGCCAGGGGATGGGCCATGTTGCCTATATCGATTTTGGCATGATGGATTCCATCAGTGACAGCGACCGCATCACCCTCACCGGGGCGGTAGTGCATCTGATCAACCGCGACTTCGAAGCCCTCGCCGGCGATTTTGTCAGTCTAGGTTTTCTGAATCCAAGGGCTGATCTAACGCCGATCGTGCCCGCCCTGGAGGAGGTGCTCGGCGGCGCCCTCGGAGAGAACGTGGGTAACTTCAATTTTAAGGCGATCACCGATCGCTTCTCGGAGCTGATGTTTGATTACCCCTTCCGCGTACCGGCCCGCTTCGCCCTAATTATTCGCGCCGTCGTCAGCCAGGAGGGCCTGGCGATGCGGCTTGACCCCGACTTCCGCATCATCCGCGTCGCCTATCCCTACGTTGCCCGTCGCCTGCTCGCCGGGGATACCGCCGAGATGCGCGAAAAGCTCCTGGAGGTGATCTTCGATGGCGACGGCCGGCTGCGGGTGGAGCGTCTCGAGAGCCTGCTCGCGGTCGTGGAGAGCGATGGCGACGGTAGCGATCTGCTGCCGGTGGCCCGCGATGGCCTGCGTCTCCTCTTTGGCGCCCAGGGCGGCAGCCTGCGACAGCGTCTGCTTCTCTCGCTGGTGAGCGATAACCGCCTCAACACCGCCGACCTGCAGGCCCTGATGGGATTGATGCGGCGCACCTTCTCGCCACGCCGCCTAGCCGGCGGCATGCTGGCCCGCCTCAATCCCCTGGCGGCCTGAGCGGGCCCCGGTCCAGGCGGTTAGGGTCTGGGTCCCTTGCCACCACCCAACCGTGCCGCCGATCGACCCGTCGCCGATCGATCTCCAGGAGGCCGCGCTCGATCAGGCCAGCGGCCTGTTCGGCGATCTCGATGCCGGCGAGATCCTGCTGGAATATGCCCAGATCCAAAACCCTCCCTATCTTGTGGCGGCGGTGGGTCTGGCGATCGCCTTGCTGTGTGGCCTCACCTTCTCCCGCCTGGTGCAGAACCGTTTAGATGGCTGGAAGCAGGATCGATTGGCCCTCCTGCCCCTCGCCACTGCTGAAACGATGCTGCCCTGGTCGGGCCTGGTGCTGGGCGTGACCCTCTTCCTTGGCAGCTGCCTGCAGGTGTTCGGCTTCGGGAGCGGCGCCGCCCTGCTGGTGGCCTTCGTGCTCTCGGTGGCCACAGCCGGCGCCCTCTGGCGGCAGCTCAGCCAGCTGATGCTCCAGGTGCAGGAGGGCAATTTCCGGGCTGTTGATTTCGATAATTTCGATCAATTCTTTTGAACCCTCTCCTCAACGAATAGTTCCACATCGGCCCTAGGTAACGCAAGTTGACGATCGGCCATCTCGGTGGTGATCAGACCGAGTCTTTCGCTATCAAGAGTTGAGTCTTCCCTGGCTCAGCTCCCTTGTCTGAACTGCTGCTTCTCCTGCTGGTGGTGGTCGGCTTCATGGCGCTGCGGATCCGCGAGCTGGGCCAGCGGCTGACCCGGCTGGAGCAGCGGCTGGGCGAGCCGGAAGCGCAATCTCCCCCCCCGGTGAAGCCTCCCCGGCTGGAACCTCCTCGGCTGGAGCCTCACCGGGTTGAGCCTCCCCGGGTGAAGTCACCGCGGGAACTGTCGCTACCGCCGAAACGCTCTCCCTCACCCCCTGCTGCCCCGCCAGTCCAGAAGCCCGCCCACAAGGGGAACGAATCCTGGCGGCGGCTGGAGCGCACCCTGATCGAGAACTGGACCGGCATCCTCGGTGTGCTGGTGTTGGTGGCCGGGGTCACCTTCCTGGCGGTGAGCCTGGCCCTGCGCCTGGGTCCGCTGGCGCGTTTCCTGCTCACCCTCCTGGTGGCCCTGGCGTTGATGCTCCCCTCGGCGTTGTGGGGCCGGCGCCAGCGCTGGCGCCGGCTCAGCCTCTGGATGCGCAGCGGCGGAGCCGCCCTGATCCTCTTCGCCTGCGTCGCCGCCGGCGGGTTGCCGGAGCTGGGCCTGCGCTGGCTGGACGATCCCCGCCAGGCCCTCCTCCTGCTGGTGGTGGGGATGGCGATCAACCTTTCGGTGACGGCGGTCGCCCGCCAGCAGACCACCGCCTCCCTGCACGTGGTGGTGAACCTGCTGCCCTTGCTTCTCGTCCCATCCAATGGCGTCACCCTGGCGATCGCCAGCCTGGTGTCCCTGCTGGGTCAGGTACTCCCCCGCCGCCGGGCCTGGAACCGCCACCGGCTGACTGTGGTGGCCGCCTACGCCCTCTTCCACGGCTCCTGGTTTCTGGCGGCGCCCACCAGCCTGCTCGCCAGCCCTGGGGTCCGCGCCGGCGGGGTCCTGGCGGCCGCTCTGGTGTTTGCCACCGGTTTGCTGCTGCAGCACTGGGGCAGGCCCCTGCGGCGGACGCTCCCCCCGTTGCAGCTGGCCACCCTGCTCCTGCAGTGGGGTGGGATCGCCCTAGCGCTGCTGCTCTACCCGCGCCAGGCAGCCGTGCGGGCCACGGCCCTCGCCCTGGCGGCCGCCCTGGCCCTGCTGCTCTCCCGCCGGGCGCGGCGGGGCGGCGCCCCCTCCCTGGCACTGGCCGACACCCTCTGCGCCCAGGCCATGACGATGGCGGCGATCCTCAGCCTGGCGCCGCTGGTGGTCGATCCCCTGCTGCTTCTGGGGGTGTTGCTGGTGGAGTGCGCGCTCTTCCTTGCCCTCGGGCTGCTGGAGGGCGACATGAGGTTGCAGCGGATCGGCTGGCCGGTGTTGCTCACGGTGTCGGTGGTGCTGCTGCTGGTGGGGCTGCTCGCCTCCAGGGGCCTGGCGATGCCGCGGCCGCCGCCGCTGCGCAATGCCGCCGTCCTGCTCGCTGGCTCGGCCCTGCTCACCGGCCTCTCCTCGCTGTTGCAGCGCCGGCCGGGGGTGGCCAAGCCCCCAGAGTTCGCCGGGGTGCAGGCGGCGACGCTGGCGTTTGCCGGCTCGTTCCTGGTCCCCCCGGTCGCCTGGCAGCCTCCGCTGAGCTTCCTCTCCCTCGGGGCGCTGCTGCTCACGGCCCGGCGCTTTCAACCCCCCGGGCTGCTGGAGGGGGTGACGGCGACGGTGCTCGCTACCCATCTCCTGGAGATGCTGCGCCTGCTGCTGCAGGGCCAACGGGGCCTGGTGGCCCTGCCGCCCCTGCTCGCGCTCTCCAGCCTGGCGGTGCTGACGATCGCCTGCGGCGGGCGCTCCGGCCTGCGGCTGGTGGGGGTGCACCTCCTGGGCCTCGACCTGGGCCTGGCTGTCTTCCTTCTGCTTCAACCCGTCTCCCCCCTGCTGCCGGGGGTGGTCTGGCTTCTTCTCTCCCTACTGGCCCTGGAGGCGGCCAACCGGCTGCGGCGGCCGGAGTCGTTGCATACGCTCGGCCTGGGGCTGGGCTATCTGGCCGCCTACGTCGTCAGCTATCTGCTGGTGATCAGCCAAAGTCCGGCCTACGTGGTGCTGCTGGGGCAGTCGCTGCGGGCCCGCCTGCTGATCCAGCTGTTCGCCCTGGCGGTGCTCCTGGGTTGGTGGTTCTTCCATCCCCGTCCCGCGCTGGGCAAGGCGAACCTCTGGAGCACCGTTCACCCCTGCATCCTGGAGTTGGCGCTGCTGGCGATCGGGGTGCTCATCCTCAGCGAGGTGGACGCCCTCTGGCGGCCCGTCGCCTGGTCCCTGCTGGCCCTCGGGCTGCTGGCCCCAGCGATGGGGCGCTGGTTCGGGCCGCGGCTGCAGGTCTATGCGGTGCTCACGTACTGGCTGGCGAGCGCCACCACCGTGGCGATGCTGAGCACCGGCGAGACCGCCTCGCCCCAATGGCAGCAGCAGCCCCAGACGATCGGCCTTCTGGCCATCGGCCTGCAGGGGCTGTTGTTGCTGGCCGCCACCCGTTGGCTGCGACCCGCGGCGCTGCGGGCCCCGGGTGGGCTGCCCCTGCTGGCGACGATCGGCACCCCGATAGCGCGCCAGCCGCATCGCTGGCTCGGCTACCCCCTGTTCCTGGCGGTTGCCCTCTATCTCGCCAGCCGCTACGACCGGGCCGTGCTCACCCTGCTCTGGGCGCTGCTGGCCTTCGCCATCTACATCCTCAGTGCCGTGCTGCGGGACAACCAGTTCCGGGCCGTGGCGCTGTTGGCCACGGGGGCCTGCATGGTGCGGCTGGTGGCGGTGGACATGGCCCAGGCCGATCTCACCCTGCGCGGGGTGGTGTTCGTCGGCGTCGGCCTGCTGATGCTGGCGATGAACGCCTTCTACACCCGCTTCCGGGAGCGTTTCCGATGAGGCGACAGCGGCGGCAGGCCGGGCTTCGGGCGCTGGTTCTGGGCCTGCTGGTCGCCGTCGGCACGGCTCTGGCGCTCCTACTCGCCCGCGAACGCCCGGCCACCCCCCTGCGCAGCTCCCTGGCTACCCCCTTCCAGCTCCTGGGTGCCCCCGTCAAGCTGGCGGACCGCCTTGCCAGCCGGGTCGTGCCGGTGGGCAGCGTCGAGGAGCGCGACCTGGGGGATCTGTACCGGCGCCGTTTCGAGGCCGCGATCCCCGCCGGCGATGCCGACCAGGCCTACCTCGACCGGCTGATGGCCGCCCTGCGCCCCTTCGCCCGCCGCCCCTTCCCGTACCGGGCCTTCCGCGCCGGGCCCCTCGGAGGCCCCAACGCCCTGGCCCTGCCCGGCGGCGTGATTCTGGTGAGCGACGAGCTGCTCAGGGACCTGGGATCGGAGGCGGAACTGGTGGCGGTGCTCGCCCATGAGATCGGCCACATCGAGCTGGGGCATTGCTTCGATGCCGTGCGCTTCCAGCTGCTGGGCCGGCGCACAGGGAGCGAGACCTTGGGCACCCTGGCCGATCTGGCCCGGGGGCTGCTGGTGCGCCACAGCTTCAGCAAGGCGGAAGAACATGAAGCGGATGCCTACGCCTTCACCTTGCTGACAAACAGCCGCTACGACCCTGCCGCCGTGGGCGAGGCATTCGCCTCGCTGCAGCGGGCCCTGGAAGGCACGGGCTCCAGGGCCAGCAGCTCGAGGGCCGATCCGCTGCGCGATTACTTCGCCTCCCATCCCCCGTTGTCCCTGCGCCGGGAGGAGTTCCGCCAGGAGGCCGCCGCCTGGTGGCGCCGCCATCCCCAGGAGCGGCGCTACCTGGGCGTCGCCAACCTGCGGCGCCGCCAGGCCCTGGACAGCCTGACGCTGCCGGGGGAGTGGCGTCAGGGGGCGGGGGGCTGATCCGGCTCCAGGGCGGCACTCGCATCCAGGGTGGCGCCGATCCGCTCCGCCAGGGCCAGGCAGTGATCCATCTCCTGCCAGAGCAGCGCACGGCGATTGGCGGACACAGCGAAGGAGCGATGGTGCAGGTCGCGGCCGAGATAGAGCAGGGCATCGCGGATGCGCCGCCAGTCGTCGGGCCCCAGGGCGGCGACATCGGCAGGGGACGACGGGGGGACAGGCATCGGCGGCCGCTGCCAGGGGGACGGCAGACCTAGCCTGCCGCCTACCGCGTCAGCCCCGCCGCCATGAATCAGAAGCCGGCCTTCCAGTACGAACCCAGCGAGCGCTTCGGCGAGGGCCTCACCACCGCCCGCCCCTGGAATGTGCAGGCTCTGCAGGGGGTGGAGCGCCTCAACGGCAGGGTGGCCATGCTCGGGTTCCTGGCGGCGCTGCTGGGGGAATGGCTGACGGGGCAAGGAATTGTGGGCCAGCTGGCGCTGATGCTGCGCTGGCTGCTGGGCTGAGCGCGGGCGGGCCCTGCGATGGAGCCGGAGCGGGTCACCCGCAACCTCGATGCGCTGCTGCTGGAGAACCAGGCCCTGCGCCAGGAGGTGACAGCTCTGCGGGAGGAGCTGCGCCGCCTGCGCGCCCGCGGTCGCCTTGATGGCGTCACCGGCGCCGGCTGGCGCGTCACGACCGGCACAGCACCCACCATCACCAGCGAGCAGACCCGCGAGTGGATGGAGGGCCTGGCTCGCCAGAACGGCTGGAGCCGCCTGCGGGTGGAAAGCCTACGCCGCCTGATCGACGCCCTGCGCGCTCGGGAGGCCAGCGGCGACCTGGAGGATGATCTCGACCGCCGCGTCGCCGGGCTGGGCAGCGATCTGCGCCGGGCGTTGCGCTCGCACACCGGTAAGGGCAAGCAGGTGGTGCGGGCGGCCTTCGCCCGCTACGGGCCCCGCGCGCCTGAGTGGCTGAGCGCCGATCCGCGGCGCGTGGTGGCCGATCTGCTGGCCGACCTCGAGGAGCTCGATGCCCGCCAGCATCGTGAGAACCAGCAGCGGGAGCATCAAGAACGCAAGCGGCATCAAGGTCCCAGCAGCTCCCGCCCCGACAGCCGCGCCGAAGCCCTGGCGATCCTGGGCCTCGGAGCTGGGGCCACCCTGCGGGAGGTGAAGGCTGCCCACCGTCGCCTGGTCAAACGCCACCACCCCGACGTGGGCGGCGAGGTGGACACCTTCCGCCGCATCGATGCCGCCTACCGGCTGCTGATTGCCTGAGCCCCCTTCCCGCACTAGCGGGCCGGTGAAGTCAGGGCCAGACCCGCTGCTCCACCGCAATCGCCTGGCCCTGGAAACGGGTGGAGGGCATCAGCCTGCCCACATGAATCGCCTCCACACCCCTCTCAAAGCGCAGGTGATCGGCAAGGGCGCGCCGCTCGCCGGGGGAGAGGGCCTGCCAAGAGGCCCGGGGAATCACCATCACCGGCCGACCCTCCCAGGTGCGGAACACCCCCTTGCGCAACATCCCCGGCCCCTCCTGCGCAGGCGCCACGTACTCCCAATAGTCGGCCTCTCGCTCGAGGCGATCCGCGAGGCGCTCCCCCAACCCCGGAGTGGCCGTTTCGCCCCAGCTAGCAGCAGGGGGCAAGGGCGCCACCGGCGGCTCCCCATCTCCGCGCAGCACCTGGCCGAGCAGCAGCGTCAGCGCCAAGGCGGAGGCGGCACCGAGAGCGACCAATCCCACCAGCAGACGGCGGCTGGTGCGGGGAAAGGCCAGAAAGGATCCCGCGATGGCCAGGGGCCAGAGCAGCGGCACAAACAAGGCGACCAACAGCAACGCCACCGACCCCCTGCGGCCTGCCACACGCAGGGTTGCCGCACGGCCCTCCGCCGCTAGCCGCGCCTCGTGCTCGCGCACCAGGGCCTGATCCTCCGCTGTATGCCAGCGACCCAGGCGCCGGGCCTCCTCCAGCTCCGCCAGCAGATGGGCGCGGCGGGCATCGCCGCGCATTGTCACGGCGCCGCCCTCCTCCCGCAGCGCCCGCAGGCCGCTACGCAGGCCGAGGAGCGCGGAATGGGCCAGACCGGCACTCCGAACGACGGCGGTACGAGTACCAGACTCCACAACCGCAGCGAGGCGGTCGGCCGCTTGGGGGCGGGGCCGGAAGGGGGAAGCAGCGGGGGAAGGCATGGATCTGCCCTTAGGGCGAAGCGACCCTAGGGAGATCAAGGAGCGGAACCGGTACGGGCGGCCCACCCCTCCGATGGGGGGATGCCCGCCGCCGCGCCCCGGATCAGGCCACCAGATACCCCTGCAGCCTGCGGCTATGGGAGCGGATCCCCTCCAGTGCGCGGCGCTCGAGGTTGCGGGTCTTGTCGCGGCTCATGCCCAGGGTGCGGGCGATCGAGGTGAGGCTCATCGGCTCCTCCCCTCCGATCCCGTAGCGCATCTTCAGAACCCTCCCCTGCAGTTCAGGCAGTTGCTCCAGGAGCTCCCGCAGGTCTCCCTTCAGACACTCCCCATCCACCAT
>Ga0164293_10004993_pt1 | contig 11298 bp, 12 predicted proteins | sample GEODES118metaG_FD_111487 | JGI IMG/M metagenome (GOLD analysis project Ga0164293, IMG submission 111487) | Eutrophic lake water microbial communities from Lake Mendota, Wisconsin, USA - GEODES118 metaG | ecosystem: Environmental > Aquatic > Freshwater > Lake | place: USA: Lake Mendota...
ATAATTTCCTTCAATCACTTGAATAAACATGAAAATAGCAATAACACCTGCTGCATACCACGCGGAATCTTTGGTAGCCAAAGCCACAAGTGCTGGCAACAAGGAGCCAATCATAATTCCTATGTATGGAATCAGTAATAAAAAAGCCGCCAAAAAACCGAAGAAAAAAGCATTTTCAATACCTAAAATAAGTAATCCAACGGAATTTAATAAACCAACAATGAACATGACAGTAAATAATCCGTACAAATAATTTTGTTGCACTCTGTACAACTTACTCATGATTGTTTTTATTTGTAATACATTATCGTCTGCAGAAAAGGCTTTGAAAATAAAACTTTTAAAAAATTTACGATAAATCAAAAAGAAAAAAATGTACAGTGGTATTAAAACAACATCCGTAAAAATACTTCCTGAAGATGTTAGAAATTCAACAATTCCGGCAAAATTATCTTTTATAGTAGAAGCAATATTTAGTTTTTTCAACGATAATTCACTTTTTCTTATGCCAAAATTTGTGTCGAAATAACTCAAAATTGCGTTGTAAACTTCAGCTAGCCGCTCCAGATAAAAATCACTTTTTTCAAGAATATCTGTCAATTGAAAAGCGATAAAAGTAAGTAAACCGGACAGAAGCAATGAGAGTGTCAAAATTGCTGTCAGTGCAGATGCAACACGGTTAAAATGCCATTTTTTCTCCAGATAATTTACAAGGGGAAAAACAGCCACTGTTAGTATCAGAGCAATAATTAGAGGAACCACTATGGGTTTCAATATGTATAAACAGAAGACTACGCCTATCACAAACCAAAGGTTTAGGGCAGGAGCATTTTCATTTTTCGGAGTTGTAATCATACGTTTCGAAAGTTGTATAAAAAAAGAGGAATCTGGATAATTCCCCTTTAAGTTTTACAAGTCGGAAATTATTTTCTTTACTTCTTCTTTGGATTTGCCTACTCGCTGCTGAATTCTTCCGTACAGTTCATCCTCTTTTCCTTCAACAAAAAGTAAATCATCGTCCGTTAAATCGGCGTACTTTTGTTTTAATTTCCCTTTTAACTCGTTCCATTTTCCTTTTAATTCTGTAGCTTCCATAATGAGATATTTAAAATTACCATTCAGTAATTGGTTAATAATTCAAAGTTACAAAGTCACGCACAGTTTCATGTTATATAATTTTTGGCTTTTGTTATACTATTACATGGTTTGTTTGTAGCAACTTTGTAAATTTGCCCAACTTCAAAAACTATTTGGTTTGACAACAGCACAACTCATTGAACAAATTCAACTGAAAAAATCATTTTTATGTATTGGTTTGGATGTTGATTTGACTAAAATCCCACAGCATCTTTTACAGACAGATGATCCGATTTTTGAATTCAACAAGTCCATTATTGATGCGACACATGATTTGTGTGTTTCTTATAAGCCCAATACCGCTTTTTACGAAGCCTATGGTTTGAAAGGTTGGCAATCGTTGCAAAAAACGATTGAATACATCAATTCAAATTATCCTGAAATTTTCACAATAGCCGATGCCAAGCGAGGCGATATTGGCAATACCTCAACCATGTATGCCAAAGCTTTTTTGGAAGATTTAAACTTTGATTCTGTTACCGTTGCTCCTTATATGGGAAAAGATTCTGTAGAACCGTTTTTAGCATTTGAAAATAAACACACCATCGTTTTAGCTTTAACCTCCAACGAAGGGGCTTTTGATTTTCAAACTAAACTTTCGGACGGAAAGGAATTGTACAAATACGTACTGGAAACCTCGAAGACATGGAAAAACAGTCAGAATTTGATGTATGTAGTTGGTGCGACAAAAGCGGAGTACTTAACAGAAATAAGAAAAATTGTTCCCGATAGCTTTTTGTTAGTACCAGGTGTTGGAGCGCAAGGCGGCAGTTTGAAAGAAGTCTGTAAGTACGGCATGAATTCCAATGTAGGATTGTTAATCAATTCTTCCCGTGGAATTATTTATGCTTCCAATGGTTTGGATTTTGCAGAAAAAGCAAGAGATGAATCGTTGAAATTGCAAAATGAGATGGAAGGGATTTTGAAAAAGTTCTAGCTCATTCATTCAATGAAAACCTTCAGTGACCAACTCGGAACACTTCATCGATTTGAAAATACTCCCAAGAGAATTGTTTCGTTGGTTCCTTCGCAAACAGAATTATTATATGATTTAGGGTTAGAAGATGCAATTGTGGGTATTACAAAATTTTGTGTGCATCCAGTTCATTTTAAAGCAACAAAACAAATTATTGGCGGAACTAAACAAGTGAAGTTTGATAAAATTCGGGCACTTCACCCCGATATTATCATTGCCAATAAAGAAGAGAATACACTTGAAATGGTTGAAGAATTGAGTGCTATTTGTCCGGTTTGGGTGACCAACGTCATTACTCTTGAAGATAATTTCCAGATGATAGCCGATTTTGGGCAACTTTTTAATAAACGTACCGAAGCTCAGAAGTGGATGGATAAAATCAATTTTACTTTCCAAGATTTTCAAAACTTTATAAAAGACAAACCGGTGAAAAAAGTAGCCTACTTTATTTGGGCAAATCCTTATATGGTGGCAGGAAAAGAGACGTTTATTAATGAATTACTAAAACTAAATCATTATAAAAATATTTATGAACAAAAAGGACGATATCCGGAAATCGAATTGAAAAAGATACGAATGGAAGGCGACCCTGATTTAGTGTTTTTATCATCAGAACCTTTTCCGTTTAAAGACGAACATGCTTTTGAAATTGGACGTTTTACACAACAAGCCAAAACCATTTTCGTAGACGGTGAATATTTTTCATGGCATGGAAGCCGACTTGGAAAAGCGTTCGAATACTTTAAAAAATTACATCAAAAATTATAGTTCAACTTATTCTAAAACTAAAGTTTCTTGAAGAATATTATTTGTTTTTATTATTCTTTTAGATTCTTTTGTTTGTTTCTTTTCAACAAAAGTTTTGAACTCTGCTTTCAGATATTTTATTTCTTTATTTTCTTTAAAAACGCCTTTCATTGGGGTGAAATTTTTTGCAAGTATGCAATTTCAAAACTGTACTATTTCAATGAATTTTGTTAAGATTGGAAATGTCAATTAAAATGTTACTTTTGTCTAAAAGATATAAAAATTGATATCGTATAGCATTTATAAAAACGATTCGAGTACGGAATGGGTAACTTTTGTTCATGGAGCAGGAGGAAGCTCCTCTATTTGGTTTAAACAGATTCGCGAATTTCAAAAATATTTCAATGTTTTACTCTTAGATTTACGCGGTCATGGTGAATCTAAACCAAGTTTAAAAGATGGTTTTCAAAAAAAATATACTTTTAAATCAATTGCTCATGATGTGATCGAAGTGATTGACCATTTGAAAATTGAAGCTTCTCATTTTGTTGGAATTTCGTTAGGTACAATTGTAATAAGACAATTGGCAGAAATGCATCCTTCAAGGGTGAAATCGATGATTATGGGTGGAGCAATTTTAAAAATGAATTTTCGTTCTCAAATTTTGATGCGATTGGGAAATATGTTCAAATATGTTTTACCTTATTTGGTATTATATAAATTTTTTGCTTTTATGATTATGCCTAAAAAAAATCACAAACAATCACGTTTACTTTTTATCAATGAAGCCAAAAAATTATACCAGAAAGAATTTATCAAATGGTTTAAATTAACGGCTGAAATAAACCCGGTTTTAAAGTGGTTTCGTCAGGTAGAAATCAATATTCCAACCCTTTATGTAATGGGAGAAGAAGATTATATGTTTTTACCCTCTGTTCGACAAGTTGTTGAAAAACACTACAAATCTTCAAATTTATTTGTGATTGAAAATTGTGGTCATGTAGTCAATGTGGAACAACCCAACCAATTTAACAAAGCAGTCATCTCGTTTTTAAAATCAAAAGCATAAAAAAAAGTCAGTGGTCTCAAACACTGACTTTAATCTAAAAATAACTAACCTAACCAAACAAACTTTTTTATAGATGCAAATATCAGAAGAATTGTTAGTTTATAGTGTTAAGCCTTTGTTATATATATGTTATTGATTATTAAATTTTTAAGACTGATTTAATGGATAGTCTTTTTTCTATTTTCCATCTTGTAATGCAAAAACCTTTCTTAAAATATCTTAACTTCTGGAATTCAAATTAGTACGTATTTGTTTTTCTTCTACAGCTATCATTTTTAAAACACCATCCATCGCTTTATTGGTTGTATAATCTGTTAAATCGGAATTGATTTTTGTAACCAATGGAATAGAATTGCTCTTGGTTATAATATTGGTCCACACTTTATATGCACCCACTTTTGCAAATGAGTTTTTGATGATCGGATTAAATTTTGAATACAAAGCTGTTGAAGTTATTCGCTGCAAGTAACTCGTGGCAGCACTGTCATCTCCCAACAATATATTTTTTGCGTCGGTAAAAGTCATCTGTTTTACCGCATCAACAAAAATCGGAGTACCTTCTTTGACAGCATCTTCCGCTGCTCTGTTTACTACTTTCAAACCTTCATCTGCCAAATTTGACAATCCTACTGCTCGCAATTTTGCGTCTACTTTTTTTAATTCTTCAGGAAGGAGAATTTTTACTGCTTCATTTTTATAGAAACCATCCGTTTGCGTCAATTTAGTAACTTGTTTGTCGATTCCTTGATTCAATGCTTCTTTTAGGCCCTTGGCAATATCGGTATTACTCAAAATTGAACCTATTTGTGGCAGTTGGTCAACAATTTGTTGCATTTCTGCACAACCTAAAAAGGTACAAGCGGTAATTAGGAGTAACGATTTTTTGATGGTATATACTATTCAGATTTAAAAGTAGGCAAATAGCATGCCTTATTGATTCTTGGAGGTTAAAAGTTTCAAGTTTCAGGTTTCAAGTTTGAAGTCATCCTTTTTCATAACAAATTTTCAAAATTCCTCCAATTTTCAAAATCTGTGTTCAAAATATCAACCTGAATCTTGAAACAAAAAAAACATATTATTTTTTATTAATTCCGTAAATTGCACCCTCAAAAACATCATTTTTTTAGCAATGGAACAAGCAACACCTTATATTCCTAAAAATAAAGTAAGAATCGTAACTGCAGCCTCACTTTTTGACGGTCATGATGCCGCTATTAATATCATGCGTCGAATTATTCAGGCAACCGGAGTTGAGGTCATTCATTTGGGTCATGATCGAAGTGTAGAAGAAGTTGTGAACACCGCCATTCAAGAAGATGCTAATGCAATTGCGATGACTTCCTACCAAGGGGGACACAACGAATATTTCAAATATATGTATGATTTGCTGCAAGAAAAAGGAGCAGAACATATCAAAATATTTGGTGGTGGCGGTGGAGTGATACTTCCCGAAGAAATCAAGGAACTGCACGAGTATGGAATCACTCGAATTTATTCGCCGGATGACGGTCGTGCCATGGGATTGCAGGGAATGATTAATGATTTGGTTCAAAAAGCCGACTTTCCGGTTGGTGATGTTTTGAACGGAGAAGCTAAACATTTGGAAGATAAAAATCCACGTTCGATTGCCCGAGTGATTTCGGCAGCAGAAAATTTTCCGGATATTGCCAAAGAAACATTGGATGCCATTCACAAAAAGAATGAAACATCAAAAATTCCGGTTTTGGGAATTACCGGAACCGGTGGAGCCGGAAAGTCATCGTTAGTTGACGAATTGGTTCGTCGATTCTTAATTGATTTTCCTGAAAAAACAATTGGTTTAATCTCGGTTGATCCATCCAAAAGAAAGACCGGCGGTGCTTTGTTAGGAGATAGAATACGAATGAACGCAATTAATAACTCCAGAGTTTACATGCGTTCATTGGCTACGCGTCAATCGAATTTAGCTTTATCAAAATATGTAGCCGAAGCGATTCAAGTGTTGAAAGCTGCAAAATATGACATCATTATTTTGGAAACTTCCGGCATTGGTCAAAGTGACACGGAAATCATCGAGCATTCTGATGTTTCGTTGTATGTGATGACACCTGAATTTGGTGCCGCCACACAATTGGAAAAAATCGATATGCTTGATTTTGCCGATTTAGTCGCCATCAACAAATTCGACAAAAGAGGTTCGCTCGATGCACTTCGCGATGTGAAAAAACAATACCAACGAAACCATAATCTTTGGGATGCCGATTTAGATTCGCTTCCGGTTTTCGGGACGATTGCTTCGCAGTTCAATGATCCGGGAATGAACACACTGTACAAAAAAGTGATGGACAAAATCGTCGAAAAAACAGAAGTGGATTTACAGTCTACGTTCGAAATCACACGCGAAATGAGCGAAAAGATATTCGTCATTCCGCCGCATCGAACACGATATTTATCTGAAATTGCAGAGAATAATCGCAAATACGACGAGACAGTTTTAACCCAAGTAGAGGTAGCTCAGAAATTATACGGCATTTACAAAACCATTGAATCAGTTGGACATATTCCGGCACTAGGTTTAACTAAATTTGGTCTGAATGAAGAAGCTCTTCAGCAAGCTCAGTCTGAAAATAACAGAGAGTTTTTATCTTTACTAACCAAAGAATTCGACCGTGTTAAAATGAATTTGGACCCATTCAACTGGGAAATCATTTTAACGTGGGACGAAAAAGTAAACAAATACAAAAATCCGGTTTACAGTTTTAAAGTTCGTGATAAAATAATCAATATTGATACACATACCGAATCACTATCGCATTCACAAATTCCGAAAGTAGCGTTACCCAAATACCAAGCTTGGGGCGATATTTTAAAATGGAATTTACAAGAGAACGTACCCGGAGAATTTCCTTTTGCATCCGGATTGTATCCGTTTAAAAGAGAAGGAGAAGATCCATCAAGAATGTTTGCCGGAGAAGGCGGGCCGGAGCGAACCAACAAACGTTTTCACTACGTGAGTGCAGGTTTACCCGCAAAACGTTTATCAACAGCGTTTGATTCGGTAACTTTATACGGAAATGACCCTGATTTACGTCCGGATATTTACGGAAAAATTGGTAATGCAGGTGTTTCTATTTGCTGTTTAGACGACGCAAAAAAATTATATTCCGGTTTTGATTTGAGTCACCCGATGACGTCTGTGAGTATGACTATCAATGGTCCGGCTCCAATGCTTTTAGGCTTTTTTATGAATGCGGCGATTGACCAAAATTGTGAAAAATACATCATTGAGAATAACTTACAGGTGGTGGTTGAAGAAAAAATCAACGAAATTTACAAGAAAAAAGGGTTTGCAAAACCCACTTATAACGGTGAACTTCCCCACGGAAATAATGGTTTAGGTTTGATGTTGTTAGGAGTTACGGGAGACCAAGTGCTTCCTTTGGAAATCTATAACGATATTAAAATCAAAACAATGGCTCAGGTTCGGGGAACCGTTCAAGCCGATATTTTAAAAGAAGATCAAGCACAAAATACGTGCATTTTCTCAACAGAATTTGCACTTCGATTGATGGGAGATGTGCAGGAATATTTCATTCAAAAGAACGTTCGAAATTTCTACTCGGTTTCTATTTCAGGTTATCATATTGCGGAAGCAGGGGCCAATCCAATCACTCAATTAGCATTTACTTTGGCCAATGGTTTCACTTACGTGGAATATTATTTGAGTCGCGGTATGAACATCAACGATTTCGGGCCCAATTTATCCTTCTTTTTCTCTAACGGAATCGATCCGGAATATGCTGTGATTGGTCGCGTGGCAAGAAAAATTTGGGCAAAAGCCTTAAAAAATAAATACGGAGCCAACGAAAGAGCCCAGATGTTGAAATACCATATCCAAACATCCGGACGCTCGTTGCATGCTCAGGAAATTGATTTCAATGACATCCGAACCACGTTGCAAGCCTTGTATGCCATTTACGATAACTGTAACTCGTTGCACACCAATGCGTATGACGAAGCCATCACCACACCAACCGAAGAATCCGTTCGTCGTGCGATGGCAATCCAATTGATTATTAATAAAGAATTAGGTTTAGCTAAAAACGAAAACCCAATCCAAGGTTCGTTCATCATCGAAGAATTAACCGATTTAGTGGAAGACGCGGTCTTGCAAGAATTCGATCGAATTACCGAACGCGGTGGGGTTTTAGGAGCGATGGAAACCATGTACCAACGTTCTAAAATTCAGGAAGAATCGTTGTATTACGAGACATTGAAACACACGGGAGAATTTCCAATTATTGGGGTTAATACATTCTTAAGCTCCAAAGGTTCGCCAACAGTTGTGCCAAGAGAAGTGATTCGTGCCACCGAGGAAGAAAAACAATTCCAAATCAATACGTTGCAAACGCTGCATCAATTACACGAGCAAAAAGTAGCAGAATTGCTGAATGAATTACAAGAGGCTGCTATTAAAAACAAAAATCTTTTTGAACGTTTGATGGAAGTTACAAAATATTGTTCGTTGGGACAAATTACAGCTGCATTGTTTGAAGTAGGAGGACAATACAGAAGGAATATGTAATTTATTATATAAAGTTTAAGATGTTCAAGACCTTTCAGAAATGGAAGGTTTTTTCTTTTTATTAAATTCGGCTTTGTATTTTTACAAAAAAATCACTTATGAAAAAGTTTCTTCTCGTATTAGTTTCAGTAATACTTTTCACAGCATGTGAATCCTCAGATAGTGATTCGCTGGATTTTGATTCAAACATTATTGCAGACGGTGTTGAATTTATTCCAACCAATGCAACCGTTTCTAATGCAACTGCAAGTATGCCTGGAGATGGAGCAATGGATTTTAGTTTAACAAAAGGTACAGCAGGAACGTCAAGTTATCAAGCTATAAACTTTAAAGTTAATTTTCCTCTAACTTCAAGTAGTGCACCTAATGGCTCATATGAATTTGGAATTGGTGTAATAGGGGAAGTGTTATTTGCCCAAGGATCGTATGTAAAAGGAGCTACAGCCTATAGTTTGGCAGGATCTACGGTTCAAGTAACCGTTTTGTCAAACACAGAATATCGATTGGATTTTCAAAATATTCAGGCAGTAATTCCTTTGAATGGTGATATGGTAATTATTTCAGGATATTATGAAGGAGAAATGAATTAATTATGGATTCTTTATCTCAAATTGTATTAGGAGCAGCTGTTGGCAATGAAGTGCTTGGCAAAAAGATTGGTAACAAAGCCATTCTTTACGGAGCAATCATAGGTACCATACCCGATTTGGATGTATTTTACGGAAAGTTTTTAGATCCATTAACCGCTACTGATATTCATCGTGGATTTAGTCATTCCACTTTGTTTTTTCTTTTTCTTTCACCAATTTTAGGTTGGATTTTACAGAAAGTAGCACATAAAAAAGGAGTAAATTTTAAAGAAGCTACGTTGTTTTCCTTTTTAATTTTGCAAACGCATTCCTTACTCGATTTATTCACAACTTGGGGAACGCAATTGCTTTGGCCATTGGAAACAAGGTTTTCACTGCAGTCCATTTTTGTGATTGATCCTTTGTATACATTACCTTTCTTGCTGTTTCTAATTCTTTCGATGAAGAAAAGCAGACTAGACCAAAAGAGAAGATTTTGGAACAGAACCGGATTGATCGTAAGTACTTCATATTTGTTTTTCACGTTACTTGTCCAATCAATTGTCTTGCAAAAATTTGAAAAACAATTGGATCTAAACAAAATTAGTTACCAAGAAATTGTTGTAAAACCATCGCCTTTCAACATAATTTTGTGGACCACTAACGTAAAAGTGGAAAACGGCTATTACATTGGTGATTATTCTTTTTTTGATACAAAACCGATTCAATTCCAATTCATTCCCACCCAAAACGAATTGATAAGTAACATTGAAGATGCCGCCGTTATTGAACAATTAAAACGAATTTCAGAAGGTTGGTATTGCATCACACAAAAAGAAAATCAACTGTTTTTTAATGATTTGCGGTTTGGAGTGATGAATACGGATAAAAATGACATGCATTTTTCCTTTAGTTATCAAATTACTAAAGAAAATGGTGAAATCAAAGCAACAGAATTGCCGAATAAAAATAGGGCACAAGCCAAAAAATTGTTGGGAAAATTATGGGTAAGGTTACAAGGAAATTGATTACTGCATAAACCTCACCTCACTAATCTTCCCATCCGTAATCGTATATATTGCAATCGCAAAAATTACAGGTTGCGATTTTACAAAAACAACTTCTTCGTGGTCAATCACTTTATTATTCAACACAATTCGGTTAACTAATTTACAATTCAAATCCGTCAATTGGTTGAACATGGAAGTATATTGTTCACGCATTTTAGCTTTACCTTCATACAACAGTTGATCAGGGAATGCATAGATTTTTACATTTTCGCTGTAGGGTTTCAAAAACGCTTCAATATCTCGTTTGTTGTAGGCGTCCAATTGTTCTTGGGCTAAGTCTGCGGCTTCTTTTTCAATTGTCGTTTTATCTTGGGCAATACTGAATGAAATATTGAAAATTGTCAAGGCTATTAAAAGTAAATTTTTCATATTTATGATTTAATTAGTTAGTGGTTTCATTTTCATTATTATTAAACTTCCGAACAATCGCCTTCAACTTTTCCTTTCTCGCCAATTCTTTCTCTTTCTTTTTTGCTTGTTCCTTATGCAATTTGTCGTTGTGGATTTTGATGTTTTTCGGATTGTTTCTTCCCATCTTTCAGCAATTTATCAATTTTTAAATAACCAATTTCCAGGACATCTTCTTGATTGGATTCGGATTTAGAAACGTTCAATTGGAATTTTTCTTTAAATTGTGGTGATAAAATATCTTCAATTTCATGAATATCATCTACATCTACACCGTATTTGTCATCAATATGAGAAGTAGCTCCCTTAAAACCGCAATGTTTGTAAAAAGTTGTTTGTTTGGATTTTTTAATGGCTTCGGCTTTGTTTTTCGCAACAGTTAATACCTTGTAATGATATTCTTCAAACTCATTTTCTTTATAACCACCAAGGTTAATGAAAAATAATTTTTTCGGATTGGATAAATTTTCTTCGTGCGAAACCACTTCAATTTTGAAACTGTCTACAAAAGATACTTTACGCCAAGCATCAATATGAATTCTTCCTTTTGCTTCCGGCCAAAAGGCTTTCATATCGGGAATTAATGCCTTTAAACTTTCGCCAATACCAAAAAATATATCATGTTGTTCAGTCAATCTTCCCGGTGGAGTAGCTCCCAGCATGACCATAAAAAGCGATTCATTTTCTTTCATCTTTCAAATGTAAGAAAATAAATTAGGGCAAATGGTTCAAAAAAGATAACTTTGGCATGAGTATTG
>Ga0164293_10004994_pt1 | contig 11297 bp, 7 predicted proteins | sample GEODES118metaG_FD_111487 | JGI IMG/M metagenome (GOLD analysis project Ga0164293, IMG submission 111487) | Eutrophic lake water microbial communities from Lake Mendota, Wisconsin, USA - GEODES118 metaG | ecosystem: Environmental > Aquatic > Freshwater > Lake | place: USA: Lake Mendota, Wisconsin...
AAGTGTTGTTAAAAAATAGGAATCAAAAAGTCGGATTAACAACTCCCACTAAGTTCAGGGAACTTGGATGACCAAGACCTTAAAGTTCATCGACCTTTTTGCCGGTATAGGTGGAATGAGATTAGGTTTTGAATCGGTCGGGGCTGAATGCGTGTTTACCAGCGAATGGGACAAGCATGCTCAAATAACTTATCAGGCAAATTTTGGTGATATCCCCTTTGGCGACATTACCCAAATCAAAGAAAGCGAAATTCCCAAATTTGATATTTTGCTTGCGGGTTTTCCTTGTCAACCGTTTAGTTCTATTGGGAAGCGTGAAGGCTTTAAGCATGAAACTCAAGGAACCTTGTTCTATGATGTCGCAAGAATTATTGATTATCACAAGCCCAAAGCTTTTCTACTAGAAAATGTAGCTGGACTCTTAACTCACGATGATGGAAGGACGTTTACTACAATTATAAATGTGCTTACAAATCTCGGATACAGGTTAGAGTATAAAATTTTGGATTCTTCTGACTACGGCGTACCGCAAAAAAGAGAACGAATCTATATTGTTGGCTTTAATAAAAGGAAAGTGAAACATTCGGATTTTGATTTTCCAAAACCTAGGAAACAAAAAGTCGGAATAGGTAAATTTGTTGAATCGGGTCATGAACACCTATCAATTAGTCGCCATTTACAATCTGTCTATATATATAAACTAAACGACGGTAGGCCTGAGATCATCACGCCTGAATCTAATTTTCCCGTGAAAACACTAGTTGCGAGCTATCATAAGATTCAGAGACTTACTGGAACTTTCGTTAAGGATGGACCTACCGGTTTACGGCTTTTGTCGGAAAATGAGTGCAAAGCCATTATGGGATTCCCAAAAAGTTTTAAAGTCCCTGTTTCACGGACTCAAATGTATAGACAGTTTGGAAATTCTGTTGCGGTACCTGTTGTGAAAGGGGTCGCCAGGGCTATCGTTAGGCACCTTGAACAGAATGGGCGATAAGAAGTGATAGTTAAAGGTTCAGATCCAAAGCTTGAAGAGTCTAAAGGCAATTACTTGGTTGAATATGGGTTGATGTCCGAGAATAGTTCTAAATCATCACTCTCGGCACAACTACTACTTTCCATTCAACCAGATCTTGACTCAATTGCGATCGATCAACCCTCTAAGTACGTTGAGTATATTTGGAATAAAGCAGAAAAAGATGATCGCCTGACGCGTGACGTAAGAGGCAAGTTCTTTGAATTGGTTATTGCATGTTGCTTAATTAAGAATGGGATTCTTCCCTTTTTTTGGCAGGCACAATTAGAATTTGTACCGTTGGCTAATTTTGATTTAGTGATATACACGGAAGAACGCGGACCTATAGTTTTGTCGCTAAAGACAAGTATCAGAGAACGATACAAGCAGGCTGAATTCGAAGCACAAGCTATGAAGGACGTCCATCGGAGGGCAAAAAATTATTTAGTGACGATGGAAAAAGATGAAGCTGTCTCCCTACAAACAAAGATTGATTCAGGAGTTTTGAGCGGGCTAGACGCTGTCGTTGTAGCTACTGAAAAATCTACAGACGAGCTAATCAAATTGCTAAAGTCTCTTTCAATTGTGGACACTCCTGTTTTTTCTGCGATTAAGAATCCTCACAAAATTGAACTAAGGCACTGAACGAATCAAAGATGGCCGTTAAAGAACCCCAACTTCGGATGATCTGGCGTACCAATTAGGAGTCCTCTATCCAAGAATTTATTCATGTCTTCACATGAAGTTTCGGGCAGTAATGCGCAAGCGTGGCAAGCTGCTAGGTTACAGAGGTCTGGTCCTTGACCTTTGCCACCCAGTTCTAAGCAAATTGGATCAGTGGAGCACCACCTAGCGGATTCAATGGCGTTATCAAAAAGCTGACGGAAAGCATCGCCTTCTGCTAGGGAAACCAAGCCCCCCATTGTTCCTTCGGAATCCCCGGCTGCCGTATAAATCAAAACGCCATACCGCGGCACATCTCCAGTGCGATCTACATAAAGGCGCTCTCTTAGCGAAGCAGTGCCGTAACCTGAATCGAATACTAGTTGTCGTATAAGCAGGTGTGAAAGTGTATGGATAAGGAAGTATCCAGCATCTACAAAATCTGTAACGTTTGATGGGCGAATATCGCCCGCAGAAATTCTCTTTAGAGTTGGACTAATTCTTGCTGTCACTTCAATAGTTTCTTTCCATGTTTTTACTAGATTTGGATCTAGTTCAAAAAAGATACCCTCTCCTCTTACTTGATATGCGGGAAGCCAATTAACCCGATCTTGGCTTTTGTTTGATCTTAGTAATTTCTTACCATCTTCAAGAGAGATGAGATTCGAAGATATCCTCGTAAATCCTCGTAATGCTCTCGTTTCACACAAGGAATCGATTCTTCGCAAGTTCGATATTCCTTGAATAATTGCCTCCTTTTTGGGTCGAGTGACCTTTAGAAACGCATGAGGAACCGACTCTTTGCAGAACAACTGGAATTCGCTTATGCGTCCATCGATTTCCTCGGAAGGCTCTTCTGTCGGATCTTGCGGCATTAATTCCTGGAGAGCAACCTCGAGTTCTTCATCTGAAAATGAACGTAATTCTTCCTGCCCCGCGGCCTGGTCGCGCATTAATTGTGGAGTAATCAATCCCCCTAAACCCATAGCCTTCATAGTCATTTTCATGGTTTGCAAAATGATTCGCCACCCTGGCTTGTTTAGAATCTCAAGCAAGGAAGGATTTGCAAAATTATTTGTTTGTGGGATGTAGATACTACTTTCCACAATTGGGAAATAGACATTGGAAGAGGTTCGAAGGAGAGCTACTGGATAAGAAGAACATGACTCAAACTCATTCGCCCAGGGACGACCTCCAGTGCAGGTGTATTCCCCTGAGGAATCGCTGAGCTTCTTTGAAAGATTTGATTTTTGTGATCCATCCGCGAGAGTTTGAACGCCCAATATGGATTGTAAATTCTGCTTCTTGGCTTTACACCCTGTGCAGGAGACCCATTGGCTAGCTAATGTTCCACCACCAGTGCTTGTGAGTTTTAAGGAGCCCCCACAGTCAGGCACATCCCCGCGGTGAACCCATTTTCGCCATGGGAAATCGTCAAGATGACCGTTCTCGCATGCCACAATAATTGACACCTGGAATGTACTTTTTGATTTGCAATCCAAATTTTGACATGTGGCCTCCCCACTAAAGCTAAGTGGAAGCTGCGTTAAGGTATTACAAAATTGACACTTATTCCATTTTGGAAATCTCAATACTGGTATGAAGCTGGTAGTTGCTTGCACTTGTCGAACGTTTCCTCGAAAAGTTTTTTTGGCACCTCTTGGGGGTAACTTTAAATCAGAGATTCGTAATTGCTTATGCAATCTCCAATCTTGAATTTCCATATCCTGCGGCTGAACATAGCCGCCATTAAAATCGTGGAACCATGCATCTAAGCTTGCGGTAATCACAGTTACTCCATGGACCGTTGTACTCAGAGCACCTACACCGAAAGGTGTAATTAGATGAGCCCTACGCATTTTCTTCTCCGATATTGGTATTAGGATTCTTTAAATGAGCAAAATTAAATATCTCTAGTGGACATTCAGCGTCCACATTTCGAAGGGAGTTTGGTGTTTTCCAAAATAATGGAGATTCGTTAGCTTCCAATTGAACATCTGCAGCACGCATTAATGCTTGTCTGGTGTCTCCATCGCGGTCAGTCCACTTTGTTTTTTCCCAGGCATTCCATTCATCAACACGTCGATTCAACCATTCTTCCACAACAGCAAAATGTTCCAAGCCGTTTCTTCTCACAGAGTCCAGAATCGTTTTCTTCGCTTCTTCAATTTCTGATGCTGGATACGGTAACGGTCCAGAACTTGAATTACCATTCATTCTTACGTGTGTGATCAAAATTGCATGTAGGGCCCTATCGAGGACGGGATCTGAATATGGAGTAACACTTGTTGCCTCGACATAGTGGTATAACTTTTGGTGGTAGGAACGGAATCTTTCAAAATGTGATCGGTCTCTTGGTTTCAAAGGGCTATATATGGTGACTACCAAACCGGGTGCCTTCCTCCAGTCACGGCCAACACGTCCGCTAACTTGAATATACTGAGAAGTTGATTTTGGTTGGCCTGCAATAACAAGCAAGCCTAAGCGGTCAATATCTATACCGACCTCAATAATGTTTGATGCTAAACAAATATCCAATACATTTTTGTTGCTTCCATTCAAAGACTTCTCAAGGTGATCAATGGCAGCAGGGACTTCATCACTTTGCATGCGGCTAGTTAACTCTAAGACCGCATTATTGTTAACGAATCGACGTTCCTTTCTTTGATCACGCAAATGGAGGCTATATGAATAGTCGTGCATATCCGATTGAATTAAAGTTTGGGTATTGCCTAATTCTCTTATGCTGTTAAAGAACCATAGTCCTGTCCAATAAGGGTCTCTATCAGCCTCTGGCAGCCTCATGGGAGCTTGTATCAGAGAAGTGCCGACGCGAACTTGAATAGTTTGATAAGAGGAAAAACCCGGCGCAAAAATTCCTAAGTACATTCTTCCTGGTGCTTGCACCCCATCGATAGTTTCAATTCTTGAGAAAAAGGAATCCTTAGAATCCAATATGGGTGGAGGAAAGACTAGTGAACTTTCGCGACCAAACAATGAAAGTATTTGAGTTTGAAATCTTGCAACTGTCGCAGTTGATGCGACGATTTTCGGCCGAATTGGATTGCTCTTGCGTTTATCCGTACACAAATCTTGCACTATCACTTCATATAAGCCAGCCATCGAGCCCAAAGGACCAGAAATCAAATGAAGCTCATCTTGAATAACAAGATTTGGTGGGGAAACTGCTCTATCGCCGGATTCATTTAGACCAAATAAACCTCTCGTTTTTTCGTTCCATGCTATTTGTGCGAATTTATCAACAGTGCCAATAACTAGGTCTGGTCTTAAATCATAGATTTGCTCATCAATAACAATCACAGGTAGCTGTGAATTTATCGTTCCAAAGGGGCACTGGATATCGTTGCATCGATAAAAAAATCCTGTGGGCTGATAGTAGTAACCTGCCACATTAGTTTTGCCACCTTGTCGGCCACTTTTCAAGGGCCCCATTTGAGTTCCACAGTATGGGCACTTTAAAAGTAAGAACTTATTCGTTTGTGAATCTCCACGCACTAAATCATCAAAGTCTTTTTTAGATCCCTGTAAACTATTTGGCGTCTGGTCTCCACCCAGCCAGACTCCAATTCTAATTGGAACCACACCAAGATCATTCCTTTTTTGCCGAATGAGTTCTAAGCAACAAATCAATGAGGCGGCTCTGGTGAACTGCTGTGAGGTCAACAGTCTCAACGTGTATCTCATCAGAACATTGACACCTATGTCATCTGGATCAACTAGTCTTCTGAATAGGATCGAAAAAGCTGTAAGCCCTAGGTATGCCTCGGTTTTACCGCCACCAGTTGGAAAAAATATTAAGTCGACAATCTCACGCGATACATCGGATGGATCAACTATTTCTGGAATTGCTTGGAGGAGAAAACCTAATTGGAACGGTCTCCAGACGGGGGAATCATTGTGAGGGGAAAGCATTGGCTCAACAACGGGGATTCCATTGACAATCTTTACTTCGCGCTTTTCCCGCTTAACTGCGTATCGCTGGTCAAGTATAGCTTGATTGGTAAGGGTAAAGGCTAAGCGTGCCTGTGCATTATTCTCTAGCACTTCAACAGATCTTTCCATTCTAGATAATGACTGACGATTTTTTGAAGCATTTGAAAGCGCAGTTACTTTCCATGGATCTTCAAATTCTGCCGCCTCGACTTCGATACGGACTACCCATTCCCTGAAAGCATCCAAAAGCGAGTTCAATATTCTCTTTTGGGTGTCCCACTCTCCACGTGCAAGCTCTTTCAAATCGAGATTTAAAGACTCAATGTTTGGCGTGATGCTTGGTATTTCAAAAGTTGGGAAAAAAGTGGTTATGAGGTAATTGCCAGTACTTTCATCGTAGCCCCAGTCAGTGGCAGTCCCATGACCAATCGCAAATGTCGGTTTATCGCGATCTTGTATAGCTATTGAGAGATACTCGTCATCTTTACTAAGATTCAAGTTTTCAGGGTAAGGGACTAACTTGGCTTTATCTTCCAAAACTTTTATGGAAGATTGATAAAAGGAACCGGCTATTTTATCCGTCGATTCCGAAGTATTTTCTAAAACAATCGTAATAAAAAGTAATTGTGGAAAGCTCTTAATTCTTCTACAGTAATGATGAATGGCTAAGGTAAGCCCATTAGATAAAGGATTCAAGTGCTTAGTTCCACGCTTACCTACTTGAACTCCTTGTGGTATTTCCAATTCAAGATCTACCGTAATGGAGTGGGGTGTACGAATCCACCAATCTGTTGGTTTCTCTTCCCAAAGGCCATGATTTTTCCTGTATGTGCCCCCATTAATCTCTAGATTCAGTTTTGTTCCACAATTGGAATCAATGGCAAAAGTCAATCCCATTGAACTTTGTGCGCGATCGGCAGTTGTACTTAGATCAAGAAGATCATCATCGTTATCAAGATCATCTTGAGCAAGGTTGTTTACTCTGAAATCACTTTTTGGATTATTCCTTGATTCCTCTTCTGTCAGTAAACTGTTTTGAACTGCCACGTCGTCATGATCTAAATGATTCATGCGGGGATTTAGTACCCCCACTCCATACTTTAAATGTGGGTTGATGCGAGAGTTATTAATTGCCTCTTGTCCAGTTGCTGGACAGTAGAATGGACCTTCAATATCTCTCGACGGAAGTTTGTAAGTGCCTTGCTCCAGCACTAGTGGAGAACCTATCGATACTTCAGTGGGCAATGGTCCATAAATTTCACGCCGAAGTTCAGATACAACGCTACCCCTAGCCTCAACTTTTGAATTCTTCATTTGGCACCTCCAAGAATCACGCGTTTAGAAAAGAATAGTGGTTTAGAAATAACGATCAGCCTATCTCGCGCCCGACTTAACGACACATAGATGAATGGGTCGATTTCATTAGAGATCTCACTTTCCAACCCAAATACTATTGTGCAGCTTGCGTCAAACCCTTTGAAATCTTTAATGGTGGCCCAAGATGTGTGGCCTTGAGATTCCAATGATGGATCAAAATGTTTCGCTCGCACATTTGAAGCGGCAAGCGCTTTTTCCAAATTTTGAATACTTTCTTGGTCTTCCTCGCAGAGTATGACAATTTCCTCTGGCATAAATCCAATATTTAAAAGTCCATTATAAGATTTACTCAGAAGTACTACAGACTCGTCAAAACTAGAATATTCAAATAACTCAGGAGTATAATTGTCATCGGACCTTCTGTAGGAAATTGCTAAATGAGATCTGCCGGATAGAAAGAGAGCGGCTGTTCCAATACCCGGCAAGTTTCGACAGTTTTCACTTAAGGTAAAAGTGAACAGATCAGGACAGAAACTTTTCAGAGCCGCTCTACCGTCGAGAACATCATATATTTTCTGACCTTCGTAATCCGCAAAAATTCGGATGTAAGCGCTTTCTATACCGTCAACTAAATAAGTCGAAATTGTTTTTAAAGATTCATCAGTTATTAAATCTTGTGCTTCATCAATAACTAAAACATCGTACCTGGATGTTGTTCTCAAGGAATTTAAAAAACTCTCTAAAGTTCCCACATAGGAGTTATCGGGAGTTTGGAGCATGTTCCTCAAGTGAATTGCCAAATACTCACTTCGGCACAGAAAAAGAATACTCTTACCTTCGGAGATAGCTCGAGCTGCCGTTTCTATGGCCAGAAATGTCTTACCCGTTCCTGCAGTACCTTCGATCAATCCAGCTCTATTGGATTTCAAGCCATTTAGATACTTAAACTGCTCATTAGTAATTTGACTCACCAATGTCTTTCGAATTTTACTCAGCTCAAATGAAGAGAGAGATACGTCAAATTTCGGACGTAGCACATTTGCTAGTTGCGCGTAGAAGTCGTTCGATAAGGATAAAGCCTGAAGGTTTCTCTTCTCTTTCAAATGAATTGAGGCTAGTTTGATAACGTTAAGAATTGTTGATTTTGGATCGGAAAGGTCTGACGCATCTAGCAATTCCCAATCGTTCCACTCTATACTTTTCGGGATCTGTTGTTTTGCTAAAGTTTCAGTGAACCAAACAGTTGAAAAAATCGGCACAGAGCTAGCCGCAATCGGCATCGCTTTGCGCAGAAATTGCCGAATAGAATGAACTTGTCCTCTAGCCTGCCTGAATGGACTTCTTCTCTTAGGCTCGTCATTACCTAACTTCCAGTAACCTTCAGCTGTAACTTTTACGCTTAGATGCGATTTTACTTCTACTTCCAGTATTGCAACCTGCGGAATAATGACTACAAAATCGGCCTCCCCTTCCAATTGAGTTACGTGATTTGCGATACCAAGAGAGTGCAGGACTACCCAATCTTCATTAGCTAAAGTCTTTTCGAAGATCTCGAAAAGTCGCTTTTCACCTGGCGGTGTGTCTTTGTCGTAAGTTGGAGGAATAATTCTCATTAGTAACCTTCCTGATCAAAGGGTATTCTGATCTTTTGAGTTTCTACAAAGCCGTCCTCTTTAGATATCCCTACCACTCTGGATATAAATAGGTTCGCGACACCATCGACTGGTGACGCAATGACATGAGTGCCTGATTCCTTTAGGGCTTTCCCATCTAAATTCTCTATAGCGGCTGTGAGCTGGTGTCTGAAATTTACCGCAACTTGAAGTATTGTTCTTTTCAAGATGCTCGCCGAATTTATGTATTTGTCAACGTCTAACCCGAGGTACATGAGTATTATGGCAAAATCATCATCCCTTAGTGGTCGCCTTAGATTTGGATTTGTCCAATCGCTTAAGCGGTTAACGGACTTCATCCCCTTGTCTTTCAAATCGCGATTGAGTACTTTCAAGTCACTCTTAAGCAGAAGTGCTTTTAGCGCACTTTTCCACTCTTGCTGATGCGCTTCAATCTTCTCAATGGATGGTCCAATAATTTCCCTAGCCTTCATATAGAGAACTTCAGTATCACTTTGTCCCTCACGTAAAATAATGAAGTCTCCTATTTTCAAGTCTCGCGGACTTATCTCAATTTTTCTTATTGAATCATTCACATCTATTTCCACGGAATGTACAAAGTCTTGCTCTCCATCCACGTCAATGAAAACTTGTTTCTTATTTGCAAGGGCAAATTGCCGACACAATTTTTGACTTTCGCTTGTCCGTTCTCGTGATGAATTGGCAAGAATCCATCGGACTGGTGTGGCATACTCCAAATTGTCTACATCTTCAGTCTCTTCAGAATTCAATATCAAAAGCGATGAATCTAAATCTCGAAATATTGGACTTTTTCCAAAATTGAACCATTCTGGGTATGAGGTCATCTCCGGTTGCTTGAACTTTATATGGGCGGGCATGATGGCAAAAAGGTGGGAACCTCGAGGATTTGAGATAACTGATTCTTGATACCAATGTATTGGGCCAAATATGAGGTTGTTATCGGCGAAATGTTCATTCCGTTTATGCAGAGAATCGACTAAAACGTTCGAAACATTTGAGGCCTCCAGGAAATTCAATGCGGCCTTGATTGTGGATTCTCGACGGAAGGTAATTAGGAGTGTTCCATCGAACCGATTTAGCATGTTGGTTAAAAAATCTAATGAAGGAACTTGTGTTCGACTTAATAGTACCCTTGCCTGTTCTGCCATCTTCGTAAGTGTTTCTAGATCAGTGGGATTAACAAGATTGCTAAGTTCAATCGCAGAGATCTCGGCGAAAAGATCTTGGTGCTTGTCGCATGTGAATGGGTCAAGGATAATTTGGCTTCGGAGGGAGGAATGAAAACCCAATACTTCATCAAGTTGAGACGGGATGAGATTTCCACTTTTTCGTACTGAAAGTTTCAACGCTGATTTAGCATAATTAGATAATTCATTATCAATGTATCGGAGCAATTTAAAGCTTTTATCGGTCGAATGCAGGTTGTTGCTAGATTCATAAATTTTATTGGTGGAACTAAAGTGCTTATCCATTTTTATCTACCATTACCAAGCCTCTAAAGGCTCTATTTGGAGTCCAACCGATTGCACGTAAATCCAATCTTTCGCAGTATCTCGAGTATCGTTGTATTGATTGATGTGCCATAGTTAGAGAGTCTCTAGAGTCCAGTAAGAATAACTTTGTTTTAAACAATTGATGTTCAGATAACTCAACACAAGATCGGTTATTTGCCAGTATCATGTGTGTCTGTAGGTTAACATTGTTAAACAAAAGCATCTCATCGACAGAAAGTAATTCTGCACACCACCCAAAATTGTTAGAATCATTCTTTACTTTAACCACCGAAGATAATTTCTGAAAGTTCGCAGGGTAGCTCTCTGCATTTGTGACACCAATATCCAGATTTAGATCATCTTTAATTTTTTCTTTGTCACCGATTAAAGTGATTAGTGTTTGCGCCAGCGTAGAAAGGGTCTTGTTTGGGTCAATGAATCCATTTAGGCTTCCATTATCTGATTTTTGCAGTTCATTCATAGCGTCTTTAGGGCTTTCGAGAGATTTTACTTCATGTAATTCTGCGATTTTTGAGATCCAATACTTACTACCACCAATGTGTAGCTTGTCATCATGTTCAAGATGTTCCAGCCCTAAGTATCTGCCAATAACTTGTTTAGAGTTGGCTCGAATACTTATGTAATTACCTTTTTCGACTCCTTTTAAACGTTGCAACATCGTTTCATGCTCGACCATTCTCATCTTTTTGGTTTCGGCCCATAGAACACCTAGAGAAATAGCACTAGCGGCGAATCTTGAAGTTGGACAGGCTAAAGCGAGAACTAAACGCCCTCTGGAACTATCCCAATTTCCAAGGATTGTTCCAAGCGTTACCAAGTCTTTAAACCATATCGGCATTGTGATCGACTCTTCACCTTCACGGATCACGATTTTCCTGGTCATGAGTCGAATTCTGCAGTAATTTGACGATTCTTGGCTAGTAGCTAAGAGCGGGTGCCACAGTTTGGAAGGGGCACTGGACCAGTCATTGTTGAAATCTCCTCAAAAAAGTTCCCTTCGGAGAGATCTTTGCAATTTGGTAACTTGTGATGTCCTTGACAAATTTAACACTTGATCTTGGAGGTCCTGAAGAACTTTTGTTCTTGTAGTAGGGGCGATGACTTGAGGGAGCGTTTCCCTAGGTTGTCGGGCGTAGGCGGAAATAGCCGATTAATCAAGTGGCGCAAAATGATGACTAG
>Ga0164293_10004995_pt1 | contig 11296 bp, 14 predicted proteins | sample GEODES118metaG_FD_111487 | JGI IMG/M metagenome (GOLD analysis project Ga0164293, IMG submission 111487) | Eutrophic lake water microbial communities from Lake Mendota, Wisconsin, USA - GEODES118 metaG | ecosystem: Environmental > Aquatic > Freshwater > Lake | place: USA: Lake Mendota...
AAGGTTTGATTGAATGTTTGTAGTGAAGCATTTAATTGAGAAATATTTTTAGCCGCAGCGGGGGCGACGGTGAGATTAACAGAAGCATTAATACTACCAAGCTGCTTCTTAATGTCAGCCACTATCACAGAGACGTTGGTTGGTCCTTTAAGATTAAGCTGTGCTGTAAGATTAAAGCCTGCTGCCATATTTTCTCAAGTCCTATAAATAAAGCTGATTAAAAAATAAGATCCCCGACTAGAGCAAGTCTAATGGGGGATCTTAAAGACAACTTAGTGGTATTATATATAGCCTTATACGTTAGTATCAGGTTCTGAAACTGGTCCTGTAGCAGGCTTGGTTTCTTCTGCTGCTGCTGGCTCTGGTGATGGTTGGGCTGGTTGTTCATTTTTTTTGTCTTCATCCGAAATGATTGGTTTGCCTTCATCATCTAAAAATGGCTGAGGATCAACAATATACTCGCCTTCCTCATCAACCTTGTTACCATACTTATCAACAAAACTACCTTGTTCATCAATAAATCTGCCATTCTCATCAACAAGTCTGCCATCAGCATCGATGAGCCGACCCTTCTTATCCACAAGACGCAACTTATCATCAATAAATCTATACTTCTTTAAAAATTTATTTTCTGGTAAGTTACTCTCATAATTATTATCCAAACCATAAAGCATGTTAGCCAAATTTTGAGCACCCAACAAAGCTACTTCTTCACCAGCCCTATTCAAATACTCTTCCATACTACTAAAATATGGCTGCTTAGTATCATTATACACCAAGCATACTGATACTAAATAATTAAATCTAGCATTATCAGCTTGACCTTCAGCACTATGATTGTCTAAAGATGTACGAACGCTAATAAGGTCTCTAATTTCTTCTCTAACGCCCTTCATTTTAATAGCTAGGTCTTTGGCTTCATTTAAACTAAAACCACCCTTTGCTAGTCTTTTTTCTCCGTCCAGAAGTTCTTTTTGCAGAGCACTGAACTTGGCCTGTTTCTCATCATTCCATAGACCCTGATCCTGCAATAGATCATCTAACTTAGCTCTAACAACGCTCTTACTCTTGATAGCATCAGTAAAGGCCTGATTATAAACCTTCTGAGCCTCTCTTTGATCATTCAACGAGGGGCTTCTAACCAACATTTCGCGCTGAACATTATCTAGTGTAACAGTAAAAGTCTTTGTCTTCATTTGTCGTCTCCTGGATTCTTGAAATAGAACTTGTAGTGATATTTCTGATTAAAGTTTGTATTTTCTCCATACAAATACTGATACAGCTCTTTTAGGGCCGACCTTATTTGATGATTGCCATTGTTCAAAATCTCGTTACGAGTTTCTTCCCAAAGATCCTCGTATCTTTCTCTATTTATAGTATCATTCTCCCAAAGATATGCAAAATTTTCTTCAAACTTGGCCAAAGCACCTATCATTGTAGTCTTAAATCTTTTTTCAATATTTTCTAGTAATTTATCTTTATTATTCATTGTATGTTATCCTATTTGTTTTTTGCTGCGCTTTGTGCTTGACTTATTAGCTCTCTCTTTACGTCTGGTAAGGAGGAATCATCTGTGGATCCAACCTTACTTATAAAGTTAATTTTTTCTTTCATCTTGTGCAATGCCTCTGGTGAATTTAGAGACATAATCTCTTCAACTTCGGTATTGTTTTTTCCAAATAAGAAGACTTCACCTGCTTTTTTCAGATTAGGATTCATCTCGTCAATACTTTGTTGTTTCTTAGCTTTTTCAACTTTACGCTTTTGTACTATCATCCAGCCGTCTAATGCATCATCATCTTCTATAACTGCTTCTGGTGGGCATTCTGGATGCTCATATATACTATCATACATTTGACTAAAGCTAACTAAACTTCTTTGATCATCTGTCCATTCGCTAACGGGGCCTGGAAACATTGGATTATTCTTGTGGGCATTCCAGTAAGATTTCCAAATATAGTTTCTAGAAAGCTTTTTAAAGTCAGAAATAGATATATTGTACTTATTTACTTCGAAAACCATTTCATTGAAAGAAGAGTATGAGCTAGAATCGCTATCTAAATCATTAAAAAGTTTTTTAGAATTCTTATATAGGCTTTGACAAATAATATATTCGTTTTTAATAGAGTGAGCATATCCTTCTAGCGTATGTGATGTAAACTCACTTCTGGTAGAATTTATTCTATTTAGTTGATCTTTTGATGATTCTAAATTTTTTCTTATTTTTTTCTGAGTATCTGTTTTCATAAAGTTTTCGAATAGTTCTACTTTATTATTTTCAATCTTTTTTTCTAGTTGCTTAATTAGCTTATCTGTTTCTTTTGTCCAAAGTCCTAAATTAATCATGATACCAGATATATTTTCTTCTCTTATCCAATCATTATATTTTTCATCATTCAAGATTTTATTATATAGTAGATTGCCTTCGTATCTTACTAAATTAGATACTCTCCTAAGTTCATATTTTTCCTGTTTGTAGTAAAAAATGAGCTGTCCACTTAGTATCCTGTATAATAAATTTTCCAAATTATCATCATTCATCCTGATCCTTAGACTGAGATTGTCTTAGAGTATTTATTTCCTGGTCCTTGTCTTTTACCTGCTGTTGTAGTAACTCAATAATTTTTTGAGCATTATATGAGTCTACGTATAGTCTTCCTATAATATTAAATATTTCTTCCATTATAATAATTCCTGAGTCCTCGAACCTATTCCCTTATCTTTTAGCCTCTAATTATCAAACTATCAGGTGTAGCTATCGGTGTCAGCAGTGTTGTCAATCCACTTTGTTTGACCGAATGTACCACCAAGAGTCATATTAAACTTATTATAAGTTTGGAAACTATATGTGATAGTTGCGTTACCACCACCAGTATCTCCACCCGTATAATTTACTGAAGTAAGCTTATTCTTTGTACCAAGATCTAGACCTAAAGAACCTGCTGTGGTACCAGTGCCTGCGCAAAGAGTTAGCTTAACTGTCTTGTCTTTAACATTTCTATAATCATTACCACATCCAGTCTTGTCACTGAAGTCACTAGCATCAATTGTATCTCCATCACTAGCAACCACTTGGAATTCTGATCTGACTTCTAGGGGGAAACGAACATAACGGAAGTATGGGGCCATTGCTCCAATCTCTTGAATAGCTTCACGTCCAAGATCAGCACTAATAGTAACGCTTTGTACGTATGGACGATTAATACTTCTGCCTTCTGGAACCGGAATACCAGCATCTCCTGTTGGTAGAACAGTGTTAGCGAAATCTACACTATATCTACGAACAATACCAGGAGCTGTTGGACTAGTTCCGTTGCTTGGATTAAATTCAGATGTACTCATTGCAGAGCCAGTGTTCCAAACCTTATTGTTTCCAACTAGAGTAATTTCTTCAGTAGCGTTACCATCAACTGGTAGTGTGAAATTGAATCTGCTCAAATACATGCCCGAGCAATCAACATGATGAGTAGCTGTTCCTGTTGTGGCAGAAACCGTATCTGGCCAAATGCCTAATCTGAAGTTAACTCTATTATTCACTAGATCAACTAGTTCTACTCCATTAACGGCGCTGATACCAGCAGATCCGCACATGCACATAGCATATAGAGGAGGAGTTCCGTCAACAACCTTATTCAGAGTTACTTCAACTTCTGGAACATTCTCTAGATTATCATATAGCTCTAGCTGTCCAAGTTGGAATACTGGCTGTAAAGAGAAATTTGTTGTCATACCAACGCTCTGTAGGCCTTGTGGAACGTATCTTCCATTAAATACGGCTGAACCATCGGCATTTTGTGGCTGTAATTGTACTGACTGACTAGCATAGTAAATTCTGTTATTAGCTGGCATGGTTATTTTCTCCCAGTTATAGAATCTTTGAAGATTGTTGGATGAATCAGGATTTCAAATATAAGTACACCAAAAATATTTAAAAGGACAACGCAAAAATTAATTGATCACTTTTTTCTAAATAATCTACGAGGTTTATTAGTATCCATAATATTAGCAAAATTTGGTGAAGACAAGTCGTCTTCTGGATTAATATCTCTTCTATTACTATTAAGAGCCCCATAGTTATCTGTATCTGCAACATCGTCTATCCACTTAGTCTCATTATAGGTTCCTGTAAGAGTCATACTAAATGTATTATATGTTATAAAGCTATATGAAATATTAACATTTCCTCCTCCAGTATCTCCGCCATTATAATTTACACTAGTTAATTTATTCTTACTTCCTAAATTCAAATTAAAAGTTCCAGCATAAGTTCCGGTACCTCCACAAACTTGAAGATCAATAGTCTTACTAGAGATATTTTTATATGATTGACCACAACCAGTTATGCTAGTAAAATCATTAGCTTCTACATAATCTCCACGAGTACCAGCAATGGTAAACTCTGACTTAATCTCTAATGGAAAGCGAACATAGCGAAAATATGGAGCCATACTACCGAGCTCATAAATAGCTTCTCTACCTAAGTCAGCACTAATATTAATACTTTGTATGTGAGGATATACTCTTCCATTAGTTTGTGCTTCACTACCTGTCATCATGGGGAGTCCGCCATTACCAGTAGGAAGAGTAGAACCAGATAAATTAACATTAGCCCTTCTTATTATTCCTGGGGCGCTTGGCATCTTACCTGATGGAACATTAGGATTTGGCTGGAATTCAAGAAGACTAGAACCTACGCCAAACCCTAATGCTGCACCACTATTCCAATATTTATTATTTCCAACAAGAGTAATCTCTTCTGTTGCATTACCATCAATAGGAAAAGAATAAGAAAATCTACTAAGATACATTCCCGAACAATCGACATATGCTACTGGAGTACCTGTTGCTGCTGTTTGATTATCTGCAAATATAGAAAGTCTAGCACTAACTCTATTATTACATAATTCTGCTAATTGTTTTCCACTAACATTACCGACACCGCTATTACCTCCCATACACATAGCATATAATGGAGGTGTTCCATCCGTTACTTTATTAATGGTCATTTCTACTTCTGGTACACTCTCAACTAGATCATAAAGCTCTAATTGACCCATTTGAAAAATTGGCTGCAAAGAAAAGTTCGTGGTTATTCCAACACTTTGAACTCCTTGTGGGTCGTACCATGTAGCATATCTAGTCACGACGTTACTCACAACGCTTTCTGGTTTTAGCTGCAAACCCTGTGAAGCATAATAAATTCTATTATTGGCAGGCATAATTTGTCCTATCTATAGTGTCGGATAGATTTCTATACTCAGTCGTAATACACCATGATACAAATTGTTGCTAAAAGCCTTTAATTCCGACAAAACAGCATTTTTGATGTATGCTCTGCTCAAGTAAAAAGACTGATCATTATAAATTTGATCATAATTTAATCTATTGGGATTTGGCTCACCCATAAAATTAAGAGGTTGTCTATTTTGTTTAATAATCTTTTGAATATTGTAAAGGTTGAGCATCTTATCTTTTTGTTTTAATAGTATATCAATTAAAGTATTTCTTTGTACTGGGCTCTCTGAAAATACATGAATCATAACATCTTGCACTAATATGTTGGTGGTGGTTCCAAGCTCGTAGGGGATTGATATTGATCTTGGGGCTATATCTATAACTATGGCTGGTAATTGTATTTTGTTGTATGAAGATGAACCGTCTTGTATAATTGATGGATCGTACGAATTCTCAACAACCTCTTTCCACCAAGGACTATCGCTAGACTTGTATATTTGCACTAGTCTATAAGCATAAGATAAACGTATGTTACTATTAGCAGATATATTATTGTTGAATGACACTCTTCCTAAAGGATAATTAATACGATACGAATATGCTCCACTACCAGTTGGTGATGGGAGGTTGGTTCCATTAAGGTTAACTCCTGTTATCACATTTGGACTAATTCCATTATGAGAAATTCCACTTTCATATACCCAGTCTTTTCTTGGGGACTCCCATACTCTTGGATAAATAACAGTAGGATCTCCGCTGACCGGTTTTAGTTTGGAGAAATCACCTCCGCTTAGACCGCTTGTGGAAATATTGACATTAACAAAAGCACCTATATTTAAAAAGGACCAATCAAGGAAACTTTTTAAGTTGTCTTCTAGACTAGAGATATTGTCTCTCTGACCAATATCTGTAACATGATTAAAGGTTGTCATATGTTGCTCTCTACTGTAGATTGTATTATCTTATAAATATTAGATTCTAAACGCTCCACAGCTCTTGTTGTCCAGTTATTTGATGATGTTCCGGCAAATTCTGCTGGCACTCGCCAGTTATTGTTAGCACTAACCATTATAGCATTTCCCGTACGAGAATTATCATTCGGCCCAAGCTTTACATCATATCCCTTAACTATAGTTTGATTTCCCCTAAATAAAAGCCATTCTAGCCAAGGTAAAGAATGCCCTCTTGTTGTGTCTTCAACAATAGCGCTAGGATCATTAATTATTCCATTAATATCATCTGTTTTTATCGCAGTTAATGTGAAACCACCAGAAAGACTAGATCCAGATATTTTAAGTGGAGAGGCATTAATAGTTATGGTGTTTGCTATCTTTTCTACAACATCATCAACAGCACCAGCATCAGGTATACCGAATTCAAATCTTAACTTTCCAGATTTTAATGACGAGTATTCAGGTTCTTGTTTTAGGGCATCTGATAATAGGGGTTTTATTTTTAATGGTAATTCTTTTGCAGATTTTTGCATGGTCCTATCTAGTTCTATTCTTAGGGCGTCTAAGATCATTTTACTGATAGCACTATTGGTTTCTAGTATACTCAAGGATAGATTCATTGGGTTCTCCAAAAAGTTACTATATATTTATGCTCGGACAACCCACAAGGCCTAGGCTCCCCTGCCCTTTGGTACTCTGAACCATGAACAATAAGGGTACGAGCATTAGATAGTTTTGAAGATAGCTCTATGCCACAAAGAGTTTGTATAACACCATTACCGATCATTGCAATATCTCCAACATTAATAAAGCTCTTGCTATCAATAATAACTGCTAATTTAACAGTTTCTTCTTTTGAAGACTTGCTCATTCCCATACCTAAACATACTGGACAGATGCTATTGTCTGGAAATGGTCTTGGCCCTATATTATTATATATATTAGACGATACCATACTAATAGTATCTAGGATACAGTTATCACAAAAACTTTCTTCATTATATCCATTGCCATATGTTAAAGTACATTCTGTCGTTAGACCGGAGTCCGCCAATATAGCATCTATTGCATCATTAAATAGCTGTTTAAATTCAGGACTTAAAACATTAGAGAATGGATTCATTTTTTATTATTCACATTTAATGGTTCGGGTATTTGTTTTTTGATAGTAACTGTCGTATCAAAAGTTGAGTTTACAGTTTGAGGAGTACTTGTTTTCTGTATAGTCACAGTATTAGTAATAGTATTTAGATTTGTATAGCTAAATCCATTTAAAATAACCGATAAACTATATCCTTTATTATGTATAATAACGAGTTCCATATTATGGTTGATATGTTACAATCAATTTCCATGAGTCTATGGTTCCACTAACACCAGGATCATTATCTATAACTATCAACTGCCAATTGCCCACAGACGAAGAACCAATCAACCCATTAATGTTGCTAACTAGTGTTTCTCCATTATATGTCGTCATAGATGTTTTATCTGCTATGTTACACAAACCACCACTAATTACATTACTAATATAAGATCCACTAGAAGCCCTATTGGAAAACATAAAACTAAAACCGGATTTATAGTTTAATATCTTAGAACTCGCCGATAACAAAATTTTATTTCCAGATGGTGGAGCTAATATGAAGGTTAAATCCTGAGGACTATCATGATCTAATCCATTAATAGCAACTTCAACATTGTCTATAAGCCTAGTATCATTAATACTTATACTATCGAGAATACTATCATCATCTGGTATATTTAAACTATTGCCATTATATATTACGCTATAAACATCTAAATTATTGCATTCATTATCACAAGATCTTGCTAAATTATTAATAGAAGACCCAACATTAGCACAATCAGGTAAAGAGGTTGGTATATTCCTTTTAATGATTCCTACCGTACCAGTAGCAAGACGATATGTAGTCAAGCCGCCACCCGAATACTGTTCTGTAGGCTCTTGCAGATCTAGATCGTAAACTAAGGAATCAAAAACATAAGTATTAGTGATTCTAGCAGGAATCTGCAGTACTATTGAGCCATCAGCATATGACTGAAAATCATAATCATCGCCAGTATACTTATTAGAAAATATATAAACATCTCCAGTATTAGTAAGCCATTGCATTAACACACAATAGTCTCTTATATCTACAGGATTATTATTTTGATCAGTATATAAAAAAGTTAATTTATAAGCAGATCCTTGTTCTATAAAGAAATTATAATTAGCTGCTGCCATAAAAATATCCTAAAAATTATGAGTAAATATCTCTGCTTCTGTATGGATTGAGCTGAATAGCTCTTGGGTCAAACTTATTACCAACGAACGGACTAAGAACAGCACGAATAGCGGTAGCCTCCTTAACATCCCAATGAGATACCAGTTCGTCGTATGCTGCGCATGGACCTTCCTCTATAATCATTTTAATTCCTGCTAAACTTCCAGCAACGCTTAAAGAAGCTGGTCCCAACGCTGCCCTGATGCCCTCTGCGGCAGCTTTGGTTCTGAGAACACTCTGATCAATAATGCAGGCAGTTTTAAGTGAAACCAAACTGATAAAAATACTATCATTATCCGTAGTTGGGTCAGGACTAATAGAAGGACTGACCACATTAACAACATATTGATGGTCTAAGACAACATCAAATTGAACATATTTAGCAGCTACTGCCACGACCTGTAATATCCTCTCGTCAGAGTAGGTGGGAGTCTCTGAAAGGTCATTTATAAGAGTTCGTACAATAATTGGAATTTCTTTTTTCCAGCTCATATTTTGACCCTTTATGTAGATAGGATGTCTAGTCTTTAATACACCTTATAATGAAGGGGATAGATTTTAAATTAAATGGCTAACTTAGTATTACCCATAATCCAGTAGTCTCATCTAAAAAGCATTCCTCTCCAGGACAAGGTGAAATAAAAGCTCCTTCTGGAGCATTAATATCGTCACGAAAAGAGTATCCTATTCCAGCATAATTTTTTCGGCATGGGGTTCCATTTCCGTTTATTAGATTATTTGGAAAACTAAATCCCTAATTAATAACTAAATACCAGAGGCTTCAATAAAAGCCTGATCGATCTGTTCTTCGGTTAACCCAAGCGCAGCCGCAAGTGGTATTAACATAGGATGTGATCGCTCAACATAGGGGGCATAATCCCACTCAACGCGCACAGAATCTCTCTGAAGCTGATCTGGGATAGCGTCAATGGCAGATTCTACTTGAGCAAGAGAAACCCCGTTCCTGATCAGCCATAGACGTATCTGGCGGGCAGAGACGCTTTCTGGCACTGGCGGCGTGAGGTAGGCGGATTGGTTTATTCCAATTACTATGCCACTTTCGTCTCGCACTTCCCATGTATGCAATCCTTTGATAATGCCGAGATATGTTGTGTTTGTAGTCATGAAATTCTCCCGTAGTTGTTCGGTCCGATGATGATCATGAAAACCTGGCCCAGACGTGATTGTTTATGTTGCCGAGTGCGGGCGATGCGGCGAGGTCGGTTGCCGATGACGTGCCACCGCAAGTTCGCGGCGCAAGAATCGCAATGCCGACTGGGGTATTTTTGCCTACGTAATTTGGGAGTGTAGTGGCGGCGACAAGTACGGCGGAACCGTAGCGAATCCCTGCCGTCAGCGTATAGCTGGCCGGATACCCGTCAGTCGTACTGAAGCTGCGTGTGTATGCAGTAGCTACGGCAGAAAACAGGCTTGTGTCGATTGCCGTGCGCGCGACCAATGTCAGGGCGGATGTGCTCTCGTCGAACGTATACAGCCCCATCCTCGCGAACGTCACCCCAGCCGCAGCGATGGTGCCTGTTCCTATAGTAACGGAGCTTACAGTCATCGTCTCCGTCGGCGTGAAGAATGTATACAAAACTATTCCAGCCTGTGCCGTCTGATTCGCGACAGCCTCGCCTCGCGGGTAAACGTCAATCCCGGTGGCAGATGCGCTGTGAATCCACTGATGGATTTTGGAGTAGGTGGCAATATTTTCAGAAGCACCAGTTTTAGCGGATGGGAGGTCCAAGTAAAATCCACGAGCACTCCCTCCTTGTTCAAAAAATCTAAGTTTATTTTGAAAAGCATCAATAGTTATGCCACCACCTAGTGTTCCATTTGGTGGTTTAGCTAGTTGTATTTCTCCTCCTTCGTCACCAGAAGAGTAACTAGATACTAAATATGGTGCTGTTAAATTAGTTCCATCAAAAGTTAAATTGGACTCGGCATTAATACCAACTGTTGATCCTGTGCTAGTAAGAATTCTATTATCTCCACTATTAGCTATAGTAGGTAATAGTCCACTTACCGAAGAGCTAAAGTCTGTTATGTCTAAAGATAAGTGAGTATGCGAACCTGCTGCATAACTACCGGATGCTTGCTTTTCATTTAAAGCAGTTTGTAATCCGGTAACATCGCTTATACTATGAGAATGAGCAGTTGGAGTTCTAGAGTCTGATAATCTTATATCGTTAATTAGGACAACATTAGCCGATAGTCTACTGTCTGATAATGTTCCGCTGGTTAATAGACTAGCATCTGTGGTTGGAGGAGCATATCCGCTAACAGCACTAGCAAAATCACTAATGTCAGACGCGGTGTGAGCATGGGAGACAGGCGCATAGTTGCCTGATGCCTGTTTTCCATCTAAAGCACTTTGCAATCCAGAAATTTCTCCGATTATATGATTATGTCCACTTACACTAACATCAATATCATTAAGCTTGAGTCCATTAATAAAATTACCACTAGTTGCAGACAATACCCCACTAACAGAAGTATTAGTGCCACTGACGTTTATGTTTCTTGCTAGTAGTGAATTATTATATGCTCTTGACATTAGTAAGCCTTATATTTATGTTGTTCATGTAAGGGGCTCATAATCTATGATATAGTCTATAATAGGAGATCCACCATTGCTAGGAATATCCCAAGATAATGTTAATTCTCCATTTCCTGGTGAGACTTGTAAGTTAGGTGGACTGTCTGGATGTGTTACTGGAGAAGGAGTCGGGGTTGGGGTTATAGTAGTTGTCTGGGTTGGTGTTACTGTAGGACTAGGAGTGAGAGTTACTGTTGGAGTCGGAGTATTTGTGT
>Ga0164293_10004996_pt1 | contig 11294 bp, 8 predicted proteins | sample GEODES118metaG_FD_111487 | JGI IMG/M metagenome (GOLD analysis project Ga0164293, IMG submission 111487) | Eutrophic lake water microbial communities from Lake Mendota, Wisconsin, USA - GEODES118 metaG | ecosystem: Environmental > Aquatic > Freshwater > Lake | place: USA: Lake Mendota, Wisconsin...
CCCTGCACCCGCCAGGGTGGCCAGTCCTGCGGCGAGCCCGTCGTGGCCGGTCAACTGAGCCAGGCCCGGGCGCGAGAAGATCGCGTGCGATGCGGCTTCGACCAGTTCGCGGACGATGGCAGGGGGGTGGCGGAAGCGGTCGGCGTCGAGCACCCGGGGCAGGCCCGCATCCTGAGCACGGCCGAACAAGGCCAGTGCCCCCTGCGGCCAGGTCAGGTCGGCCAGGACCGCGCCCCCGGACAGTGCGGGCGTCAGCCAGGCGGCGTCAGCGGGCATGCGGGGGTCGCTGAAAGCCATGATCGAGCGCTCGCCGGCCTCGTCCACCATGACCGCGGACATCGGCGAGCGGACCCCGGGAAAGCGCCGCAGCCAGGCGGTGTCGACCCCCTCGCGCTGGAGTTCCTCGGTCAGCCGGCGCCCGGTGTCGTCCTCGCCCAGCCGTCCGGCGAGGGCGGCGGCGCCCCCCAGGCGCGCGACGCAGACGGCGGCGCTCGCGGCCGGGCCGCCGCCGATTTCGGCCAGCCCCGTGGCGAAGCTCTTGCCCGGACCGCTGGGCAGGGCGGCCGTGCGCAGCACCAGGTCCAGCGTGACCAGCCCGGCACAGTGGACGCGGCCGTCGGGGCCGCCCGCCGTGCCCGGGGCCGCCGCCTCCTGGTGCGCCTGCTCAGAGGGCGTCACCGCTCTCCCCGTCGAAGAGGTGCAGGCGCTCGAGGTCCAGGCGCAGGCGCACGGCCTGCATGCCGCCGCGCAGCTGCCCCGGTGGCACGCGCGCCAGCAGCGGCGCGCCGCCGAGCACGACCAGCGCCAGCGCGTCGGCGCCGTGGTCCTCGACGTGCTTCACCTCGGTGCTGAAGTGGAAGCCCGGGGCGTCCTCATGCGCGGCGAGCGTGACATGCTCGGCGCGCAGGCCCAGCGTCACGGGCCCGGGCCGGACCGACTGCCGCCCGGGCGCCCATGGCAAGGTCAGGCCGCTGGCCAGGCGCGCGCCGTCCGGCGTGGCGATCGCCTCGATCAGGCTCATCGGTGGCGAACCGATGAAGGTGGCGACGAAGACGTTGGCGGGCCGGTTGTAGACCTCCATGGGCGGCCCGCTCTGCTGGATGCGGCCGTCGCGCATCACGACCACGCGGTCGGCCATGGTCATGGCCTCGACCTGGTCGTGCGTGACGTAGACGCTGGTGATGCGGGTGCGCTGCTGCAGGTTGCGGATATCCATGCGCATGCCCACGCGCAGCTTGCCGTCCAGGTTCGACAGCGGTTCGTCGAAGAGGACGAGGCTGGGCTGGCGCACCAGCGCGCGACCCAGCGCCACGCGCTGGCGCTGGCCGCCCGAGAGTGCGCGCGGCCGGCGCTCGAGCAGGGGCGTGAGTTCGAGCAGGTCCGCCGTCTCGCGCACCCGCGCGGCGACGCGTTCGCGCGGCAGGCCCTGCATGCGCAGCGCGAAGCCCAGGTTCTCGGCCACGCTCATGTGCGGGTAGAGCGCGTAGTCCTGGAACACCATCGCCATGTCGCGGTCGCGCGGGGCCAGGTCGGTCACGTCGCGCCCGTCGAGCCGGATGCGGCCGCCGCTCACCGGCTCCAGCCCCGCGACCATGCGCAGCAGCGTGCTCTTGCCGCAGCCCGAGGGACCGACCAGGACGAGGAGCTCGCCGTCGTGCACCTCGATCGACGACGGTTGCACGGCGTGGACCGCGCCGAACTGCTTGCTCACGTCGACCAGGCTCAGGCTTGCCATCGGAGGCCTCGCGGGAAATGGTGTTGACGAGGACAACTGTACTGCATATCATTACTCAAAGTATGAATAAGACCTTGTATGGCCAAGGCTGAGCCACAAAGTCGCCGCCAGACCCGGGGGTCCATCCTCGAGTTGCTGCTGCGGCGCAAGGGTGCGTTCCGGCCCGAGCTCTCCGCTGGTACGGCGCTCACTGACGTAAGCGTCTGGAGGATCGTGTCCGAACTGCGCCAGGAGGGCTGGGTCATCGAGTCGCGCAAGCGCGCGCCCTACGTCGGCGGGCCGTCTTCATTTTTTACCTTGAGTAATAATTGCGCTGTGCTTGGCGTGGAGCTTTCCAACGGTCGGCTTTCGGTGGGCCTGGGCGGGCTCGACGCGTCGGTGCTGCAGTCCTGGCGCTGTGCCGTACCGGCCGAGCCCGACCAGGGAGTCTTCGAGTCGCGCTGCCGCGAGCTCCTCGGCGAGGCCCTGGCGCAACGGGGTCGGCGTGGGCTGCGCGCGGTGCAGGCGGCCGTGGCGCTGCCCGGCTACGGCGGCCCGGCGCATCGGCGCAACGCCATCTTCCCCTGGGACCTCGAGCGCCTGGACTCCTTCCTGCGTCAGTGTCTGAGCCCGGTGCCGGTGGCGCTGACGAATTCCGTCATCGCCCAGGCTGCGTACGACCGCTACGCCATCGGCGCCGATGCGCTCGGGCGCGACCACCTCTTCGTCTTCGTCGGCCACGGCGTGGCCGCGGCCATCGTCTCGGCCGCCGGGGCGCTGGATGCCTTCGCGCCGGTCGAGATGGGCCACGCGGTAGTGCAGCGCGGAGGCGCGCGCTGCCGCTGCGGGCACCACGGCTGCCTGGAGGCCTACACCTCGCTGCAGGCCGTGGGTGAGATCGTCGGCCTGGACGAGGCCAGCATGCTGGTGCGGGGCGACGCCTGGCTCGAGCCAGGCGCGCTCGGCCCGCGCGAGCTCGCGCAGCTGCGCGACCGGCTCGTGCTGCTGGGCCTGGGCATCGGCAACGCGCTGAACCTGCACGGCCTGCGCGACGTCGTCGTCTCGGGCTGGCCCTCGCTGCTCGGACCCGACGAATCCGCCGCAGTGGCGCACGGTATCGACGAGAGCCTGCTCGGCGGGCTGCAGGACGACGTGACGCTGCACTTCCGCAAACCCGGCACGGGCAGTGACCCGGGCGCCTCGGTGGCCTTCGCCGCCTGGGCGTTCGCGCGCCGTGGCGGAGTCGACAGCCCCGAACCTGCCGCGCTCGCGGCCTGACGTCCTCATGCAGACCCATCCTCAGACTGCTCAGCAGACCGTTCAGCAGGCCGCCGCGCCGGGCCGTTCCGCCCGCCGCATCGGTGTCCTCTTCATCGGCTCGCCCCTGTTCGCCTCCGCGGCAGCGCAGGAACTCACCGACCAGGCGGAGGCCTTTCTGGCCACGCTCGGTGACAACCCCGGGTTCACCGTCGCGCCCCAGGTGGCGAGCGACCGCGCGTCGCTGGCGCGGGCACTCGAGCTGCTGGCGCTGCCGGCACTCGACGGACTGATCGTGCAGATGGCCACCTTCGCTGGCGCAGAACTGCTGCACGAGCTGGTGGCGGCGATCGGCCCGCGCGACCTGCCGCTGGCGCTGTGGGCGCTGGAAGAGCGCGACGAGATCGTCAGCAACTCGCTGTGCGGCGTGCAGTTGTGGATGTCCACGCTGCAGCGCCTGCGCCGCCGTCCGGTCTTCCTGCTGGGCAATCCCTACGACGCCCATACCGGGCCGCAGATGCGAGCCTTCGCAGCGGCGGCGCGGGCCGCCTCGGCGATCGCCGGTGCGCGCATCGCCCTCGTCGGCGCCCACGCCGACTGGTTCACCAACCTCGCGGTCGACCCGGTCGTGCTGCACCGCCGCCTGGGCTGCACGCTCGTGCACACCTCGCTGCCGAAGTTCATGGCCGCCTGCCTGCAGTCGCCTCCGCCGACGGCGGAGGACGTGGCGCGCTGGGCCGACGTGGCCTTCGACGGCGGCGACGAGGCGGCCCGGCGGCAGACGGTGGCGGCGACCTACGCGCGCCTGCGCGCCGGGCTCGACAGTCTGCAGACCGACGCCGTGGCGCTGCGTGACTGGCCAGAGATCCTCTATGCCGATCAGTTCAAGGGCACCTGGTCGGCGCTGGGTGAGCTCTCCGAGCGCGCGGTACCCATCGCCCCCGAGGGCGACGTGATGGGGGCGGTGACGGCGCTGGCGGTGCGCGCCTTCGATCCCGCCTCGCTGCCCTTCCTGACCGACATCTCCGGCATCGACCGCGAGAACGACCATCTCGTCACCTGGCACTACGGCGTGAGCCCGCGCTTGGCGGTCGGGCCGCGCCGCATCGACGAGATCATGAAACAGGAGACCTTCGCGCCGCGCCCTGGGCCGATGACGCTGATCCGGCTGTCGCTTCAGGCCGACGAGCGCCTGCGCCTGTTCGTCACCGAGGGCCGGATCGAGGCGCGGCGCTCGTCGGCCAACCGCACGGCCGGGCTGTTCACGCCCCAGCGGGCGCCGGCGCCCGCACTGATGCGGCGCTTCGTCGAGGAGGGCTTCGAGCACCATGTGACCGCGGTGCACGGCTCCTGGGCGGCGGCAGCCGAGCGCCTGGCCTGGCTGCTGCGGGCGGAGCTCGTGCATGTCTGAACCCTGGGCCCTGGTCGGCTGCGGCTGGCGCGCGCGCGGCGGCACCTGGCAGGCGCTGCCGCCCCAGGCGGCGCGCATCGAGCGCCTGGGCGACGCGCACCAGGGCATCGTGCTCGACCAGCCCGGCGCCGAGGCCGTCGAGTTCGTGCTGCAGGTCCCTGCCCGGGCCCAGTTCCTGGGCGCGGGCGAGCGCTTCGAGCGCCTGGACCTGCGCGGCACCGTCGTGCGCCACTACCTCGAGAACGCCGGTACCGGGCCCGGCACCTACCTGCCCGTGCCCTGGGTCGGCAGCAGCGCGGGCTTCGCCCTCTGGCTCGAAGGGGCCGAGGCCGTCACCTTCCACCTCGCGGCCCCTTGGGACCCCGGGGTCGTCCGGGTGCAGGTCGAGGCTGGTCGCGCGACGCTGCACGTCGACCAGGGCACCCTGGCCGAGCAGCACCGCGCCCTGGTCGCGCGCATCGGCGCGCCGGCCCTGCCGGGTCCGGCCTTCTTCGGCCTGTGGAAAGCAGGGGACTGGCGCTTCGAGAATGCCGCCACCGTGGCCGCGGACCGCGCGGGCTTCCGCGCCCTCGGGCTGCCGATGGCGGTCAAGCTCGTCGACGCCTACTGGGAGGACGAGGTCCACTCCTTCGAGTTCGACCCCGTCAAGTACCCCGATGCCTGGCAGATGGTGAGCGAGTTGCAGGCGGAGGGCACCGAAGTCCACCTCTGGCTTTGTCCCTGGGTCGTCGTCGGTACGCGCGCGCACGCCCAGGCCCAGGCCGAAGGCTGGTGCATCGTCGACGGCGAGGGCCGGCCCATCGTGCGCCGCCCCGGCGCCAACCCCAACGTCCGGGCCGCGCTGATCGACTTCTCCAACCCCGCCGCACGCCAGTGGTGGACGGGCCGGCTGCGCAGCCTGCTGGTGCGCGGCATCGCCGGTTTCAAGGCCGACTTCGGCGAGCAACTGCCCGAGCACGCGGTGCTGCGCGGCGGGCTTAGCGGCCCGACGGCCCACAACCGCTACGTGCGGGACTACCTCGAGGCGACGATCGATGCCTTCGACGGCGCGCCGGCGGCGGTGCTCAGCCGCTCGGGCCAGGCGCAGGTGCGCAACCAGGTCTGGTCGGGTGACCAGACCTCGGATTTCTGCCCCAAGAGCGGGCTGCCGGCGGCGATCCGCGCCGCGCAGAGCGCGAGCCTTTCGGGATTCCCTTTCATCGGCAGCGACATCGGCGGCTACTTCGGCACGCCCACGCCCGAGGTCTTCATCCGCTGGACGCAGTTCAGCTGCTTCCAGCCCCTGTTCCAGCTGCATGGCCTGGGCTGCCGCGAGCCGTGGCAGATGGACGACCGCACGCGCGACATCTTCGTGCGCTACGCACGGCTGCACCTGGAGCTGCGGCCCTACCTGGAGCATCTGGCGCAGGAGGCCGCCGCCGGCGGGCTGCCGCCGGTGCGGATGATGCCGCTGGCCTTCCCCGAGGTCGACTGGCAGGCCGTCAACGACTGGGATCAGCAGTTCATGCTCGGCGAGGCGCTGCTCGTGGCGCCGGCCGCCTTCTACCTGCCGGTGCGCGCCGTGCACCTGCCGCCGGGCCGCTGGTACGACATCCTCGGGCGGTGCTGGGTCGACGGTGGCGTGACGCTCGTTCATGAACTGGCGCTTGACGAGATCCCGGTCTTCCTGCGCGCGGGCGCCACGCTGCTCCTGCAGCCCGACCTGCAGGGCGGCGAGGTCTGGTCGGTGCAGGGCCTGGAGGCTGCGCCGCCGGGCGGCGCCCGGCCCGCCGCGCAGCCCGGTCCCGGCCCTGGCGCGACATCGTCTCCTGGCCGCCGTTTACGGCCGGGCCCGACCGGGGCCCTCCACCCCTGGCTCGGACCGCTCACTCCCCTGGAGGACGGTGAGGCTGCAGCCTCGCAGCCGCCGACCTCCGCCCCGCCGACTCCGGCCTCTGCGCCTGGGGTCTTCTCTTCTTCCTCGACTTCGAAGGAACCATGACCATGTTCAAGGCCACCCGAAGGCTGCTGTCCGCAGCCGCCTGCGCCCTCGGTCTGTGGAGCGCTGCTGCGCAGGCCGACACCATCACCTTCTGGGTGAACGCGCCGATGGCGCCCAACCCCTCGGCCCCGATCTACGAGGAGATCCGCGCCTTCGAGGCGCGCACCGGGCACAAGGTGAACCTGCAGCCGATTCCCTTCCAGGAGCTCGAGCAGCGCCTGTTCGTCGCGTTGGGCGGCGGCGCGGGCCCCGACGTCATGGCGATCGACACGGCATGGATGGCGGCCTTCGCCGACGCCGGCGTGCTGGGCGACCTGACTGAGCGCACCCGCCCCGTTGCCGCGCAGTACCAGCCCGGGCCGCTGGCCTCGGGGCGCTACAAGGGCCGGCAGTACGGCCTGCCCTGGTACACCAACAACGTGGCGCTGTTCGTCAACAACGACATGCTCAAGGCTGCCGGGTTCTCGGCACCGCCGAAGACCTGGGCCGAGTTCCGCGCCGTGGCCAAGGCGATGCGGGCCCTCGGGCCCGACAAGTACGGGCTGACCATGGGCTCGGGCCGCTTCGGCGTCTTCCAGCTCTACAGCTTCATCTGGCAGAACGGCGGCGAGCTGATCGAGGAGTCCGGGCGCGTGCGCGTGGGCGAGCCGGCGGTCGCCGAGGCCTTCGCGCTCTTCACCGACATGTACCGCATCGACAAGTCCATCCCCGACACCGTGCTCACCGCGCAGTCCTGGGACGAGGTCTTCGCCCCCTTCATCCAGGGGCGCGCGGGGATGGTGATCTCGGGCGACTGGACCATCGGGTCGATCCGGCGCGGCGCCCCGAACCTCAACTACTCGATCGCCCCGCTGCCCGCGGGCGTGCGCCCGGCCACCGTGATCGGCGGCTTCAACCTCACCGTCAACGCCAAGAGCAAGAGCCCCGCGGCCGCAGCCGAACTCGCGCTGTTCCTGACCGGTCCGCGCTCGATCGAGGCCATGCGCAAGGCCGACCGGCTCTCGGCGCAGGCCTCGGCGACGACCCCTGAGGCCCTGGCGGCGCTGCCCGCCAACCAGCGCCCCTTCATGGCGCAGGCAGCCTACGGCCGGCCGCGGCCCAACGTCCCGATCTGGGCCGAGGTGCACTCCTCCATCCTGGCCCCGGCCTGGGATGCCTCGCTGCGCGGCCTGACGACGCCGCAGGCGGCGGTGCAGAAGGCCGCGGCCGAGATCAACGCGCAGATGAAGTGAGCGCGCCGCGATGAACCACGTCGGCAGCAGGCAGGGAGAGGGTGGCGAGCCGCCGGTACGTCGGCGCGCGCCGTTGTCGTCGGTGTTCGAGACCGGCCGCGGCGCCCGCATCTACCCCTACCTGCTCGTCCTGCCGGCCTTCGTGATCGTGCTCGGCGTGGTGCTCTACCCGGTGGTCGCCGGCATCGTGGCGTCCTTCCAGGACCTGACGCTGCGCACGCTCAGCCGGGGGACGGTCTCCTTCGTCGGCCTGCGCAACTTCGAGCGCATGTGGGCCGATCCCGTGTTCTGGATCGCGCTGCGCAACACGGGGCTGTGGGTTGGTGCCAACGTGGTGGCGCAGATGGTGCTCGGGCTCGCGCTGGCGCTGCTGCTGAACCAGCGCGTGCGCGGGCTGGGCTTCTTCCGCGCCGGCATCTTGTTGCCCTGGGTGGTGCCGAGCGTCGTCGCGGTGCTGACCTGGCGCTGGATGTACGACCCGAGCGTGGGCATCGTCAACGAGATGCTGGTGCGCACGGGCCTGCTTCAGGAGTACTTCCCCATCCTCGGCGACGTCCGCACGGCGCTGTGGGCGGTGACGGTCGAGAGCATCTGGAAGGGCACTCCCTTCGTCATGCTGCTGCTGCTCGCGGCGCTGCAGATGATCCCGCGCTCGGTCACCGAGGCGGCGCAGATGGACGGCGCGCACGGCTGGCGCATGCTCTTGTTCATCGTGCTGCCGCAGATCCGGCTCGCCTTCGCGATCGCGATGATCCTGACGCTGATCCTGACGGTGAACAACTTCAATGCCATCTGGCTGATGACGGCCGGCGGGCCGCTGAACTCCTCGGAGATCCTGTTCACGCTGGCCTATCGCTACGGTTTCGAGCGCATGAACCTGGGCCTGGCCTCGGCCGTGGCCACGGTGCTGTTCTTCTTCCTGGTGGTCGTGACGAGCGTCTACCTGTATCTGATCCGTCTGCGCGATGAAGGCTGAAGCAAGGTCCCAGCGCATGCCGGGCGCGCGCGCCTGGCGCACCGGGTTGATCTACCTGGGGCTGTTCGCGGCCTTCCTCTGGGCGGTCTTCCCCTTCTACTGGATGGTCGTGACCTCGCTGCGGCCGGAGTCCGAGCTCTTCGCCCGCCCGCCTTCGCTGCTGCCGCGCGAGATCACGCTCGAGCACTACTTCGGGCTGCTCGTGGGCGCCGGCTTCTGGCGCAACGCCCTCAACAGCCTCTTCCTGACCGTGGTCGTCACCGGGTTCAGCGTCCTCGTGTCGCTCACCGCCGGCTACGCTCTGGCGCGCTATCGTTTCCGCGGCTCGACCGTGCTGCCCGCGCTGATGCTCTACGGGCAGATGTTCCCGGCCGTGCTGCTGCTCATCCCCTTCTTCCTGCAGTTCCGCGCGCTCGGGTGGATGGACAGCCTCTGGGCGCTGGCCCTGGTCTACCTGAGCTACATGCTGCCGCTGTGCGTGTGGCTGATGCGTGGCTTCTTCGCCCAGGTGCCCTTCGCGCTCGAGGATGCCGCGCGCATGGACGGCTGCACCCGCTGGCAGGCTTTCTGGCTCGTCATCGTGCCGATGGCGCGGCCCGGCATCATCGCCGTGGCGACCTGGTCGATGATCCACGCCTGGAACGAGTTCCTGTTCGCCGCCACGCTGATCAGCAGCGCCGAGAAGCGCACGCTGCCGCTGGGCCTGAGCGGCCTGATCGGCCAGCACACCACCGACTGGGGCATGCTGATGGCCGGGGGCGTGCTGACGGCGCTGCCCATTGTCGCCGTCTTCTTCGCCCTGCAGCGCCACCTTGTCACCGGCCTCGGGGCGGGTGGCGTCAAGGGCTGAGGCCCGATCGCGAGGAGAGTCCCGTGAGCCGTATCGTCCAAGTCAGCGCGCGCGCGCTGTCGTGCCCGACGCCGGGCGGGGTCACCTTCGCCGTCGGGCGATCTGCCAAGCGCGACATGGTGCTCGTCAAGGTGGTCACCGACGACGGCACCGTCGGCTGGGGCGAGGCCCATCACGCGCAGACCCCCAGCACGATCGCTGCCTTCGTCAACGACGCACTCGGGCCGATGCTGCTGGGCGAGGACGCGCACGCCATCGAGACCCTCTGGGACCGCGTCTACCGCCGCTTCATCTCGACACACGGTCCGGGCGCCGCGGCGGTGATCGGCCTGTCGGGCGTAGACCTCGCGCTCTGGGACATCAAGGGCAAGGACCTCGGGCAGCCGGTGTGGCGTCTGCTCGGCGGCACGAAGCGCCCCATCCCGGCCTACGCAGGGGGCATCAGCCTGGGCTTCCAGCCGGTGGACGAACTCGCGCGCGAGGTCGAGGCCCTGATGGACCAGGGCTACCGCATGATCAAGCTGCGCCTGGGCGACGGCATGGCCAACGACCTCGAGCGCGTCGACGGCGTGCGTCGGCGCTTCGGTCCTGAACTTGCCATCGCCGCCGATGCCGGCACCCGCTACGCGAGCCGCGACCTGGCCGCCATCGTCGAGGTCTGCGAGGCCGGGCGGCTGACCTGGCTCGAGGAGCCGTTCCCGCCCGACAACCTGCCGGGCTACCGACGGCTCAAGGAGGTGCTGCGCACCCCGCTGGCTGCCGGAGAGAACCACTTCACGCGCCACGAACTGCGCACGCTGGTCGCCGAGTCCGTGATCCAGTACGTCCAGGCGGACTGCTGCAAGGCCGGCGGCATCAGCGAGGTGATGAAGATCGGCTGGCTCGCCAGCACCTGGCACCTGGCCGTCGCGCCGCACACCTCGGCCTCGGCCCTGAGCACGGCGGCTTCGGTGGCGGTGCTGAGCGCGCTGCCCAACGGCACCGTCTACGAGGCCGACGTCTCGCGCATCAATGCCTTCCGTGACGCGCTCTCGCCGCAGCCGCTGGTGGTGAAGAACGGCTTCATCGAAGCCTCCGACCGACCGGGCCTGGGGCTGGACATCGATGAGGCTGTCGTCGAGCGCCACCCGCTGATCCTGGGCGCCTCGTATCAGTGAGCACCCCCAAGGGCTGGGCCTCGCCCGGCCGGGTGCATGTCCTCGCAGGGCTCGGCCGCCTCGGCAGGCGTGGGTCCGTCCGCAGCGACGGCCCCACGTCCGGCCTCACATCGCCTGCAGGAACAAGCGCTCGTAGTCGGCCTCGGTGGCGGGGCGCGGGTTGGTGCCGCCTGTGAAGTCCTTCGCGGCCAGCGGCACGAGTTTCGGCAGGTGGTCGGCGGTGACGCCGCGCTGCGCCAGGCCGCCGGTGATGCCGATGTCGGCCTTGAGCTGTCGCAGCCAGGCGATGAAGCCCGCGCCGCCGCCGGCGGCGCCGACCACGTGCGCCATCTCGTCGAACTTGCCCGGCACGGCCTCGCGGTTCCAGTCGAGCACGGTGTCGATCATCAGCGCGTTGGCCAGGCCGTGGTGCATGTCGACCACCGCGCCCAGCGCGTGCGCACAGGCGTGCACCGAGCCCAGGTCCTTCTGGAAGGCGATCGCGCCCATCATCGAGCTCATCATCATGTCGGCGCGGGCGGCCAGGTTGCCCGGCTCGCGCACTGCGGTGGCGAGCGCGCGCGCGCCCACGCGCAGGCCCTCGAGCGCGATGCCGTCGCACAGCGGGTGGTAGGCCGGTGAGAGCCAGCTCTCGATGTTGTGCGTGAGCGCGTCCATGCCGGTGGCGGCCGTCACCGGCGCCGGCAGCGCCAGCGTCAGCTCGGGATCGGCGAACA
>Ga0164293_10004998_pt1 | contig 11293 bp, 8 predicted proteins | sample GEODES118metaG_FD_111487 | JGI IMG/M metagenome (GOLD analysis project Ga0164293, IMG submission 111487) | Eutrophic lake water microbial communities from Lake Mendota, Wisconsin, USA - GEODES118 metaG | ecosystem: Environmental > Aquatic > Freshwater > Lake | place: USA: Lake Mendota, Wisconsin...
AGTTAGAACAAATTACGGGCATAAAAGAGCGAGGATACATTTCTGAAAAAGGAGATTCTGTGCCGCTAATGACTGCGGCTTGTGAAAATGCTTTGGCAGAATGGGGCAAAGACAGAAATCTCATAGATGGTATCATAGTGGCTCACAATGCGGGCAACATGCTCGAAGGCCGCGACGGCTTCCATACGGTACCCAATATGGCCGCTCTTTTGAAAAACAAATTGGTCATTGCCAATCACGAATGTTTTGCCTATGACCTGCTTTTTGGCTGCCCAGGTTGGTTGCAGGGGATTATACAAGCCCACCAAGCTATACAGATGGGCGATGCAAAAAATGTATTGGTAGTAGGTTTGGAAGTGGCCTCCCGATTGATGGATCCGCATGATTTGGATTCTATGATATTGGCCGATGGCTGTGGTGCTACAATTGTGACGTCTGGCGGCGGCTATGATTCTAAAGGAATAATTTCGTACGCCACCTATTCTCATGCCCAAGAGGATATTTCATGTATCTATTTGGCAGAATCCTACAACAAGGAATTGAAGGCACCGACACTTTTCAAAATGAACGGCAAGGATGTCTATAAATACGCCACGGTATGGGTGCCAAAAGTAATCAAAGCGGCTTTAGACAAAGCAGGATTAACGGCTTCAGATGTGGATATGTTCTTGTTCCACCAAGCCAACGGAAAAATGCTCCATGCTTTTGCCAATAATTTGGCACAAATGTATGGCTTAGAGGGATTGTCTTTCGAAGGGAAAATACCGACGACCATAGAATTTACGGGTAATACTTCAGTAGCTACCATTCCTACTATGTTGGATTTGATTAGAAAGCACGACCTGGGTAATTACGAAATTACGTCCGGAATGAAAGTAGTTTTTGCATCAGTGGGGGCCGGTATGCACTGCAACGCCATGGTTTATCAGTTCTAATTTATGCCTACAGATTTCAAGCCGCCTTTTTTGCAAATAAATGGACATTTGCAGACTATTTACCCAAGTATATTTCGTAAAGTCATTGTTCCTTATCAACGTGAAAGAATATCGTTAGAAGACGGCGACTTTTTGGATTTAGACTGGGTAAAAAATGGCAGCAAAAAACTTCTGATAGCCACGCATGGCTTAGAGGGAGACTCTAACAGACACTATGTGACCGGAATGGTGGAGAAGTTTATCCAAAACGGTTTTGATGGACTCGGTTGGAACTCAAGAAGTTGCAGTGGTGAAATCAATAGATTACCCAGATTCTATCACCATGGCGATGCTGGAGATTTGAAATTTGTGATAGAATATGCTATGTCATTGGGCTATGAAGAAATTTTCATGGCAGGCTTTAGCATGGGTGGAAGCTTGACGCTTAGGCTTTTGGGTGAATACGGTGCTGATGTTCCTCCCCAAATAAAAGGTGCTGTGGTGGTTTCAGTTCCTTTGGATTTGCCAAGTTCTGTGGCTGAGCTAGACAAACCTGGAAAACGGTTTTACATGAATCGTTTTTTGAAAAAACTCGGAAAGAAACTCGAACAAAAAGCCCGTATGTTTCCAGAAAACAAGCTTTTAAGTGTCGAAAATTATTGGACGGAAGTCAAGAATTTTGAGGTTTTTGATAACCGTTACACTGCTCCATTGCATGGATATGAAAATGCCCAAGATTTTTACAAAAAAGCATCTTCGAAACCCCTTTTAAAAGATATTTATGTACCTGCCCTGATTGTTCAGTCTATAAATGACCCCTTTTTAAGTCCAGAATGTTTGGATATAAAGGGTGCCGAAAATAATAAAAACATTCACCTGAAACTTACCCAAAACGGCGGTCATGTGGGTTTTATGGTTAAAGGACAAAAACACAGTTTGGTGGAAGAGATGGGTTGGGAGTTTTATTCAAAATTAAGCCAATTGACATAAAAAAGACACTCTCAGTTAATGAAAGCGTCTTTTAATATTTCCCAAGTTTTTTACAATCTTTACAAGATCCCCGTTAGGGTTGGGGGCTAGCCTTGTCCGCCAGCGGCTCTGCTTTTCAAGTCTTCCGCTGCAGTACTTCTTCTTCTTGCACTTTTCACGTTTTGATTTCCAAAGGTATAAGTGAAGCTGAGCGTAGCTCTGCGACTCGCCCAACGGTTGGTAACAGCCAAGTCTATGTTTTGATAGTCAATTTTGCCATTGAAAAATGAGGTCAAGAACATGTCATTTATGTTGAGTTTTAGTCTCGCTTTCTTGTTCAACACCTTCTGTACACCAGCATTTACGGCATATTGAGGTTTGGTGGCTCTGATGATGCCGAAAACATTTGGTGAGTTATACCACATATTAGCTTCTGCCGACCAGCCTTTTTTCAAAGAAAAAGTATGGCCTGTATAAAAATTATAAGCAAAGTTACCTATATCCAAAACACCACCAGACACATCACTATCTCTGAAGCGGTTGTAATATCCACTGATATTGTTGTTCATGGTCCACCATTTGGTTACGGTCACCGGAAACGATACATTCACAGAGAAATTCTCCACTTTTTCGAGGTTGGTGGTGGTTTGGAAGGTCTTTCTGCTGTCGTCTTCTTGTTCTATTACGTCAAACATATTGTCTTTTGTAAACGAATAACCAAACGCTATCGACGATGCCCCTTTGTAAGAGTAGGTAAACTCCGCGTTGTCGGTAAACTGCGGATTCAAGAACTCATTTCCTTTCTGGAAAGTATAAGGGTCTAAGAAAAATAAGAATGGATTGAGCTGCTGATAGTTTGGTCGGCCTATTCTGCGGCTGTACGAATATCTAGTGCCGTGTTTTTCGCTGATGTTGTGGTTGATAAACAAAGTAGGAAAAAGGCTCAGGTAAGATTTCGGAACTACTTTGTTTAAGGTCAGGGAGTTACCTTCCGAAATGGTATATTCTGCCCTTAAACCAGACTGAAGTCCTACTTTTTTCCATTGTTTACCGTAGTTTATGTAGGCCGCATTCACAAATTCTGTGTAAACAAAATGGTTGGTTTTTCCTTCGTCGTTCACCCATGTGTTGTCAAACAATTGCTCGAAAACAAAGTCATTATCGGTTTTTACATAGCTCGTTTTGGCTCCTACGTCTATCTTTGCTTTGTTTTTTGTTGGCAAAGAAAAGTCAAATTTTGCTGCGTAAATATCTATTATTGTCGAAGTTGGGTTTCGTTGAACCAAATTTTCAGTCAATACATTATTGGCATCAAAAAATCTGTTTTCAAAGTTTGTGTTCGCCGTGTTATTGAAACCGCTATAGTCCAAATCCACCGTCACTTCTTTTTCTTTGTCATCAAAATTGTGCTTGAGGTTCATGTTGGCGGTAAGGTTGAAATTAGAATTGTCATTGCTTGAGCCAGGAATTAAACTGCTTGCTGTCCGAGTCTGATTCTTGATTTCCACAATATTTGTTAATCCGCTACTAATCCCGCTACCGCTCCAGTTATTGATATCTATCATAGCTCCTAGTGTAGTTTTATTGGACAAAAAATAATCTGCACCTAATTTTCCGTTTGTAAAAACGCCATTGCCATTGCGTCTAGAACTTTGGTCAAATTCGCTCCTCAGGCCTTCATAATTGGTTGACCTTACCAAGGTATTGTCGTTGTACCAAGTGTTTTTTCCGGGATTAATATTACCGTAGATATTCCACTTTTTGTTTCTGTGGTTGAGGCTCAGATTGGTCGAAAGTCTGTAAAGGTCATTTGGAGCATCTGGCAGAAACGTATTTCCTGCTGAAACGGTAATCGTTCCGTTGGTGCCAAAAGATTGATTTTTCTTGAGTTTAATATTTATAATTCCAGAGTTTCCTTGGGCATCATATTTGGAGGATGGATTTGTAATGATCTCAATAGAAGCCACTTGCTCGCTGTTGAGGTTCGAGAGGAATTGTATCAGGGCTTCGTTAGAAAGGAAATTTCTGCGGCCGTCAATCATCACCATTACCCCATCTTTGTTTTTTAGTTTGAGTGCGTTGTTTTGCCTATCCACCACCACGCCCGGCGATTTCTCAAGAATCTCCAAAAGCGTATTGCCTGAGGCTACAATGCTGTTTTCGACGTTAACAACGGTTTTGTCAATATGTTGCTCAATAAAAGGTTTCTTGGCTGTTACACTCACTTCTTTCAGCATTTGTGTTTGCATGGCTAACGTTATTGGCTCAAACCTAAAGCTTGGATTGGCGGCGTTCAAAATGAACTTTGGGGTGTAGATTTCGCCATAACCCACCATTGAGATTTTCAGGTGGTAGTTGTTGAAACTTGCATTTTCGATAAGGAATTTGCCGTCAATGTCTGAGGTGACTGCCTTGGCCAAGGTGCTGTCTTTGGCTTTAAGGAGTAGAACATTCGTAAAAGGTAGAATCTCAGATTTTTCATCCAAAACCACCCCCGATACGGTGCCCACATTTTGGGCAAAAGAATTCAGGGTTGCCAATAAGGCAACAGTTAATTGTAATAGCTTTTTCATTTTTTAATTATTTACCGCTAAGGCACAAAGACGCCAAGAAATAATCATTTCTTTGTGTGTCTAAAATCTTAGTCATGAACGTTTCATTTTTAGTACTTGTCTTTTGTAATAGCTTCTTTTTTCAAGGCAAACTTAATAGTATTGTGTAATACAAAGTAGTGGTTAATACACAAGTGGTTTCTTTTCTTGTATGAGCGGTTTTTGTAGTATGGATGCACGAAATGGGGCAGAAGTTGCATGGGCGAAAGAAAAAAACATTGATTTGGATCGACGTTTTAATGTATATAATCCTGTGAAAGTGAGTCATTTGTTCCGGTTTAAAGTGAGCCACTTTGATGATGTGGTTTGGTGTTGATTTGATTTTGATTCAGTAAAATTTAGAAAAATTGCCATAATAAAAAACGCAATTTTAGCTAGAATTAAATTGTGTTTTATGCGAAAAAATCAAGCATGGATAAAGATAAAAGTTTTGCCTATCCAATTTCTTGAATAAAGGTTTTCTTCTTTAAGGCTTGTTGTTCTATTAGCAAGCAAACCTTCAAATTACCTAATTTTCGAAAATTTTAGTCTAAATCCTTTTTTACTTTCATCGAAAATACCCGCATTGTAAACCAAGTTTCCGTTTACAAAGGTTTTTGAAATTTTACTTTTAAAGGTTTGGTTTTCAAAAGGTGACCAACCACATTTGTAAAGGATATTTTCTGAATTTACCTCCCAAGGGTTGTTCAAGTCTACCAACACTAAATCTGCGAAATAGCCTTCTCTTATGTAGCCGCGGTCAACCATTCTGTATATTTCGGCTACATTATGACTCGTTTTTTCGACAATTTTTTCCAAGCTGATTTTTTCTTGATGATAGAGTTCTAACAAAGCTGCTAAAGCATGCTGCACCAAAGGTCCGCCAGACATGGCCTTGAAGTAATTCCCGCTTTTTTCTTCCTTGGTATGCGGGGCGTGGTCTGTAGCTATAATGTCTATGTGGTTGTCTATCAAAGTCTTCATTAGTCCTTCTTTATCACTTGGAGTTTTGATAGACGGGTTCCATTTTATATGGGCTCCGAGCAATATATAGTCATTTTCGGTAAACCACAAATGATGTACACAAGCCTCGGCTGTAATGCGTTTTTCTCTTAATGGCGTTTTGTTGTCGAGCAAGTTGGCTTCAGAGGCAGTGGAAATATGGAATAAATGTAGGCGATTTTTATGTTTTTTTGCTAATTCCAAAACACGCTTCGTAGCACTTAGGCAGGCTTCCTCGCTTCTGATTTTAGGGTGTAAATGCATGGGAATATCATCACCATAAATTTCACGATATTTAAGGGTATTGTTTCTTATTATGCTATCATCTTCGCTGTGGAGGGCTACCAAGGTGTCCGTTCTGGAAAAAAGCAAATCCAAAAAGTCCGGGTAGTTGGCTAAAATACCTTTGTCGTTGCTGAAATACAAGCCATCGTCTGTAATTCCACAAACATTTTCATTGTCAGTTTTTAAAGCCTCCTCTAAATTGTCTTGATTTATGCCCATAAAAAAAGAATAATTGGCAAGAGAATTTTTGGATGCTGAAGCATATTTTTCTTCTAACAATTGTTGGGTTAGGGTGTTCGGTATGGTGTTGGGCATACCCATGAAAGACGTGATTCCGCCCGCCACTGCTGCCCGAGATTCTGAATAAATTGTAGCCTTGTGCGTAAGCCCTGGGTCTCTAAAATGCACTTGGTCGTCAATTAGGCCTGGAAGCAAATATTGTCCTTCTGCATCAATAATTTCAGCCTGATTATCAGTAATTTGACCGGCAATTTTTTCTATTCTTTCACCCACTATCAATACGTCGCAGGTTTTGATTGTTCCTTCGTTAACAACATTTGCATTCTTTATTATTTTCTTTTTCATAGTTTTTTTAGTTTACCGCTAAGACGGAAAGACGCTAAGGAATAATCATTTCTCTTTGTGTCTTAAGTCTTAGTCGTGAATGTTTTATGTTTTTTAAGGGTTACAATAATCACAAAATTTCGGGTCTTCGCTTGTTTTTTGGTTGGGATATAATTCTTCTTGACTGTGTTCACATTTTTGGCAAGTAGACACATAGCTCAGCGTAGTGTTTGTGGGCAAACCACAGCGTTTGCAGGGTAGGCCTTTTTGGACTTCGGTTATTCCAAAACCTGGCGATTGACACGCAGGGCACAAGGTTTTTATTCTGTCCACAAGTTTTAAGGTCGCTTTTTCAATCACCTTCATCCTTTGGGGATTGTACATGGCCCTCATGTCAGTTTCTACCCATACCGACGTTGATTTTGAAATAAACGCATGGAATGCCTCCAAAAGAGAATGGCTATCGGTGATGCCTTTTTTTATTTCGCTTAAATCATCCTCGGCTTTTTTGAGAATCAATCCGTGTGAAGGAAATCCTACTACGTTGGCAAATTCTAAGAGCTCTTTTTCGGTATTGACCTCCCGGCCCCCAAAATTGGTTTCGGTGCTAATTTCTCTTATTTTTATCTCCAAACCATTTTTTTTGTCTATCAGTACCAAAATCTCATCATCGGCTGGTATAAAAAAAGCCGATGGATGCGAACCAAAAGAGCCCTCGCTTGCTATGGCGAGGTCGCAGTGGTAGGTGTTCATTGCACTTTGGCATTTTTTTCTGGTTGTGGTCAGGGGGTCGAGGTCTCGCTCAATGTCGCCGCTAAAAGTTCCGAACAAATCAGTGTCAAACGACGGATACACTACACACTTTACGCCAAGTTCTTTCTCCAAAATGGGTGCTATTACCTTTTCTTTTTGGTGCTTGGTGGCTATAAGTAAAGTTCTGTCTTTAAACATTTTAACAGGAAAAATTTCTAGAATAAATAAATATTATGGATAGTACAAGTCAGTTAAATTTTTAATTACTAGGACTTTACAATCAATTTGTCCTTTTTGGATTTCCAATGTTTGAAATGGACAGCAAACCAAATATAATGGTTAATGACCAAAACAAGTGGCTATATATTTGGTCTTCGGTTATAAAAGCTAGAATTAAAAAGCAGGTCATTAAAATAGGAGTAATGACCTTTTTTGCTCCGCGTATATCCATTTTTTTGATTTAATTATTGTCCTTGAGCAAGTGAGAATCCCGTTTTTCCATCAAATAAATACAGGTTTTCTGTTTTGATGGTATCTATGTTTTCTAAATCAGCCCTTGACAATATTTCAATGATGTCATTTTTGGTTATGAGGCTATTTTCGGTTGGCACAAACCTACACCTCCAGTGGTCGGTGCAAAAGGTCTCTTTAAATCCATCCGGCCATACTTTTATGCCTCTATTGGTTATAATCTGCAGTTTTGTTTCTTCACTTTCAATGCTCTTTAGCTTCTCTGCCAGTACATTAGGGTTAGTGCCAGTCCAATGCACAAATATGTCAACACCTACCAATTCTTTCTTGAGCGGAGATTTTCTTTGGTATTTGGGTAAGTTTATGGCACTGTCGTTGGTGTACGAAACCGAATTTAAAATCGCAGGCTTTTTACCAAGATTTTCTATTACCGTTTTTGCAAAATCTTTTGTGCCTACTTTTAATTTGCTTGTGCCTTCTTTGTAAATATCTGCGGTATGTATGCCTTGTTCTAAAGTGTACAGCCATGCATTCTGAATTTTCTCGGCTATGCTAGATTGACCAATATGGTTTAGCATCATAATGGCACCTTGTAACAGCCCCGAAGGGTTGGCGATATCTTTTCCGGCGATATCTGGGGCAGTACCATGAATGGCCTCAAACATGGCACACTCTTCACCTATATTTGAAGACCCAGCCAGTCCTACTGAGCCGGTTATTTCGGCGGCAATGTCAGAAATTATATCGCCATACAAGTTGGGCATCACTATCACATCGAATATTTCGGGCGACTCCGCCACCTTGGCTGCTCCTATATCTACAATCCAGTGTTCGTTTTTGATATCTGCATATTCCGAGGCTATTTCGTCAAACACTTTATGAAACAAGCCGTCGGTTTGTTTCATTATATTGTCTTTCGTGAAACAACTTACTTTTTTGCGGTTTTGCTGTTTGGCATATTCAAAGGCATATCTAATGATTTTTTCGCATCCCGGTCGGCTGATGAGTTTCAGACACTGCACTACTTCGTCGGTTTGTTGATGTTCAATGCCTGCGTAGAGGTCTTCTTCGTTTTCTCTGATTATGACGATATCCATCACGGGGTGCTTGGTATCTACAAAGGGGGCGAGGCTTCGGCATGGCCTTACATTGGCATACAAACCCAGGAATTTTCTTGTGCTCACATTTAAACTTTTGTAGCCTCCGCCTTGTGGGGTGGTGATAGGAGCTTTCAGGAATATTTTGTTTGTGGTGATAGACTTCCACGATTCCGGAGCAATGCCCGCAGCATTGCCTGCCAAATACACTTTTTCGCCAACTTCTATTTCTTCAATCTCGATTTTGGCCCCAGCAGAAAGTAGAATTTCAATGGTGGCGTCCATTATTTCGGGTCCTATGCCGTTTCCTTTTGCAATGGTTATTTTTGTCATTTTGTTTTTTTAACAATCCACTAGTTTTTGTTGCATTTAAAAATCTAGTCGATGGATGAAGGTTTTTTGATGAATTATTTCATTGTGCAAAGTTGTGACTAAAAAACAATAAGTTTTTATTTATATTTGCAATAGTAAACATTAATTATATTTATGAATTATACTTTAAACCAGCTGCAGATATTTCTGAAAATAGTTCAAACACAAAGCGTAACCAAGGCCGCCGAAGAACTTCATCTTACGCAGCCCGCTGTTTCCATTCAACTAAAAAACTTTCAGGATCAGTTTGATATACCTCTAACTGAGGTACTTGGCAGAAAAATTCATATTACTGATTTTGGGAGAGAGATAGCCGTTGCCGCCGAGAATATCATCAATCAAGTATATGCTATTAATTACAAAACCCAAGCCTTCAAAGGTCAGTTGACCGGTAGATTGAAGATCTCGATTGTTTCAACGGGCAAGTATATTATGCCTTATTTTTTGACATCATTTATGCAAAAGCATGCAGGCATAGAGCTCTTGATGGATGTGGCCAATAAAAATTCGGTAATCGAAAGTTTGGAAAACAATGAAGTGGACTTTGCTCTTGTTTCAATTTTACCGTCGAATCTCAACATTGAATACCTCGATCTGCTTCAAAACAAATTATACTTGGTAGGAAATGCCGCCATAAAGACCAAAAAAAATGCTCACCCTAAAGATATTTTCAATGATTTACCCTTGATTTTTAGAGAAAAAGGATCGGGAACTCGCCAAACTATGGTAAATTTTATAGAAGGCAACAAGCTGTCGGTACTGAAAAAAATGGAACTTACTTCAAACGAAGCGGTTAAACAAGCCTTAATAGCCGGCCTTGGATATTCTATTATGCCATTGATTGGTATCAGAAACGAGTTGCAGAACAATGAACTCCAAATTATACCCGTCAAAGGTTTACCCATAACCACCAATTGGAGTTTGATATGGCTAAAGGGAAAGAAACACTCCCCGGTTTCTCTCTCGTTTTTGGAATATTTAAAGGCCGAAAAGTCTGAAATTGTAAAGAAAACATTTAGTTGGTATGAGAATTACTAGGCGTAATTGCTTCATTGTGATTACATTGTGTTTATTTTGGGAATGTTATTTTTGAAATTTAAAGCTAAGTCATTTTGCCCCTTTAAACCAGCTCCGGCCTTAGAAACCTGAGGAGTTTTTATACGGCCGCAAGGCCAATTGGTTTAATCCACCCTAAACCAGCCCGTAATACTCATTCTTTTGGCATGGCTTAGTAGAACTTCATGCTCTAATTCGCTGCTTTTGAAGAAAACGCTTTTGCCGTTGGTAGGGGAGATGTTTTGAGAAGAATCTTGAAAATAAACGCACAGTTCGCCGCCATCGGCGAGTTTCCAGTTGGTGTTGAGATAGAAAATCATGGTGTATTGTCGGCTGGCGTTGGATTTAAACTGGTCGAGGTGTTTTTTGTAGAAACTGCCTTTTTCGTAAAGGGCATAGTGGAACTCGTAGCTGCTGATGCCCGTGTAGCAAGTTTGATTCAGAAACACCACAAAGGCGTCCATGATGTCGAAGAAATCGTTTTCGTGTTGATTTTCATGGATTCTGTCAAGCCAAAAAATCTTGTCGGAACGTACGGCGGCGTTGAGATTAGTCTCACTGCCATTGCCAGTTTTGGCCGAAATGAGTTGGTCGTCTTCAAAAAGTTTTATCAGATTGTTCCGGAGGTTTTCGGAGAGGGCTAGACTCAGAAAATTTTCTGAAATACCCACTTTGTCTAACAAATAACCATCAATGAGGGCATCAAAAACTTTCTGCATCTACTAAAACCATAAAAGAGCGATATCGGCGAGATTGCCGTTGGTAAAGGTAGGTGGTTTATGGGCTTTTAGGTTTTTTTGATGAATAAATGTTGCGGTATGGTTCAGCGTTCGCTAATCGGAGGTGCTGAACGGGCGAGGGAAAACTTTGTTGTCATTAGTGGGCTTTGTTTTAGCAGAGTCTTCAGTCGGGTATTTGCTTTTTGCATTCTTGTTTAGTTCAAAATTCAATAAACTGAGACTTTTAACGAGCGGAAAAAGGCAAAAAAAGACCGCTATATCCTACTCTCCATAAAAACAATGGAGGTCTTAGAAAAGTATCTTTTTTTTAGAATTTAAGCCAAAAGTATGGTTGTTTGAAGGGTAAAATGATGGGTAATATGCTACAAAAAGTATTCAATTGGTTTTTTCTAAGGCCAAAGAATCGGAAAAAATCAGAAAGAAAGTAGAACTGACCGAAAATTTATTCAGTCCTTTCTTGGACACATTAGTTTCAAAAC
>Ga0164293_10005001_pt1 | contig 11291 bp, 7 predicted proteins | sample GEODES118metaG_FD_111487 | JGI IMG/M metagenome (GOLD analysis project Ga0164293, IMG submission 111487) | Eutrophic lake water microbial communities from Lake Mendota, Wisconsin, USA - GEODES118 metaG | ecosystem: Environmental > Aquatic > Freshwater > Lake | place: USA: Lake Mendota, Wisconsin...
TAAAGCCACCTTCATCGATACCGTTGCCTGGGCTTGTGATGCTTACATGTGCCCCGCGATTATTGATAACAAGCTAGTTTATTTTGATCAGTGGCATTTCACCGCTACTTACGTAGATTGGCTAACACCCTCTCTCGCTAAGGCTCTAGCGCTTAAGTTTTAGACATTACGAGGATCTAGATATGTGGGGTAATATTCGGCGCACCCACGGACGATTGGCGCAGCGGTAGCGCACTTCCTTGACATGGAAGGGGTCACTGGTTCGATCCCAGTATCGTCCACTCAAAGTCTGCTTTCGCAAAACTAGAGTTTAAGAAATTTACTAACACGGCGTAAAGACTCTTCTAGGTATTCTGGAATCAGGGCGCGATGTTCTTCATTGGAAGTCTCGTACAAATAGTTAAGCAAGATAATGCGTCTTTGAATCATAAACATCTGCATCTGGCTTTCGGAATACTCAGGCAACGGAGCCACTGACGCGTAACCCTCCTTGAGCGCGGCATCTTGCTCTGGTGTATCGAGGTAATAGATCGCTACTGCAAGGTCTTGAATCGGAAGCCCAATGCCGCAGTCATCAAAATCGAACACCGCTAGCTCGCCGTCATGCCACATAACGTTCCACCCGTGGAGATCAGCATGAATGATTTGCGCTTGGTGGTCGCGATAAAGCGAATCAATCTCTGACTTTATAACTGTTAACGCCTTCGCTATCAAAGTCTGTGTTTTGGGCTCAAGCACACTCTTGGCACTCAGCAAGAAATCTTCGGTCTCCCACATTGGGTCTTTAAAAGATGGTAGTTCCGCGCCTGCTGGAAGCTTAAAATCCTTTGAACTCAAGTGCAGAGTCGCCATCGCTACGCCCAGCGAACGGATCTGCTCAAGAGTCGGTTCATCGCCGAGTTCTTCGCCCTCTAACCAAGAATAGAGAACACACTTAAACTCACTACTTCCCAAAGAGTTAGCAATTGTTGTGAAGTATTCACCCTTGGTATTTGAGATTGGCCGGGGCACCTTAACTCTTGCGTAATCACTCAGGAAATTAACCCACGCAATTTCGGCCCTGAGATTCCCGATGGATCTTGGTGAATTTATGTTGACTCGAAGTGCGTAATGAGTTCCGTCCTTCGTCAATACTTTGAAGGTTGCGTTGTATTCATTGTTGATTAAAGTGACTTCCTTGATTACGAGTGGGTATAACTCAAGCGTTTGCTTCGCAATCGCGAGCAATTCTGATTCCGTATAGCTCATAACTCTATTAATCCTTTCCAGATGTGATCAGAACTGATTCAAGCTTGTGAAGTTAAACCTCTGCGCCTTAGTAGAGGTTCGATCTGTGCGTCTCGGCCTCGGAAATTTCGGAACATCTGCATCGAATCGACCGAGCCACCTCGACTCATCAACGTGTTTCGGAAATGATCACCGTTTTTGCGCGATAAACCACCGTTTTCCTTAAACCATTCGACCGTATCGGCATCCAATACTTCACTCCAGATATAGCCGTAGTAACCAGCTGAATATCCGCCTGCGAAGATATGGGAGAAGTAGGTGGATCGGTATCTAGTTGGTACCGGTACATAGTCCAATCCATAATCGCGGATTGCTTCTGCTTCAAAATCTGAAACGCTGTTTACTTTCGAGATGTCTTCAAGTGAGTGCCAAGCTAGATCGAGAATCGCTGCTGCTAAATAACTTGTTGTTGCGTGTCCTTCGTTAAAGGTCGAAGATTCATTTAATTTTTCTACCCACTCTTGTGGGAGTCGCTCCCCTGTCTGATAGTGAATTGCGTAGTTATCAAGAACTTCTGGCCACAAAATCCACATTTCATTTACTTGCGATGGAAATTCAACAAAGTCCCTCTGCACCGAAGTGCCTGAAACCCTTGGATAAGTAACGTTTGATAGCAAACCATGAATAGCATGTCCGAATTCATGGAAGAGAGTTGTCGTTTCGGAATATGAGAGCAGAGTTGGTTCACCCTGAGGTGGCTTTGAGATATTCATATTGTTTACAACAACGGGTTTCTGATCAAGCAATCTGCTCTGTCGAACCAGCGAGTTCATCCAAGCTCCACCGCGCTTTGAATCGCGAGTGTAGAAATCTCCGAGATACAGACCGACGGTAGATCCATCTTCATTGAATACTTCGAAGACTCTTGCCTCAGGATGGTAGCCAAATAAATCAGCGCGCTCTTTAAAGGTTAACCCGTAGAGTTTTTCAGCGGCAAAGAAGACCCCATTTACAAGCACGCTCTCTAACTCAAAGTATGGCTTCATTGCAGCGGTATCTAGTGAGTATTTCTCAGCTCTTACTTTCTCGGTGTAGAAATCCCAATCCCAGCTCGCCAACTCATAGGACTCATCTCGCGAAATGATTTCCTGGATGTCTTGACCTTCGCGTTGCGCGTTCTTCACTGCAGCCGGGGCTAACTTGCGCAACATAGCGTGCACATTGGCTGGGTTCGCTGCGGTTTGTTCCTGAAGCACGAACTCGGCGTGTGTTTTTAGGCCAAACAATTTCGCTCTCTCAGCTCTTAGCTTGACTGTGTTGAGCAGAACTTCCTTTGTATCATTCTCGTTTTTGCGATCACCTTTGAGAAGCGAATTCCTCATAACTTTTTCACGAAGCGCACGGTTCTTCAAAGAGCTCAGCAAGGGGTGCCCAGTAAAATTCATTGCTGTGATCAACCATTTATCTTTCAAGCCGCGCGACTCTGCCGCAGCTTTGCATGCTGCAATCTGATTTTCAGTCAATCCATCAAGATCACCTTCGTTCTCAACGATAACAGCTAGATCATTTGTATCGGCAAGTAACTTCTTGCCAAATTGAGTTTGTAGCGAAGAGAGTTCTTCGTTTATCTGCTTTACCCGATCGCGACTTGCTTCACTTAACTCAGCACCAGCATGAGCGAAATCTTGGAAGTAGCGTTCAACTAACCAGGCTTGCTCTTCGTTTAAGTCGGTTGCGTTCTCGCGCAGGCCCTTGATGCGCGCGAAGAGCTGTGGGTTGAGCCGAATAGCATCAGAATGGGCCGCTAATTTAGGAGCAATCTCGGCCTCAATGGCATCGATTCGATCATTGGTATCACTCGATGACTTGTTATAAAAAACGTACAGGACGCGATTCAGAGTCGCCCCACTTCGCTCAAGCGCTTCAATGGTATTTTCAAATGTGACATCAGCCTTGGCCAGAATCGCATCGATCTCCGCTAATTGCTCACTCATACCTGTATAGAAAGCCTCGAGGTAGTGGGACTCTTGAATAAGTTCGAAAGGAGGCAATTCATATGCCAGCGTCGATTTCGTAAGAAACGGATTGGTACCCATCTGCTGCTCTCCTTTAACAAGATTCTTCAACAATTATTGTCTGAACCGCGCATACTCTTATTACTAGTCGTGAAGTATATTGATCAAGTACGAATTGGTTGAGAAAATAGGCAAAGGAAACTGCGATGAAAGCCGCTAAAACCAGAGATAAATTAGGCGCCTCCTATTGGAAGCTTTGGAGTGCAACTGGGATATCTAATCTTGGCGACGGAGTAGCAGCAGTCGCCTACCCGTGGCTGGCATCTGCAGTAACTCGGTCCCCATTTCTGATTGCCTTATCTGTAGTGGTTTCGCGCCTTCCATGGCTAGTTTTCACCCTCTTTGCCGGAGTTCTTACCGATCGCTTTAATCGAAAACGCATCGTCGTGACCATGAATATCTTCAACGGAATCCTGACTTTGATTGTCGGTGCCTTTGTTTATCTCGAGCGCGATTCGCTACCTTCCCTAGATGAGTTAGCGTCGATTACTAATCTCGAGACCAATTACACCCTCTACTCGGTCATTTTGATCACGGCATTTCTCTTCGGTTTAGCGGAAGTTTTACGTGATAACACTGCCCAGACCATGATGCCAGCTGTTGTTGAAGATAAACATTTGGAGAAGGCGAATGGCCGCATTTGGTCTGCCGAGTCATTAACTAACTCTTTTATCGGACCACCTCTAGGCAGCCTAATTATTTCAGTTGCAATATTTCTGCCGTTCTTTATTGACGCTGCAACTTTCTTTATCGCAGCAGCAATACTCGCGACTTTAAAACCCACAGTGAAGAGTTTTAAACCTGAAAACAAGAGTGGACCGATTAATTTTCGGGCCGAGATTAAAGAAGGATTTTCCTGGTTGTGGCGCCATGAATTGTTAAGACCTATGGCAATCATCTTGGGACTGGTAAACGGAATAGCCGCTCTATCAGGTGCCATGTTTATTCTCTTCGCCCAAGAGGTTCTGGAGACAACTGTTTTCATCTTTGCAATTCTTGGAACCGCAGCAGCTATTGGCGGTATTTTCGGTGGACTGCTAGGTCCAAAAGTTTCCGAAAAAATTGGCAGAGGTCGCTCATTGGCCCTGGCACTATTCACTATGCCATTAATGGCGCTTCTGATTGGCCTCTCATCACTCTGGTATCTGGTTTGGATATTCATTGCGATTGAGACCTTTACCGCCGTTCTCTGGAATGTGGTCACCGTGTCATTGCGCCAAAGCTTGATCCCATCGCACCTGCTGGGTCGAGTTAATAGCGTCTATCGCTTCTTTGCCTGGGGCACGATTCCGATTGGCACGCTGCTGGGCGGAACCCTTGTGAGCGTTCTACAGTCAGGATTAGGTCGCGAAATGGCCTTTAGATCGGTTTATTTCACTGCTTCAGCCTTGGGGTTTGGCCTATTTCTATACGCAACTCGGGTACTCACTGAAACCAAGATCCAAGTGGCGCGGTCGTCGGCTGCGGGCTCATGAATCACCCCTGGTCCTAGATTTTTAGGCTTAATTGAGCCCTAAAAGTTGGCCCTGACGATTGCCTTATTTCGCTTCGTAGGGCAGACTTTGCGCACCCAAAGGTGGCTGTGACGTATGTCGACTCTTCACATCCATCTAACTTAACCCTCTAGGAGGAAAAATGAAGTTAAACCGTCTCGCGACCACAGCAATTGCTGTCGCCGCAACGGCAGGTCTTGCTGTTGGTTTGCTTAGCCCAGCTAATGCAGCCCCAAAGACCACTGTTTCAATCGTACAAAGTAATGCTTTGACTGGTATCAATCCAAGCGTTTCAAATATGAACCTCACATTCAACACAGATGTTGCTTACCTGACAGGTATGGGTTTCACTTATTACAACAACAAGGCATCACTAGTTGATAACACAGCTTTTGGTACCTACAAGGTTGTAAGCCAGAAGCCTTACAAAGTTCAGTACACAGTAAACAAGGGCCGTGTTTGGTCAGATGGAACACCTATCAACGGTATCGATCTACTTCTTTCACACGTAACTGGTTCTGATGCTTACTCAGCAATCGCTGGTCTTGGTGATCCTGCCGATGCAGATGTGACACCAGCATTTAATTCACTTGGTTACGGCGGACTTTACGAGCAATTCGTCGTTGGTCTTCCTATTTTGTCTAAGGACAAGATGTCAGTAACTATTGAATACAGCGCGAAGGTGCCAGATTGGCGTCTACTTTCACCTGGTCCTTCAGCAGTTCACGCTATGGTTCTTGCGGCCCTAGAAGGAAAGACCAAGCTTGGAACTGCTGCTGAGAACATGGCAGCTAAAGAGCGTTTCTACAAGGCTTTCCAGTCATATGACACAGCAGCACTGAAGAAGATTGGTGCCCTCTGGTCAACTGGTTACAACATCAACAAGATCGACGGATCAACAAATCCACTTCTTCTTGTTGGTAATGGTCCATACATGATCAAGTCTGCTGTTCCTAACGGCGCAGTTACATTGGTTCGCAACCCTAAGTACAACTCAGGACCTAAGGTAAAAGCAATCAACACCGTAGTATTTAAGGTTATCGGCGACGGAACTGCAGCTTCACAAGCACTTAAGAACGGTGAAGTTGATGTTTACGCCGGTCAGCCAACTGCAGATGCAGTGGCACAACTTAAGGCAATGGCACCAGCAGTTAAGATCATTGGTGGAGATCAAGCAGTTTATGAGCACCTAGACATTCGTGTCGGTTCTGCTTATGGAACTCAAGCTCCATACAACGGTCCATTTGCGGGAATGTCACAGAAGGCTAAGGATCTACGTACAGCCTTCCTACTTTCATACCCACGTGCAGAGATCATCGAGAAGATCATTAAGCCAATCAACCCAACTTCAGAGTTGATGAACTCATTGATGTCCTTTAATGCAGAGCCAAATTACAAGGAGCTTGTAGCCAAGAATGGCAGCTCTAAGTACACAGCTGGTACACAAGCATCACGTACCGCAGCTGCTCTTGCATTGGTGAAGAAGCACTACCCAGACGCTGCTGCTGGAAGCGGATCAGTAAAGATCAAGCTTCTCTTCGGTCAGCCTAGCAACGCACGTCGTGTCGCACAGTCACAACTTGCTAAAGCAGAATGGGCAAAGGCAGGCTTTGATGTCGATGTAACTCCAACATCTGGTTGGTCTTCATACCTTGAAGATCCAAAGTACGACGCAGCATTCTTTGCCTGGGTAAAGAGCGCGGTTCTACAGTCCGGAAACGTTGGAACTTACGAGACCCAAACTAACCTTCAGGGTTACTCAAATGCAACCATCGATAAGCTCTACAAGGAGCTCGGTGCAACCCCACTAACAGCTGCTCAAATTACAGCTAAGTACCTACAAGTTGACCAGGAGCTATTCAAGGATGCGGTAACGCTTCCAGTATTCCAGCACCCATCAGCTAACGGTGTATCTGCCAAGTTGATGGGCGTCGCACCATCACCACTATCTCCAAACCTAGTTTGGAACCTGTGGGATTGGTACTTCAAGAACTAACTCTCATTTTGTGAGTTTGTTTTTGTAAATTGATTACGAAAGAGTGGTATCTGGAGCAATCTAGATACCACTCTTTCGTTAATTTTCAGATAGAGTTCCGAGGTCAACATTGGCAATACTCGGAACTATTCTCTTGCCATACTTTAGAAGGGCGTGACTGAAGAAGTGTTCGCTTATATTTCAAGGCGCCTGGGTGTTCTCTTCGTTATTCTTTTTGGCTCAAGTTTTATTCTCTATAACCTTGCTGCGATTTCTGGAGATGTTCTCGAATCATTGCGCTTAAGCCGCGAACCAAACGCGCAGCAACAAATTATTGCGCTAACCCGCGATCTCAATTTAGATGTTCCTCCCCCACTTCGCTATTTCTTATGGTTGCGCGGAATCCTCGGAGTTTTCATTGGCAGCCCGGATTTCGGTCTAACTCGCACGCAGCAACCGGTGATAAATGAAATTCTGCTTGCCCTGCCTGCAACTGTGCGACTAGTTACCGCAGCGACAATCATTGCAATTGTTCTTGGAATCACAATCGGTATCGTCACAGCGCTTCGTCAGTATTCACGTTTTGACTACGCCATGACCTTCGTTTCATTCCTACTCTTCTCACTTCCAATTTTCTGGGTCGCTGTGCTCCTAAAGGAATACCTAGCTATTCAATTCAATAACTTCCTTGGGCAACCCACAATTCCGTTACCGTGGCTGATCGGGCTCAGCGTCGCCAGTGGAGTCTTTTGGGCGGCAGTAATTAGTGGAACCCGTGCCAGAGTTTTCCAAATCTTTGGCGGCGTATTTGCTATAAATTTTGCCTTCCTATCGTTCTTAAGCGCTACTAAGTGGTTTGCTAACCCATCGATTGGTCCAATCGGTATTGCGCTCTTATCTGTGGGTGTTGCCTACGGAGTTACTCAGCTCTCCACTGGAATCTCAAATAAGGCAGCGCTTAAATCTTCCCTAGCGATGGCAGCGATTGCAGTTGCTCTTTATTTCCCAGTTCAATGGCTATTTGCCCAAGATGCCAAGGCAATTATTTACCCATTGATGGTTATTACACTCTTCGTCGTAGCTGGCGTTGTGCCACTTAAATTTACAAAAATTGATCGTGGTCCAATTATCCGAACCTCCATGATTTCAGCCTTCCTTATGGGTCTCTTGCTTGTGATCAATGAATTGATGCAGACCTGGAAGCCTTATATGGAGACCGATGCGGTCTATTTCCGCCCAATTCCGACTGTCGGTCAAGTTAATGCCCTACTAGAGCCAGGCAATTTCTGGATGAGCTTGCTTGATGCTCTAGTACATATGTTCTTGCCTACGCTGGCACTTCTATTGATCTCTTTTGCTGGTTATGTGCGTTTCTCTCGTGGAACACTTCTTGAGGTTCTTAACCAAGATTACATGCGTACTGCGCGAGCCAAGGGACTAACCGAACGCACCGTGATCATGCGCCATGCTTTCCGCAACACCATGATTCCGCTGACCACAATTATGGTCGTCGACTTTGTTTCAATTATTGGTGGTGCGATCATTACTGAGCGCATCTTCGGCTGGATCGGAATGGGTACGCTCTTTAATCAAGCGATCAACACATATGACCTTAATTTACTAATGGGTGTATTCCTCTTGACTGGTTTCTTGGCAGTGGCGGCAAACCTTGTTGCTGACCTGCTCTATACAGCTTTAGATCCGCGAATTCGCGCCGGCTCAGGAGGTAAGTGATGGCTTTTCGCAAAGATAAGGCCCCTGTTGATTCAGAACTCTCAGGTGAGCAAGCGATCTTTAATAAGGAGACCGAAGGACTAAGTCAAGGTCAAATTGTATTTCGTCGTTTCGTGCGACATAAAGCGGCAATGACTTCGGTCTTTGTACTTGCCTCTCTTATCACGATGGTGTTTACCGCACTTGATGCAAAGATTGGTCCCTGGACTATTCCGGGCTGGTGGAAGCATGGGTTTGACGAACTTCTAGATCTTCGCACTGAGGGTTGCCCGCCGGGAATTGTGGGCTGTCCAACCATAGATGCCGTTCCATCCTTTATTGATGGAACCGGAATGGGCCTTGGTATGCATCCATTTGGCCAAGACGATATTGGTCATGATTATTTTGCAATGGTAATGCGTGGCGCACAACGCTCACTTTATGTGGCATTTGTGATTGGCACTCTTGCTGGCGCTATTGGAATTACCGTTGGTGCGATTTCAGGCTACTTCCGCGGTTGGATTGACTCAGTCTTGATGCGCTTTACTGACTTCATCATCACAATTCCTTCAATCATTATCGGCTCTGTTGTGGGTTATCACTTTGGAAACCTAGGTGTGGGCTTCCTCGCCTTCTATCTAGGTCTTTTCGCATGGACCGGACTGTCACGCCTAGTACGTGGTGAATTCTTAAAACTACGAGAGCTGGAATTCGTTGATGCCGCTCGAGTTGCTGGTGCGAGCAATCGACGAATTATCTTTAAGCATATTCTGCCAAATGCGGTAGGCGTAATTATTGTTTCGATCACTCTTCTGATGTCAGGTGCCATCCTGCTTGAAACTGCGCTTTCGTTCTTGGGCTTCGGTGTGGTCGCACCAGATGTGTCACTGGGCTCGCTAATTAGCCAGTTCCAAGATTCATTCACCACTCGCCCATGGCTTTTTTGGTGGCCAGGACTTCTAATTATTACTATCGCACTTTGTATTAACTTTATTGGTGATGGTCTCCGCGACGCTTTTGATCCACGTCAACGTCGACGCCTAACTAAACAGGATAAAGAGAACGCAAAAGTTCAGGCACGAAATGCGGCAGCCAATGTCTAACTTACTTCTTGCTCGCGATCTACTTTCAGGAGAAAGTAAGGAGAATCGCGGCAGTGAAAAGCACTACGAGAGTTACGAGTCCGTTTCGATTAAATTCGGAAACGTAATTAGCACCGACAGTTTGGCTCTTAGCGAAGGCATCAAATCGAATTCGCGCAAGAGCTACAGCTACGCCAGAGTGACTACGCGGAGATTCACCAGCACGCATGCTGTTGGTATCTGGGATCTGCAGTCCTCTGATCTCAGTGGCATGAACAGTTCTGCTGTGATACCTACCTGGGGCTTGAGCCGCCCACGCGTTGATTTTCTCACCATCAACGCTGATATACATAGAGTATTTAACGTTGATCTCTTGGACCTGATCCCAGCCAACGGTAATTTCGCGAAGCGGGTTAGTGATTGTGATGCCTTCATCAAAGATAGTCACCTTGGCGCGGATAAAGCCGAGATGAAAGAGGTAGCAGATCAGCAAGCACCAACTAAGAGTTGTGATAAAGCTTCCGACGGTCTCAACAAAGAAACTTTGCGCGGTTATTCCAACGCAGAAAAAATAGATACAGACAGCGAAGAAGTAACTACTTCTTGCTCGATAGATCTCCGGATTAGTCATGCCAATAGTCTCTCACGAAAGGTAGTTCGATGAGCGAGCCAGTATTAAAGGTCAAAGATTTTACGGTTGAATTTTGGGTAGATGGCACTTGGTATCCCGCTGCTGTCGATATGAACTTTGAGTTAAACCCAGGTCAAGTACTGGCAATTGTGGGTGAATCTGGTTCAGGTAAATCAACAACTGCTATGGGTCTGATGAGTCTGCTAGCGAGCAATGCGCGCATGTTTGGCAGCGTTAAAGTTAAAGGCCAAGAGATGTTGGGCGCTAAGGGATCAACCCTTCGTAAGTACCGTGGAAAAGAAGTTGCCTATATTTTTCAAGAGCCGATGACTGCACTTAACCCGGTCTACACAATTGGTTTTCAGATTATTGAAACTTTGCGAAATCACTTTGAAATGGGCCCAAAGGAAGCGCGTGCTCGTGCACTCGAACTTATTACAATGGTTGAAATCCCAGATCCAGAAACTTCGATTGATAAGTACCCTCATCAATTATCAGGTGGACAGCGCCAACGTGCGATGATCGCACAAGCACTTGCTTGTGATCCTGGACTGCTTGTCGCAGATGAACCAACTACGGCACTCGATGTAACCGTTCAGGCTGAAGTCCTGGATTTGATGCGTAATCTTAAAGACAGGCTTAACTCAGCAATTCTTCTGATCACCCACGATATGGGCGTTGTTGCCGATATGGCAGATGAGATTTTGGTTATGAAGGATGGACACACAGTTGAGCACGGGACAGCTGATCAAATCTTTAATCGCCCTGTGCATCCATACACTCAGCAATTGTTGGCGGCAGTTCCGAAGCTCGGTACAACAGCCCGACGCGCACTTCCATACAATGAGAAGTCAAAGCCACAGCCCGTCCTTAAGTTAGATAACGTCACAGTCGCTTACCCAAAGCGTGGACGTATTCCAGAATTCGTAGCTGCTAAAAATGTAAGCCTGGAAATCTATCCTGGTGAAATTCTCGGCCTAGTCGGCGAGTCAGGTTCCGGAAAGACCACAATTGGTCGCGCTGCAATTGGCTTGATCCCAATCAAAGAAGGAAAGCTTGAGATCGTTGGCAAAGATATTTCCAACGCCAAACCCA
>Ga0164293_10005003_pt1 | contig 11290 bp, 9 predicted proteins | sample GEODES118metaG_FD_111487 | JGI IMG/M metagenome (GOLD analysis project Ga0164293, IMG submission 111487) | Eutrophic lake water microbial communities from Lake Mendota, Wisconsin, USA - GEODES118 metaG | ecosystem: Environmental > Aquatic > Freshwater > Lake | place: USA: Lake Mendota, Wisconsin...
ACCGGCTGCCAGAAGCCCCCGGCCAGATCTCCAAACACCACCTCCAACGGCGTCCCCATCGCCACCTCATAAATGCCCGGCTTCTTGAACCCCGAGTCCAGCGACAGCAACTTCGGCCCCGTACTCATCTCCGTCCCAATCTTCGCATACCCCGCTCCACCCAGCATCAAGAGCGGCCGCAGGTTCGCAAACGTCTCCACATTGTTCACCACCGTCGGTCGCCGAAACAATCCCTGCTGCGTCGGAAACGGCGGCCTCACCCTCACCTCCGGCCGCTGCCCCTCAATGCTCGCCAGCAACGCCGTCTCCTCCCCACAAATGTAAGCGCCCGCCCCCTTGATCGTCTTGAATTCAAAATCAAACCCGCTCCCCTGAATGTTCTTCCCCAACCACCCCGCTGCCTTCAACTCCTCCACCGCCGAATTGATCCGCGTGATCGAATCCGGATACTCCGCACGAATGTAAAGCACGCCCACGCCCGCTCCACAAAACCATCCCGACACCATCATCCCCAGCAGCACCGAATGCGGCTGCTCCTCCATCAGATACTTGTCAATGTAAGCCCCCGGATCCCCCTCGTCCGCATTGCAAACAATGTACTTCACCGCGCCTTCCGCCTCGCGACAGGACTGCCACTTCAAATGCACCGGAAACCCCGCTCCCCCACGCCCCCTCAACTTCGACTCCTTCAACTCCACCAAGAACGCATCCCGACCCTTCTCAAACAACTCCCTCAACGGCGCATAAAACGCCTCCACCCCGGGAAACGCCGCCGTTAAAAGCGGCTCCTTCAACGCCGACACCACCGCATACCGATCCCGCGAATCCCCCTCCCCCGTCTCACACAGATTCTGAATCTCCATCGCGTTCAACCCCGAGTAATTCCGCTCCTGATACTGAAACGCCCCGCCCGAATGACATCTCCCCAGGCAGCAGATATGCCCAATCTCCTTCGCATCAAAATGCCGCTCCAATTCGTGATGCAACCGCTCCTGCGTCCCCGCGCACAAACACGCCGACCCGTTGCATAAAAACACCTTCTTCCCCTCATTCTCCTTCTTCAAAAAATCATAAAACGACACCGCCCCCAGCGTCACCGCATCCCCAAACAACGTCGCCTCCCCCATCGGCCGCACCACCTCCACCCCCGCCGCACTCCCCGTCTCCGCAGCCGCATCCACCATGCGCTCAAATACATTTTTTTCGATCCCGTGGCGGAATGACAAATGACTCAGATTCTTGGACATATCAAAATGGCGTTCACTGATTACACGCATCCATCAGCGGTTATTTCGGCATCCTAATAAATCCGCCCACACAGAGCCAGCCAAAAAGGCAGCCCCCTCGCTCAATTTCCGCGACCCCCACCCCCTCCCAGGCCTTCGCCCGAGCGCCTCATCCCCCCAAAAAGCCCCCCGAGGTAAGTTTTTTGTAGCGAGCGATTAAAATCATTGATTCTATAAATTGAATTGCTATTATAATAACATTCTCGAATCTGATAACCAAGATGCTCGCCATGATTCTCCTTCCTCGCCCGCTGCGTCTCCCCCGGCTCCTCACCGAAGCCCTCGCTCTTATCGCCTTCTTCGTCGTCCTCCAGTCCGCCTCCTCCGCCCCCCTTCAACGCCCCAATTCCCGGCTCTACGTCGATTTCTCCTCCGCTCCTTCTCCCACCAACCTTCTCGCCTACGACCTCGTCTTCCTCGACGCTGAAGCCAAAGCCGAACTCGGCCCCGGTCGCGCCCTCGGCCACACCTACTACGCGCGCCTCAATACCGTCTCCGTCACCCCCGGCTCCAAGGCCGGCACCAAAGCCTCCGAACTCGGCCTCCCCGTCAGCGGCCACGACTCCGCCTGGGAAAACCTCATGGTCGATGTCCTCCACCCCGATTGGATCTCCTGGGTCGTCTCCCAGCAAGCCAAGCCCGCCGCCGAACAAGGCTTCGCCGGTTTCCTCCTCGACGGCGCCGCCGCCCTGTCCGACCTCGACCGCCTCCACCCCGAAAAATTCCTCCCGCATCGCCAGGCCTTCATCAACCTCGCCGCCGCCCTCCGCCGCGAGTTCCCCGACAAACCCATCGTCCTCCGTGGCGGCTTCGAATTCGCCAACGTCCTTTGCAACCACCTCGAAGGCATCCTCGCCGAAAACATCCTCACCCTCGACAACGCCGAAGTCACCATCCGCAAAGCCCAAGGCCACGGCCTCAAAATCTACGCCATCGAACACGGCAACCCTGCCGACACCATCGCCAATCAAAACGCCGCCGCCCAACTCGACCGCATCGGCTGCCTGCCCTTCATCACCACCCCCGCCCTCGACGGCACCGTCCTCGGTCCCATCGTCGCCCAATCCCGCCACACCCTCGTCCTCCACGGCTGGGATAGCCAAAGCGAAGCCCGCCCTGCTCAATTGCCGGAATCCACCTGGACCTCCCGCACCCTTGCCCCCGCCCTCCAATGGCTCGACATCTCCCCTCGCTATGTCGGCGTCACCGAATGGCTCGCCCAACCCGCCGCCCTCTTCCACCCCCGCCCCGCCGGCATCATCATCGACCCCGGCATGATCCTCCCCGCTTCCCTGCAAAGCGCCGCCGCCGCCTGGCTCGTTCAAGCCCACGCCAATCAAATCCCCATCGTGCTTGCCGGCCAACCCTTCACCGAACCCGCCGCCTGGTCCACCCTCGCCTCCGCCCTCAACCTCAGCGGCAACGGCCAACCCACCCCTTCCGCCACCCGCTCCAGCCTCTCCCAATACGAAGCCTCCTGGTTCCTCGCCACCCAACTCCCAGCCTCCAACACCCTCCGCCCCCTCGACCTCCAATCCCCGGCCATCGCCACCCACCTCCTCTCCTACCGCCTCACGAACGCTCCCTCATCCACTTTCCACGCGGCCTTCATCACCGCATGGGGCGGTGCCTGGCTGGACACCTCCTCCCGCTCTCCCATCGACACTTTCCGCTTCCTCGAAGCCGCTCTCCAACGCGACTCCTCCGGCCCCGTGCCAGACACCACCACCCACGCCGGTCGCCGCATCTACCTCTCCACCGTCCAGGGCAAAGGCTTCACCGAAACCTCCTGGAAAGCCGGCTCCCCTTTCTGCGGCCAAGTCCTTCAATCCGAACTCGAAAAATTCCCCACCCTTCCCGCCACCATCGCCGTCTCCGAAGCCGATGTCCGCGGCTGGTCCGCCGATTCCAATCCCGCCGACGCCACCCGCTACGAGGCCGCCGCTCGCAGCCTCTTCTCCCTCCCTCAAATCGAACCCGCCGCCAACTCCTTCTCACGCCCCATCAACTGGTCCCAGGACGCCTTCCAATCCGGCCCTCTTCAAGACCTCGTGCCCGATACGCGCATCGGCATCGAACGCGAAATCACCGGCTCCTTCATCTACCTCAAGCGCCGCCTCGTTCCCCCAGGCAAAAACCTTCGCTTCTTCCTCTGGCCCGAAGGCGCCACCCCCAGCCAGGCCGCCCTCGATCACCTCACTCAAACTGGCGCCACCCACCTCCCTGGCTCCTGGCACAGCGGCTGGAATGTCTCCCCCCTGACCACTCCCGAACTCTCCCCCGAACAATCCGCCACCCTCCAAAAACCCGATTCCGCCGAAGCCATCACCGCCACCTGGTTGCAAACCCACAACGCACCCAACGCCCGCCGCATCGCCCCCATCCATCTCGCCTACGCCTTCGCTGACCTCAAAAAAACCGCCACCCTCGAGGCCCTTCGCCAAATCTGGACCTGGTGCGCCGAACAGCCGCTTCATCCCATGATCGCGTCCACCTACGCCAATTTCGTCAAGGACGCCGCCAAAATCGAAGTCTTCCCTGTCGAATCCAATCGCTGGCGCATCATCTCCTCCGGCCGCCCCGCCACCCTCCGCATCCCCGCCTCACGCGGCATCCCCGACCTCGCTCGCAGCAGCGGCATCACCGGTTACACTACCCACCAGGGCCAAACCTACATCCACCTCGGCAGCCTCCCTCTCAGCGAATTGGTCATCCAACCCGCCGCCGAAACCACCCCCCACCTCCATCTCGTCGACGCCGACCGCCCCCTCGACTTCTACGAACTCCGCCCCCAGTCCGCCCGCTTCCGCACCCAGGACCGTGACGCCGCCATCGTCACCCTCGGCGGCCTGATTCCCAACACCTGGTACCAACTCAACGCCGGCGGCCTCCAAAACCGTCTCCAAGCCAATCCCGCTGGCCAACTCACGCTCAAGGCCCCCGCTCTCGCCACCGTCAGCATCCAACCCGCCACCGAACTCGGCAAACCTTATGCCTCTCGCTAAACCCGCCCATCTGGCCAGATTCTTAGTCTACGGCAGCCTCGTGCTCGCCCTCGGCATCGCCCTCTTCCCTCGCCAAGGCCAGTCCGGCTCCGCGCAAAAAACCACCGAGCCTCTCGACGCCAAAACACGCACCACCTACGAGACCATCCTCACCCGCTACCTCTCCTCCCTCCCCTCCGGAGCCCCCCCCGCTGCCGTCGCCTCCCTCAAAACCACCGCCCCCGACACCCTCAGCCGCCTCATCACCTGGCTCCCCACTCCCAACGACCAACGCCCCAACCTCCTCTTCGATTCCGCCCTCCCTCTCAACTCCCCCCTCTTCCCCGCCCTCCTCGAAGCCGCCTTCGTCGGCCCCCTCCCGCCCCCCCTCGCCATCACCCCCACCCGCCTCCAAAAACTCCCCCTCGACAAAGCCGACCCCCTCCGCCTTCACCTCCTCCAGGCCCTCGCTACCCGCGCCGCTAGCGACCAGCAACCCCGCGTGCAGCACTACCTCCTCTCCGAAGCCGCACGCCATCCCGCCGCCTCCTGGACCCAAGTCCAGACCCTCATCGACCACGCCATCGCCACCCAGGTCACCGACGAAGCCATCGCCCTCCTCAGCGACTGGCTCGACGACCCCCCCACCCCGCACGACCCCAAGCAAATCAACGCCGCCCGCCGCGCCCTCGCCAACCTCCATCTCACCGCCAAACAACCCGACGAAGCCGCCAAACTCCTCGCTCCCCTCATCCAAAATCAAGCCCAGCCGGATCTCGACGCCCTCGACCTCGCCTGGACCATCGCTGGCCTCACCCAAAACCCGGCCCCCCTCATCGCCCCCATCGAATCCCTCCTTCGCCGCTACCCCCAGCACCAACTCAACTGGCGCGAACTCTCCCTCACCCCCGCCCCGGATCCCACCTACCTCCTCTGGCTCGACCGCCTCACCAACGCCTGCACCCAAACCCAGCAGGACGCCCGCGCCGTCGAACTCGGCCTCCACCTCGCCACCCTCCACTCCCCCGCCAAACTCCTCCCCATCCTCCCCGCCGCCGCCCGTGCCGACCGCTTCCCCGAAGTCCTCGAACTCCTCGACCGCCTGGAAAAATCCGCCGCCTCAGCCAACCAAGCCTCCCCCACCCTCACCCTCGCCGAAACCTGCTACCAGCAGCAGGACATCGACAGCGCCCGCCGCCTCCTCGAACACCGCCTCAAGCAAACCCCCGCCCACCTCCCCACCCTTCGCCTCAGCCTCCAGGTCAAGAGCCACGCCCTCCCCCCCATGCAAGCCGCCATCCTCTGGCGCCGCCACCTCCAGCAGCACCCCGACGACCTCTTCGCCCACCAGCTCCTCGTCGACGCCTGGCTCGCCGCCCATCAACCCAGCGCCGCCGTCAACCACCTCCTCGCCACCGACTCCTCCCGCCTCGACACCGACCTCCGACTCCGCACCGCTCAACTCGCCCTCGAAAACCGCCAAAACGCCGCCTTCCCCCGCGCCATCCAGCGCCTCCTCGACGCCAAAGACCCCATCCCCGCCGAAAGCCTCAGCCTCTGGACCCAACACCTCCAAGCCCTCAAGCTCCCCACCCTCGCCACCGCCCTCCAGATGGATTGATCTCCCCCCTGAGGCAAAACCCAATCGCCCCGACCGTCCCGCTGGAGTCAAAGCTTCAGCCAATCACGAGAGCCGTTCAACAAACGTGATGACCGATGCCCTGGGAGCGCCGGGACAAAACAACCCATACCTCCAGGCAAAAGTAGTCCAGGTTTTGCCTCCGGCTAACCTGGCCCCCCTTCACCGCCGCCGCCTCATCAACCCCACCCCCACCGCCACCAGCAAAACCCCACTCGGCTCCGGCACCGGACGAATCGAAAAGTTATCGACGTAAACCGAAGCAGTGCCACTCGCGTTGGCTGCCTGAGAACTCAGTCTCAATTCAGGCGCAAATTCGCCAGCTGTGAATGTGAACCGATACTCTTCCCACGGCAGTTCGATAAAAGAATCGAATTCCGTTTGCGTGTATCGTGGCAAGTCAATAATGCCTCCTCCGCCAACACCCACTCCCGGATTAAATGCAACGGTTAAAGAACTCCTCGACGAAGTCGCCACCCCGCCCGCCGCCCAAAACACCAACTCATACAACTCCCCCGCCGTGAACGGCGTCGGACTGATCGCAAAATCAAACGTCGCCGAGCTGCTGCCAGGACCTGAACCCCCTCTTGATCCCAAGCCAATAAACCGATCGCCTTCTTGAGCTCTAATGTCTTCTAACCATGCAGGCCGAGAACCTGAAGCAGTCAGCACCCAGCCGGGTATCGCGGAACTCACTCCATTGCTAACTCCTGGAATCAAAGGCGAAACAAACGCCCCACCCTCAAACGACCCAAACCCAGCAAAGTAATCCACCGACCCTTGCCCAGAAACCCCTGTCGGAGCCAGCAGCATCACCCCGAAAGCCATCGACTTGGATAAAACGGCACCGACAACAGACGCCATGGAAAGAGTTTTCATCGTCAAAAAAAGGCAAGTTAACCAATCGCTTCAAAGAAAGAGCCCCAAACGCAGTCACGGCACCCAAGGCACCGCAACCGTCCTGTTCGGCTTGTTGGTCACAGCTTGAATCAAGAGACCACGCTGTTTCGCAAAAACACCTCCCAAAGTGCGGTCCGTCAGCGATCCGTCACCCTCTAGCACCCACCGCGAAGGCACACCTCCACCAATCGAAAAATACCAATAGCTGCTCCCCGTCCATCCCGTCCCTCCAGGAGTCGCATCGCCTCGCCACAACCGCACTCGGTCAGACGTCGCAATCGATCTCGATGCAAAAAATCGATCGCCCTCAAGCATCGCGCTATTCCCAAACGACATCGTCACCGGATAGCCGGATGAAATCATCTGCGTCCCCACTGCAATCGGCTGCCGAAATACCCCCCGACGCACCATCCCCCACCCAGCCAGCGTCCTCGCCACTCCCGTCGCCTTCGCTTCCACCAAAAACCCCTCTCCAGGCGGGATGATCCGCGCCCCTCGATTCGTCAACGCACTGTCACCAGTCCTCACCCATCTCTCCGTCGTGTTCGACCTGAATCGCCAATACCGCGCAAATCCTGCACCCTCCCACGCAAGAATTCCGTCAGCCAGCTCAGGTGCCCTCGTCCCCAAAAACTGCCCCGTCGGAAAGGCCTCCGCCAACGTCCAATGCTCTCTCAATCCCACCCGCTCACCATTGAGCGGCGGCAACGCCCCCGCCGTATTCCGCCCACTCGCCAAATCAATGACCCACACCCCGGCACTCGTGCTTTGCGATTCATCCAATTCAAATCGGTGTCCCGCCGACGCCCCCTCCTCAATCTCCACATAATACTGTTTACTGGACGCAAAAGTCCCCCCGAACGGCACATCAAGTTTCAACGTGTTGCCCAGCGTCACCGCAGTCGCCCGATGCAGCAGCGGCTTGATCCAAGGAATCCCCCAAGACTTCGTCTGCCCGCTTTCCAAACGATCCGTCACCCAGCCTCCCACCTCACCCTTCTCCGTCGTTCCATCGCCCCTCTGCCGCGTCGCCCTCACAAAACCTCCACTCAAATTCCTGAACAACGGATGACTCTGCACTCCCGCCCAGGTGTACCGCGTCACGCCCGCACTCGGACTGCTCGTGACGGGCGTCAATCCCAGACTCGTCCAGCTTCCCCCACCTTCAGTCGTTGGAAGTTCGGCGATTCCTGAAAGCGTCGGCAACACGGACCCAGCCTCCCGCAATTCCACCTGAAAGTCGAACCCGGCTCCGTTTCGAACGATCGAACTGCTCATCGTTGATCTCGTCGTCCCCATCCAGAGCCCCCCACCCTGCGTCGTCACCCAAATCGTCCCGTCCGTTCGGCGTGGGTCCACAAAAACCCGCCGCGCCCGCGCAAAGGGAAAGCCCGGCACCCGGGTAAACGTCGGCGTCGTTGCATTCGGATTGCTACTCACCCACAGCCCGGTGATCGCCGTTGTCACATACAAAAGTGGGGTGGGCCCCGGCACATACGTCACGGATTTGGTCCAGTCACTCACCGGTTGGGTCACTCCGTTGATCTGCACATTCACCTTCGTGAAAACCTTCTTCCACGTCCTCCCCTTGTCTTCCGTCCGGTAAACCCCGCCAAAACCTTCAAAGGTCGACACCGTCGTGCTCGTGTTCGTCTTGCGACTCTGCACCGACACAAACCACCTGCGCGAATCCGTCGGATCAACCACCAAATCCCGGGTGAAATACGCCATTCCAGGATCACTCCGCGACTCCCAGGAACTCCCCCCGTTGTCACTGTAAAACACTCCCGAGCTCTCCGTGAACGTGCCATCCTCGTTCGTCCGCCCGGAAAACGTCGCCACCAATTCATTCGGGCCAATCACGGCAATCGTCAAAGGTCGCCCTTGCGTGCCCGGAGGACTCGCCAGCTTGTTCCAGGATGCGCCTCCGTTCACCGTCCGGTAAATGCCTCCCAAAAAGGTCGAGCCATCTTTCTGCGACGAAGCCGAAGACGCATACAAATGGGACGGATTCGCAGGATCAACCGCCAGCCACACGACCGGCCCAGGAAAACGCCCTTGGCTTGGCCCAGACAAATCAGCGGTATCCGCAACCCCTCCACCAATCGATGTCCAGGTCTTTCCCAGGTCATCAGAATACCGCACATCGCCCGTCACACCTTCTCCATCCTGATCTCCTCCTAACCGGTCGAGTTCATAAAAATCATTCACGTTGGCCAGGCCCGCATAGATGCGTGAACTGCCGGGTTGCTTCGCCAGCGCATACCAATTCCCCGTATCCAGTCCCTCGTCATTCGTCGGTGTGTAGTCGGTCGTCCATGTCACTCCACCATCCTCACTGCGCTGCAACCCCACATCCGTTCCCGCTGCCAAAATCACATCCGAGTTGGCCCACAAAATCCAATGCCCGGTGGTCAGTCCCAGGCCGCTATTGAGATAAGCTTTAGGCCTCGCCACCTCGGTCCCCGCGGGATTCTCTGACTCTGGATTCACATACATCTGCATCCATTGGGCCCCGCCGTTCTCGGTCATGTAAGGAAAGCTCCCCGATGCCAGCACCCGGTCAGGGTCCGCATCCGACACATCCAAAGCCAGACATGGATGCGACCAGTCCCAACTCAGGATCCCTCCGTCTCCCTGATACCCGGTGCTGACACCAGCATTGGCTACCCCGTTGGGTGATCCCGCTTCCAAACTCCTCGTCCATGTCCAAACTCCCCGATTCACAACCCCCTTGTAGACCCCGCCACCTTCGCTGCTTGAAAGATTTCGGCTCGTCGAAGCCCAGGGCCGGGCACTGTTCGTTGCAGGAACATCAATGCGCACGAACGCACGTCCGCCAGGTCCGGGCCGCGCCACCCAACTCGCCGCCTGGGCCGTCGGATTCACCGTGTACAATCCCAAATACTCCCGGTCACCGTTCTCATTGGCACTCTCCAAATCCATCACGTCATTCCAACCTTCCACAGCAGGCCCGTTCACCAGCGTGGCAAACAACGTCATGGCACCTCCGCCAGCCGGCTTGGCACCGCAAAACTCCACAATCTGCGAATCGCTCGGCAGCCCCGGCAATGCATACGCCCCCCAGCTACCTCCACCATTCGTCGACCGGAAGAGTCCCACATTCGTCGCGACATAAATCGTCGCACCATCCCAGGCCACTCCCGCCAGGCGCACACTCTCCGGATCACTCCCATTCCGTTCATGAATGAGGGTCCATGATCGCCCACCTGTCGCTGAGAACCACAGCTTGGTGTAGTTATCCACCACCATCCGCTGACTCCCCGCATTCGCACTGCTCGGATCAACGACCATGCTGTAATATTGATCAGGCTCAGACGGATCAGACGGCTCCGCCAAATCGGTCCAAGTCACTCCCCCATCCACACTCATCGCGGGTCGAGTCTTCGTGCTCCCCCAAACCCTTCGCTTGATTCCATACACCCGCTGATTCGTTCCACTTCCCGCATACTGAACTCGCGTCCGAAAACTGCCCGCAAACCGATCCGAAGGAATCAACCTCCAACTCAATCCCTCATTGTCGGTCCGGTAAACACCCATCATGTCACATACCGCAAAAGCCTCGGACGGATTCCTCGGATTCACCGTCATGCTCAAAAGCCGCCCCCCACCCGATATCCCCGTCGGCATGAACTCAGTCGCCACATTCTCCGCAACCACACAACCATTCCAAAGACCGACCACCAATCCCACCGCCAGACACGACTTCCGAAGCCCACTCATCATGACATTTCTGTTCATCATACCCCGAGTAATCCTACCTAACTCAAAGCAATCAAGAACGATTTAAACTCAAAGCCGTTCTATTATGTCAACGTCCGAAAAAAAAGGCCTCGCGCACTCTCCTAACGCCCAATTCCACTCCAAAAAATCCACTCCGACGCATTCCAAATCCCCTCATTTCGCCCTGCCATCACCCCTCCATCACCAACCCAACGCCTTCACTCAAACCAACCAAAAAAACACCATCGCAATCCCCGTGGGAATCAATGCCCCCATCAGCAACCCCACCGGACTGATCCCCTCCCCCTTAAACGCCTCGCTCGACTGCAAAATCCCCACCCCAGCCGGATTCGGCGCATTCGCAATCACCGTCAATCCACCCCCGGTCACCGCACCCGCCACCAGCGCATACTTCAACTCCGGTGTGATCCCCTCCACCAAACTCCCCAAATAAGTCAGCGCTGCATTGTCCGTCAACGCCGTCAAACCGGTCGCCCCAAAGAACAGCGTCGCTCCGTCCATGCCAGCGATCAACGGCTTCAACCACCACGACTGCAGCGACCCCAACGTCACTAGCCCCGCAAGGAAAAAGCCCACCAGCAATCCCTCCTTCAATTTCAACTGATCCTGATACTCCTTCGTCGCCGTCACCAACCCCAGAAACAGCATGAACACCCCGAAAAACACATCCGGATGATGCGCAAATCCCACCACCGCAGCCAGAAAAAACACGTGCA
>Ga0164293_10005004_pt1 | contig 11290 bp, 12 predicted proteins | sample GEODES118metaG_FD_111487 | JGI IMG/M metagenome (GOLD analysis project Ga0164293, IMG submission 111487) | Eutrophic lake water microbial communities from Lake Mendota, Wisconsin, USA - GEODES118 metaG | ecosystem: Environmental > Aquatic > Freshwater > Lake | place: USA: Lake Mendota...
TGGTCCGGGTGGCGGAATTGGCAGACGCGCTAGCTTGAGGTGTTAGTGCCCGCAAGGGCTTGAGGGTTCAACTCCCTTCCCGGACACGTTTAATGTGGTGGAATTGGATCGTTATGAAGTTAGAAGACGCCCTCTCCCTCATCCGAGACATTCAGGATTACCCAAAGCCTGGAATCCTCTTTAAAGATATTACGCCTCTATTGGCCGACCCTGCAGCGTTCGCAACGGTTATTAGCGCCTTTGCCGATCAGATAGATGACGTTGATGTCATCGCTGGAATCGAAGCCCGCGGATTTATCTTTGCAGCAGCGATTGCGCTAGCTAAGGGCGCCGGGTTCGTGCCATTTCGAAAGAGCGGAAAACTTCCCTTTGAAACAATCGGCGCGAAGTACGGTCTTGAGTACGGCGAGGATGAGATAGAAGTTCATATCGATGCCTTTGCAGATGGGAAGTCTGTCGTCATCATTGATGATGTTCTGGCTACGGGTGGCACGATCGCAGCAGCTCTGGAGTTAGCCGATCGCAGTGGAGCTCAAGTTAAATCTGTCCAAGTGCTCTTTGAAATCTCCGGACTCGGTGGCAGAGAGATGATTGCTAAGAGATTCCCAAATGTAGAGATTAAATCGTTGGTAACTTCTTGAGTTCCAAAATACGAATCCACCAAATCCAAGCTCTGCGCGCTGTCGCTGCAACCCTGGTTGTTCTCTTCCATGCCAAATTAGCCCCTGGGGGTTTTATTGGCGTAGATATCTTCTATGTAATCTCCGGTTATTTAATTACCGGCATCATCGTCAAAGAGATAACCCTTAGCGGCGCCTTTAACTATCGCAACTTCTTCCTAAGGCGCGCTAAACGCCTTCTACCTGCATCTATCAGCGTTCTCATCCTTACCGCTATTGCGGCCTGGCTCTTTCTTCCACCTACGATTCGCTCATCGCTCGGTCAGGATATCTTCGCTGCATCGATTTATATCTCTAACTACCTATTCGCTTGGTGGGAGAACGATTACCAGAACCTAAATGCAACGCCGTCACCAGTAATTCACTACTGGTCTCTGGCCGTTGAAGAACAGTTCTATCTTCTCTGGCCGTTGATCATCTTCACCCTATGGAAGATTGGTCGCCAACGTTTGGTTTTTCGTGGCGTGCTTGCTATCACCATCGCATCTTTTCTTTTCTCGTTATATCTCACTAATGCGGCACCAATTTGGGCCTTCTATAGCCTTCCAACTCGCGCCTGGGAACTCGGAATCGGCGCGCTTCTGATTTTCATTCCGAAAGAATTTCTTGAGAAGAAGTCAGTAGCGCGTACCTTAATTGTTTGGTTATCTGCGATGACGCTTCTCTATGGTGTTTTCCGATTTAGTGATAGCACCCCTTTTCCTGGAACAGCGGCTCTCTATCCAACTCTGGCAACTGCTCTGCTAATCGCATTTATTCGCGCCTGGCCGCCGATTCTCAATGATTTCTCCCGTCTGCGATTTGTTCAATGGTTGGGTGAAATTTCCTATCCGTTCTATTTATGGCATTGGCCCTTGCTGGTAATTCCTAGTACGCGCTTTGGTCGACCGTTAACTTTGCTGGAGAGGTTTCTGCTAATCGCGCTAACGGCGCTAGCTGCCGATTTGACCCATAGATTTATAGAAAAACCTTTCTCGTTAAAGAATCTTTCAAATCGTCAGACCACCAAATTTGCGGTTGTTGCAACCCTTTCTGGAGTACTGGTCGCTAGCGCAATACTGCTCACTATCAAAGATGAAATCTCACTCCCAAATGGTCGCTCCATATCAATCGCTGCGGTAATGCAGAAACCTAAAATTTACGACGAAGAATGCCATGCCAATTACGGCGATAAGACTTCAGGAGAATGTCTCTACGGCGATAGAAATTCTGAACGGAAAATAGTCCTCTTCGGAGATTCACACGCGGCGCAATGGTTTCCCGCACTTGAAAAAATCGCTATAGATGGAGGTTTTGCCCTAATCAGCCTCACTAAGTCGGCCTGTCCGGCTGTAGAAGTTAGCCGTATCGAATCTGGTGCATTTAAAAATTCGGACTGTAACGCCTGGCGTAAGAATGCGATTGCGCGAATTCAGGAGTTGAAACCTGAAGCGATTATTATGAGTAGCTTCCAACACTTTGAATATCCGAAGAGTTACTCATCGCGTGATTCCTGGTGGTTCGAAGGCCAGCGCACACTTTTCCGAAACCTCGTCACTTCCTCACCAAAGTTAATTTATATCTCCGACACTCCTAAACCAGAGCGAGATATCCCTAGTTGTTTAGCTACAGCGAAAGATAATGAATGCGATGGAAGCGAAAGATCTGACCCCCGGGTAGCTGGTGGTTTTATCGCTCTAGATCCCACTCCTTGGCTTTGTCCGGATTCTTGTCCCGCCATTGTTGATGGAGTCGTCGCGTATCGTGATGCCTCCCACATCAGCGTCGATATGAGCACTGCGCTCTCGAATAATCTGCGAAAATTCTTAATAAGCAATGGCGTTATATGAAGTCACTCTCGCCAAAGCACTTAATTAGATGCGAAGATGCACCCCGTGGCTGAACTCATTTATTACTGCGGAACGATGGATAGTGGTAAATCCACTCTCGCACTACAGACAGCCCATAACCATAAAAGCCGCGGGCGCTCGGGACTGATCTTCACAAGTAAAGATCGCGCCGGTTCTGGAGTCATCTCATCCCGTCTTGGTCTACAAAGCGCCGCGATCGAAGTTGATCCAGATTTAGATCTTCATAAATTAGTTGTAGAACGCCTCTCACTAGGTGATCGCATCGATTACATCATTTGTGATGAAGCCCAGTTTTATCAGGCAGAACAGATTGAACAGCTTGCAAAGATCGTGGATGGGTTGGGAATTGATGTCTTCGCCTTTGGAATCCTGGCAGATTTCCGAACAAAACTTTTCCCTGGTTCAGCGCGATTGGTAGAACTGGCTGATCGCGTAAATACGCTACAAGTTGAAGCGCTCTGCTGGTGTGGCTCGAGAGCAACTCATAATGCACGTACTCTCGGCGGTGTTATGGTCACTGAAGGTGAACAAGTTGTCGTGGGCGATGTTGCTCCTGGCGCAGAGGTTGCCTACGAAGTTCTTTGTCGGCGTCACCATATGCGTCGGGTTACCGCTCGGGCATCTAGAGCAGGACATACTTCGCCGTTACCTTTACCATTTACAGAGACTGATTAATAAACGCCACTAATAAGAACGAATATAGGGAGATAGAAATGAAAGTACGTGGATATGCAGCAATGAGCGCTAAGGCCCCGCTTGCTCCCTGGGAGTTCGAACGTCGCGATCTTGGCGCACACGATGTCGCCTTAGACATTAAATATTCTGGTATCTGCCACTCAGATATCCATCAGGCTCGCGAAGAATGGGGCCCTGCAATATTCCCGATGGTCCCTGGCCATGAAATTGCAGGAGTCGTTACTAGCGTCGGCGCTTCTGTAACAAAATTCAAAGTTGGAGATCTCATCGGAGTGGGTGTATTCGTGGACTCTTGCCGCGTCTGCGAGCCTTGCAAGAACGGTACTCAGCAATACTGCATCGAAGGAATGACTGGCACATATAACCAACTAGAACGCGATGGTAAAACTCCCGCAATGGGAGGTTATGCAAATGTGATGGTAATTAATGAGGATTACGCAGTTACTATTCCTGCAAATCTTTCACTAGATGGCGTTGCTCCACTGCTCTGTGCCGGAATTACCTTGTACTCACCAATTAAACATTGGAAAGCCGGCCCTGGTAAGAAAGTTGCAGTGATGGGTCTAGGTGGTCTTGGCCATATGGGAGTTAAATTTGCAGCGGCTATGGGAGCGGAAGTTACCGTCTTCTCGCATTCTCCTTCGAAGGAAGCCGATGCTAAGGCCATGGGCGCGCATCACTTTGTATCAACTAAGAGCGATGGATTTCATGCAAAGTTCAGCAAGCACTTTGATTTAATCTTGAACACGGTTAGCGCGGAACTAGATATCAATATCTATCTCTCAATGCTCGGTGTCGACGGCACTCTCGTAGTCATCGGACTTCCGGGAAAGCCATATTCAGTCGATGCCGGTTCGTTATTGCCTGCACGCCGCTCACTCTCTGGATCAATGATTGGTGGCATCCCAGAGATGCAGGAGATGCTTGATTTCTGCGGAAAGCACAACGTTGTGAGTGATGTCGAAGTGATCAAAGCTGATTACATCAATGAAGCCTACGAACGCACAGTTGCGAGCGATGTTAAGTATCGCTTCGTAATTGACGCAACAACTTTCTAAATATCCTTAGGAATAATCCCTATAGGAAGTTGTTAAGAACAAGAACAAAGATGGGCGCTATAAAAAGCGCCGGAAGTAAATTGCCCACAGCAATATCTTTGATCTTGAGAAGTCGCAGACCAATACAGACCAACATCACTCCCCCCGTGATGGTCATTGCATCAACTTGATAACCCTCAAGGATGCTCCCCAGCCCGAGCCCGATCACTGTCCAAATTCCTTGATAGATACCCACTGGAATCGCCGAAACCGCAACTCCCCAGCCTAAACTCGCAGCAAAAGCTATCGCCGCGAAAAAGTCGAGGCTTGATTTAAGAAGTAACTGATCTATACCGGTGGACATGCCATCACTTATTGATCCAAGAATCGCCAGCGGTCCTATTGCAAATAAAAGCGCTGCTGAAACGAATCCCTCTATGAAGGTACTCTCTTTATGCGCTCTAAATTTAACTCGTAACTTCTCGCCCAATCCTTCGAGTTTCGATTCAAGAGAAAGAGCTGAACCAATACCGCCACCGATTAGCAGTGATCCTAAAATTGCTAATAGTGTCCAACCCTTAGGAATGGAAGCTATGTAACGATCGCTCCACATTGGAGCTAAAGCGCTAACTGCTCCAAGGATTGTTATAAGACCAAGTACTTCTGTGATCAGTATTCTGGTTCGCGCCAACATTCGCGTTCCAACAAGAACGCCAATCGCCGCTCCCCCGATAATTGTGGTGATATTTATCAAGGTGCCGAGGCCTACAAACATCTATCTAGGATACGGCCTTGCCAGATGAAAATTTGCGTTAAACTCTCAAAATGAGTTTTATGAGTAGGTTCTCCGCTTTCCTAAAACCGCATAAGACCGTACCGATCACTCCATGGCGCGCTAATTCGCGATGGGATCTCTCCTTCTCTCGCGTATTAATACTGTTCTTTGGATTAGCGATCTTCGGCTTGGGAGATGCGCTAGTTGTTCAATCGAATCTAGGAAATGCCCCATGGACAGTCTTTGCTCAAGGTCTTAGTTTAAAGACTGGACTTTCGCTCGGATGGGCAACCTTCGCTACCGGATGCTTCGTTCTGCTTATCTGGATTCCACTACGTGAAAAACCAGGTTTTGGAACCCTCTCCAACATTGTGATTATCTCTGCAGCGATTGAGTTCGGAGTGTCGGTCTTCCCGCTACAGCAAACTTTAATCGGTGGAGTTGCTTCCGCTCTATTCGGAATCGCCCTGGTTGGACTTGGATCGGCGTTATATATAACTTGCGGTCTTGGTCCTGGTCCACGCGATGGCGCAATGACGGGAATTCATCAACGTACCGGCGTTCGCGTCGGACGGGTCCGCATGGGAATCGAAGTAACGGTATTAATCGTGGGCGCTCTACTCGGAGGCCAGGTTGGTCTTGGTACCGCGCTCTTTGCCCTCTTAATCGGGCAATCGGTAGCGATTTCTTTCGGAATTGTCGCGCGTCTAACCTCAAAGTAACCCCGATTCTAGGTTTAGATCCTCCTATCCCTCGGTCTGTGAGCCGTCATTTCACACGGGGTCGCAAACACCCCCGTTAACAAAATTAGAAAGGTTCGTCATGCTCGATAGCTATTTCAAAATATCGGAACGTGGCTCCACTGTAGCTCGGGAAGTTCGCGGCGGCATCGTCACCTTCTTCACCATGGCATACATAGTCGCACTCAATCCACTAATCATCGGTCTTGCAAAAGATGCTGATGGAAAATATATCGGCGGCGGAGATGCCCCTAATCTCGCACTAGTTGCTGCGATGACTGCGTTAATGGCCGGCGTACTAACGATCCTTATGGGCGTTGTCGGAAATTATCCTCTCGCCCTTGCAACAGGTCTTGGCCTTAACACTTTCGTTGCCGTAGGTATCGCATCGCAAATGACTTGGGCAGATGCAATGGGACTTGTTGTAATCGAAGGCATAATCATTACTATCTTGGTTCTCACTGGATTTAGAACCGCAGTATTTAAAGCGGTACCGGCGCAATTAAAGATTGCAATCTCAGTCGGTATTGGTTTATTTATCGCGCTAATTGGTCTAGTCGATGCTGGATTCGTTCGTCGCACTGGTGCGGGTCCAGTACCTGTAACCCTTGGAGATGGTGGAACACTTGTTGGTTGGCCAGTCTTGGTCTTCGCACTTGGACTCTTCCTTACTATTGGCCTGATGGTTAAGAAGGTAAAGGGCGCGATACTTATCGGAATAATCGTGGCTACGATCGCTGCGGTAATTATTGAGACAACTCTTAAGATCGGACCTCTCTTTAACGGTGCAACAGGTGATGTTAATCCAAAGGGCTGGAACCTAAACGTTCCTGCCGTTCCTGAAAAGATAGCCGCAACCCCAGATTTCAGCCTCTTCGGTGATTTCAATCTTCTCGGCTCATTCGACCGGCTTCCACTTGTCACTGTAATTCTCTTGATCTTCACCCTCTTGCTATCAGACTTCTTTGACACAGTCGGAACAGTCACAGCGATTGGACATGAATCTGGTCTTATCGATAAGGATGGAAATGTTCCAAATAACGATCGCATTCTTCTCGTTGACTCACTAGCTGCTGTTGCAGGTGGAGCTGGAAGTATCTCGTCCAACACCAGCTACATCGAATCTGCATCCGGTGTTGGCGAAGGCGCACGAACCGGTCTCGCCTCCGTCGTAACAGGACTTTGCTTCCTGCTTACAACATTCTTGGCACCGCTCGTAGCGATCATTCCTTATGAGGCTGCTACTCCTGCGCTCATCATCGTTGGCTTCATGATGATGACTCAGATCAAAGCAATCGATTGGGATGATTATGGAATCGCAATTCCAGCGTTTCTAACAATCATCTTGATGCCTTTTACCTACAACATCTCAGTAGGTATCGGAGCCGGCTTTGTAACTCACGTGGTTATTCGCTACATGCAAGGACGACGAAAAGAAGTACATCCGCTGCTTCTTTTGGTCTCTGGCCTATTTATGATCTACTTCTTATCTTCACCAATTAATACTTGGGTCGGATAAGTAACTAGTTATAAAGAAGAAAAGCCCCGGTTGAAATTAACCGGGGCTTTTCTAATCTCCGCCTTTTATAAATGCCAGTCGATGGGCTCCAAACCTTTAGCTAGCAACGCCTGATTGGCCCTACTAAATGGCTTTGATCCAAAGAATCCGCGATGTGCAGAGAGCGGGCTTGGATGAGCTGAAGTTATGCAATCAGATTTCGGAAAACGGTCTTCAACCTCTTGTGCGCTCTTGCCCCAAAGAATTGCAACTACGCCTTGTTGGGCCAAAATAGATACAACCTGCTCCGTAAAATCTCTCCAACCAATATCTTTGTGAGAATTGCTCGCGCCCTCTGCACATGTAAGGGTTCGATTTAAAAGTACAACGCCTTGTTTGCACCATGGAGATAGGTCTCCTGAAGTTGGAAGGGCAACCCCAAAATCATCGGCTAGTTCGCGATAGATGTTTTTTAGAGAGGCCGGTAACTTTCCATCCTTTCGTGCAGTTGAAAATGCAAATCCCATCGCATCCATCTCATTGGGATAAGGATCTTGCCCAAGGATTAAAACCTTAGCCTCGGACGGATTAAAGGTTAGGCACTTCATAACATCTTCATTTCCAGGCAGAAAAGAACCTTCTTTAAGTTGTCGCTCAATGTTATCTAGGAGATCCAGTGATCCCTTTAGTCGATCCCGCCAACCAGGATGTAATTGATCTCTAAAACTAGTCATCTACTTCTAGCGAAAAAGCGCGCACCATCTGTTGTTACATCGATAGTAATTCCGAAGACCGCGCTCATATGTTCTGAGGTAATAACTTCACCGATCGGGCCGGATATAGCAATCACGCCATCTTTTATAATCAGCGCATGCGTAGTTCCCGCTGGAATCTCTTCAATGTGATGGGTGACGATGATGCTAGATGGTGCTAACGGATCTAACGAAAACTCCGAGAAGCGACGCAGCAGATCTTCGCGCCCACCGAGATCAAGACCAGCGGTAGGTTCATCTAAAAGTAATAGCTCTGGATCAGCCATAAGAGCACGAGCGATCTGAACTCGCTTCTTTTCTCCATCGCTAAGTGTGTAGTAACGGCGATCAGCGAACTCGCGAACTCCGAAGGTGGTCAACAGGGCTACAGCACGTGATTCATCCCAGAGATCATAAACTTCATTCCATCTACCAATCACGGCATATGCTGCGGTTAGAACGACATCCCGAACAAATTCGTCGTCAGGAATATCTTCAGCAAGTAACGATGCGCAAATTCCTATTCGGGTTCGCAGTTCAGAGAGATCTACCTTTCCCATCTGTTTATCGAGTATCGAAACAGTTCCAGAGGTCGGAAAGATGCGCGTGGCTAAGATATTGAGAAGTGTGGATTTACCTGCACCATTAGGCCCAAGAATTACCCAGCGCTCTCCGCTTTGAATTCGGAAATCAATCGGTCCGAGAATACGTTTACCGCCGCGGGTAACGCTCACTCCTTGCATTGCAAGGACAACTTGGCTCGCTTCGGCGTTCATAGATGAAAAAGATAGCGGTAAAGGGGATGAATCACTTGCAATTGCGCCATGCGCTGATGTGATTCACGATAATCTTCTCCATTATGGAGTCAAAAAACGGTGTTTCAGAGCAACAATTCACCGGCCTTATCTTGGTCTCCGGCGTTGATAGCCCAGGCATAACTGAGGCTCTCTTTGAAACGCTCTCCCCTTTTGCCGTAACTATTCTCGATATCCAGCAAGTCGTAATTCGTGGTCGATTGATTTTGACAGTTTTAATCTCTCTTTCACCAGCGCACGCTAAATCGATCGAGGCAGACCTAGAAGATTGTGCCGCGAAGTTAGGCGTAGATATTGCAACCTCCTTTGAAAGTAGCGACCAAATGGCGATAGCGGCAAAGAAATCACTTCTGCACGTTGTTGTGCTATCACAGTCTCTAAAACCACAAGCTATAAATTCAATAGCGGCGGTGATTGCCCAAGACGGCGGAAATATTGAACGGATAAACCGAACCGCTAGTTATCCAGTAACTGCTATTGAATTAACAGTCTCTGGCGCTAATTTGGCGACGCTGCGTAGCGCGTTAGCAACCACCGGAAGCGAACTCGGCGTTGATATCGCAGTCTCCCCTGGTGGGCTAATGCGTTTTGCGACGAAGTTGGTGGTAATGGATGTGGATTCAACGCTTATTAAGCAAGAAGTAATTGAACTTCTGGGAGGCAAAGCAGGCGTTCAAAGTGAGATTGCAAAGATCACTGAGGCAGCGATGAGAGGCGAACTCGACTTCGAGGCGAGCCTGCGCGCACGTGTCGCTCTCCTGAAAGGTCTTCCCGCCAGCGCTCTAGAAGATGTCCAATCAGAGATCACCTTGACACCTGGCGCAAGAACTTTAGTGCGTACTTTAAAGAAGCTTGGCCACCATATCGCACTAGTCTCAGGTGGCTTCGAACCCGTTATCGCACCTCTGGCAACAGAGTTAGGCATCGACCATATACGTGCAAATAATCTGGAAATTGTAGATGGAAAGTTAACCGGAGCACTTGTCGGTCCAGTAATTGATCGCGCTGGTAAAGCAACTGCATTGCGCGATTTCGCCGCTGAACACAATATCGATTTAGATCAGACAATTGCGATCGGCGACGGCGCAAATGACCTAGATATGATCGCAATAGCGGGTATGGGAATTGCCTTCAACGCTAAACCTGCCGTAAAAGCTGCGGCAGATAGTTCTGTTTCAGCCCCGTATTTAGATTCTGTTCTATACCTAATGGGTATTTCTCGTGAAGAGGCTGAAGAGGCTTAATTTAGAGTCGGCAAGCGTGGATATCAGTAACCAATATTCCTCGTGCACCGAGTAACCAGAGTTCATCCATCAAGCGGTTGGTATCTTTACGAAGTACCATCGCGCGAACTGCCACCCAATCCTCTTTCTGTAGAGGTGAGATGGTCGGTGATTCAAGTCCAGGTGTGATTGCGCAAGCTTTATCAACGCTTATCTTTGGAATATCGTAATCAAGAAGCACGTACTCACGAGCAGTAACGACCCCTTGTAGGCGTCGTTGTAGAACTTCTAAACCAGCTGGTACAGCGGCGCCGCTGCGCGTGATTAGAACCGCTTCGCTAACCAAGATCGGATCACCGAATATCGCAAGGCCCGCTTGGCGAAGTGTGTTGCCCGTGCTAACCACATCTGCGATTACATCTGCGACGCCTAGTCGAACACTGCTTTCTACTGCGCCGTCTAAGCGCACAACTTCACACTTGATGGACTTCTGAGAAAGATAGCTTTGAACTAGTCCAGGGTATGCGGTTGCGACCCGCTTTCCATTTAAATCAGAGGTCGAAAGTTTCTCAGATGCAGGACCTGCAAATCTAAATGTTGATCCACCAAAACCCAGTGATAGGACTTCAGTTGCGGCGGCTCCAGAATCTATAAGTAAATCTCGTCCAGTGACGCCTGCTTCCAGCTCGCCAGAACCAACATATAGTGCGATATCGCGTGGGCGTAGATAGTAAAACTCCACGTTATTTTCGGGATCGATTAAGACCAGATCTCGAGAGTCACTTCGCTGTCGGTAACCTGCCTCTTTAAATATTTCAATCGATGAATCGGCTAAGGAGCCCTTATTGGGAATTGCGATCTTTAACATTTACTGCCCATCTCTAGAGAAACTTGTATATATCTGAAGGTTGTAACCCGCGCGCTAACATCAAAGTTTGGAGATGGTAGATAAGTTGGCTGATCTCCTCGGCCAGTGCTTGATCGCTCTCATGTTCTGCAGCTAGCCAGACTTCACCGGCCTCTTCAAGAACTTTCTTTCCAATCGAATGAACTCCGGCATCTATCGCCGCCACAGTGCCCGAACCCGCCTCACGGGTAGCAAGCTTTGCAGCGAGCTCTTCAAAGAGTTGATCGAAAGACTTCATTCTCAGAGTTTACTAGAGAGCGCTTGCGCGATGACGGAGCATTTCAACCATAGCCGCTGGTTCTGGGGAGTTGAAAACA
>Ga0164293_10005005_pt1 | contig 11289 bp, 10 predicted proteins | sample GEODES118metaG_FD_111487 | JGI IMG/M metagenome (GOLD analysis project Ga0164293, IMG submission 111487) | Eutrophic lake water microbial communities from Lake Mendota, Wisconsin, USA - GEODES118 metaG | ecosystem: Environmental > Aquatic > Freshwater > Lake | place: USA: Lake Mendota...
ATAATGCTAAAAATTTCTAATCTTAATGTTCATTATGGTGAAAGTCATATTATCAGAAATGTGGATTTGACTGTATTACCAGGACAAATGGTATGTTTAATTGGGCGTAATGGTGTGGGAAAAACAACCATGCTCAAAACAATTATGGGACTGCTTAAACCCAGCAGCGGAATTATTAATTTTGCGGGGGAGATAATTAACCCTAAACCGACTTATGAAAGGGCGAAAATGGGTATTGGTTATGTAAGTCAAGGAAGGGAAATTATACCGCGATTAACAGTTAAAGAAAATCTGCTTTTAGGATTAGAAGCTAGACAAAAATTAGTCAAAAAACCGGAAATTCCTTCGGAAATTTTTAGCCTATTTCCAGTTTTAAAAACTATGCTTTCTCGTATGGGTGGAGATTTAAGTGGTGGACAACAACAACAATTAGCAATTGCGCGTGCTTTAATGGGAAAACCACAATTACTCGTATTAGACGAACCGACGGAAGGTATCCAACCCTCAATCATTTTGGAAATTGAAGCCGCAGTCCGTCAGATTATTGAAGCTACAGGGATTTCTGTTTTATTGGTGGAACAACACTTGCATTTTGTCCGTCAGGCAGATTACTATTATGCTATGCAAAAAGGTGGGATTGTTGCTTCTGGTCTAACTCAGGAGCTTAGTCAGGATGTGATTCAAAGATTTTTGGCGGTTTGATTTATGAGGTTAGAGTGAGTTTTGTCTCACGCAGAGACGCAGAGGTGCGGAGAGTCTTTGCGCGAAACAAAAACCGCTGTTATTAACTTCTTAAGTTGACACCAAATTTCTCTACTAAAGCAGAACGCACTTGATTATGAACTGGTTCAATTTCATTTTCTGTAAGTGTGCGATCGCTGGCACGATATACTAAACGAAAGGCTAAACTGCGTTGTCCTGTGGGTACATTGTCACCGCGATATTCATCAAACAATTCTACAGAATTTAATAAGCCTTTTCCAGCTTTATTAATGACTTTTTCTAGTTCGGAAACTGTCACTTTTACAGGTGCGAAAAATGCCAAATCTCTATCACTTGCTGGATAGGTAGAATAGGAACTGAATTTGGGAATTAACAAATCATCATGATCCCAAGCATCTAACAAAGTATCTAAATCTAATTGAAACACATAAACGGCTTCTGGTAAATCTTTTTCGCGGCGTAATTGGGGGTGAATTTGTCCAAATGTTCCCAATCTATTACCTTTTATCCACAATGAAGCTGTCCGTCCAGGGTGTAAACGAGAATCTCGATTTTCTGGTTGAAATTCTACTACTAATTTGAGTTGTTTAAAGACACTTTCTAAAATACCTTTAGCTTCAAACCAAGTCATGGCTTTTTCTTTACCACCCCGTGACCATTTACCAGAAGTTATATCACCTCCGATAATTCCAGCTAACATTTCTGCTTCTTGTAAACCGTCTTCTTCACTCCAGAAAACTCGCCCGATTTCAAAACCATTTAACGCCCCATTTCCCTGTTCTAAATTGTATTGGAAGGCGGTAATTAAACCAGAAATTAAATCAGTGCGTAAGGCTGAATATTCCGCAAATAAAGGGTTACTTAAAACAATCTGTTTATCTTCTCCTGGTTTGACTAAGGAATAATGAATTAATTCTGTCAAACCCTCGGCCCGTAAATAACCCCGTAACCTGCGAATTAATTCTTGATCTAAAGATAGATAACCAGCTTCGGATTTTTCTGGTAAGGTATCACAGAATTTATCATAACCATATAACCGGGCGATTTCTTCAATTAAATCAATTTCCCGTTCTAAATCTCGGTAACGATAGGGAGGTACTGTAACTGTCCAATTCCGTTCATCAGTTTTTACTAATTTACATCCTAAAGCCGTGAGAATTTTTTCTACATCTTCTGGTTGTAATTCTCCTGTTTCTTGTCCTAATTCAATTGGACCTAATACTTCATTAATTTTATCTAACCGCAGGTAAATAGAATGAGACCAGGTAGAAATATCTGGACGATAATCGGAAATTTCTTGTTGAACAATTACCCCGGCTGCTAATTCTTGAATTAGCGATAAAGCCCGGTTACAAGCTGTTTCTAATTCGGCGCGATTTACGCCCCTTTCATATCTTCCAGAGGCTTCACTTCTTAACCCCACACTGCGAGAAGAACGACGAATAGCTACAGAATCAAATAACGCTGCTTCTAAAACTAAACTTTGTGTACCTTCATGAACTTCTGTGGCTTCACCACCCATAACTCCTGCTAAAGCCACCGGTTGATTATTAGCAGTAATTAATAAATTTTGGGGTGATAAATTGCGATTATTTCCATCTAGGGTTTTTAAGGTTTCTCCCATTTGTGCAAACCGCACACCAATTGTTAATTGTTCTTCTCCAGAAAGAGATTTTAAACGGTCTTTGTCGAAAGCGTGAAGGGGTTGTCCTCTTTCTAATAAAACGTAGTTAGTGATATCAACTACATTATTAATTGGTCTCACTCCCGCAGCCCGTAACCGTTGTTGTAACCATTCAGGAGAGGGCGCGATTTTGATATTTTCAATAACCGTACCAATATAAGCTGGACAAGCTTGGGTTTCGGAAATTTTCAAAGTGACATTTTTTGCAGTTTCAGTATTTTCTACTTTCGCAATTTCGGGAATTGATAATTTTCCCCCGGTTAAAGCGGCTACTTCCCGCGCAATACCCACCATAGATAAAGCGTCAGCACGGTTAGCAGTCGCTGTGACATCTAAAATCACGTCCTCTAAACCTAACAGGGGACGCACGTCACTACCGATAACTATATTTTCTGCTGGGAAGATATGAATACCGTCAATATCAGTGGGTAAACCGAGTTCTTTTAAGGAACATATCATTCCATTAGAGGGAATACCGCGCAGTTTTGCGGGTTTGATTTTTAAATCAATGTTGGGTAAATAAGTTCCTGTGGTCGCTACGGGAACATAGATATCTGCGCGGACGTTCCCAGCACCACAAACGATATTTACAGTCTCAGCAGCGCCAATATCTACGGTACAAACGCTTAATTTATCTGCGTTGGGGTGGGGTTGACGTTCCAGGACTTTCCCCACAACTACCCCCGCGGCCCAAGTGCGACGGTCTTCTATATCTTCTACTTCAAACCCGGCCATTGTCAAGGTTTCTGCTAGTTCTTCTGGGGTGAGTTTGATTTCTACGAGTTCTTGTAACCAGTTTAGAGAAATACGCATGAAGTCTGTTTATTTGGATTTGTCTTTCATTCTAGAACTTTTGTCGCCAAAACCAGGTGCTTAAACAAGAGTTTTCACACCCGTTGTTAAGCTTTTAACATTTGTAAATTGTGCAAGGTCGCATAAAATCCTTGTTGTTGTAATAATTCTTCATGACTTCCCTGTTCAATTAATTCTCCCCGTTTCAACACAAAAATTTGGTCTACATTACGAATTGTAGATAGACGGTGAGCAATAATAATTGAAGTTCGTTTGATTAACAACTTATTTAAAGCTTCTTGAACTAAGGCTTCTGTTCCTACATCTAAACTAGCTGTAGCTTCATCTAAAACTAAAATTTGCGGGTTACGAATAGCCGCCCGCGCAAAGGCTAAAAGTTGTTTTTGTCCACTAGAAAGATTAGTCGCCCGTTCTCGTAATTGAGTATCATAACCGTGAGGTAATTGGTTAATAAATGTGGCCACATTCGTTTTTTCTGCGGCTTGTTGAATTTCTGCAAAACTGTAATTATCACCTAAAGTAATATTACTTTTAACATCACCAGCAAACAAAAATGCCTCTTGCAAAATCACACTCATATAACGTCGTAGTTCTATTTGGGGAATCTTGCGGATATCCACACCGTCAATGAGAATACGTCCTTGAGTTGGTTCATAAAGACGACACAACAGACGAATAATTGAACTTTTACCCGCACCCGTTGGACCAACTAAAGCTATCTTTTCCCCTGGGTGAATGGTAAAGTTTAAATTTTTAATGACGTAATCATCATTTTTATAAGCAAAGTAAACATTTTCAAACTTAATTTCTCCTAAAGTCGGTATGGGAGTAAACTCTTGAGATTCTAACCTAGCAACTATCTCATTAATATAGCCCAATTCAAAATCCACCCTGGTACTTTCTGGTTGAGGGTAATCTTTAATTTCGATAGGTTCTTCCAAAATATTTACTACCCGTTCAATAGCGGTGAAACCAGATTGAATTACCGTAAATTTTTCGGCAAAATTCCGTAATGGTTCAAAAAATTGTTGGGCATATAAAATAAATGCTGATAAAATCCCAAAAGATATTTGTCTCTCTAAAAGTAACCCACTACCTAACCATAATACTCCAGCAATTGCTACTAAACCAACCCATTCTAAAGTTGCCGAAACTGCTGAATCATACCAAATACTATTATCTACTTGTTTGACATAATTTTGATTGGTAACTCGAAATAATTCGGCATTAAATTTTTCGCGGCGAAATAATTGGACTACATTAATACCGATAATATTTTCTTGCAGTTGAGAATTGAGTCCAGAAAGTTCTTCTCTGGTTTTATAATTAGCGTCTCTATACTGCTGTTGAAAATAAATTATCAACCAAGTTACTGGAATCAGAATCAATACTAATAAGGAAGCAAGTTGTGATTGAATTGAAAACATCAAACCAACTATGACTATCATGGACAATAAATCAGAAATAATGCCTACAGCCCCAGTGGAAAAAACATCTCCTAAGCTTTCTACATCACTGGTTAGTCTAGTAATTAATTTACCTACAGGTGTGCTGTCAAAAAAGCGTACAGATAAAGATGTTACATGATGAAATAAATCCTCACGAATAGCCGCTGTGATTTTTTGTCCTAATTTTTGAACTAAATAACCTTGAACACCTGTTAATATTAAGCGGACACTAGTTGCAATTAGTAACATCCCAATGAGAATATTTAAACCTTGCCATAAGGGCATATTTTGCAGGAATTGATATGTATTAGGTTCTTGCCTAATTAAAGAAATTGCTTGTCCTACTAATAGGGGTTTAATAGCACTAGCAACAGCAATAGGAACAAGCAGGAACATGGATAATGCTAATAGTTTTCCATGACGACGACCATAAGGTATTAAGCGCGAAAATAACCGCCAGTCATTTTCTCGAGGACGGTATTCGGAATTGGATTTAGTTGGAGATGGTAAGATGCTCATAAATTCAAGATACAGAAGGAAAATAATTTGAAATTCTGCCCTGGGTACTAATTTTTCTCAAAATTTAAGTCATTGATTTCTTGACATTTAGCTTGTGCTGCTTGATAAGCTGCCAAATATTCTACGCCTCCTAACATTACATCACCATAATAATCATAAGGGGCTTTTCCATAAATAGGTAAAGGATCATCTTCTGGATAATCTTCCTTAGATTCTTCAACAATGGCTTTAAGCTTTTTACTACTGAGACTTTCAGCGGGAAAATAATAAAATTCCTGGTGATTTTTTGGCAAATAAGGCAGTGTTGGATCAATAATAACATTATTAACTTCAATCCAACCATGTTCGACTGGTTTATATGGTTGACCCGCAAATACTAAAAAGCCTTGAACATACTTTGCACCTTCGGTAATGAGAACAGCTTTATAGGCATTATCAAAAGGTTTTTTAGCTTTACTTTTGATGGTTTTCGCAATTTCCCTAGATAGGGTTTCATCTAATAATTTGTTCATGGGATAAATTATCCTTTAATGATTTTGTCAATTATTAATATACACTAAATCAGCCATCTTTTTAATCCCCTGTACTTTGATAAAGCGATCGTTTTTTTGTTCTGATGTTTTATGATAAAGTTATGTTATGATATGAAGATCAATAGAATGGGATTTATTTTGATATCCCAAGATTACCCCTTGCCAAGGAGGAAGAGCATGAGGAAACCAGAGAACGAGAAAATAAAAAACCGGAAAATCAAGTCCCCTCTCTTTTACAAGTCGATTGGGGTCGCGCTTTTTACTTTTTTATCATCAGTCTGCTGAATATACGCCTTAAAATTCTCAATAGTATCTGCATATCATTAATACCAATGTACAACTTGGAAAAGATTATTAAAATCTTAACATTTAACACTAATGATTGATAACTCATATATGGTCAAGGCTTGGCATGGCAAACTTAACTTAGTCTATGCTAATTCCCAAGATTCTACGCGGTTAATTTATACTCACCATCAAGCACCTTTGAAGGTACAACGCCCCTTTTACCCTGAAGGACAAGAAATTTGTCATACTGTGATTTTACACACGGCTGGGGGCATTGTGGGTGGCGATCGCTTGACATCTGATATTCACCTCCAACCCCAGACAAACGTCCTAATTACCACCGCAGCCGCAAGTAAAATATATCGTAGTCAGGGCTTACCAGCAAGACAAATTGTCAATATCCAAGTTGATGATCATGCTCATTTAGAATATTTACCCCAAGAAACTATTTTATTTAATGGGGCAATTTATCGTCAAGATTTGCGGATAGAATTAGCTAAAAATGCGAATTATTTAGGCTGGGAAATTATGCGATTTGGGCGCAGTGCTAGAGGTGAAAAATTTTTAGAGGGAGAGATGCGATCGCACACAGAAATATGGCAAAATGGTATACCATTATGGATTGATAGACAAATCATCCCTGGTAATGAAGAAGTATTTCACAGTCCCCACGGGTTAGGAGGAAACCCCGTTCTGGGAACTTTAATTTGGTTAGGAAATTCCGTTTCTGAAGAAATAATTGACAAAGCCCGTTCTTTAATAATTGAAAATAATTTTGCTGGAGTAACTCGCTTACAACAAGGATTTTTATGTCGCTATCGAGGTAATTCTATATCAGAAGTGAGAAATTGGTTTACAAATATTTGGCAAAATTTACGAATAAATTATCAAAATCGTGGTAATTGTATTCCTAGAGTATGGCAAATTTAAACTAACCAGCACAGAGAACACGGAGGAAAGAAAAATGCAACTTACACCCCAGGAAAAAGATAAATTATTAATTTTTACTGCTGCTTTAGTCGCAGAAAGACGGAAAAATAGAGGTTTAAAATTGAATTATCCTGAAGCAGTGGCTTTTATTTCTGCTGCTATTTTAGAAGGTGCAAGAGATGGTCAAACTGTAGCAGATTTAATGAGTTATGGGACAACATTATTAACTTATAATGATGTTATGGAAGGTGTACCAGAAATGATTCATGATGTTCAGGTAGAAGCCACTTTTCCTGACGGAACTAAGTTGGTAACTGTACATAATCCAATTAGATAAATTTTAAGCAAAGGAAAAAATTATGATTCCCGGAGAAATTATTACCCCAACAGGAGAAATAGAATTAAATGCAAATCGTCCAACAACAAAATTAATAGTAGCAAATACAGGAGATAGACCAATTCAAATCGGTTCACATTTTCACTTTTATGAAGTCAATGCCGCTTTAAAATTCGACAGAGAAAAAGCGCGAGGAATGAGATTAGATATCCCCGCAGGAACAGCAGTCAGATTTGAACCAGGAGACGAAAAAGAAATCACATTAATTCCCCTAGTTGGTAGCCGCCAAATCTACGGCTTCAACAACAAAATTAACGGAAGCCTATAAAATTCTCTCCGCACCTCTGCGCCTTAAGCGTAATAAAAAAAGGATAAAAATATGTCATACAAAATGAACCGCCAAGCCTACGCTGAAACCTACGGACCAACAGTAGGAGACAGAATTAGATTAGCAGACACAGAATTATTTATTGAAGTAGAAAAAGACTTCACAAATTATGGAGACGAAGTGAAATTTGGGGGAGGAAAAGTGATTAGAGATGGTATGGGACAATCTCCAATTTCTAATAGTGATGGTGCGGTAGATTTAGTTATTACTAATGCTTTAATTCTCGATTGGTGGGGTATTGTCAAAGCAGATATTGGGATTAAAAATGGTAAAATTTACAAAATTGGTAAAGCCGGAAATCCCTATATTCAAGATAATATAGATATCATTATTGGACCGGGAACGGAAGCTTTAGCTGGAGAAGGAATGATTCTCACTGCGGGAGGAATTGATACCCATATCCATTTTATCTGTCCCCAACAAATTGAAGTAGCTATTGCATCAGGTATTACAACAATGATCGGTGGTGGTACAGGACCAGCTACGGGAACAAATGCCACAACTTGTACTCCAGGACCATGGAATATTTACAGAATGTTGCAAGCTGCTGACGCTTTCCCTGTCAATTTAGGATTTTTAGGAAAAGGTAATACTAGTCAACCCCAAGGACTGATAGAACAAATTGAAGCTGGGGTGATGGGGTTAAAACTTCATGAAGACTGGGGAACTACTCCCGCCACAATTGATACTTGTTTAACTGTGGCTGATGAATATGATATCCAGGTAGCAATTCACACTGATACTCTCAACGAAGCCGGATTTGTCGAAGATACTATTACGGCTTTTAAACATCGTGCTATTCACACTTACCACACGGAGGGAGCGGGAGGGGGACACGCACCAGATATTATTAAAGTTTGCGGACAAAGTAACGTTTTACCCTCTTCCACCAACCCTACCCGTCCTTACACAGTCAACACCCTAGATGAACACTTAGATATGTTAATGGTGTGTCATCATCTTGACCCCGCTATTCCTGAAGATGTATCTTTTGCTGAGTCTCGTATCCGTAGAGAAACTATTGCTGCTGAGGATATCCTCCACGATTTAGGCGCGTTTAGTATGATTGCTTCCGATTCCCAAGCAATGGGGCGCGTCGGTGAAGTAATAATTAGAACTTGGCAAACCGCCCATAAAATGAAAATTCAACGTGGAAGTCTTGGTAATGATAGCAATGCAGACAATTTTCGAGCAAAAAGATATGTAGCTAAATACACTATTAATCCAGCAATTACTCATGGAATTTCTGAATATGTGGGGTCTGTAGAAGCGGGAAAATTAGCGGATTTATGTTTGTGGAAACCGGCATTTTTTGGTGTAAAACCGGAAATTGTCATTAAAGGAGGCATGATTGCATGGTCACAAATGGGCGATGCAAATGCCAGTATTCCTACACCTCAACCTGTATATATGCGTCCTATGTTTGGCAGTTTTGCCGGTGCAAGAAATGCGACATCATTAACTTTTGTTTCTCAAGCAGCTTTAGAAAGAGAAATTCCTCAACAATTAGGGTTGAAAAAGTTAGCAATTGCTGTTTCAGGAACTCGTCAAATTACTAAACGAGACATGAGATTAAATGATGCTTTACCTGACATTGAAGTAAATTCTGAAACCTACGAAGTTCGTGCAAATGGTGAATTATTAACTTGTGAACCGGCAACGATTTTACCAATGGCACAAAGATACTTTCTATTTTAGAATGTCTAATAATTCACAATCAAAAATTCAGATTTGAGAATTTTTGATTTCACAAAGTTTGCATATTTCCTAATTACTTCTTTAGCAACTCTAAACCTAAATTAGTTATCAAAAACAAGATTCCCAACTTTTTAGATAATTTGGGGATCTGAGTTTAGCAATGTTCACAAATTAAATAGGATTATTTTTATAGTCTAAGCTAAATCAAACAGTAATATTTCCCCACTTGAATTACTGCTAATTGTTAATTTTTCTTCTCCTGTAATTTCTACACCATCTCCTGCTTTTAATTCATGATTATTAAACATAACTTCCCCTTTAGCTATTTGTAACCAAGCATAACGATGATTCTGAACATGATAATTTACGACATCACCTTGTGCTAAAATTCCCGCATATAAAGAGACATCTTGGTGAATAATTACAGCCCCATTTCGTCCATCTTCAGCCGCAATTAACAGCAGTTTTCCCTGCTTCTCTTCTATAGGAAAAGCTTTTTGTTCATATCTAGGTTTTAGTCCTTGCTGATTTGGTAGAATCCAGATTTGCAGTAGGTGTAATTCTTCAATTTGAGAAGGATTAAATTCACTGTGCATAATTCCAGTTCCCGCACTCATAACCTGTGCTTCACCAGGAAAAATTACCGAACCTGTACCCAAGCTATCCTTGTGTTCGACAGCACCTGATAAAACATAAGTAAGAATTTCCATATCTTTATGTCCATGAGTGGGAAATCCTGCACCAGCAGCAATTATATCATCATTAATTACTCGCAAAGAACGGAATCCCATCCGCTGGGGATCATAAAAACTGCTGAAGGAAAATGTATGATAACTATTCAGCCAGCCAATATGATAATGTCCACGGGCATTACCATCATGAATTACATAATTAATGGTATTTTGAGTCATGATTTCACCTTGTTATTAATAGTTAGTTGTTGTACCAGATAATAAATATTTTTCATCTGTTTATATAGTAAAGTAGTTACAGGCAAATTCGCAAATACACACTAAAAAGTAAGATACTTACCAAAAATATACTATAGCTAATAATTTTATGAATTACTACGTGATCTATGATGGCAACTGTAATCTTTGTGTAACTTTAGTGCAATTGTTGGAAACTTTAGACCAAGGGAAACTGTTTCGCTACGTTTCTATGCAAGATGAAGAGACATTATGCCAATGGGGAATTACTTCCATAGATTGTCAACAGGGGATGATTTTAATTGATAGTAATGCCACAGAGAAACGTTGGCAAGGTAGTAATGCTGCTGAGGAAATTGGACGACTATTGCCTTTGGGTAGTATATTTGTGGATGCGTATCGGGCGTTACCGGGGATGAAATGGGCAGGAGATAGGTTTTATGAACAAATTCGGGATCATCGTTATACATTGTTTGGGAAGCGTTCTCAAACCTATCAATCAGTATACTGTGTAGATGGTAGTTGCAAAACTGATCATGAGTAATTTTGAGTCAGACTTTAATAGTAAGATCCAAAATCGGTACAATCCAGATTACGTTTCACCTCCGGGGGATACCCTGTTGGAAGTGCTGGAAGATAGGGGTATGACCCAAGCAGAACTGGCTGAACGGACAGGAAGACCAAAAAAAACAATTAATGAAATTATTAAGGGTAAAGCCGCAATTACCCCAGAAACAGCATTGCAACTAGAACGGGTATTCAATATCCCAGCCAGTTTTTGGAACAATCACGAACGACATTACCGGGAATTTTTAGCACAAAAGGAAGAAAAAAAGCGTTTAGGAACGTGGATTTATTAACTTACAATTCTTGATAACGACCGTCTAACCTAATGTTAAATTACATCCATCAAGATTTGCACTTTATTTAATCCTCATTCCTTAGACGATGAGCATCTTTTGGTATGAATTGACTGAAACTCTTTGATAGAAAGCTTTA
>Ga0164293_10005006_pt1 | contig 11288 bp, 15 predicted proteins | sample GEODES118metaG_FD_111487 | JGI IMG/M metagenome (GOLD analysis project Ga0164293, IMG submission 111487) | Eutrophic lake water microbial communities from Lake Mendota, Wisconsin, USA - GEODES118 metaG | ecosystem: Environmental > Aquatic > Freshwater > Lake | place: USA: Lake Mendota...
ACATCCAACAATTTTCTGTCGGTTGCTTGAATCATTCTTTTTTCTGATTCCAATCCCATGATTTGAAGTTCAACATTTAATTCTTGTTTTGTATAGGTAGAATCTTTGATTGCCTCGATTTCTTTTCTCATTTTAGCAAGTTCTCTACCATCACCACATCCTTTAAAGAAGGATAATAACGCAATTACCAACACGATAATCACAAAGTTTTTCTCTACAAATTTTTTCATATTTTTTGGTTTTGTTTTAGTTTAAATATAAAAGGTGTATCTTATAAATACACCCTTTATTCAGTTTTACATATAATCGAACAAACTCGACGTTTCGTTTCTCAATTTACGAAGAGCCTTCTCCTTGATTTGTCGAACCCTTTCTTTGGTTAAAGAAAAGTCTCCACCAATATCTTCCAATGTTCTTGTGTTACCTGACAGACCAAAATAATCTTCGATGATAACTCGTTCACGGTTGTCCAAGACATCCAACATATCAATGAGTTTTTTCTTCAAAGTATCTTCAGTTGATAGATTGGCATCCGCCAATTCAGCATTTGGATTTACAATCACATCCAATAAGGTATCACCTTCTTCATTCAATGGGTTGTCCAAATTGATGGTATAAGGTAAAGTCGCAAACTTCTCAGGTAAAGCAACTCCCGCAGAATCCAACTCCTTCTTTGCTCGGTGGAGCTCTTGAACCACGTTAACTGGTAGTCGGATGGTTCTTGCATTCTCATTAAGGGATTGCAAAATTGATTGACGAACCCACCAAACCGCATAAGAGATAAATCTCAAACCCTTGGTCCAATCAAAATTTTCGATGGCTTTCATTAGACCGTAGTTACCTTCAGCAATCAAGTCAGGTAAATCCAATCCTTGGTTTTGATATTGTTTACTTACCGTGATAACAAAACGTAGGTTACCTTCCAACAACTCTTGTTGAATCTCTTTCTTCTCCCTATCCGTGATATCAGGTGATAACATCTTTTGAGCCAACTCACGTTCACGCTCAGGTGTCATTACTCTAATTCTACGGATATCTTTAAGGTACCCTGCAATCTCTTCTTGGTTAATAGGAATTGATGATTTTTCTTTCATATATTATTTCTGGCTATAAGTTTCTAATACACCCTTTTCGTATGGAGTAAGGGAATTAACTCCGTTTTCAGTAATCTTGTCCAACAACTGGTCCAAAGTAGGAACTGTCAGTCCTTTCTTAACTTCTTTCAACAGAAGAGTTACAATATCCTCCTCATCATCTTCATCATATGTACCCATTTCGTGATTAGAGTTACTTGGAACGGTAATTACACCGTCAGTGTCGTTATCCAAGTCAAACAAATGTAAACTCATTTCTTCATCCATCATTACTGACACACTGTCATTCCATTCACATAGAACAAAAGAGTCAAAGTAATCAGGAGCTAATAAATCCATAAACTCATGGATGTCTTCCATTATGATATCAGAACCAAAGTGAAACATAATTGTACCACTCCTGAATTGGAATTTTAAATGTTCCGAGTCAATCAAGGGTTCCATACAACGTGCAATCTCCTCACACTTATCGGAATCAAAATCACCGAACACGGTCAATAAGTATTTCTTCATATATTTTATTTTGACAAAGATACCACAATTATTCTAAACTCGCTTAGAATAACCAACAATTTGGTAAAAATCTTTTTTACCATCACAGTAGTCCTTAACCAATTCAAGTAATGTCTTGAACATGAACGCACCTGTTGATTGTTTCTCACACTTTGAAAACAACTCAACTAAAGATGTTAAGGTCTTCACACTGTAATACCCGTGACCATTCAATAACCAATACTTGTCCTCCATCACATTCATTTGAGCTAACTCGTACTTATTACGTTCCTCAACACTTGTGAACGGTGTGGTCTCATCATACAGATTAATTAAGTCAGTTACATAAGCCGACAATAAGTTCTTATTGTATTCAGCTTTAACTAACAAATCAACTATCCAATGGGTGTGTGAAGGTGTACGTAATCTTTTACCTTTCTCCTTGTACTTGACGATGAAATCAAGGTCAGGGTTTTCACCACGACTACCTTGATAGATGGCAACTTTGGTATCCTTATCGGTTGTCCAATATTGGAGGGGTGTATAGTTTACACCCTTTTTGTTAAAACATAATTCTTTCATTACACAGGTTTAATCAAGTAAGTATATGAAAAAGAAAATAGAAAGTCAAAAAAAATCCCACCTTTTTGGGGTGGGATTATAATTTATTCAAAGTTATAATTAATTGCTAAAATATGAATACTCTTACTATCATTTTGAGATATCCTATCTTTAACTTTGATAGAATATTTATAATCATACTCTTCAACAATATATCCATCATAAAGACTTTCAGTGAATTCATCTTTATTGATAATTATCATATTATTAGATGGTGAGTTTTTAAACCATTCTGATAATCGTATCTGATGCTCTTTTGTAAACGTACCTTCAGGGGAATATTTATTAAAGACTGTTGTGTATGGTGGGTCTAAAAATACAAAATCCCCCTCTTTAACGTCTCTCAACGCATCCTCAAAATCTAAATTTTTAAATTCAGTATTATCTATTAAATTTTTAACCTCGTTAGTTAAATCAAAAGACCTAAGTTTTTTATACCACCCAAAAGGAACATTATACTCTCCTTTAGCGTTAAACCTATTCATACCACTAAAAGATAACTGTCTTAAAATCCAAAATCTAACCGCTAAACTAAAGTTGTCCTCAAATTTAGTATCTCTCCAATAATAATACATATTACCAGCATTTTCACTAAATTCTTCTTTAGTAATACCATCGTAATAAAAATTATTATATTCTAATATAATTCTTTGTAGTTCATCCTTTAATCTTTCACCATTCACTTTCAACTGTTGGTAAAAATTATAAACCTCAAACCAACTATCGTTAACAATAGAAGGGGTGTGGTTAATATTTAACCATACTGCACCACCGCCAGCAAATGGTTCATAAAATGTTTCTATATTTTTAGGTAGGTATTTTTTAATTTTAGGTAATTCTTTAGTTTTACCACCCGCCCATTTAAAAAATGGTTTCATGTTTTTAATTTTTATTATAAATAATATAAACTTTTTGCTCTAATTCACAATAGTTTTTACCAATGTATGGTAATATTTCTTGAATAAACCAAGGAAAAAAATCGCAATTACCTGAAACGTAAGTATATAAATCCTTTTCAACTTTAATCTCATCATTAGAAAACCAATCACCGACACGACCTTTTTCCCAATTAGAAGGTTCCCCACCATTTTTATTACCAACTACACCAAGAAAAAATTTAATGTCCTTAGTCGGATTTATCATTTTTAATGCCTCATATCTTTCAACTAATTTAGTTTTTTCAATTTCAGCCTTTTTATTATCTAGTTCCCCATGTAGTTTATTTTCAAAAATACTAATAACATTATCTCTTTCAAACCCCAAATCAACTTTAAGTTTTTCACCATTATCAAGTTTTATCTCAGTAAATGAATTACCATTGTAATATTCAGACACTCTATTTAAAAGTTTATCAAAAAGAGTACCTAAAGAACTTTCAAATGAACGACTGAGCGAACTCATTATCATCGTATGAATACTGTAGATAGTTGAGTAAATCAGAGAATTAGTCCTACCTTTAAGTAAATCTCCGTTTTTGATTGATTTTTCAAAATAATAATGGAAATGGTCATCAATCTCTTTTTTCAATATTTTACTCAATTCATCCATATAACAAAGATAATAGAAAAGTTTAATATTATTGTGAGACTTTTGAAATATTGTCGGTCTTTGAAATCTTTACCACATTGTTCGACCAGTTATTCACTAACGGGTTGTGAGTGATAACGAATATTTTCTCGAAATATTCTTTCATTTTGGTAAAGAATTCCCCAACCATTTCGAGGTTATCATTAGAAATCTTTCCGAACACCTCATCCCATACAATAATGTTTGGTTTTGGAAGTGAGCATACTTTAGATAGAACCGCTCTCAAAGCCATTGCTGCTATTGTACGTTCATAACCTGAACCTGATACCATAAGTTTCTCAATACCTGTTGAGTTATCAATCATGATGAATTCAACCTCATTCTTTTCGTTGATACGAATCTCCAAGTTAAAGTAACATGAGTCCTGAAGTAACCTTTGAAGTTCAGAGTTAATCAATGGCATCATGGTCTTCATAATCATTTTGGTGATACCGTTCTTACCAAAGACTTCAGTGTACATCTTGTAAATCTTCTCACGTTCAAACTCCTCAGCAATCTTAAGAATGAATCCATTGTTTTTTTCAATACGAGCCATTAGGTTTTCAATTTGATTTTGGTTGGTTGCCAAAATTCTTTCATAACCACGTTTTTCGTTAATCAACTCATCAATACGTAAACCAGCTTTAACCAACTGAGCATCGATATCGTTGTTCTTCTTAATCTTGTCTTGAACTTCTTCGTATCGTTTAAGTTTGTCTTTGGCTTGACCCAATTTCAATTCACTTGACTCCAATGAAATCTCATACTTTTCTTTGATGAGTTTGTTTCTTTCGTATTCATCAAAGTCCTTCTTAAGTTGAGTGAACCCTTCTTCGGTGACGGTTAAAACCGTCATTGCTGCCTCGTTTGTCTTCTTAAGCTGGTTTAATCCATCAAGTTCCGCAATTTTGGAGTTGGTGATTGCGGCGTTCATTAACTCAATACCGCAGTGTTCACATTTGATTCCACCCTCAACAGATGACTTAAGTTTTTCAATAGATTTGATTTCAGTATCAATACGAACAATCTCTTTATATAGATTGTTAATCTCATCCTTAACAGCATCGTGTACATCTTCCTTGTAAAACTGTTTTGGTTCAACAACTTTAACATCCTTAATCTGACTTTTTAAAGTCTCACATGAACGTTCAAAATCCGTGATGTCTGACTGTAGTTTAAGTGGGTTCAATACGATAAGTTCTTGGTCAATGTCGGTATACTTTGACTTCAACAAGTTGTCCTTATAGTCCTGACCTTTTTGTAATCTCAAATCAACATCACCAATCTTGGTATTTGATTCTTCAATCTCAGTTTTAAGTCGTTGGATTTCTTCAGTTGAGGTATCATTATCCTGTTTCAAAGATTCTGTGTTATACACATTAGATAACATCCCCTTTGAAAACTCAGAATAAAGTTCTTTACCAATCTCTTCTTTCTTCTTCAAGAACTCAAGACCCAAGAACCTACTCAATACCTGACCACGAGCCGTTGGTTTTGCCTCCAATAAATCCTCAAGGTTCGACGCAGTTGTTACGATTGTCATCAAGAAGTCATCCATACTACCGATAGATGTTTTCATGAAGTTCTCGGTCTCTCTACGTTGTTCACCAGTAAAGTTCTGAAGTTGTCCGTCAGCAAGTTTCTTGAAGAACTCCAATTCGGTTTTAACATTCCATTCCCCCGCCTTTGATTTCTTTCTTTCAATCTTCCGAGCGATGATATACTCCTCACCATCAATAATGATGTCACCCTTAACCGATACAACATTCTTATCTGTAAATCGGTTAAAGATTTCTTCGGCTTTTTGTGTCTTTGTTGTTGTGTTGAAAAATAAGAACAATAACAAGTCCACAGTTAATACCGTTTTACCTCCAAAGTTTGGTGGGTCTGATTCAACTACCGTAATACCATTACATTGGTCAAAATCAATAACTTGGTTCTCACCATAAGATAAGAAGTTACTAAACTCAATCTTTTTTATGTGCCATTTCTTAAACGCTGTAACTTCAACATCGTTGGCTGCCAGTCTGTTCTCAACCGCAGAATCAATACCAATTACTTGGTCAAAGAATTGACCTTGACCTTTGGATTCCAATAAAGACTTGATAAGTTCTTTTTGGTAGTTCTTATCCATGATGTTAACTGAAACATCAATTGTTTGTTGTGTCTCCTCCGTGGTCTTAACCTTTGTAATAACGTTGATGTTGGTTGAGTTATATTTCTTTTGGAAATATTGCTTAACCGATTTGATTCTCTCTTGTGTGAAGTTTTCTGGTGTGTCTTCCCATACCACTTGGATATAGGGATTCTCCAACAATTCTACGTCTAATTTTGCTGACATTTCTTTGTAATTAAATTCTGGTATTGGATTGAATAAATCCCATTTCATTTTATTGGTTTTCTGTGGTACCTGACATCTCAGCTTCACGTTGTCTTGTTAGTTCCGCAAGTTGTCTTTTCATCGACTCTTGGAATAATTTCTGCATTGCGTTGTCAGCAGCCTTTAATTTTTGATTTCTCGCTTGAACTTTTTTTCTGTGTTCTTTGTCTTTTTTACCCATTGTTTTAGTTGTTATTATTTGGTCTATTTAATTCAAACCACTCGATGATTGCGTTGATTGCCCATACTGACCCTGAAGCCAACATACCATCAAAGAACCATGAGTAGTATTTGTTTACGTTTAACATTTCGTGTACAGGTGAATATAAGAAAATCCCGTAGAAAAATCCAACCCAAACTGAACAACACATCATACATGATAACATTTTTGATAAAAATGCTCCGAATCCGTTTAGTAGGTACTTACTATCACCCCACTTGTTAATGAAATTTCTTGGTCCGTTAAAGATTGAACCGTAAACTAAGATGTTGCTTATCCCATAAGCCATAATCATCCATAATACTAATTGTGCCATATTCTTTATTTATATAATTTATCGTCCAGGTTTGACCCCTTAAAGTAGACGGCTTGTTTATTGTCTTGGAACTTTTGAATCTCTTGAATTGTCTGTTCCAATTCTCTTATTTTTTTGTCTTTGTCCAAAGTTTCTTGTCTAACTTTAGCTAAAGTGTTTTGTAATGCATCAAGTTTAGACTTTGATGAATTGTCCGTTGTTTCATTCTCTACGACCACTTCCACTATCCTTTCCACTGGTGGTTTAGCTAAATGTTCGTCTAAAGTTTGTCTAAGTTCAGCTATATCATCATCCTTTTTAGACATTTCTTTTTGGAAAATATTTTCCATTTCTGTCGTTATAGTGGAAAATTTTTGTGCTTGTTCCTCTAATTCTTGTGTTTTAGTGGAAAATAATTGTTTGTCTGATTCCAACTGTTGTATTTTTAACAACAGTTCGGTTACTTGTTTATCATCAGTTATAAAGACTTCTTTTTCAACAACTCTGTCAATTGGGACTTCTTTAACCACCTCTTGAATAACCACTTTTTCTACAGGTACTTCTTTGACAACTTCAACTACTTTTTCAACAACTCGTTCCACAGGAACCTCCTTGATAACTTCTACCAATTTTTCAACTGGTTTTTCTACGGTTACAACTTTTTCAACAGGGACCTCAACGTATTCTATCTTAACGACTTCTTTGATAACCTCAACAGGGATTTCAACACGTCTTTCAACAATAACCTCTTTAATTACGTCTTTTTCACCTTCATTAAGTGTTTTTCCCAATAATCCGTACTTTTCAATCATGAATCCCTCCAAGTAAGATTTTTTGGCAATATCTTCAGGAACCAATTTATTTAGTTCGCAGTATCGTGTTAAATCTTGAGATTGTTTGTAATCTAGTTGGAGGGTAATATCCATTAGTAGTTCATAAGTTTTTCAGTTCCATCAACAAGGTCGTCGATTGAGTTAATACGGAAAGCTAAGAATGGTTTTGGATTTGGTAAATCAACAAAGTCATATTCGTCTTTCTCAACATCATAAACACCATATCCATGACTTCTAACTTTCTCACCAAAGTTTTGTTGAATTGTTGAACCAATCATGTAGGCCTTCTTTTTACCAGGGATGTCGAACACTTGTCGTTTGTGAATATCCCCACACAGTACCAAGTCACACCCATTAAACTTATCTACATCAAATCCATCTTCAAACTTATATCCGATATCGGTATATAAACCTTGAATTGGTCCGTGAAATAATCCAATGTTTATCTTGTCTGACTTTTGAATGTCAGGTGGAATGTTATGTTCCATTAAAGAATATACACACCAGTTAATGTTATCATCCTCATAAACCCCACGGTTTTTAAGATAAACAATTTGGTCATTCTTCAATGAATCAATAATAGGAGTGAGAGCATCCAACCTTGTGTTGTTATTTTCAAGGAAGTCGTGGTTTCCGATAATAACTATAGTTTTGGCAATTTTAGCACATTCAGATAAAACCCAAGCAACGAATTCAACCAATTCTGGTGTCATCTGATTTTTTGAATGGACCAAGTCCCCTGTGAAAACAATACGGTCAGGTTGTAATGTTTCCCACTCCTTTAATGCCGTTTGAAGTATCCCGCGATATAAATCATGGTCTTTAAATAATCTGATGTGTAAATCAGAAAAATGAACTAATCTCTTAATCATTCAGTGTAATCTTTGTTTCTTCGGTATCCTCAAAAGGATTGAACCCTTTATTGATGTGACCACAAGAATCACACTTATAGATTGGGAATGGGACTGTAGTATCTTCAGCAGAACCTGTCATCAATTTTGACACTTTCTTAATGTAAATCACTTCTCTGAAGTAAACACTATCACACTTCTCACATTTGATTGTCTCACAATCTCTCAAGTTAACTTTTGGCTTAATTGTATCCATAATTTTTTAATATATTTTTTATAAATTTAAGTGAATAAGGTTATTTTGTCAAATATTGATTGACATCCATATCCATAACAATGTTGATAATATTTTGAGGAACTTTGTATTCATCATACAACGAATCTTCTTTAAGGTGTGAAATCACACAACCATAAAGTTTGATATTACCATACTTACTACCCTCCAACATCTTTAACAATAACTTACCGTAAAGTGGTAATTGAACATAGTAGTGACCCAACGCATTGTCATGATAATCGTCAAATGGATGTAACATTTTTTTAGTGAAATTTGTTACAGTAAAGTTTTTTGGTTTGTTGGTTTTCCAATCCGTGATGACAATTCCATACTCAGTTTTGTCACGGTTCATCATCAACCATACTTTATCGGGTTGACCTGTATATCCAAGTTCAGGATGACCCAGAACCATCTCAGTATCAAGTAATACCGCTCCTCGTTCTTCCATAAGGTCAAGGTATTTCTTACCAGCAACAATCATGTTATCACCCTTCATGATTTGTGTTAAGTCACATTCAAATTCAGGTTGTCTAACTTCTTTATAGCTTCCGTGTTTTTTGATAACCTCACTCTCTAAAACAAAGTGAACACGACTACCCATATTGGTAGAGTAATCACCAGCTGCCGCCCATTCGGCAATCAACTCTTGTTGTTTAATCGGGTCGCCTTTCGCGACTTTATAAGAAACTTCTTCAGTCGCAAATTCTGTGTAGAATTTTTTCAATACTTTGGACACTGATGGATAATCAGTTCTCCCGTTCATTGTATATTTGTGGTCCGCTTCTTCAAACGTCAAACCAAGTTCTGATTGTTTTTGTGAAATAATCTCTCTTATTTCTTTAGCAACATCATTTAATTTCATAGTAGTACTCATCTATTTGTCCTCTTAAATCACAGATATCCTTATCCATCGGCAATTTAATGATTTTTATTTTATTATACAACACCCCACCATTTAATTCATGGTAAAGTTTTAATCCATCCTTCCACGCATCACCATCTACACATATAATCACATTACCTTTGGCATTGTTATATAAGGTTTCAAATAATAACTTACTCATCTTCTTACCTAACATCACAATTGAGTTCTCTAAAAAGAATCCGTCAAATGCACCTTCAACCAAATAAACGTCTTTTGACCAATCAATCAACCCTTCGTTGAATATGATTTCATCTTTTGGAACTGATGGGTTCTTATACTTCATCTTCTTTGATACCCAAGCCCTTGCAACAAAGTAATTTAATGTTCCTTCTTTATTGAATGATGGGACGATGATTCGATAAGCAAAGTCACCACTAACAGTATACCCTATCTTATATTTTTTGATTATTTCATCCGTAATACCTCTTGACGTAAGGTATCTCATCGCTTCGATGTGTGGAATGAATCTTGCGTTGGAATCTTCAAAGGTCGTGTAACCTTCAGGTAATTTTAACTTTGGTTTCTTTGCATCTTGTTGTTTTAATTCCTCAGGTTTGATGAGGTTGTATACTTTCTTTTGGGCTTTGGTTGCGTGTTTGTCAAATAATCGTCCTAATGGTCCTTGAGTACCGTATGTCTCTCCACAAGACCAACACTTGTATACGTGTTTTGAATAGTTGATTTCAAGGTTTCCTTTTCCGTCTCCACCGTCAAGTCCTTTCTCGTCAGCACAGACAGGACAGTCAAAAGATATTTGACCTTTTGACTCATAGTGTTGTTTCTCATGACCCAACACATCTCTTAACAATTCTACTAAAACCTCTACCTCATCTGACATACACTAAATATAGTAATTTTTTTGGTTTTGACTATACACGTGGGTGATTACTCTTCCAATCACCGACAACATTTTGTCTCCACCATTTCTTTAGACCATTTCCGTCTTTTAAATTTCCGATGGCATATTCTGTGAATACAAATACTACACAAATTCCCATCATTACCGCATAAATCATTAATCCTATTTCCATGTTACTTTTTTTATATTTTCAATCCATTTAATATCAATACCAAAATAAGCGCCATGACTTTTAACCTCACGTAAGAGATGTCTTTTAATTAATTTATTGACTTTTATTTTGGAAACACCCTTTTGAGTGTAAATTTCAGATGAAAACCATTTTCTAGCATCTAACACACCTGTCTTAGCAAAAAGTTGACCATTGAACTCAACATCAACTTCGTGATGCATAGGGTATTTTCTGAAGTTTGTGATTTTGAAGGTACCTCTTAAAGTACCGTTTGTAAATGATATTTTACTGCCAGAAAATTTTTTTACAACTTTTCTAATTGTCTTGGCCTCATTATCATTTATCATTTTCATTTGACAAAGATAATAATACTTTTTTAATTTACCAAATTTCTCTAAATTTCATATAACCAAGGGCGGCACAATAAGCATCTGTTTGGTCATAATTCTCTTTTTTCAAGGTATTGTTTTTGGTATATTGCCATGTAATTTGTGGTTCTCTTTTTGCAACCAACTCCCAAATAACAACTTTCTTATCAATATCTTTTGGAAGACCACCAAATAAAACATGTTTACCTTTGTCATTTTGTTGAACTAAATGTGGGAACGCAAACTTTCTTGAGTTGTATGTTGAAATAAACTCAGGGACGATACCAAGTACATCATAAACTTCTTTACATACCAAAGTATTAAACCTCATAAGA
>Ga0164293_10005009_pt1 | contig 11281 bp, 12 predicted proteins | sample GEODES118metaG_FD_111487 | JGI IMG/M metagenome (GOLD analysis project Ga0164293, IMG submission 111487) | Eutrophic lake water microbial communities from Lake Mendota, Wisconsin, USA - GEODES118 metaG | ecosystem: Environmental > Aquatic > Freshwater > Lake | place: USA: Lake Mendota...
CCGCCTTGTAAAATAGACGAGGACTTGTCGCGGTGGTTCAAGGAGAAATGGGTGAACATTGGTGGGCGAAAAGACCCCAAGACGGGTCAGTATCCCCCGTGTGGTCGCTCTGACACCTCCAAGGGCAAGTATCCGAAGTGCCGTCCACTCCACAAAGTAAGCAGCGAAACCCCTGAAACGGTGGGTGAGATGTCTCCGAAAGAACGGAAACGCGCCGTAATTCAAAAAAGGCGGGTGGAACCTGAAACGGATCGCAGCGGAAAAGGCAACGCTCCCCGCATGACGAGCCATCTGAAGAAATCTAAATAAAGAGACAACAGGAGACTACTATGGAACCAATGGGCAAAACCCCTGCCATCGCATCTAAACTGAACACTCTGCTCCGCATGGGGTTGGTGTCAAAGAACAATGTTCGCCGCGCCATGACCCTGTTTGCCGATCCAGAGCGGGCAATGAAGAATCCCGCCTACCGTCTTCTCATGCAGGAGATTCTGGTGGATGTGGTTGACCGTGTGCTGAACAACAAGACTCTGTACACCGCTCTCCGTTCGTCCCTTGCAAAGGAACCAACAACTGTGATTGAGAGCGTTGAGGGTGAACGCACAAAGACCCTTCTACGAAGCGGACTGGTGAAGAAAAAGGATGTGATTGCAGCCCGCCGCGCATTGGAGTCTCCCGCGAAGGCAAAGAGCATGGGTTCTTCAAAAATCTACCGCGACATGATGATCACCATGATGGACTCAATGGTGAAGAAGATCACGGGTTCACCTGTGCTGTTCAACGCATTCAAGGCTACGCTCGGCAAGGAAACCGTGGAGGAATCGTTTGAGGTTCCCACGCAGGAAGGCATGGATATGTTCTGGTTTTGCGAGGACGCACAAGCCCTCATGGAGAAGAACAAGCCCACGAAGCCTGAACTGTGGGCGCAAGCGAAGTCCAAGGCTCGCGCCAAGTTTGATGTGTATCCGTCTGCCTACGCCAACGGTTGGGCAGTGAAGTGGTACAACGAGCAGGGAGGCGGGTGGAAGAGTGTCAGCGAAGGCAAGACATTCTTTGGATTCATGGACGAGTTGGATGAAGCATGGGAAGACTCACCTGCTCAAGCCAAACTGAAGAAGGCAAAGGCAGACTACGCGAAATCATCCGCTGAAATAAGCAAGCCTGTTCCCCCACAGCGGACTTCCGTGAATCCAATGGCGCGACAGGACAAGAAGACAGGCAAGATGTATTGGGCGGCAGATCGCCGCAAGAAGGCTGGCAGCGGCTCCAAGCGAGCAAGCGACACAGACTACCGTTCAGACACAACCACAGAGTAAAAGGTAAATCAAATGAGCGAACAAAAGCGATTCAAGGCATTCCGCAGCGAACTGAACGAGAGCGAATACAAGGAAACCCTCACGGGCTATCCTAATCGCGGCATTGACACCGATGTTGGTGGGGTAAAGCACGATGCGGACACCCTTCAGAAGATCAACGGTGTTCTCGCTGCTCTTGGTCGCTACACCTATCAGCACACCGCTGAAGCCATGATCAAGATTCGCACACGCCTCAATCTCTTTATGATTGACTTCCCGTGGACTCCGTGGATGTGGCAGAGCAACCCCACTGGCACTTTCACGCTGAACGCCACCCTGTTCGGTCGCGTGGACGGCTTTGATGCGCTGACTGGTGGAGTCCGAATGGACGGCAAGGCTAACCCCAACGCTGGCATGAAGGAGTTTGCGCTTGTGGTTACTGTGGAGCCTGCGGAAGACGGCTTCTACCGTGTGAACGCCAAACTACAGCCGCAGATTGCGGTCATGCCAGAGGGCGTGGAGCATGACGGTGATCCCATTGAAGAGATGGCACAGACTCCCGCTCGTCAGCGCGAAATGGCGCGAAAGATTCAGAGAGCAGAAGACAAGGCTCAGAGTGGATATTTTGCTAAAATGACTCAAAGCGGCAAGGCTGGTACTCGCGGACGCAAGCAAGAAGACAAATACGATGCTGCTTCACGCCGTCTGATTGCGCGTGACACGAAGGAATACGAGTCGTCCAAACTGTACGGTCGCGGCGGCAAGGTAGTGAAGGGCAAGCGAAAGCCTGTGAAGGAAGAAGCCGAGCAGATTGAAGAAATGCTCAAGGCAGGAGACAAGGTAAAGGTTCCTCACAAGGGCAAGATGGTGCGCGGCAGGATTGTTCGCCACGACAGCGGCGGCAGCGGCAAGGCACAGCAGCACGGTGGTGGCTATGTGGTTGATGTTGGCGAGTACGGGAGCATCACTGTTCCTGGTCACAAGGTTGTAAAGGAAGCCGCCGAGCAGATTGACGAATTGAGCAAGAAGACGAAAGACGCATATGTTGCCAAGCGTGGTTCGCAACTTTCGTCCATGTTGAGCGGACACACCCGTGGCAAGCAACTCACGGGCAAGCAGCAAGCCAATGCCGTGAAGGGCATCAAGCAGGCTATGGGCGGGAACAAAGATAAATCCAAACTCCCCAAACTACTGCCAAGAATGGCTACATTTGGAGAAGAACTCGTTGGCGGTCAGAAGCGACTTGATGTCAACAAGAACAAGCGACTTGACGCACAGGACTTCAAGATGCTTCGCTCCAAAAAGAAGCCAGTAGAAGAAGCCCTTATCGGCGGACAGAAGCGGTTGGATGTGAACAAGAACAAGCGTCTTGACTCACAGGACTTCAAAATGCTCCGTGCGAAGAAGAAGCCCATGAAGGAATACACCGAGACTATGGGTGGCATTCCCCTCACAGCACCCGATCCCACTGCTGCAACCGCAGACAAGAGCGGCAAGGGCAAGCGATTCCATAAGGGCGCAATCAAGTCCGTGGCTGAAGCCGTTGCCAAGGTAAAGAAAGCCAAGAAACCAAGTCCACACCAAGGCGCGGCTAATGTGATCGGCAAGCAGAAGGCGATCAAGTCCCGTCTTGAAAAACACAATATGCGTTGGTAATAACCGTAATCGGCGGGCATTCATTATCATGGAATTAAAGCAACTAACACGTGATACATTCATGCTGTACGCTATGGGAAATTACAGTAATCCAGAGTGTTCAGGCATGGCAGAGTTCACGGAAGACCTGTGCAAGATAAAGTATGTGAAGCGACTTCTTAAAAAATACGTTAGAACAGGAAGACTGCGTCCCATACTATTGCTGAACCATATAGTGATTTTAGGAAATGTTTTTGGCAGATACCCTGCTTCTCGTATGTTGTTTCATAAATTAGAATCTGATGTTCACGCAGAACTAAAAACAGTTTTGCTGTACTTGGACTACATAGATGAGCGATCCGTGTTTGATGGTCTGCGAGTTGCAGAACTGCCAATCAACACCAGACTAGCACAACTTTTGAGGGAACTGTAATGCCTAGTTCAGTGGGAAATTTTTTTGGAGCAGGACAAACCATAAAAGGGTGGTGTCATACAGGCATACAGGTTGTGACAGATCAACAACAGCGAATGACGCAGTTCAATTTCATAAACGGATTTAATCTGACATTCGATGATGCGAAGTTTTATGATCAAATTACTGCTGTTGGTGGAATTACAGACCTACGCGGTAGACACGTAGGAGCCATACCTTTCAAATTTGTGACACCTTTACAAAATGACAGATACAAAGTTTTTGTGCAACCAGTGGCAACAAATGCAAGCGGACGATACGCTGATTCTGATCTTGGGTCATCTAATCCACGCCCACTGTTTGCCCACTGTTTGTTTGGCAATCAGTACCCAAAAACAAAAAACGGATTTTGGGTTCGTTTAGGTAGTCATGTTCTCCACAGAACCGACAACTTTTGGTATAACACTATCGGTGAAACTACCAGTGCAGGGATAGGTGAAGTCTTGAATAGAGTTCTTCCGATTGACTCCGGCATTCAATTACAGGTGCTTGTGCTATGAGTGGTAAAAGAGGATATCGAACAAACACGGCTTTCGGAAACACAACCACTCCGCGTCCAACAGCGGATGCGTGGTGCGTATACGAACACGACGGCGCAAGAAATCCTGTAATTGTGGATAGTGTTGGAATATCAAAAATTGAGAGAGTAAACTCTCAAGACTGTTTGGGCGTACACCGAGTGTTTTTCACCAATCCTCAACAGTTTATTAGTGGGTCGTATGTGGTGCTCGTACAATCACAGAGTTTAGTCTCCAACAACCCAAACTCTTTTGGATTAAGAATTCTGCACGGTTCCACCGCAACTATTGGAGCAACAGCACCTGGAGCCAGCGCAAGTTTTGATATTGTGGGTGTTGGGTACTCTGGACGGGATGCATTCATACGACCCGCCGTGGGAGAAGATACACAATCAGCCAGTACGCAGCGGATACGTACAAATTTTGCAGTGTTTTGCTTGCGTAGCGACAAAGATTTGTATAAACCTTTTGTGGGACAATTACTATCAACAAGCAACTTTGGAGATAACTGGGGTAAGGTTGTGTCATCTCCGACAATTTTTACCGAAACCAATGAAAAGTTCTTCCATACAGGAGAAACTGTGTGGTCTTTCTTGGGTTCTTCAACTTCAAATAATTACATCGCGCAAGCGGCGGGAGACGTAAACACAAATATCACTTTTTCTGTGTACGCAAAAGCAAAAGTTGGCTCACAACTACAATTGCAGATTGGCGGTGGTGGCAACAATTTTGGATACTCGTTCAATCTTATTGCAGATAGTTTTTCTTCTGTTGGAACCGTTCCATCAGGTGGAACTTTGAGTGGGTACATTGAGAGTCTAGCGGACGGATGGAAGCGGTGTGTGATCTCGGCTTCTGCACCAAATGCGCTCTCACCACTCATCAAAAACGCCATCAACAACACCGAAATACTTGTTACTTCTCCGCAGTTAGAATTGGGAAGTGTTGCCACAAAATACGTTAAACGTGTGGGCGCATTCACCGAGTTCGGGGATCAAAATCAACTCATTACGCTCCAACCTGGAGTTCGTGGACTAGGGCAAGACAGCCGACAAAATCTGTTTGCATACAGCGAAGACTTTTCTAATGCTTTTTGGACCAAAAACGTATTAGGCGTTTGTGGTGGCTTCACTGCGCCAGACGGATCCACTACTGCATACAAACTGTGGGAATTTGGTGGACAAACCACTTACAAAAATATACGAACTGGCGTTGCAGGATCAACCGTTGATACTGGACCGCTTGTGTTTTCGTTTCACGCAAAAGCCGCAGAGAGAAAATACGTTTCAATACAAGACGCGAGTTACGGACAGTTTAGTAAATTGGTAGTGGATTTGGAAACAGGAAAGGTCACCGAAAATTCTTTAGGATTGGGAGTACACACCATTCCTTTAGCAGATGGATGGTGGAGAGTGGTTGTGCCGGTATACACCACGGATGATAGACTTGTAGTCGGTCAGAATAGAAGTGTTGGAATGTCTCCAAACATTGGACCCACAACAGACACCATATACGGACCTGGTTACGTTGGTGTCTCGTATGACGCTGGAAATGGATACGGAATCTACATTTGGGGTGCACAGATAGAACGGGGAACCGTATACGGAGACTATGTTAAAACATCAGGATCTGTTTTTGGAAACGGGACAATTAATCCGCGAGGAGCAACCCATGCCCGCGTGGTGGGACTCACATACGAGTCATCCTCCACCAAACTGTCTAACTCTCGGGAAGCCACTGCATGGGGCACGATTGTTGTTCCTGCATTAAAATCCAATGCGTTCAGCACAACAAAACCACCAGTCTATCTGGAAAATCACTACGGGGTGAGTGGAGTGGAGTGTAAAGATGTCACTGGTTGGGTATACGATGTAAAATTCACTACACCAATGGACTTAACTGATTACTGTGTGATTACTAGTACCGAACAAGAGCCTCTAGCAGAAACAGAGACTATCAGACCAGGAAGCGTAGGGGCTATTCCCACAAGTGAAGAGTTTTCTTATACCGTTGTTCAACGTGCCGATCCAGCAGAAGTAGCAGCACGAAACCGCAGAGACTCGTTTCGTCTGCGTACATTCAGACAAACATCTCGGGGAATCGGATCAGTGGTTACGGCTACGGACACTGCTACGACCACGGTTGCGGCAGGAAACGCATCTTACAAATTATTGTACACTTACACGTACAGCGGATCAACGAACCGTGATTTAGTGTTTCGTTGGGAATCAATGATAGACAGTGGAAACGCATGGTACAACATTAAAGTAAAACGAAATCGTGGTGGCACCATCACCAATCAAGAAATGGCGGGACTGCCTTCGCCACAAGAAGCCTCATTTTTTTACTACTACCACTACGACACCGATTTCGCGCAAACCAGAACTCCACACGAATTTAGAAAAATGAAAACGTTTATACGAGATGCAGCACCCGGTGATGTATACACTATTGAGGCTGCTCCAACAGATGCTAATGGAACCCTCATAGCAGCAAACGCGGGCATAAACTTCAAAATCAAAAATGTTGCTGTTAATGCCGTAGACACCGGATTTCTGAGCACGTACAACCATTGCCACGCTGGCAGAGAGCAAAGAATAAACTTTATGGTTTTTGGAGGAAGAATGCGATATGGCACACAATAAACTCAAAAAGTTTTCTGCATTCATAGGTGAAGAGTTTCCACCACCCACAGTTCCTCCCACGAATGTGGCTTCTGGTGCAAATGTGGCAGGTCTGCCTCCTGATCTTCCACCTGTACCCACCGCTGCACAACGCAAGAAGTCAAAAATTCTGAAGCGGAACCCCCCCAAGACCTAAATAATAGGTAACCGTTTCAGAAAGGAAGTGGCTGCATGATTAGTCCTGAACTCATTTCGTTGGTGGGTGGTGCGGCTACAGGATTCCTGTTCCGCTACATGGCGCAGAAGAGCCAAGATCAGAAGGAAATCTTTGAGCGGCTGATCACAGCCAACAAGCAGACCACCGAGAATCAAGACAAAGCAGCCCAGCGCGTTCCTCTTGATGTGGGCAAGGGCATTCGCCAACTCATCGTGCTTGCGGTGCTGTTTGCCACACTGCTGGCTCCATTCATCCTGCCGTTCTTTGGTCTTCCAACATTCGTAGAGGTGGACGCAACCACTCCCGAAGGGTTGTTTGGACTGATTCCTGAATCAACGCGGAAGTATTTCGTTGAGATCAACGGCTTCCTGTTTGCTTCTGAGACACGGCAGATTCTTGTCAGTATCGTTGGCTTCTACTTCGGTAGTGCTGCTGCTTCAAACAAGTCATAAGGAGTACGCCATGATACACCGCCTATTACTCGCGCTCGCTTTTCTTGTGATTGCTGGCTGCAACACTGCTCCAGTCATCATTCCAGACACCACATCAGACAGCCCGATCATAATGAAACTGAAGCATCAGATACTGAACGGAACACAGATCACTAGCAACTGGGGATGGATACTGTGGTATCTACCCGTGCTTGCTCTTGTTGTTGGATGGGGATGGAAGGAATTTTTTGGTCGCAAGCGCGACAAGTAATCAATCGTCCGCCACGCGGACATCCTCTGGCAGGCTCTCGTACATCTTCTTGCAGATATAGTACGAGTCAACAATATCTGAAACAGGACTCACGGACTCTTGACGCTTCGGTGTCAAGAGTCCTTTCAGGTCCACTCCTGTTTCCTTCAGCCACGAATCGTACATGGCGTTCTTGTCTGCATTGCCCTTGCCTGTGGCGAACTTCTTCACCTCGGTGGGTGGGATGATCGTGACGGGAATGCTCAACTGATACAGTTTGTATTTAAGAATGCCTGTGTTCTCTGCAATGTGAAACACCTTGCCGCTGGCAGAGTAGGCGTATCCCTCAAGTGCCACATGAGCGCAGCCCATCACGATATCCATTGCCCAATCCGCAATCGTTTCATAACGGTGCTGATCACTATCCCAATCGCTCAACCGCTCACCGAATATATTGAGAGTGCGAATCTCGCTCTGTCGCTTGTTGTCGGTGAGGAAATAGAACGAGCATCCGCTGTACGAGAATTTCCCCGTAGAGTTTGCGCGGAACAGGCACACGGCGGGTCCACAGAGAGAATAATCAATTCCTGCTATCACCATATCCATATTTAGGTCGGCTACATAAGGATAGAAAGGAGGAATCCACCATATGATTCCAAACATACAGACCGAGAACTACAATGAGACAGTCCTGATCCCCGTTCTTCAGGACAAGGTGACCACGCTGATGAACCAGACCATTCTGCTTGAAGCCAAGTTGCAGATTGCCGAAAAGCAGAAGGCTGCAATTCAGAAGCAGTTGGACGAGGCTCTACAGCCCAAGCCAACGAGCGAGCAGAACCCCGAATAAAAAACTGCAAGCCGACAACAGGACTCTTTGCGTGCGGGTCAGTTGCATGGGGTAGCCTCCATTGTTTCTGTGATCCAATTGCGGAAAAGATCGAGCCTGGTAGCGGAGTTCTCGAAAAGATGTCCCCTCGCAACACCCAACGAGGCGATGATCCCAACGAGAACTCCGCTATTGTCGTAAATTGCCCCACCTGAATCACCAAACCAGATGGTGCCGTCAAGGGGCAGTATTTTGAATACGGTGGGTTCCTCTACAAGCGTTCCGTAGTTCCACAGCACGCCAGGATTGCTCTTGCGGCGGATTCCCCCGCCGTAGCCTATTGCCGTCAGATCGTCCCCACGCGCCAACTGGTAGCCTTCCTGTGGCAGTGTGGCGGGTGTGGCAGGGCAAGGCGCATCCAAGCGCAGCATGGCTAGATCCACAAAAATCACCTCTCCAATTTTGTATTGTGGATGCACGGTGACAGAGCGGATCTTGAAGAATTCCCCGCCAGAGATGAACCAGTAGGGTGTTATTCCTTCCGTGCAGTGAGCGGCAGTGAGAACATGGGAAGCCCCCACAAGCACACCGCTACCGTATACCGTGCCATCCTCCCGTGCCAAAGCACCCACAGTGGTGTCTTCGCATTCAGAAATACGAGAGAAGCCCCGCATGAAGACTGGCTCCACGGGGGCTTCTACTAGTTCAATCTCCCCGCACTTCGGCGGGGGTGCGCTCTTCGGCGCAGTAGTGGCGGCGATGTCCCATGCACAGGCTTGCAGCAAGACGAGTGCAAACGCCAAGAGAAGAGAATGGACTGCACCTCTCTTCATGTAAATATCTAGTGGACTTGGCGGAATAAAAATGTCTAGATTTGTAAAAAGAAACAGCCCCCATTTACGGGGGCTGTCGGACGGGAGATGCGATCTCCTGTGGGGCTGTGTCATTCAAGTATGTGTATATCCTTTAGGCTGTGCTTTTTTGAGAAAATGTAGGTTGGTGGACCGTTTCTGTTTGGTTCTGCCTTGTGTTTCGGCACATACTCAATCCAGTTGTATTCATTACTTTTCATTTCTGAAAAAACATCAGCATCGTGTGCCACCACAAAGTCGGCACATTGTACAAGTTTTTGAACGGCATAGTTTCTGGTTGGTCGCCAGATTTCTTCTCCGTATCCCTGATCAACAAAGACCACACCCCAATTGAAAAGACACAATTCATCAATCTTATATTTCCAACTATCTACCGATCTTTGTATTGAAACAAACTGATGATTTGTTGACTCCAAGTGGATAAACTTATTCATCCAATCAGAACTATCTTCTATGGAAAGTATCTTCCTATCAGTTCCTTTTAGTAGTTCGTGTATCAATACTGTACTACAATTTCCCATACCCAGTTCTAGTACATCTCCACTCGTGTTTTCTATAGCCCATATCAGTGCTGGTTGATGTGAGGCAACCTGATCGGTTTCGTGTGTAAGAGGAATTTCTTTGTAATCTTTCATTTGAGAATACCTTTGTTACATTAAGCGTTTAGATCAACCACTTCGCACTTGTCTCCGCTGCACGCAAATGTCTGTGCGCCCTTCGTGCTGTCGGTCTTCTCGTATTGGGTGAGTTCACTCCAATCAATGCTCTTGGGCAGTGCCGCAGCAGCAGCCTCGTACTGCTCTGCTGTGCAGTCCTGATACGGAGCCTGTTGATAGGTGTGATCGGAGTGGGGCAGGAACGAAATGCCGCTGATCTCGTCAAAGTGCGCGTACACCCACGCACCAACCTCCATCCACTCATGCTCACGAACAGTAACCGTGATGCTTGGCTTGTGTTCGCACCAGTGACGCTGATAGGTGAGCCACAACTCAAGGTGTTCAATCGCAGTCATGTCGTTGCGAGTCACCGATCCCACAGCCTTCTGCGGGAACGAGAACACCATAGTGTGATCAGGACGCATGACACACGGCTCCGCAGGGAATCCCTTGTCAATCATAAACTGGCACATGGGGTCTTTGCGGTCGGCACGAACGGTACGAATGTAGTATTCGTTGTGACGAGCATGGATGCCGCTAGCCGCATCCGTCAACTGTGACACCGTGCCGCTTGGCTTCACGCAAGTAATAGCCGCTGCGGGGTTGATGCCGATCTTTTTAGCCCACTCCTTGTTCGTGGCAACCGCGTCAGCCTTGAGCAGTTCAAGCAGCACATTGAGATTGTCGCCCTGCGTTCGCATGAAGTGGTTGTCAAGAATGCCTGTGAGCGAAACACCAAGCAGGCACTCCTCTTCGCAGTTGCGCTTCCACTCGCTGCTGAGGTACGGGAAGTGGGTAAGCGAGGCTTGCCAAGTGCCAAGAATGGCAGCAAGGCGCACCTTGCGCTTCAGCGTATCAGGAGTGTCCTCAGCGCGAACAATCACCTCGCTCAGATTGCAGAACTCCTTGTCGCGGAGAATGATCTCGGAGCAGGGGTTCGTGCCGAACTCGTAGGAGGCATCACGGCGATCCCCAAGTTTCTCCACGGTCTTCTGTGCGGCTTGACGATTGAAGATGCCGCGCTCACCGCTCTTGCTCTTGTAGAGCGACAGCCACTCCTCCATGAATGTGCCGATCTCTGGCTTCTCCTTGAAGGCTACGGAGTTGTTCGCTAACGCTCTTTGGGGGTTGTCCAACCACCACTGCCCAACCTTTGCATCACGCATCCTCTCGTCCGTGAGATTGGATAGCGAGATAAGAGCCGATCTACGGACACCTCCGACAACGACAATCTCTGCAATCTTACAGATAATGTCGTGACATTCGATGGAGGTGAGTTTTCTGCCAGCACTCTTCTTAAAAGTACTGACGGTAAATCGGAAGAGGTCTTCAAGCGGCTGAGGTCCACTTGCGCGTCCACCGAAAGTCTTGAGGCGCGCACCAGCAGGACGAATGTGAGACAAGTCCCATCGGGGGATTTGACCTCCAATAAGTAGGGATACCAGTTCTCGGTAGGCTTTTGCCCAACCTTCCTTGGAGTCC
>Ga0164293_10005010_pt1 | contig 11276 bp, 21 predicted proteins | sample GEODES118metaG_FD_111487 | JGI IMG/M metagenome (GOLD analysis project Ga0164293, IMG submission 111487) | Eutrophic lake water microbial communities from Lake Mendota, Wisconsin, USA - GEODES118 metaG | ecosystem: Environmental > Aquatic > Freshwater > Lake | place: USA: Lake Mendota...
GTTATATCTAAGAGTGATAGTTATTTTTCAGTATCATACGATGGACCAACCACAGGGTATTTAATAAAACACGGTAAGTGTGAAAATGGTGGTGGTACTGGTGATTCAATACATCAGTTATGTAATGTTTTAACATATGAAATAAACAAGTACCTTAAAGGAAAGAAATTAAAACCAGATATAAATAATATAGATTATGAAAAGTCGGGTAACGAATTCACTATTGGTGTTCCTTTAGAATCATCTGATAAAAGTTATAAACTAGAAAGAAGAGGAAGATGGAATGGTGGTGAGGCTGGTAAGGAAGAGGTTATCGGAAAATATGAGAATATGCCTGGTTACGATAAGAAAGTGATGCCTGTGAGATACTCTTCTGGTGGTATTATAGAATACTTCGTAACATTTTACGAATAATTCATTTGACGATATAACAAATTTTTACTATATTTGTTATATGGTTAATAGAAAGTTTGTAGAGAAAATTTATAAGTTTCATAATTTTAACGTTGAGGTTGATTGTACCCCAAATAATTATCGTTGTAGTGATGATGGACAAATATATGTCATATTCTTTAGTAATTTAGATTTAGTGGAATGGGGTTCAGTTATGAATCTTATAACCTTAAGTGAAACGGTTTATAGACACGATTTAACAGAAGATAGGAGTAAGTCATTCCCATACCCACATAAAAGTAATAAAGTAAAATTTAGTGAGTATGTAAAAGAAGTAATTTCTAAAGTATACACATATTTTGTTGATGAAATGAGTGTGAGTAATGATGAATTTAGATATGTTTGGGATTTATTTGTTAACGATATGAATAAAGTAATAAAGGAAAAATCAATTAAATTAATTTTTAAGGATAGGGTTTGTAAACCTGTTGATATTAATCTTTTACTGTTACCTAACTATAACAAAATTTATGATGTGTTTGTATATGATTTATATACTAATAAAGAAGAAACCAATCGACATAAACGAATTGTTTTGTCAACCACAGTTAGATCCAATAATTTTACATTGATTAACCCAACATACGATTTAAAAACTATTGAACTATCTTTTTGATAGTTAAATAACCCTATAACCCTTACCTCTCTTTAAGGGGTTTTTTTATACCTTCCTTATATTTATTAATATAAATTATATTATAAGTGAACTACATAAAAAAAATACTGAGTAAATTATCTAATCCATCTTGGGCTTTAGAAAATAGAAGTGATTTTGTAGATGTATATGGTTTATCTGAGGATGAATACTTAAACGGTGTCGTAGGTTTTGAGGTTAATAGTTTAAAAAAATTAGAGGGTGAATTATTTGATACTACATCGTACCAATATTCAGGGTCATATGAATTTTTATTTAAAGTAACTGAAATAGATTTCGTTCAATATACTAAAGCATCTGTTTCATTAGAACATAGTACATTTGGTGAAATGATTAGAATATATGTTAAAATTGAACAAGGTGGTACTGTAGATTTAACAGAAGATGGTGAAACCAAACCTATTAATATAACTGATGAACTAATTATGGATAGTGATGTTGGTTGGGAAATAGAGGGTGAAATAAAAGAAATGATCATAGATATGATACTAACAGAAGAATCCAATTTATTCAATAATATTAGAACATACGATATTGTTGAATTGTATATAGATTATCCTACAGAATAATAAGAAAATTTAATAGTAATAAAATGAAAAAAAGAATTAACGAAAAAAATGAATTAATGAAAAAAAGATCTCTCATTGTTGAGGGTGAAAGAGAGGATTTTAAAACTCCTAAATTTTATTTAACGGAAGAAGAAGATGTTAACATAGGTATAATTAAATTAGTTACAAAATATAGGGCTGGTTTAGAAGGTATAATACAACAACTTAGTAGTAATTTAGAAAATGAAGAAGAGTTCTGTAAAAACCCTAAGGCGGCTGGTGAAGACGCATCTAAAAAAATTAAAGATTTTTTAGAAAGATTGGCAGCAGATTCAAAATCTACACCTGCAGCAGTGTTGGAGGATTTATACGGAAAATTTGATGGTGGTTTAGGTAAGGCTATTATTAGTATTGCTTCACCTATTGTTAAAAAAATGGGTGGTGCAGTAGTTTCTAAAGAAATTATTGACTCTATTGAAGACTTAATGAGGGGTGAATATGGACAAGGTAAAATAAACTCATTGTTATCAGAGATATTCCAAAAATTAGGAGTTGAGGTTGCTCCAATATGTAAATAATTTTAATCGGTGGATAAATCATTAATAGATAAAATATCTAAGGTAATAAAGAAACCATATGTTTCTGATTTATTGAGTTTGGCGGTACCTCAGAAGTATTGGGACGCAATATTTAAAAAAATATATGGTGATGTTACTACTACAGAAATTGAGACTGACTACGCAGATGGAATAGTTACACCAAACCAATACTTTTTCTTTACTGTTAGAAAAATTTTCCCTAATGTAGGAAGTGTAATGGTATATTATGAAGGATGGGATGGTGACTGGGTTGAGATGATACTTAATGATAGGGGACATAAATTAGGGTACGAAGATGCAAACGGTTTTGTGGATACAACAGAAAAAACGGATATAACTGAAAGTAGTGATAAAAAAATAGATATATATTTAGATAAAGTAGTTGATTTTCTATTAAAGGATACTAAATACGATATCAAACGTACCACATTAGGGTTTAGCCCCAATTATAGAGAAATTAATGTAATTATAGAATTCCCAATGTATGACGGTAGTGGAAAATATCCAGATTACGAGATAGAGGATTGGACTTCTGCAGAAATTAATGATAAAGAATTCAACTATTTTTACGATAATTATGGTTTAGACTGGAATGAGTCAGAAATAGTTTTCCGAAAATATATTCTAAAATTAAAGGATATTTTATTAGATGAGATAAAATTAAAATATGATCAATAATAAAAGATAAAACTTTTTAGAGTCATAATATATTTATAAATAAATTAATTGATATGAAAAAAATTATAAAATTAAAAGAATCAGACTTACATAGAATTGTAAAAAGAGTAATAAGAGAAAGTGAAGAGGAATGGGTATCATCATCTGAAGAACTAGGTAATGAAACTGACTTTAGTGGAATGTCAATAGAAAATAATCCAGATTTCCAAAAATTAGTAACAATATTTCAGAATAATCCAGAAATTGCATCTGAATTATCAGATAACTTAGACTCAATGAATGAAGATTATGAATATTCCGATTATACTGATGCGCAACCAAAAAAAATAAGTAAAGGTGAGTATTGGAAGAGAAAAATGTCAACAGTAGGTTTAACTAGTTTAGTTGGTTTAGTTAGTGGTATTGCAATGGCAGGTGGTATTTCTGCGGAAGACGTATTACAAATGGCTTTAGGTACTGCATTAGGTGGTGGAGTAATTGGTAATACATTGATATCTAATGTACATAGAAAAAGAACTAATGAAACTATGTTAAGTGAATTAGGTGGTATGGACGATGGACATCCAGTTTTAGGTGATTTAAATTTTGGTAACTTATCACCTGAAGAAAAAGAAAGAGTGAATAAATATTACAGAGTTAGTGATAAGGATGTAAACGATGACGATGAATACTACGGTACATTCGATGATGAATATAAAGTGGATAGAAATAATAGATCAGGTAAATTAGATTATGATGACTTTGATGAAGATGAGTTTGAAGATTTTGATTCATTCAGAAAAAGTAAATATGGAAGAGATGGGAAAAATAAATGGGATTTAAATACTAGTGACGAAGAAACGTCTAGAAGAATTTTTGATAGGTACCAAAGTAAGTCAGGTGGAAATCCATTTAAAGTAAGAAGAAGAAGATAAGATATGAAAAATTTAATTAGAAGAATACTAAAGGAAGAGGTTGAGGAGGCTTCTCTCAGCAAACACCCTAACGCTGAAGAAATAAAAAAAGGTAAGAAAACTGGTTGTTATAAAGTTAACAGTGGTGACCAAATGTTAAAAATTGCATTGGCTTTCGGAATTACTTTAGACGATATTAAGGCTTTAAATGGAAAGAGAAATGATAGCATCAGTCCAGGAGAAGTACTTAGAGTACAAAATAGAGTTAAATTTGACGGTTGTTAAACATATAAATTATGAAAAAAATTATTAGATTAACTGAAAGTGATCTTAACAGAATAGTTAAAAGAGTTATAAGTGAAAACGAATCTGTTGTCGATATAACTACATTACTTAGAAAAATAAACGGTGAATTGGTATCCGCCCTAAATAGTGAGTTACCTAATTATGTTAGCGATATTAAAGTAAAGTTTGGGTTTAACCCACAAAAACAATTTGAAATTTATGATAGTGTTGGTAATATTTTAACATTTGATGATAAGTCAAGTGCTTGGGAGGGTGCTACAATTGATTTTAGACAACCTATCACCTACTTAAAGGAAATTAATTCTGTTGATTATATTGACGATGTTGAGAGTAGTTTAACTACAGAAGAGTTGACTACTTTTGATCAGGCTGGGACTATTAAAAAATTTCCAGATAAATCTCTGAGAGATTTAATGACTAACGGTAAAATTTTATTATGGTTAAAACCATTAAGTAACCCAAATATAATGTCTTGGAAAAGGTTAAATGTTTCGAGTAATAGTGGTGACGCAGGATGTGTGGGTGTTAACGCCAAGTATGACAAATTAGGTGATGATGTTTTAGCGACAGATATATTTTTCTTAGAAGGAGGACCAGTTACTAAATCTAACAAAATTTGTAATGGTGGTGTATTAATATCAAATAACGGTATTGGTATTGGATTCGATAAACCAATAAATGATATACTAAGTACTAACAAATAGTTACCTTAGTTTAAACGGTTTAACAACGTTAATTAATTCTCCTGAATTATTGGTGTGAAATACTACATCCCCTACATTTGGTGGGTAGTTACAGTAATAAGTAATATCAGTATTTGTTAATATTTCATATTTATATTCACTGTCGATTTTAGTGTTTATAGACACAACAATAACAGGTTTACTATCATATGTCCAAAGATGTTCAGAAAAATAAAGTCTACCAAATAAACTATTTTCATATACCCATTTAGGAATAAAATTATTGGCAATAGGATCATAATAACCAAAGATATCACCAACATTATGTTTGACGTTTGAGGTGTATTCTAAACCATTATTGATTTTCAGAAGATATTGACCACCCATACTATCTACCGATGATTCAACATTGATTACAAATAGTGTATCAAAATTAATCTGAGAATATAAACTATTAGTAACTAAAAATACTAAAATAAAAACTAACTTTTTCATAACTTTATAATTTTAAACAAATTTAATAAAAAATTTTAAATAAACAAAATATTTATAATAAAATTTAAAGAGAAACGGATTAGGACCGTTATTGTCTACGGACAATTTTAAACCCACTAGGTTCGCTACCAAAGTGGGTTTTTTATCTTAGACGAATTCTCCTAACATCTTCAACCCGTATGTTTTTTAAATTCAATGTCCCATAAGAGTTGTTTTTAAATACCCCTTGATTGAATATATTCAACATAACATAGTAAAGGTATTCAGGTACTAATACATCAGTCGCAGTCACCTTAATACCAATATGTTCTGGATTAAAATCTTTCACAGGATAACCTACACTATCTTCACTACCCTTTCTAACCAACCAAAAATCCGCTTCAGGAAAATTAGTTTTAATTTCACATAAATCACTTAATTTCATATTACTCAATTATTATCCATTTATTATTAACAAAATCTTCTCTAAAGGTTACAACCTGTAACCATTTCCAAACACCACCAATCTTAGTAGGTAATACTAAAAATTTAGTCACCATTCTATCTGTACTATTAAGATTTCTAAAAACAATCATATTCATAATTATCTATTTTAAGTCAAATGTATAAAAAATAATTCAATCATACAAATTTTACATAAAAAATAATATTTATAATATATGAAAAACATAATTAGAAAGATATTAAAAGAAGAAATTGAAAGAAAAGAACTTGGTATTTGTAATATAATGACTGTCGACACTTATGAGGAGGGTATTAAAATTTTAAAAAAATACTTAGGTAGTATAAAAGAGAATCCTAAGGCATGGGGGTTGATAGAACAACCTTTAAAAATGTGGAGAGATTCTGCCGTTGAGATAAGAAAAGAACTGGATAGAGACGGTATGACGGGTGACTCTGAGGTTGATGAGTCAGATACTTGGTGGGCATCTATACAGGGTTCTTTTTGTAAATAATATGTAAAAATGATTAATATACCTAATCGTACTACGGTGTTATCTCACCATAATAATTCGTTAACAATAATTGATATTGACAACGATGAGGTTTTAGCATTTGTAGGTTTGATTGAGGATAAAGATTCATTTATTTTTGATATGTTTGCTTCAGAAGAAGGATACGATACAACAATATTAGAGGCAACACTTATGTTCACATACCCAAAGGGGGTTATAGATAACAGAGAGGGTGATATAAGTATATGGGAAAATATTTACAATAACGATGGTATCGTAAAAGATAAATTAGAATACGGTACCAAATTGATGATGGTACCTACTGATCAATACGAAAAATTAATTAATCTTTCAGTTTTGTTAAATCATGAAGAAATTTATAAACAAGGTAGAGATTATTATAGAATGAGATTTATTAAATAAACTTTTTTAGTATCATTTTAATAATTATCATATATTTATATATAAATAAAAATATTATGGGAAGACTAGCAAAACAAAAAAGATTAATCATTGAAGGAGTAAATAAAAGGTTATTAGGCGAATCTATGGTTGATATTGATAATGTACTTCACTTAATGAAATTTAAATTTGGTTCAGGAGATATAGCACCAGAAACCGTTGAAGAGTTTGATGGTTGGGTAGGTGTAATAAAAGATAGGATGACTGACGAAGAATATGCAACGTTATTTAACGATTGGATGCGTAGTGATGATATGGGTGAAAATTATGAAGAATACAAACAAAATTAATATGAAAAAAAGAATATTTAGACTTACTGAAAGTCAAATTAATAGGTTAGGTAAAAGATTTTTAGTCGAAAGTGTTATGGGATCTGTCACATATCAAGACACTATATGTGTAATTATTTGTAACGAAAAAGTTGCTAAATATGGTTCAAAAGGAGACGTTGTAAAAATGATACAACACTTATTGTATGTAAATCAATTTAATTATAAATACTCAGGTGGTGGAATGAAAGGTGATTATTGTTACAAAGATTATAAAGAATGTGACGGTATTTTTAAAAATCAAACCGAAACTGCGGTGAAAGAATTCCAAAAATACGCTGGTATAAAAGTTGACGGTGTTGTTGGGTATGAAACTTGGGGGGCAATGTGTAGTAAGTTACAATTTACTGATTCTGTAGTAAAAGATAAATTCTGTCTCGATTGTCCTTGTGGTGACAACCTTCAAGATGATTTTCAAGACATAGATACTTACAATCCTGGTAAGGATATAGATGATATCGATTGTGAAAAACTAAAAGGATGTGTTAAAAAATACATATATGGTAGTCCACTGCCAGATTTTCCTGGTTTCTTAGATTGTATAAGTGGTATTAATAATGATAAAAAAGATTTAAGTTGCAAACTATGTAATGAAAAATTCCCATACCATCACATAAACAAAATGCCAATGATAGGTGGTAAACCTAATCCTAATGCTAGTTTAGGGAAATGGTGTCTTAGTAATTGTGATGGATTTAAAGAGGTATATTAATATGAAAAAAGTAATTATAACTGAAAAACAATTAAGAGGTATAATAGAAGAGTCATATTACGATTCTCAAAAATTATATAGTAAACAACATATTGAAAATGTAACCAGAACTGCACCATCTAATATCAAAAATATTGTAAGAGGGTTAGAGGTTATTGGTTGTACAGATAGAGATGGTAACAGTACACAGTGTGTAAGAATACCTGAAGTATTATTTGTTTATATTACAGGTAGATATTAAATTAATACTACCACAACATTCAAACTCTGGATCAACAGTCCAGAGTTTTTTATTTTTACCCTTAATTATCATATGACAATTATGTTTCTTACCAGTTCTTTCCACAAAACTAACAATCATATCATTATGTTGATTACGGATAATGTGTGGACACTCCTTACAGTGTCTCTTCATTTTATTTTCCATACAAAGTAAACACATTTATCAGAACAATCCCAAGTATCTAAAAGTACCCCACCATTCAATACTGAAACGTGTTTAGATACCCTAATAATATATTTACCTTCTGGATCAATTTTTGCCAATGTTTTGGCAGTCATTCTTTTCTCACCTTTAACACCTGGGAATGTAATTCTCTCATAACTAAAACCTAAGTCAACTAAAGTTTTAGTTATTTGACTCTCCCAATCTTTATCAGTTCTTTTAGACGCCCTCCATCCATTATCGTACATAAGTTTATGTACTTTACCGTATTCAAAATTTGTTGCTATGGTTACCGCCCTAACCATACAATCACCATTACATTTAATGTCATTTTCAGTCTTCGGTTGTGTGTATTTGAAAGTCATAATTGTGTGTTTTATAATACAAAGATACGAAATTTTTTTCAAACTACAAAAAAATTTTTTTTACAATTACTGTTTTTAAACTATTTTTATGTTAGTCAACATATTTATATGTAAAATATAGTTATGAAAATTAGAAAAAACGGAAAAGTTATTGAACTAACTGAAAATGAACTTAAAAAGATTGTAGATAATACTCCAAAAAATGTTGAGGAGGGCGTTATCTCTTCAATTAAAGGTCTTGGTGGTTTAGTTAGGGGAACTGGATATAGTTATACTAAATATGCCTACGAAATGGTTGGGAAACTTAAAGAACTAAACGAAGATATGGAGGGGGCAATAAGAGATTTAAGTAGAATTTTAGATAGATCTAATCGGTCTCAAATGACTAACACCTCTTTTGATAGGTTGTCAACACATATTAGCGATGCGTTGGAGGCATTTAGAATATCAATAGATACTAATGATATTATTATAGAAGATTTAGAAGATTCAGTTTCTAATGATAGAAATAGAAATCGACCTAATCAGAACGTAAATTCACAATTTAATAGTAACAACCCTTAATCTAAGATTTCGTAATAAAAATATAAATCATTACCGTCAATTCCCACATAGAGTTGACGGTATTTTTTTTGTGAAAGAAATTCTTTCCTTTCTTTATCATCTATTTTGAATCTAACAATTTTACCATTAACACCTTTTACTTTATCCCATCTGGAATTAGTATCTGAAGAGGATTTAATAATAGAACCCTTAGTTTCTTTTACCTCCTCTCTTTTTTTAGGTGAAGAGTCTTTCGGTAAATTACTATCTACTTTTTTTCTCATAATAGGGCAAATATACGAAATTTAAAATTAAAAACCAATATTTATATAAAAATATCTTAAATGAACTGATTATGAATGGTGAAAGTGTAAATAGAGTATTATTAAATAAAATATTCAATATTTTAAAAAAAGATATATTGTTTGAGGATGGTAGAATAGTAATTAACATCTACGATGATAGACAAGGTAAATTAACTATCCATAAAGGATCTGGAATAAATGTAGTGTTAAAAAATGGTGGGTATGTTAATGATTATATAATAGAATATTTAATGTATCATTATGGGTTAAATAAAGAAGAGTGTGAGATATTATGGCGTGAAATATCTTTATACCTAAAAAAAGAAAATTATGTCTATAATTTAGGTTCAGTTCTTTATGAAGATTTTATTGAGTATCAAGAGGATCCTTATCGTGTTGAAGGTTATAATGGTAAGAAATATAATATGAGAAATTATGACTCTTTTAAAAAATTTGTAAAGTATCATGCACACAGTTCACACGATGCTCACAATGAAGAAATAATAGATTATTTATCTATGATGGATGAAGAAGATTATAGAGGTGTTTATAATTACATAATGACTACAATAGAACAAAATTTATAATATGCCCACAACAAGACCATTCGCCTATAATTCTGGTACAACCATTTCTGGTACAGAACAAGTAGGTAGTATTGCCATAGGGGTATCCCCTTCTTTAAACTATTCTCAAAATGCAGGTGGTGTTAGATGGTGGAACGGTCCAGATGAAGATTTAGGTTACGTTATTGCACATACAACATTATCTGGCACACAACCTAACCCAGATAATGTATCCGCATATTTGGGTTTTTGGCGATCGGAATCAAAAACAGAAAATTCTTTCATTAGTTTAACTAATGGACTGTTTAATCAAAGTTTTAGTACGGGAGATGGATGTAAAAATTATTTAAATAATAATGGTTATTGGACTTCTTGGGGTGGTTCGATTAGTGGGATAGTTACTGATAGTTTATTTATGGAATTAGATGCATCTAATTATATTAGTGGATCTTGGTCCGATGAAACAGGTAATGGGAATGACGCAACAATAAATGGTGCAACTTGGTTATCTACGGATGGTGGTATATTTGATTTTGATGGTATTAACGATACTATTAGTGTTCCTCACAATTCTTCACTATCTCTTTCAACTACCACCCAAAAAACTGTACAGGTTTGGGTTAAATTCGATTCTTTAGGTGGACTTAACCAGCAGATACCTGTTTTTGGTAAATTATCTGGATCGTTTGGGTTTGACGGATATTGGGGTGGGTTATTCTCAAACAGTGGGATAGTAAGATGTGTTACAAATGGTACTAGTCAACAGAAAATAAGTAATTCTACCCTAACAGTTACGACTAATACTTGGTACTTGTTAACATTTATGTCACAAATAACCTCATCATCGAATACAACTAAGGTGTACATCAATGAAACAGAGTATATTACTAATTCACATGGTAGCGACTCATATAACGAAAGCAATCCATTTTATTTAGGTTTTATTGGTAGTGGTGTGGGTTCACTTTTTCTTAACGGTAAAATTGGATCCTGTTATTTCTACACTAAAGGTTTAAGTACTACAGAAATAAGTCAAAATTATAATGCAACTAAATCTAGATTTGGGTTATGATGAAAAAATTAATTAAAAATATTTTAATGGAGAATACTGAGAATGGGGGAGATTTAGATTATACTAAAGACAATATTTTTCCTGAAAAATTTTATGAGAGGGTTTTTAAGTTATTAGATAAAAATCCTGAAAGAATGTTTAAAACAATTGAGGACTTACAATTTGGTGAGGACTTTGAAGGTGATTACGATCAATATCAAAAAGAATATAA
>Ga0164293_10005011_pt1 | contig 11275 bp, 9 predicted proteins | sample GEODES118metaG_FD_111487 | JGI IMG/M metagenome (GOLD analysis project Ga0164293, IMG submission 111487) | Eutrophic lake water microbial communities from Lake Mendota, Wisconsin, USA - GEODES118 metaG | ecosystem: Environmental > Aquatic > Freshwater > Lake | place: USA: Lake Mendota, Wisconsin...
CAGAGCAGTAGACGTCTTCTACTAGATCCGAATTCAACATGAAGTTCTTTACGCGAATAGCGATATTATGGAGAGACTCCATCAAATAGAGTCCACCAATATTCTCACCATTGAACGACTTGATGATCTCTTTGCGCGCATGGTTGAACATTTCTGTTTCAGTGATATTTTCAGGAAGATTGTCTGCTCCAAACTTTTCTTCCACTTCTTCGATGGCCTGCTCTTTGATGTTTTCATCAGTGGCAAAGCTTACACCGTATTCAGTGGCAAGAGCTTCAATCAAATCAGCGCGAGTATCAGCAGCGAAATCAATAAGCTCAGCTTGCTTCAAGTGATTGATTGTATGTGCAGAAAGCCCCTTCAGGGTTTCGAAATCAGTCTTCATAGGCGATCCTTCAAATAGATAAATCAGGTTCAGGATACCGGAATTCAAAGGTCGCTACAACATAAACCAGCGAAAAATTAGCGCTTTTTGAAGCGACCTTGAACACGTCGAACAATATTTAAAACCGCTTCGCGCTCTCCAGTAGTAATTAATACCACCGCAAAAACCGTTAAACTGGCAGCACTAATGAGACTTAAGTGAGTCAACTGCTGCACCACGTTTGCATTTTCTAACACCCAGGCGGTTGATAATTTTTCTCCGGTTATCCCCATCAATATTGTTGCGACAAAAAGTTTTGCCAACCGCAGCGTAAAAAAGAAACTCCACTTCAACGCAAGATCACGCTTGAGCATCACCGCCAAGATAGCGCAGTTAAGAAACATGGATACCGTCGTCCCCAAAGCGAGCATGGCAAAGCCGAAGCGCGGAGTCATCCACCAACAAAAGGCCATATTCACAGCGATTGAGATAATTGATGAAATCACCGGAACACGTTGGCGATCGATGGCATAAAATGTCGGCACCCAAATTTTATACAAACTATAAAGTGGCAACCCGAGCACATACATCTTCAGCGCCATCGCTGTCATATAAGTACTCTCCGAAGTGAAACGGCCGCGCTCAAAAATTACACGAACTGTTTCATCACTCAAAGTAAACAACAGCGCCATGGCAGGAAGTACCGACAGAAAACTTAAATAGTAACTAGCAGACAAAGAACTTAAGGCCTCTTCTTTGTCGCCTTTTTTCCAAGCGGCGGAAAAATGTACTAGATTGGAATTCCCAATCGAGACCGAAAGAATTCCCACCGGAAGTTGGAACAACCTGAAAGCATAATTGAGCCATGAAGTGGCACCGACGGCTGAAGATGTCGCCAAAACAGTATTCACTAAAAGATTAATTTGAGCGGCAGCAAAACCAATAAGTCCTGGTCCCAAGAGTGCGACAATTTTTTTTGCTCTTTTACTGCCAATTTCAGTGGGACGAATCGGTCCATAGCCACGCTTAATTAAGAGTGGCAGTTGCACGATGGCCTGCATGAATCCACCTAGCATGGCACCCCAACCCAGACTTAAAACTGGTGAGTACCCTTCTCGGTCAAGCCAGCCTGCTAACAACAGCATCGAGAGAATACTCATGACGTTGTACGAAGCCGGCGCAAGTGCGGGAACAAAAAAAACACGTAATGAATTCAGCGCACCCATAAACAGAGCGGCCAGTGAAATAAAAAATAAAAACGGACACATGATTCGAGTCAGCGTCACAGTAAGTTCAAACTTCTCCGGCTCAAGCTTAAAGCTAGGAGCAAAAACTGAAATCAACTCAGGCGCAAAAGCAAAAATCAAAACACTGATGACACTGGTGAGTGCGCCGAGAATAATAAAGAGCTCCCACAAAAGTTTTCGGCCAGCACTTTGTGATTCTTGATTCGCCTCTGTGAAAGTCGGAACAAACGCTGAAGAGAAGGCACCTTCCGCTAACAAATCTCGCAACAAATTCGGAATACGGTACGCCACTAAGAATGCATCAGTGAGTCCGCTGGCCCCAAAATACGCTGCCATAATTTGTTCGCGCACTAATCCCAGAATGCGTGAGCAAAAAGTGGCGATCGCCATAACAAAGGAAGACTTCAAAACATTCTTGGTCGACATATTCTTCATTGTAAGAACGAAGAGTCATTACGTCAGAGAAAAATAACTCGTAGTACCTTGGGGGGACATTATTTTGGCAGGGGCAAAACGCCCCTATAACGCATCCAAGCAAGTGACCTAAATAACTCAAGTAGAGGACCAGGCTGCTTTTTTGGCCCCGCACAATCTGACTTCCCCTCACCTACACGTCAGAAGAAAAAAGTGAAAAGGCCCTCTGAAAGCGGCTTTTGAGGCGTATGATTTCTTTAAGCAGGATGCGAGCAAAGGAGTGCTCGGGATCTAGGATGGATAACCTTACAGCACTCCTTTTACACACACATCCGGGAAAATGGATTTTCCCACGAGAGAAGGAGGCCCCTATGTATCTTGCAATCGCCGTGGAAACCAAACAGCATCCGCAGCACCGCCAAGACTACCGAGTGTGGTATCTCGAGCTAGGGAGTGCGGGACAAGTGATCGGTCTGGGAGTTAAGTCCCGCGCAGAATTAATCGAGAGTCTTTTCCAGTCCTATCGTCAAACCGGTCAGAGTAATTGGAGGGCCTTCTGTAAGGACTCCGAGCGCTCACGACCTATCGAGGTAGCGGATTTCATCTGCATGAACATGCATGAAAATACCCACTTCGGTAATCTTCCGACCTTGAGTGAATTCCAGGGAGTTCTTGACGCACTCCACGGTCAACTCGAGATTCGCAGCATCGCCTAAGCCAAAAGCCACCATCTTTCCTCCCAGAGGATGTGGGCCCATCAGACCGGAGATTTGCGCACAGCACTTCTCCGGTTTTTTTCTAACACTCCCTTCACTTCATTTCTCCCCGCCCCTATAATCGTGCTGTTTTTCTCCAATCATTTTCTCAACCAAAGGTGAAACAGTTATGCAAACACTGGCGATTATTGGCGCGCAATGGGGTGATGAGGGTAAGGGGAAAATCACAGATCTACTTTCGAAAAAAGCCGATTTGGTTGTGCGCTATCAAGGTGGCAACAACGCTGGTCACACCATTTGGGTGAATGGCACTAAGATCGTTCTGCATTTGGTACCATCGGGCATTCTTCATCCACACTGTTTATCGGTCGTCGGTCACGGCGTAGTGCTTGAACCCGAAGCCTTCTTAAAAGAAATTCAAAATGTGCGTGCTCATATTCCTGTCACTGGCAAAAATCTGTTGGTTTCAGAAAACACTGCCGTCATCACTTCGTGGCACAAGCTGATTGATGCCGCTCGCGAAGGCCAAGGGCCAGTAAAGATCGGCACAACCGGAAAAGGTATCGGTCCATCTTATGAAGATAAAATCGGCCGTCGTGGCGTGCGTGTAAAAGATCTTTTGAACAAAGACCAACTTCATAAGCGCCTGAAAGAGACTGCAGACGAGAAGATTTTTTTGCTTGAGAAAAAATACGGCATCACAGCTCCTACAGTTGAAGCTGAAACTGAGCGCCTCTATGCTTTGGGCCAAGAGATGAAAGAATTCATCGGTGATGCTTTTGGAGTTCTCCAAGACGCTCTCGCTAAAGGTAAAAAAGTTCTCTACGAAGGTGCCCAAGGCGCACTCTTAGATGTGGATTATGGAACATATCCTTACGTGACTTCTTCTTCGACAACAGTCGCTGGAGTTCACACGGGTGCTGGCACAAACAAAGGTGTCGTCAACGAAGTGCTAGGCATTTGCAAGGCTTACACCACACGCGTCGGTGAAGGCCCCTTCCCGACTGAACTCTTTGATGAAGTCGGCGCTTACATTCAAAAAACGGGCAGTGAATTTGGTGCGACGACAGGACGCATACGTCGTTGTGGCTGGCTTGATCTCCCACTTCTTCGTTATGCCATTCAATGTTCTTCTCTCACTTCATTGGCACTGACAAAACTTGATATCCTTTCAGGTATGAATGTTTTAAAAGTATGCGAAGCCTATGAATATGAAGGCCAAAAATATACCACTGCTCGGCCAGGAATGGATCTCGCAAAAGTAAAACCGATTTACCGAGATCTTAAGCCATTCACTGACGACTTCAAAGGCGACAAACTCTCACCGGAACTTAACGCCTATATTGAGTTGATTGAAAAAGAGTTAAAAATCCCAGTTGGTATTGCTGCCTTTGGGCCAGATCGTGAACAGATCAAATTCAGAAAAGACTATTTCTAAACTGAAAAGGTGCAAGTTATTAGATTAATCTTGCACCTTTTTTTGGCAGTGCCTTTTAGCTGCTTTTTCTCTCCCAATAATCTTCGTTTTATCCCATCAGAACTCAAAGAGTTAGCGACCTAATTATTTCTTCCGCCTTAATAATTTACCCTTATCTTACCAATTATTATTTATTTCACTTTTATTAAGTTACCGCACGAATGTTCGATAAAATAGGAGGATCCCATGGAGGCATAATGCTCACGCGCAAGTCTGTATTGATGGTTGATGATAATATTGATCTGTTAGAAATGGTGAAAATGCTTTTTGATCCTAAGGAGTTTCTCCTCGTCACAGCGAAAGATGGCTCAGAAGGTTTATTAAAAGCGCAAAATCAGAAATTTGATGTCGTCGTATCTGATATCAAAATGCCCAAGATGGATGGAATTCGTTTTATTCAGGAATTTCGACGTTTAATAAAACATGAAACTCCTGTTTTGATTTACAGTGCTCATCTAGACGAACTCCCATTGCCACTTAAAAATATTAAATCACTCTATCGTCTTTCAAAACCTTCTCAAGGTTACGAACTAGTCCAGCGCGTGCGCAGCCTGGCCGAAGCAGCTAATAATAAAGAGACCACTACAAAGGTCGCACCCGTTGCTTTAAATCCTTTCTATAAAAGCTTTGAATCGGGAGCCTATATTTTTAGAGAAGGCGAAACCGGTGCCGAGGGAATGATCATTCAAAAAGGTCAAATCGGTATTTACAAAGAATTTTCTGATGGGAAAGAAGTATTGATTGATACGCTTGAAGAAGGTGAATTTTTAGGTGAGATCGCTCCGCAAGAATCTCAATTCCGATATTTCACCGCTAAAGCTCTGACCACAGTTGAGCTGACCATTTATCCCCAAGGGATATTGCTTAAAGAGATTGAAGGCAAACCTGAGTGGTTTCAAAAAATGGTGCAAGGTCAGCATAAACGCTTAATAAATGCTTATCAGCGTATGAGAACATTTATCAAAGCAGCTTAATGCGAGAGAATACCTTCTAGGTGCAGGCCATTCCAACTCATCACAGTGACTGGAAGGATTTGATTACTTAAGTTAGCCGTTGAGCGCACTCGCACTTTAATAAAGTGCGGAGCGTGTCCTTCCCACCAACCATCTTTCTGACTTTCAAATAGCACATTCATTCGTTCGCCACTCAATTCGCGAGCAAAGTTATCTAGCTTCGCCTCACCCAGCATAATCAAATCGCGCACACGACGTTTTTTCTCAGCACTCGAGATTTGATCAGGCAACTTAGCTGCTGTTGTGTTTTGGCGCTTAGAAAATGGAAACACGTGAAAGTGAGTCACAGGGCCTTCACGCAAAAGATTAAAGGTCGCAAGGAACTGTTCTTCAGTTTCACCCGGAAAACCGGCAATTATGTCGGCCCCAATGGCGGCTTTGGGGAAATAGTCCTTCACCATGGCGAGGACTTCTTTGTAACGAGATGAGTCATACTTGCGACGCATGTTTTTCAACACTGCATCACTGCCACTTTGCAGGGGAATATGGAAATGATCCATATATTTACCGGAAGCCTTTAAGACCTCTAAGAGCTCTCGCGTGATGGTATTCGGCTCTACTGAGGAAAGACGCAAGCGTTCAAGTCCAGGCAGCTCTGTCAGCTCACGACAAAGCTCAGAGAGCTTCTCGCCGGAGGTTGATTCATACTCGCCGACATTGACTCCTGTAAGCACAACTTCTTTAAAACCTTGTGTGAGGAGTGTTTTAGCCTCAGCAATCACGTCTTTAATTGGTTGAGTCCTTGAACGGCCACGGGCAAAAGGAATGATACAGAAACTACATACGTAGTTACAGCCATCCTGAATTTTCAAAAAAGCGCGTGTATGAGTATCGGCCAGTGAGGTTGAGGCGCCCCAAAACTCATCAGATTTATCAATATGAACCTGCGTTTCTTCCTCTGAATCATCATCCAATCGGTCGAGGTGATCAAACACACGGTATTTTTCAGACGTTCCCAAAATAAGGTCAACCCCTTCCATTTTGCGAATCTTTTCGGCTTCCATCTGAGCGTAGCATCCAGCGACGACAATCTTGGCGTCAGGAGCGCTCGTGCGCGCTTTGCGAATAAGATTGCGACAGGTGCTATCGGCCCCATCAGTGACGGTACAGGTGTTGAGAAAAACTAAGTCGGCCGGCTGGCCCATCTCAACAATTTCATAGCCACGATCAACAAAGCCCTGGGCAATTGAACCCGTCTCAGAGAAATTGAGCCGGCATCCCAGAGTGTGCAATACAACACGTTTTGTAGAGGATTGTGGGATTGTATTCATTGTGAAGGGAATCTATGGCAGAGGTGGGATTTTGTCCAAAGGCCTTATGTAAATTAGGCTTAAAACTTTGGCAAAATGCCCTTGACGAAGAATTCCTGTCCACTTAACTTAGGGTCTCTGTTTTTTAAGAATGGTCTCGTAGCTCAGTTGGTTAGAGCATCTCACTTTTAATGAGAGGGTCGGGTGTTCGAGTCACCCCGAGATCACCACTTAAAACTTTGAATTTGTTACGTTTTGGTCCCATCGTCTAGCCCGGTCTAGGACATCGCCTTTTCACGGCGGTAACTGGGGTTCGAATCCCCATGGGACTACCAAGATATGAAAGCCCCGCTGAAAAGCGGGGCTTTTTTTTGAATTATGGTTTTGGTTTTGAGCTGCAACTATAAATTTTTGTGTGCTGGTCGCTGTGATACTGAATAAAAATAAAATCTTCACTCGAGATATCCGGATGAGTGAGCTTATTGTTTTTCACATCATCAATCACTCTCTTTGACTCATCCATTGTTAAACATAAAATAAGATATTTGTTATTTTTCTCAACAGGATAGGGGTAAAGAAATATTTGACCCTCAATCTTTGTTTGGCGAAGTTCACGCATCACTATCATCCCTGCTCGTTCTAATTTATGGCATTCAAGTGAAATCTTCCGTTTTTTAGTCCACGGAATTTTTAAAATCGTGGTTAACTATTACTATGTATTCATTTATTGGGTCCGTCTTTATTTTTTGTTGTCTGGCAAATTCTATCGCCAGGGCCGAAGACCAAAAGAAAAAGCCAGACCTGGTTGATAAAACTCGTAACTCAATTACTAATAATCTAATTGGCCTGGCAAACAGACTTGATTCTTTGTTTGGTGAACAACGAGCTGACGATGAGCTCAACAGATCTTCTATTCGTGTGAATTATGACTATCGAGTGCGGATGGAAAAAACTCCTCTAACAGATACCCAAGTTCGTTTTAATCTTCGTTTACCGAATCTAGAAAAAATGTTTCGTTTTTCGGTCAGAAAGAATGAGCCTATAGAAGGAGAAACCACTCCCAAAGAAAAACTTGCGCGCCAAAAGGAAGAAGATGAGGAAAAAAAAGAACCATGGCGCTTTCGTTCAGACTTAGGTTTAAATGTCGCCTACCCTCCAATCGTTTTTGCTCGTTCACGTTTACGAAAAAACTGGCGCTTTCCCTTACTTATTCAGCGCTTTGATGTTGAGTTAGCTTGGTTTAGTGATCAGGGTGTAGCACAGGACACCACTTTGTTTCATGATCATGCTCTTGCCAAAGATCTACTTCTGCGTTTTGCAAATCAACAAGCATGGCAAATCACAGATAAACGCTTCACTACGACTCATGGACCAAGCTTGATAAAAGACATCGATGACGACGATGCAATCTCATATAACCTGAGGATGAGTACGCGTGTAGAAGACGCTTGGTATATTGATAACTACTCTGTCGGTGTTGCTTATCGTAGAAATATTAAAGGCCAATGGCTTTTTGCGGAGGTTGGTCCTACTCTTGACTTTCCTAAGCGCGAAAGTTTTCGCCGAGCGCCTTCAATTCTATTTAGACTCGAAACACTTTTTGCAGGTGAAAGAGAGTAATAACGCTCTTTCCCATTGAGAGAACTTGCTCTATTGCCTCACTCCTAAGATCATTCTTAGATAAGGAGACTTTAGATGGCACTCATCATCTTCACCATTGGACTGATGTACTTCTTGGCAAAGTATTTATCACTCACCTTTACACGCACTAAAATCCCCGACGTTCTCGTCTTGATGGCAATGGGAATTGTGGTGGGCCCAGTTCTAGGGATCATTAACATCGAACAATTTGGTGCTGTCGGTGGAGTTATCTCGACCATGGCCCTGGTGCTGATCATGTTTGAGTCAGGCCTATTAATGGATCTCAAAGGAACAATTGAAGCGCTAAGCTCTGGTTACAAACTCACACTCGCCACTGCTTTAATGACCGTGGTGCTAGGAACATTAGCCGGTGTATATCTCGCTGACATGAATATTGTTTCCTCAATTACTCTAGGGATTATTATTTCCGGAACTTCATCGGCCGTTGTTATCCCCATGGCCAAAATTTTGGGCCTGACTGACAAAACTACCAATATGTTGATCCTGGAATCGGCGATCACCGATGTTACTTGTATTGTTGGAACAGTTGCTATGCTGCAAATTGCCACCAGTGGTGGCATACATCCGGGGCAAGTCATCGGTAGCACTCTCGCAAGCTTTGTTTTTGCGATTGCTATCGGTCTTGGAGCGGGCGGCATCTGGCTGTATTTTAGTGAATTCATCACGCGAATTAATCGCACCGTTTTTCCAACGGTTGCTTTTGTTTTTTCAGTCTACGGACTAACAGAGTTCTTAGGTTTTAGTGGAGCGATTGCTTCTTTAGCACTCGGTTTAACACTCTCTAATCACCGACAAATTGGATTTTATAAATTTATTGATAAGATTGATAAGTATCAAACGATCACCGATCGCGATAAAAACTTTTATGAAGAACTGGTTTTCATCTTAAAGACTTTCTTTTTTATTTTCCTCGGTGTGAGTATGAAAATCACACACCTTGTCCCTTTTCTGATCGCGGCCCTCATTATTATGGGTGCCTACCTTTTACGTTTCCTTTTTACCAAAGTCATGCAACCCGACCTTGCCGCTCGAGAAGCTCGCATCATGTCTCTGCTCATTCCCAAAGGACTTGCCGCTGCAGTGCTGGCAAGTCTACCGGCTTCCATCAAAATGCCAGGATTTGAGATGATTGAGTCTATCACTTATGCAGTGGTCTTCCTTTCAATCCTGGTTTCATCAGTTGCGATTGCACTCGTTGAAATTAAATCGAATTCTAGCGAACAACCCAATCTATGACAGGGCAAGAAACCGGCTCCTTTGTTTTCACTGTTTGTTTGCTGTTATTAGCGGTACATGCTTTAGGTTTTCTTTTTGAAAAACTCAAGCAACCTAAGCTGATTGGCGAAATCCTAGCGGGAATTATAGTGGGACCATTTGTTTTGGGCCCTTGGTTGCCAGAACTAGGAACATCTTCTAAAATTATTCTCGATTTCCTCTCTCAATCAGGACTGCTACTTCTTATGTTTCTGGCCGGCTCTGAAGCGCGCCAACTGGGCTTCACTCGCCATCGCAAAATCATGCTCTCACTTCTTACCATCGGAACAGGACTTCCCTTTGTACTTATAATGCTCGCCGGTGGCTTGGGTTTTTTAACTGTGCAATCAATTCAAGGTAGCGCTCAGAGTTTTGAAGCGACACTTCTCGTTTTAGCAATTGCTGTGACGGTCACTTCTATTCCCGTTCTTTCACGTATTTTTCAAGATCTCAAACTGCTCCATACGCGCTTTGCTGGACTCATTATTGGCACGGCCGTACTCGAAGATATCCTGCTTTGGGGTATCCTTTCACTGGCCCAAGTCTTAGCCAGTGGAAAGACGGCCCCATTAGACGTCATGATCCACACGGCGATGAATTTGAGTTTCATGGCGATGGGGCTTTTGGTGTTTCCGAAAATTTTAGCAGGACTACCAGAGGCACGCGCCAATATTATCACTCGCAACTCTCCTACTGCTTGGCCGATTCTCATACTGCTCATGTACGTGTCGATTGCTCATCTCATCAATGTGAATGTGGTTTTTGCTGCGTTCCTCGCAGGTTTTGGAGTGATCGGTGGTGCCGAAGCTCCCGCCCGAAAAAAACTCGCTGACTCTCTTGATGCTATCGGGACTGTCGCTCGTGCCTTTTTTATTCCACTTTTTTTCGCCATGGTCGGACACAAACTTATTTTTGGCATCGGCTTTAATTGGCGTGAATTTTTAACTTTCCTCGTCCTTTCAAGCTTACTTTCTGTTGTGAGTTCTTGGATTGCCGCACGTATCGGGGGAATGAAAAACTACGAAGCTATCAATATTGCTATCACCAACAATGCTCGTGGTGGTCCGGGAATCGTACTCGCTGGTATTGCTTTTGAATCAGGTCTCGTGACTGCTTCGTTTTACACCACACTCGTCATCACGGCGATTATCACCTCACTGTGGGCAGCACTGTGGCTTAAGTTGCAGATAAAGAAAGGCAGACCGCTCTTAGAAAATGATGTGCTTTAGGCCTTGAGTGCTTTAATCGTTTCTCGATTGGGGCACTTGAGATCCCAAATTAGCCCAAGTCTCTCCCAAATTTTAAGAACCCACCAACCCATATCAAGCTCCCACCAGCGAAGGCCCACTCGTGCGGATGAAGGAAAACAATGATGATTATAGTGCCATCCTTCACCAAAAGTGAGGACTGCAAGCCAAGCGACATTGTGACTATTGTCCCGCCCTTCACGAGTTGGAAATGCATACGGCCGTGAACCATAAAGGTGGGCATAGGAGTTCACTAAAAATATTGTGTGCAAATGTAAGAGACCACTAATCAAATAACCCCACACCAAGAATTGAAATCCATTAGTACCCCATTCTGGTTTCAACCAACGCAATATTTCTCCTGCAACAAATAGGGACAGAGCAAAGAGGGCATGAATCAAATCACTTTTTTCATTGAGTTTTTTGAGTTCGGGAAAATTATCAAAATCACGAACACGAGAATAATCTGTCTTAAATGAATCCAGTGCCATCGCCCAGCCCATATGGCCGTGCCAAAAACCATGCGCCACGGGTGAATGTGGATCCTCTGGCAAATCAGAATACTGATGATGTTTCCGATGATTGGCAGCCCACCACAGCGCTCCTCGTTGCATACAGATACTACCGGAGA
>Ga0164293_10005012_pt1 | contig 11273 bp, 8 predicted proteins | sample GEODES118metaG_FD_111487 | JGI IMG/M metagenome (GOLD analysis project Ga0164293, IMG submission 111487) | Eutrophic lake water microbial communities from Lake Mendota, Wisconsin, USA - GEODES118 metaG | ecosystem: Environmental > Aquatic > Freshwater > Lake | place: USA: Lake Mendota, Wisconsin...
AAGCCGCCGCACACTTACTTGGGTCTTTTCCGCCTACAACATTGCGTACGCGGCAGGGTTGCTCACCGCTGGAAGGCTTGCCGACGCATTTGGCCGCAAACGAGCATTTCTCACCGGTCTTTCAATCTTTATGCTCGGTTCAATCTTGTGCGCATTTGCCCCAACTGCGCTCGTGCTTGTTGCTGCCCGAATTGTGCAAGCAATTGGCGGCGCAATTCTTACTCCCGCATCACTTGCGTTGGTGTTGCCCGAGTTTCCTGTTGAAAAACGCTCTGCGGCAATTGGCATCTGGGGCGCAGTTGGCGCGGTTTCGGCGGCAAGTGGCCCAACCATCGGCGGCTTCCTCGTCGACGCCTTCAGCTGGCACGCTGTATTTCTCATCAACACACCGTTGTGCATAGGTGCACTCATCATCGGCTCACGATTGCTGCATGAATCGCGCGATGAAACCGCCCCACGAACAGTCGACTACATGGGCGCCGCGCTCGCCGTCAGCGGCGTCGGCATGCTCACCCTCATGATCGTGCAAAGCGACGAATGGGGCTGGGTTTCACAACGCGCACTCATCGTGTTCGGCATGTCCGCGCTACTGATTTTGCTTTTCGTCATCCGCTGCAATACTGCGGCACACCCCGTGCTCGACCTCAAGTTGTTCAAGCTTCCATTTGTCACCGCAGCTGCAATCAGCGGTTTCGGTTTCACCATGGGCTTCTACTCACTTATCTTTGTCAACACCCAATGGTTGCAAAGCGTGTGGCTCTTTAGTCCATCGCTCTCCGGTCTTGCCGCAATTCCTGGCCCGATTACTGCGGCGCTTGTGGCGGCACCCGCAGGCCGCGTTGCGCAACGCATCGGTCACGGCAAGGTTGTTGCGGTCGGCGCTTTGCTGCTCAGCAGTGGCAACCTGTTTCTCAGTTCACAACTGACCACCGAGGTGCACTACTGGTCGTTATATCTGCCAACGATGATCTACACCGGCCTAGGTGTAGGTATGTGCATCAGCACCATCAGCAGTTCTGCCACCGCATTTCTGCCTCAGCCAAAGTTTGCAATGGGTTCTGCACTCAACAACACCGCACGGCAGGTTGGTGCAGCACTTGGCGTCGCACTCGTCAGCGCCATGCTCGTCGCGGCAACAAAAACGTCCGATCCATTGCAGGGCTTCCACAACTCGTGGCATCTCACTGCAGGCATCATCTTCGCTTCGGGCATTGCCATGCTGGTTTTGTTTAGACGGCCCACCGAAGCGCAGCTTGCCGCTGCGGTCTAGCCGCTAGTTCTGCAATAGCCCAATAGGGCAGGAAACACCAGTGCCACCAATGCCGCAATAACCCGTTGGGTTCTTTTCCAAATATCGCTGGTGGTAGTCCTCAGCAACAAAGTACTCAGGTGCCATCACTATTTCGGTTGTAATCAGCCCAAAGCCAGCACTGCGCAAATGAGGCTCAAAAGTCTGTTTGCTTGCAATTGCAATCTGCAACTGTTCCTCTGTCGTGCACATGATCGCACTGCGATACTGCGTGCCGAAATCGTTCCCCTGGCGCATGCCCTGGGTTGGGTCGTGATTTTCCCAAAACACTTTCAGCAGTTCAAGAAACGAAATGCGGGATGGGTCAAATTCAACAAAAACAACTTCCGCATGCCCCGTATCCAAATAACACACTTCTTTATACGTCGGGTTCTGAGTGCGCCCCCCCGCGTAACCGACTGATGTAGAAATGACGCCGTCTGTCTGCCACAACAATCTTTCGGCGCCCCAAAAACAGCCCATCCCAAACAGAACCGACTGAGGGGCATTTGGCAATTGTGTACTCATACGTGTCATGCTAAGTCCTACCCATGAGCAATGCACAACCGATCATCCGACCGATTGTGCAATCGGATCTTTTGAAAGTGCTGGAGATCAACAACTCCAACGTTCCTGCTCTTGGTGAATTGACCCTCGAGAAGTTGCACTACTTGGTTGAGCACTCACTACACGCACTTGTCGTTGAGCACCACACACTTGTCGGTTTCTGTATCACCTTTGCGCCTAATGCCCCATACGACAGCCTCAACTACCTATGGTTTTGCGAACGCTATGAGCAGTTTGTCTACCTCGACAGAATTGCCTTTGCCTCTCAAACCCAAGGTATGGGTTTAGGCAAGTTGCTGTACCAACACATCGAACAACTCATGCGGGAGTCAAGGCTTGAATACCCGCTGTGTTGCGAAGTGAACCTTGAACCACCCAACCCGGGCTCGCTGCGCTTTCATCAATCCATTGGTTTTATGGAGGTAGGTCAAATCCACTTTCGCGAGGGCTATTCAGTTGCCATGCTTTCAAAATGCTCTTAGCAAATTAGAATCTCAATCATGAACATCCTTGTTTCTGGTGCATCGGGTTTCTTCGGAGAAATACTCTGCAACTTCCTAACGGAATCTGGACACACTGTTCATGGCATCGACATACTGCCCCAGCGCCAAAAGACCATCTTCGCCTTCTCGCAAGTAGATATACGAGACAAATCCAGGCTCTCAGAAGTCTTTGATTTGGTTAGACCAGAGGCAGTTGTCCACGCAGCAGCTGTTCTTGCTCACGAGCGTCCTGGGAAAGACGAATTGTGGTCTTCAAACGTGGAAGGCACCAAGATCATCTGCGAAGTTGCAAAACAGGCGGGGTGCGATTCATTGGTCTTTTTGTCTAGCAATTGCCTTTGGGCAGAACAGTTTGATCGACCGGTTACCGAAATCGAGCCACCGAATCCAATTGAATTGTACGGTCAGTCAAAGTGGGAAGGTGAAAAAATTGTTCAGTCATTTAATTCCTCATTAAAAACCACAATTTTTCGCTCGCCCACAATTGTCTCGGCTGGACGCCTTGGACTTCTTGGAATTCTGTTTCAATTCATAGAAGAAGGAAGGCGTGTGTACATCGTTGGTCGGGGAACTAATAAATATCAATTTATTTACGCACACGACTATTGTCGCGCGATTCTGGGCGTCCTCGAGAAGCAACTATCTGGTATCTACAACGTCGGGTCATATGACGTTCCCACTATGGCTGATTCATATCAGTACGTAATCAACGAAGCCAATTCTGGGGCTCGATTGGTCCATCTACCTCGCAACTTAACCATTTTCTTGCTTCGCCTGCTACACATATTTCGTCTCTCTCCATTGGGACCATATCAATATCGAATGATTGCAAGCTCGTTTCAATTCGATGTTTCAAAATTGCAACGTGATACAGGTTGGCGGCCACTGTTAACCAATAGCGACATGCTGCTTGAAGCCTTTAACTATTACAAAGAGAATAAAGCTCTTAGTTTGGATCAAACAGCCTCTGCCCACAACCGAGTTGCGCGAGGTGGACTTTTAGATCTGATCCGACGCTTGTCATAAATCCATTAATCATTTCTAACGAACGCAACCAAGCCCTCGGTATCAGACGGCACCGTGGTAAACATTGAATATCCTTCGCATGTAAATTCAATTCCGTACACAACAACAAACTTCGGTTTTTCTTCGTTCACACCAACACATGCCAATTCCTGAAGTCGATTTGTTCCTTTGATAAATAATACTTCTCCGCTGTTTATCCGAGTGAGATTATTAAGTCCGATCGCAAGCTCTATCGAGTTGCCCATATATCCGAAATATCCGATGTCTTTGCTTTCCAATCTCTGCGCAAATTCCGCAATTTCAGGGGGACTTACCCCATCAATTGCGTCAACGCCCCATTTGTCGGCCGGTCCTCGAAAAGCATCTGACGCCCATTGTTCACTTCCGGCTTTATTTAAAACACGATTCCATTCATCTACTGGATTGGGTGCTTGTAACACAGTTGCCAAAGCAAACACCGCAATGAATAGATGAAATGCACGAATACTTCTTGCTCCAATGCTCTCGCTGCTCAATGTTGCCAGATTCGGTATGTACAAAACACACAGTGCTGCACCACACATGATTGATGGGATCAAATAAACCTGTGTGGACATGTATAGCCCATCGACACAACGGTAAGAACAGTAAGGGAAAGATGCAAAACCCCAGATTCCAAAATACAGGGCACAAATCGCAGCTGCTAAACCAGTTGTGTGATCACCTATTCTGATTTTTCGTAATCGGATTATTGCTGAAACAATTGCTGAGCCAAAAAGCGAGAGGAATACGTTGTGCACACTGAGAATTGGAAATAGTTCAGCTGGGGAATACGGTTTCCCCGCATACGAGCCGATTCGGAAGCCCAGATCATAAGAGCCCTTAATTGATAATGAAAACCCGGCATAAAGCAGAGCACCCCCTGCGATACCGGCAATTAAAAACTGAACATATCGGCTCGTCTTATGCAAGTGAAAAGCAAGGATGAGATAAACCAGAACCATAGAGCCAAGTGCGGGAACTCCAAATTCAATGTTGTTCATCGCCACTGCAACGCTGAAGATTCCTACGAGGATGGTTGTTGGCACGTTGTCGATTTTCTTGTCAGACTTTGCTGCACTTACAAGAAAATACCCGAGCATGACAGGTAACAATGTGCGTCCAGGAATCATCGAGAGCGATTCGGTGTTGGACGAAGCTGCAGACCAACTTCCCGTCACCATGAGAGTCGGTATCACAACCAATCCCGACCACAACCAGCTTTTTGTATTGCTGATTCGTCGAAAAATCAAAACCATAAACATCGGTACTGCTAATACGAGTAGATTCACCCAGATCAAAACCAAAGACATCTGCATTTGGTTGCCTATGTCGAATAGCCGTAGAAACACCAGCGGCACACCCAACATCGTTGTATAGGTTGAAACTGCATTAACACCAGGGAAGTTCCCCACAATTGGGCCAGCGATTTCCTCCAACACCTGGTGGGTAGCGTCGCCGATGTTTATGATTCCCCACGAAGGTTGAATTAACGCTGGCAAATAGACAATTGCCATGATGAATAGTCCCGCGGAAGAGAGAGATTTCTCTATTAATGATCTGGCTTTGATTGCTGTCAATATTTGATGCGGATACCGCGTAGTAAGCAACGCTGTCGCCAGCAATGCGTAAACAGTTAACTTGACACCAAAACCATTCCAAAGGTAGGTGTACTTGCCCTTTCCCGAGATTGCGGATTGGAATGCAATACTCAGTGTTGCCAAAACAACGAAGAACAGTTCAGCCCGTTGGGACAATTCCCTACTGCCCGCTTTGATAAATGAGCCTGCCCAAATCGACAAAATCATTGCAGCGATAGGCACGGCAAGCTCAATTGATTCTCTCTTGTCCGCAGGGAAAATGGCTATTAACAACCAAAGCGAAACAGGAATGAGTGTGACAAACACAAGCATGTATTGACCATCAAATGCTTGTTCTTGAGATGACTTTCCAGTTATCTCAACATTCACTGAAGTATCAATCCTTTTTTTCCTCATGGTAATCATCATCAACGTTCACAGACCAAATATCGTTTTGCGCACCATACATGTTCTCAACGGCCAGCATTGCAGTCAACATCGAATGATCTTGATTATTGTAACGATGCATACCATTCCTACCCACTGGATATACATCTGGCAGGTTGGCAGACAACCAATTCCGAATGAGATCTACATTTTTCTGGTAACCAGCGTCATACATGGGGTACGCCTTGGGCATTCGAACGACGTGCCCCTCGATGATCGTGGTTGTATCAACAATGTTTAGTGAAGCAAGTTCCTTGATGCCGAGATCAATTAGGTCTTTGTCGGCCATCTCCCAAAGTTCGTCACCCTTGTTAACGAAATACTCCAAACCTAAACAGGTAAATCCATCTTTCACCATGAATGGTGACCACGACCGAAAATTCTGAATCCGACCAACATTTACTGATGGATCATGGATGTAGATCCAATTATCGGGGAAAACACTTATATCTGGCAAAACTAAAGCAATAGTCATAAAGTCTCTATGGATTAATCCATTCGCAGCCTCCAGAACATCATTTGGGACAGCCGGGCTTATCGCCCGAATCAAATCTGGTAGGGGCATTGATGAAACAACGGCTTTGACCTCGACTGAGGTCCGTTCACCAGATTTTGATAAATACTCAACCGACATCAACCGATTCCCAATGTTTCGAATCTCGCACACTCTTGACTTGAATTCAATAGTTGAACCGGATTCAGTTACGAGTTTTGCGCACTCCTCCCACAACATTCCTGGCCCCAACGCAGGATATTGAAATCGGTCAATCAACGACGTGATTTCTGTGGATCCTCGTTTCGGCAGAACCGCGTTCATCACCGCCTTTAACAGCGAAAGGTTCTTGATTCTCTGTGCAGCCCAATCAGCCTGAATCTCATGCGCTGGAACGCCCCAAACCTTCTCCGTGTAAGTTTTGAAGAAAATCCTGTAAAGACGCCAACCAAACCTAGAAGCGACCCACCCTTCAAATGACGTGAGATCTTTGGGTGGTCGTATTCGCACCCACACGTAGGAAAGTACACATCGAATGGCTTCAATAACACCCAAATTGCCTAAAGCGTTTGAGGCCTTCAGAGGATAATCAAAGAATTTCCCCCGATAGAAAATTCTGCTCATTCGGGGCCTAAGTAGAAAACGCTCGTCTTCTAATACCTCATGCCAAAAGGCTTCAACTCGGGGAACCTTTGTAAAAAATCTATGGCCACCGATATCAAAACGCCATCCATTTCTTACAACGGTTCTAGATATTCCCCCAACGACATCATCAGCTTCAATAATGATGCATGATTCTCCTTTACGACGGAGCTCGTATGCAGCAGTCAGTCCAGCGGGCCCAGCACCAATTACCAAAACTTGTATACCGTTATTTGACATAATCCCTTTTTGAACTGTTCAACCCCACCCAAGTTGAGTCAATCAGGTAACTACTAATTGCCCCAATGACCTACTTTTTGGTCATGAATACGATGATATCTGAAAACCATCCAAAGGTTGTCTCAGACTTGGTATCACAAGGGTTGACTATTACTTATTTGCAAATATGCAATGCTGCGCTGAATCATTGTTCTTTACGATCGTCAAATCGATATCAGTGTTTTTCGAATTTCGCGTAACGGACGATCGCTCTCCCTGCCAAAACGGGCCAAATACTGCTCAACCACCGCCTGCACGTCGTCTTGATTCCACCACTTATTGGTGTCGGTCCAGATTCTGTCTATATGCATTGCTACAGCTTGCGGCGATTCGTGCAGTAAACCCACCTGCTTCATCAATGAAAAAAGCTCATGACAATCACTACGAATTGGGTGTGTCAAAGGATTTAGCATCAGCAACGTCGGAAAATTTCGTCCGAACTGTTCAATCTCGGATGTGCCCAATGTTGTGCAAACTGCAATTCGGCTTTGCGCCCTCAACTTGTCCATTGAGGCTTCACCTTCATTAAGAGCAATGCCAGGATCGAAGCTTCTCCATCGCTCGGCATGGTCAGCGTCGTATAACGCCGAATGGTGATGCAGCCGAACGACAACGTTCGAGCGAATGTCGGGCGTAAGTTGTCCAACGAAACCTTGTAAGTCACCGATATACGTGTCGTTGTCCATTGTGCTCACCCACGATTTACGTCCATACCGGTAGGTGCAGTCGGTGATCAACAGCAATTTTTCTGCCTTTGACTGATCGTCAAACCGCGTCTTTCCTACGTTGATCAGTGCGGGAATATTTCTAGAGTATTGAGACTCACTCTTCCATCCCCAAGGTAAATGACAATCGGCAATCTTGTTCTCGTGGTACTCGCCACGTGTTGGAATAAGGCCTTGACCATTCAATCCACCGTGTTGGCTGATCACCAATTTGGTTCCATGTTCACGTTGGTGCGCAGCCCAAATGGAAAACTCGTCATTCCAAAGATGCAGATTTGAAGTGAAGATCACTTTCGGCCGTTTACCTTTACGCTCAGGTTGAGAAACCTTAGAAATCGCGTCAAATCCTTCTACAAATGTCTTAGGGATCTGTTCTATAAGAACTTTCCGTACAAATGATTCGAATTCGCTATCGCCATCATGCGCTATTGTCAATTGATTGCGTTTCCCCAAGTCGTATTGAATTTTCTTTGCACCGACCCAGTATCTTGGAAACGATCTCAGGCTGAGTGCCAACAACATCTCCTGCCTTCGAGATAAATACGTAGTGCAAAGAGAATACGCGCCGAATTGGCTAAGTCCGTTGCTGAGTCTTTCGACGGCACGCAAGAGAGACGATGCTCGTCTAAGGGGTTCGGAGCAATCACTCTGCATAATTGCCGTCTCATCCACTGACGCGGGCAACATGTTGACATTTGGAAATTCACGAAGAATTGTTTCATAGACCGAACGATTCCACTCGCTGGTTTGGGCAAGCAAATTAAACGACAACGTTGAATCAGGAACGACGCTCATCAGGCTTCTGCCAGACTCTTCCAGTATGTATTGATCGCCGGTTTCACTAACAGCAGAGGCACACAACCATCGCTCAAACAACGCGTCAACAAAGATCGACAGCCAGTATCCCAAGCAGATACGCCAATATTGGGTTGAATGCTGAGTTTGATGAACTGTATTCAAAGCAGTTGCGAGCTCGGGCAGAAGTTTTTCAATTACATCGTCTGCCAGGTTGTTCCGCTTGGATCTCTCCTCTAACGAAGTCGGAGTGCGGTTCAAAACATTTGCAACTTCCTGGCGAGTATTGCTCCTTTGGTGTGGGGTTAAACACCAAGGCCCCAAATAAACCACGTCGTTGCTCGGTTGCTGTTGTTTGAAACCATGTGCAGTAACTAGGTATCGCATTATCAGACAACGATACATCGCAATGCATTTTTGTGCGATCGTCCGATGTCGAACCGACAACCCCCTGATCCGTATCTCGGTATCTCATGAGGAATCACCTTGTCGCAAAACACATAGGTCAAATACTTGGGCCAGCTGGCTCAGTGCGCATCAATCAATCCATCGGCTATCGGAAACTGCGAGCGTCGCGCTAGTTCGGGATATCGGGTTAATTAATTCACGGATCGAATTGACAGAATGTGTCGGTCAGGCCGGCTTTGGGAGAATATGTATGATGAAGTTGTGCCTATTGCAGATGGTAAACATTCGGTCCGGATTGGGAAAAATGTAACCATTGACGTAGATAAATTTTCGATTGGTGACGGAGTGCTCATCAAGGACAATGTTGTGCTTGAAGGGGCCGAAATTTCAATAGGTGACTACACCGTTATTGGAGAGAACACCGAAATCGTTGCAAAAAGTCCTTGCCGAATTGGTATGAGTTCGTGGATTGGACGAGATTGCATTATCGATGCAACAGGGCTGCTTGTAATCGGCAATGGTGTTGCTGTAGCTGCTGGTTGTCAATTGTGGACACACATGAAGTTTGGAGACACCCTGCAAGGGTGCACTTGGGAGTGGCGACGCGAGCTCATCATCGGTAACGACGTCTACTTCGGTGGAAAATCCCTCGTTGGGCCGATAACCGCTGAGGATCAGAGCTTGGCGCTCATGGGATCAGTGGTAACTCACGACATGAAACAGAATCGGGTGTACGCGGGTGTCCCAGCGGTGGACATTACTGACAAAGTCGGCGTCCATTATGAAGCAGTTTCAGTGGATGAAAAAAAGCGACGGCTCGAAGAAAAGCTGAGAGAATTCTCCGAAGTCCACAATGTTGAGAACCAAATTCAGATCGTAAAAGATTGGCCTTTAACAATGGAACCAGAAGTCACTTACTTCAATGTTTCAACTAGGGAATATACAAAACGCCTGACAAAAATAGAAATAGCATTTATCTTGTTCTTGTTGATGCCTATCAAGTTCTATCCGGCGGCTATATGACTGGGGACGAAATACTTGGCTTTGCAAAAGCTATTTTCCCTATAAACCGAAGTTTGACGGGTGAAGGCGTTCGAGAAACCCTCCGTCATATTCAGGACCATCTTCCCGACCTAGTTATTCATTCAGTTCCGTCTGGAACTGAAGCATTTGATTGGGTAGTTCCCAATGAATGGGAAATCACCGAGGCGTTCATTGAGAACTCGTCGGGTGAGAGAGTTATTGATTTTGCCGAAAACAATCTGCATGTGGTCGGTTATTCAATCCCAGTTGATGTTGTGCTTTCACTCGATGATTTGCAGGAACATCTTCATTCACTACCTAATTATCCAAGCGCCATTCCTTACGTAACTTCCTACTATTCCGATCGCTGGGGGTTTTGTCTCACCCATCATCAGCGAGAAGCATTAACCCCGGGCACTTACCGAGCTGTGATCAAATCTCGCAAATTTCAAGGTGTGATGAACTATGCGGAGCTAGTGATACCTGGTGAGTCTTCAGAAGAAGTATTTCTCACTACCTACGTCTGCCACCCGTCTATGGCAAACAACGAAGTGTCAGGACCTGCGGTTCTTACGTTTATTGGCAAGTGGCTACAGAGCATGCCCCGCCGATATACCTACCGGCTTGTTTTCGCACCCGAGACAATCGGCGCGATTTACTACATCAGCCGAAACTTAGAGCACCTGCGAAATCACGTTCATGTTGGATTCAATATCTCATGCGTGGGAGATGATCGCAACTACTCATACGTTTCATCACGGAAGGGCCAAACACTTGCCGACCGTCTTGCCAGCCACATTTTGCCGATGCTTTCGAGCTCGTTTGTGAGACATTCATTCCTCGACCGCGCCAGTGATGAGCGTCAGTACGGCAGCCCCTTGATTGATCTACCTTTGGTTTCATTAAGCCGAACCAAGTATGGCTGCTACGAGGAATACCACACTTCCTTGGACAATTTTGATGTAGTGACAGCTGCAGGCCTTGAGGGAGGGTTCACTATGGTTTCTTCTCTCATCCAGGCAGCGGAAAGGAACCGCACATACGTAGCTAGTTCTCCTTGTGAGCCTCAGCTTGGCAAGCGGGGTCTATATCCGACTCTTGGGGGTGGCAAGGTTTCGGCATCGGTGGATGTCTTGTTGAATGTTCTCTCGTATTGCGATGGAGAAACAGACTTATTGACACTCTCTGAAATCTGTGGCTTGTCCATCTTTGATGTTGCTGATGCAGCAGACACATTGGAGACGCATGGGCTTATTTCGGAAATGAAAGTTGGACACTGAATTAATTAGGGAAACTTACTAATTTTCGTCAGGTTTCTCACCTGATTTTCCGGTCAATCCTCAAAATTTTGATATGTGGTGCGCTCGGCCGGAGTCGAACCGACAACCTTCTGATCCGTAGTCAGATGCTCTATCCATTGAGCTACGAGCGCTTAACGGTTGGTAATCCTACTTGCCGAAATGGCAACGCCCTACCTGT
>Ga0164293_10005014_pt1 | contig 11273 bp, 9 predicted proteins | sample GEODES118metaG_FD_111487 | JGI IMG/M metagenome (GOLD analysis project Ga0164293, IMG submission 111487) | Eutrophic lake water microbial communities from Lake Mendota, Wisconsin, USA - GEODES118 metaG | ecosystem: Environmental > Aquatic > Freshwater > Lake | place: USA: Lake Mendota, Wisconsin...
GAAGCGCTGGGTATCGAAGCGGACTTCTCATTGCCTGCAGAGCGATTGATCCGAGCGCTGGAGCAGATCATCAGCTGGCGTGGAAAACCGAACGTCATTCGTTGCGACAACGGGCCGGAAAATATCAGCGGTGCTGTGCAAACGTGGGCAAGTCGACAGGGAATTCGAATCGAATACATTCAGCCTGGTCAGCCGCAACAAAACGCATACATTGAGCGATTCAATCGAACCGTTCGCTATGACTGGCTGGCGCAGCAGCTGTTCGATACGATTGATGAGGTGCAGGATCAGGCGACTCGCTGGATGTGGCACTACAATCATGAGCGCCCAAACATGGCCTTGGGCGGCATCACCCCGAACCAGCGGTTGGCTATGGCCGCTTAACGCTACTTTAGACGGCCGTTAAAAATGGGGGGATTACCAAGCGGCTAACTAAATCGTTGAACAAGGTTCCGTCTATAACTCACTGCAGCTTCCTTAAGCTTGAGCAAGTGAAACCATCGATGATCCCATTTGCGATCTTCATGTCGCGTTCGCCTAGTGATTCACTAGCTAGTTTGGATACCGCATCACATTTTGCCTGAATGCTTTTTTTCTCTGTAAGAAGTCTCGCTGGAGTCCGAATGGGATCAAATTTTAGGTCTCTCTCATACCGACGTATTTGACCCGGCACAGTCGATACAAAAAAAGACTGCCTCAATAAACCATCTGCCTTTTGGCTAGCGTCCACGTTACGATCAGTATTTAACAGGTCATAGAGTATCGCAGTACCAGCAAGATCCTTAAGATTGTTTGCCTGCTCGAGCATTCGAATCGCAGTCTCTTTTCTCCCTTGAAATGAGAGGTTACGCAGATCATCAGGGACCTCTCCAGCTAAAAGCATCTCAGCAGCTTTCGTACAGCTAGCACCCGAAGATTGATCGCATTCATATCTATACTTACTGTACTCGTTTGCCAGCTTCTTTTTTTCCGCCCCTCCCTCTTTTTCATTTTTACGAACAGTAGCTCGCGAATCATCCTCAGGCCTTTGCTGAAAATCTAATGGTTTTTCCGAACTCTCTGCAGCTCTTGACTCGCTTGTAGATTTTTTTGGAGGTGGTAATTTTTTCTGAATTTCCTTACACAAAAGTGTGATTCTTTCAAGCTTCTCGCTCTTCACGAAAAACTCAGCCTCATCATTCCGATCAAGCGTCGCGCGATACTTACTTTCCAACTTCAAAAGAATTGGCAATCCAGTCGATTGCACTTCAAGTATGTTGGAAGATGCAACTACTTGGGCAAGCATGTTTACCTCGTCCAGGCGGTATACAGGCTCGTTGGAAGTCAAGAAACTTGATGCCGCACCGAACTGAAACGAAAACTGTTCTTGAATAAATTTTTCATCTTTTTTTTCTGTTTTCAAAAGCTCAACTAAGACCTTCAAATGTTCGCCATATTTTTTATCCGCCCTCAAGATGTTGGCTGTAATCTTTTTATACTCGACCGTTTCTTTTTCAGATTCAAGCAGTCCAAGAATCGCTTTCGCTTTCGTAGAGAATGATTTGTCGATTATTGCATTTGCTGAGTACTGCCTACCAACAACTATTGCTTTCTTAACGTTTCCACCAAGAGCGGCAACAAAATTTGCAGACATCTTCTCTACCTTTTGTTGTTCCGTGAAATTCGGCATGTCCGAAATGAGCTCATCTGTAATACCAGAGCTTTTTGCAATTGCCCGAATCTCTTGATTTTTCAGCTCTGGATCCAAAGACCAAGCCACTTTTTCGAAGTCTTGAAGTGAGTAGATCGAGGAAGTTCGGTTAAGCAGGTACGGCGCCAACTGCGCAAAGCTTTGCATTGTCGGATTTCTGCGGAGCTGACTTTTTAAGCGGGCTGCTGCTTCTTCTTTACCAATTTCAGCTGAGAACCCAGAAAAGGCGCAAGTCAAATAATTGATATATTGTGGGGATTCTTCCGGATACCTCGCACCCTCCAGCCTTTCGCAGTATTCCTTATTCAGCGTGATATTCGATTTCGAGAGAAGATCGACTAGAGTTTTATTGCAGCTCTGATCACTGGATTCACAGGTTTTCCTGAGAATTGCAATCGCTTTTTCGTTATCTCCAACTTGGACATAATGCCTGGCCAATTCACGGCTAGCTTCTTTGTAGCCAGAATTTGAAGATCGTTCTAGCAACACAATACCCTTCTCCACATTTTTTTTGGTTCCAGGAAGCCCTTTGAGGCTTAGCACTCCTAACCCATATAAAGACTCCGGTCCTTCAGGAAGAAGTGACCATAATCTTTGTGCCTCAACGTATTCCATTTTCGAATAGGCGTCACTTGCCATTGTGGCTAAAAGGCCGATTGCATCATCTTTTGTTTGCACAGATGGGTGGCCATTCATCGCGCAAAGAGCAGTATCAATTTGCTTCACCTGCCCTCCAAGTTTTGAAATATTGAGGTTGGTCTCACAGAACTTCGCGGAAGTTGCAGGCTCTCCTTTGACAACCTTAGCAAGCAGCAAAAGGATTCTTTGCTCAAGGGCTAGGTCTTTGTTATCCGAAAGCCTGTCTAAAAACTTAATTGCCTGTTGTGAATTCCCAGTTCGCTCGTAATAGTCAGCAAGGTACGTGAGTGCCGGCCTGTAACTCGCTGAGGCTGCTCGTTGGATCAAGGAAAGTCCCTTTTCTGGGTTTCTGGGAGCAGAACCGAGACCCTCTAGAACGATGCGCCCAATGCCATAACTTGCCTCGGCGGTATCTGGATTTCTAGACCATACTCTGTAGGCCTCGTTGTAGTCCCTCCTGGCAAAAGCGGCCATGCCGTCGGCGGACGCAGGATTATGAACAAATACGCTCGCCAGAACAGTTAAGAAAACAAGGGCTCTTTGCGTGAAAGTTATTGAAATGTTAATCATGCCATCTCGCCATTAGTAGCTTGACCGCTTAATCTGAACGGTCGATTGTGAAATTCGTTTAATCTATAAGGAAGGATCTAAACATTAGACACATCATGCCAGAACTGCGCCGTATTTTAGGTTATAGGCCGCTCACTAGTATCTGCAAAGCGGTAATTGTTTTCGTCCTCGGTTCAACTCTTATGATTGCCTGGGCAACAGAAGAGTTACCAATTTGCCAAGGCAAAGACGTCCGAAATTGGGATCGGTGTGTAGGAACAATTACCATCAAGGGGGAGTACGTGTACAAGGGCGAATTCCGCCTAGGCAAAAAAAACGGATACGGAATATACATAACAACTAACAGGTACTACAAAGGAAACAAGTACGTCGGGTATTTTCAGGATGACCAGAAAGATGGTAAAGGAAGTTACCAATATGCCAGCGGCGACAGTTTCGTTGGGGACTTCAAAAACAACCGCCGCAATGGGTTTGGGCTGTTTACCTTCAAAAATGGAGATAGATATGAGGGGGAATTTAAAGATGACAAACGTGATGGACATGGCACCTTCACCCGGATCACTGGCGAAAAATTGATAGGGGTTTGGGCCAATGATGTCTTGGCAAAAGTTTCCGAGAAAGATCCTGGCTTGCTAGCTAAGAAGGACTCTGAAAAAAAACCTTCAACTCAGGAAACAAAGCCAAAAAGTAGTGAAATATCAACTGCCTCAACAGATAATTCGCGGCAAAAGGTTGCAGGCACGGCAAAGGTAGAAAATCTACCCCCACTCCAGGTAAATGCCCGTGCCTCAAATCCTGATTCCAACGGGATCGTTGTTATCGATATAAGCACCGGTGTTGATACCAGCTCCTTAAAAATTAACGGCCGTGAAGAAGGTGGAAGTAGTACCGGCAAGTACTCTATTAAACGCGTCGCGCGTGTTGGTCAGGTTACAGACTTTGATATTTCCGTTAAAGACATTTTTGGTCGAAGTACGGATTTAGTGATATCCGTTTCAAGAAAAATCGAACTAGATGCGGTAGGGCCCGAATTGAATCCTGAGAGTATCCCCACCCGCATAACTGGAGATTCTATCGCTATCATTATCGGAGTCAATAAGTATCGATCTATTCCTTGGTCTGACCATTCTTCTAACGATGCAAGGCTGTTTTTTGAATACGCGAGAAAAGCACTTGGTGTCAGAGTAGATAAAATCAAATTATTGCTTGATGAAAATGCTTCAGAGACTGAAATAGTAAAAATTTTGAAGCTATGGTTGCCCAAACACTCAAATAGAGGTAGCACAACAGTCTACCTATTTTTCAGCGGGCACGGCTACATTTCCAACTTGAATGGTGACTTTTTATTTCTTCCCTACGATGTTGATATGGACCTCATTGATAGAACGTCTCTCAGGCAAAGTGAGGTCTTCAAACTAATAAATGACGTAGGGCCCCAAAAGGCTATCGTTTTTGTCGACAGTTGTTTTTCAGGATTTTCGAAGGCTGGCAATAAACTAGTCCAAAATTCACGTCCGCTTGCATTGGTACCAAGTCATGAGATTCGCCATGAGAACATAAATATAATTACCGCTTCGCAAGCCAATGAGATCTCTTTTTCGAGTGACTCGCTGAAGCATGGGATATTCAGCTACTTTCTAATGAAAGGCCTTGAGGGAAATGCCGACTTAGATGGTAATAAAGCAATTACACTAGGAGAACTACATTCGTACCTGGAGCGCGAAGTCCCTCGATTTGCTAGTACGCTTAACAAAGTACAAAACCCTAACCTACTAGGAAACCCCTCAATTACCTTGATCGAACCAAGATAGTTTTCTTCACCTATTTGGAAGAAGTTCTCAAGTGATTGCCTTTGCACTTTATTAGTGCAACTATTCATTAAAAACATCCGCTCACAATTTACTTTTTTTTGAATGCAAAGCTTTTGGTGCATTGCGAATCGTTGTATTTCCGTAAGTTCCGCAGATATAGCCTTGGATAAACGAAATAAGGGGCAGGCACCCAAAAAAACTTCCACGCTTGTAACGAATAAACGCGCCGCTTGGCGAAAATCAGTTACGCAATGGATGTACTTAAAAGTTGTTTACGTCACTGCCGTAAGGGTACTATTTTTCGTAGTCACATCCCCAGCTATAGTTGAGGTAATTATTGCAAACGAGGTTGGAACAATGTTCAGAACGATTTAGACATCACCTGAACTCCTTAGCAGTCGGGCCGCCAAACGATCAAAAGTCTTCGGACGCGCTAAAGTTAACCGCGCACATTCTTCTTAGGCGGTCTGCCACGCAGTGTTCCTTTGGGCTGAAATAGCCCAATAGCGTTACCTAAGCTAACTACCTCGTGAAGGAGCAAAGACTTTTGTTTACGTTCAGCCCGATTAGCTCTTGTCTCATTACCATGAACCGTTTTGGCTTCAGCGCATCGTTGTCGACCTTCAGCAGTACGTGGACCGTTGCTTCGTCCGCCGTGTATTCGGCAGACGCTTTTGCCTTTGACTGCGGGCGATTTACATTGCAACCGGGTGCGTTTGCTCATGGCTTGACATTGTTTACACACGATACGACCACCGGCCGTTGACAATGTCAAAGTTTTCGTTGGGTTTGACACTGGGATAGAGCCACGTTTCAAGGCCAGATTTTCAGATTATGCACAGGTCTTCTTGTACCGGGCAGATCTCGAGTTGGATGTCTGGCGGTGTCAGGCTAATGATGATCTCTAATTCTTGACGAGCTTTTATAAGGACGTCGCCGATCACAGAGATTCCATAGCGCATCCGGATATATTCAGCACCAATCGAAGATTTCACCAGGGTCTGTGCCCGATGAAGATCGACAACCAATGACTTAATCCTGCTCCTGACTTGAGGTAGCAGGCGCCTTACATCCGCGGCGGGCATTCCGTCACCAACCAATGCGGAAAAGGCTGGAAGTACGTCGGCACCAAGCTCATATGCCGTCCATATCGGTGCATTTTGTAGCCACAGATGCTTATCCTCGGGTGTACAGTGCCGCAATTCATAGCGGATCTTGGGATTACACACAGACCGTGCGATTCGGCTTACTTCTATTTCAGCTTCTACCCACTGGGTCAGTCTTTCACGAAGCTTGTAAGTGCCTCGGGTACGTGGGTACTGTTGAGTGAAACGCTCCCCCTCAGTAAAAGCATCCAAGCAGTTCGTTGAATTCATAGCCACCTCCATATTAAGTTGCCCTAAGCTCCGCCCCGGCGATGGCAGGCACCCAGTCTCTAAATCGCGCAAGTTGCCGGGGTTGCCACCAGTTTTCAAAAACTTTTTATGAGTTTTCTACTTATCTTATGTATCCAATTATTTTTTAAGAATAGATGGCAACCATGGCAAACAGACCCAAAACCCGCGTGCAGCCTCATTCTCCGGTTGCCACCCGGGGTGGCAAGCCAGTAGCTACGTTGCTACCCTCAATCATCCTCAGTGTCCCAGTTGGCGAGTATTTCGAAGACCGTGTTTTCGATCGGTTTTTCTGGCTCCTTGCCAGACCAGTACATGTCTAGCGTGGATGCATCAAAGCCTGGGGGCGACTCTGTGCCCTCATGCCAATTGACCGGACCACCAATGAAAGCCTCAAACTCGCGGCGGGCAGTCGGCAAATCCGGAAGCCACCAGCCCCATCGCTGAGGCTGAGGCTTTTGTTGATGTCGGCCATGTCTTGCCGACGGACAGAGCCGTTCGAACTCGCGACCTAATACATCTTGTTGAACCTTCCGATACCACTCTGCTCGCTTGTCGAAGCCAGTGTAATTACTGATTAAAGTGGCTGTGGGAATAAAAATTGCCCCCACCCAAGGCGGGTGGTAATCGTGACGCCCTGTCAAACTCCCCGAAGTTAAGACTTCAAACCAGAACCGACTGAACCCCTCGAGCGACCGAAGCTTTTGAAAAACTTGCTCGGTAGTCTTCGGCTTTTGGCGTACATTGAACTGGGTTATATCCAGATTCATCAGTTCGTACACAAGCGCGTCAATGACAACGGGATCGTCAATGGCCTTACTAAGCTGGCTAAAAAACGGATGGTTACCTTTTGCATCATCTGATACCCGAAGGAAAACAAAGCGCCGATCATCCTGCTCGACGTGAGCGAAGTGGTCATGATTGCTTGCTGCAAAAAAGCGGTGGTAGGAGTCGATTGTTCTTGCTGGCTGATACTTTTGTTCGATCCGGCAGGTGGGCTCCGTAACTAACGACTTCAGTTGGTCAAGTGCCTTTTTATCGTGACTAAAAATCGCCTCGTCCATAAATATAATGAAATTTCGTTCAAGTACTGCATTGAAACGCCCAATTACTTCTTGAATGTCTGAGACCTGTAGTGCGGTCCGGCCCCAAATTGCTCGTAGAATCCGAAAGAAGGTGCCTTTACCAGTCCCTTGACCACCAAGGAGAACAATGATGATCCCCGGTTTTTCCTCTGGCCTTTGCAGCATGTGAGCGAGGTACTGCAGCAGGTAAAAATAGATCAACTGAGACCCGGCGCAGATGATGTTGAGAAGGAATGCTTTTAAAATGTCGCAGTTGCCTGCACGTGGTTTGGCGGTAGGCTCGACCCAGTAGTTGATTGTCGAGGCTGGCTGGGGTAGCGGGCTAAATGCAACTCCATCAAAAACCAATGTATTAGGATTGGTCCAAAATTGGGAAATTGTCAGCCTTGTTTCGCAGACGATCGGTTGGTTTTCTAGGAATCGCTTCAGCAATATTTCAGCATCTTGCTTCTTGAAAAACTCGACTTCTGGCCGTTTCCCAGCTTGAACATCAGCAAGCTGCTTTAGGTCGATCACAAAGAACCCACCACCTGATCTGTAGAGTGCATATGCCCCTTGTAATGCTTTTAACCCAGAGTAAGTGTTTGCCGAATTAATCGTTGCAAGAGGTGTTAGAGTCAGATTTGACATCATGCGCCTCCCTGTTTCGCATAGTGATAGATGGTACCTACCGTGATCCGATCATCTCGATCAGGATCGTAAGAATAGAACAAGGCATCTAGCGTGTGCTCCTCAAAGCGATGCTCGGCAGTGAGACTCCAGTCATGCGCAATCTGGTAAGCACAACTCCAGCCTGTACTAGCGATTCCCCAGACGACATTACGGTAAGTTTCATAATCACAGTCTGCATTTATAAATGAGAGCAAATGCTTGATTATTGTGACCTGCCTATTTGTTTCTGGTATCGAAAAGCGATAAGGAATTTTCGGCTTTATCTTCCGGTTCTTTGCATCAAGAAGCTCCTGCCAAATGCTGAGCAATCGCGCTGGAATAATGGGAAGGTTTAGAATTGAGCCTGCACCGGTCCATTTGTATTTAGACCCAGAAGGGTGAATACTTGGTGGAATCAGATCCTGAACAGTACGTCCGTTTTTTGTCCCACACCGAAATTCCAATATGACGTCGCTGTTACTATCAGTAATCGCAATCGATGGAAGAGCAGGCACACCATCTGGCAATCGGTAGATCAACTTGGAGGAGTTTGGTTTGCCAGAAGATATGCCAACTGCATCAGCCGCTTGTTGAAGTTCTGAAATATTTACCCCGCGCCTTGAACACCAATCGATGGCTTTTAATTCATTATCTTTGTCAATCGCACAGGTTGGATTGGGTGTGCAATATGCATGAGCGAGACCGGCATTCATGCCGGAAAGCTCAGAAATTTGACTCTTCCTTCCTATGGTGTTTTCGCGTCGATTCCAATCGGTCTGAACGGGTCCTTTTTCTCCTAGTAGGACTGATACCAATTCAAAGCCTGAGTCTATCAAGGTCTCGTAACTATAGGTTTCTTGGGTTTCGTCAATACTCATGAGGTACTCCGCACTCCTGTCTTATGACCCGCTATGGGCTTAAACTGTTCGGGATCACGTAACCAAGCCCGAAGGTCTCTTACCCGCCACATGGTTGAACCTTGGGTAGGTCGAACGGGTTTCGGAGCTTTACCAGCGGCGACCCAACGCCACCACGTTGAGCGCGATGCGTCCACTAGTGGGTAGGAATTGCCTCGTGTTTTGATGATGCGTTCGAGCCTTATGAGTGCATCATCACTCAGCCTATCGAACCAGCTTGGCTGCGATTTGCTTTGGTCGCACAGACCCAAATTCGTGGTGATGAGCTTTCGTGGCACTGCGTGCTCCTGGGTGATTAATCAATGTAATGATTAGACCCAAGATTTTGTCCGCCAAGACGTACTGAGCGTTTGAATTGTCCGTGAAAACGTACTAACGTACTAAAATTATTAGGTTTTTCTATTATTTTTTAATTCAGGTAAAGATCCTACGTTTGACACTTTCCTGAATTTTTCTTGATGAGTGCGTTGTCGAAAGCCCTAGCAGCAATCTGAATTTCCGCCGCAATTTTGTACACGGCAGACCGTCCAATACAGATTTTTGAGCGCCGAGCGATTGCTAGAGTTTCTTGGACTAGTTTTGACCTCGGCAGGTCACCGTAAATCATTTTTCGCCAATACTCGCGAGTTATCGGCGAGTCCGAGCTTAAGTAATTCTCATATACTATATAGAGCACCTTATCGAACAGCTTAGCGCTCAAAGCTCTTCGGTGAGAGCCGCGCTTCCCCTTCCCCACGTATTCATCCCAAACTTCAACAGGTATTTCGGTACCATCCTGGTCTTTTATCGAAAAGGTTTGGTTCGGAATGGCATGTGCTCTCTTGTGTCGGACCATAAAAACTCCGCTAGGTACTGAAGGGGTGCGATCAGGGTTGATCGGACTATTAAGTTGACAGAAATTTTGCCCACTCCTGCATCATCAATCTACGTTTCTCGAATAAATCCCCCCGACGGTACGCCGCCTCAACCGCATTACCTACTGTGTGTGCCAACGCCATCTCCGCAACCTCACTTGGGTATGAAGTTTCTTCACCAACCCAGTCACGAAAACTTGATCGAAGGCCATGCGGTACAGCAGGCACTTGCATACGGCGCATTACCACAGTCAAGGACATGTCAGATAGTGTGGCCATTAGCTTTCTACCGGGGAACAACACCCCTCCTGCCTCCTTGCTTGGGAGTGACTTCAGTAATTTGATAGCTTGGGCTGACAGCGGTACCCGATGCTCGCGCTTAGCTTTCATTCGCTGAGCGGGTACTGTCCAGATTTTTTTGGCGAGGTCAATCTCGGCCCATTGCGCGCCGCGCACTTCCCCACTACGTGTAGCAGTCAGGGTCAAGAACTCGAGTGCTCGGGCCGCCGTTCCCTCTCTTTCCTGAAGCGATTTAAAGAACTTCGGCATATCTTGGACCGGGATCGCAGGAAAGTGCTCGACTGGGCTGACCTTACGTTTTGCAGGTAGCGTAAGTGCCAGATTACCTTTCCACCTCGCTGGGTTTGGACCTTCACGCAGACCTTTTGCAGCGGCGTAATCAAGTACAGCCTCGATCCGCCCTCGCAGGCGGCTTGCGGTTTCTGTTTTATCTAACCAGATCGGCTCAAGTATGCGCAATACGGTGGCAGTATCGATATCGGGTGACACCATGTTTCCACACACGGGAAAAGCGTATGTCTCCAATGTGGTCGTCCACTGAGCAGCATGTTTGGCATTCTTCCAGCTTGCTTCGTGCTGTGCGATGTATTGCTCGGCGAGTGTTTTGAAGATGACGGCTTTAGCTTTCTGTGCAGCTAACGCAGACTTGGCTTGCTTCTTGGCCTCAGCTGGATCGACGCCGGCAAACAACTGATCAAGCATCGGTCTTGCTCGCTCACGTGCTGAAGCTAACGTAACGGTCGGAAAACTACCTAGTCCATACTCGCGCCTCTTGTCGCCCACCATTACACGCAACACCCACGCACGAGACCCACTTGGCATTATCTTCAAACCTAGACCTTTAGCGCCACCAACAGCGTGCAGCCCGGGGCGTCGGAGCTTACTAACAGCTAGCGCAGTCAGTTCTTTAGCGACCTTTGGCATCCATCATCCAATCCACCATAAATAGTGAGATTTGATGATATCAGATGAGCCTAAATGGGGCTAGTGGAGACGCCCCCTCATAGAAAAAAGGGCGAAAAAAAAGCGCCTGTCATAGGCGCTGGTGGCGGAAGCGGTGAGATTCGAACTCACGGAGGGCGTAAACCCTCGCCGGTTTTCAAGACCGGTGCCTTAAACCACTCGGCCACGCTTCCCAGGAAATAACGACGCGGATTATACCCAAGCCCGTTGGTCCTTACCGCATTTTTCAATCAGGCAGGAACATCTGCTGCAGATCATTCAGGAAGCGCTGCCCCAACTCGGTGGGTTGAATGCGCTGATGGTCCACTTGAATCAGCCCCTTCGCCTCGGCGCGCTGTAAGGCAGGCTCGATGCTCTGGGTCGAGAGGCCCGTACGCTCAATGAAGAGGCGCGTCGGCA
>Ga0164293_10005016_pt1 | contig 11271 bp, 12 predicted proteins | sample GEODES118metaG_FD_111487 | JGI IMG/M metagenome (GOLD analysis project Ga0164293, IMG submission 111487) | Eutrophic lake water microbial communities from Lake Mendota, Wisconsin, USA - GEODES118 metaG | ecosystem: Environmental > Aquatic > Freshwater > Lake | place: USA: Lake Mendota...
AAATCATTGAATAACACTTCATCTGGTTTTTCTGGTAAATCATATGAGTTTTTAGTAAAAGATTCAATAATTTCTTTTATCCTTGATATTTGTTTTTTAATAATCATTAAATTAATTATTTAGTTATAAATATTAAGGTTACCTTTTTCTAATGACTGAAGTCACACTAATATTATGTTCTGTATTCTTTGACCAAATTTCTATTGATTCAATATTGTTCTCCAAGTAAGCCTTTTCTTCAGTAGTTATATGATTTGAAATGATATTGCTGGTGTTTTTAAAATTATTAAGCAAATCTAATGTCGTAATTAAATCCCTTTTTTCTATGTATTCTGAATTAATACCCCACCTAGAAGTATGTAAATCTTCTATTATATAGATACCCCCTTTCTTTAAATGCTTAAATAAACACCCAAAAGATATTTGTTGTTGTTTCATAGTGTGACCCCCATCATCAATAATCAAATCTAATTCATTATCAATGACAGCAACAACATCTTCTAATTCCTCTCTATTTTCTTGATTACCAATTAAAACTTTAAATTTATCATTGTAATGAAAATCTCTTGGGGTATCCAAATCCATACCGTAAATATTAGAGTTGGGGAAATAATCTTGTAATAGTCTTAAACTATCACCACTATAAACCCCAATTTCTAATACATTATTGACAGATTCTAAACTTAAAAACAAGGGATGATATACTTGCAAATACCCATGCGCTATTTTATCTGTCTTTATATTTCTCATATATTAAGTTCTCCAGTTATTCTATCACACCAACCTTTTGATGCTGAATAAGGCCAAACAACCCAATACTTTGGCTGTTTTGTTGTGGGGAAATCCCTCCATATTTTGCAATATTTATCTGGGTCAGCCATCATTGAGTTTATTTCTGTCTTATCAGCATCTCGTCTATATAACGTTTCGTCATTTTCATCATGGAATGCTACCACCCAATATTCATAATCTTTTTCTGGAACTGAATCATATGACACATCAATACAATGTCTAAATATTATTGAAAAACTATTTAGCCAATCCTCTTCCGTTTCATACTTCTCTATGACTGGGGGGTCTAATTTATCTATGGTTGATTTTTGTACCGCTCTTTGTGAGAATAAAATACCAGCGTATTTTTCATAATCTCTTAATGTTCTAACTTTACCAAAACCATATAAATCATTATGACCTTCTTGTTCCATACCATCTACACCAAATAAACGTTTATTTAAATAATGCGCTTTATCATTCTTTTCACCCCATTTTTTGTCATCATCCCATTGTTTTGTTTTCCCCTTTCTAGTATATTCATGATATATGATTGGGAAGTGGGGATGAAATAAATCATACCCATGTGTAAATGCTCTAACAGCTACTGATATTTCTTCTCCGTGGAAATAATATTCTGGATTATGTTGAACTTCTTTTGCAAATTGACCAAGTGTAAAACAATAATGCGCAGAATAAAATCTGGCACGAATAGGTTTTTTTAGGTTTTCCCAATTAGGAATTGTTTCAGGTAAAAAAAATACATTTCCTTCTGGCGCAAATCTATCAAAAACCATTCTCCAAGGTTCTTGAACTCTACCTGCTGGATCGTTTGTTGGTTCGTAAGAACAAGCATATGATGTTAATAGAGGTTTTTTATAACCATCTTTTTGTAATTGCTTAATTAATTTTATTAATGTAGTATCCCAATTCTCGTTGAAACGCATATGAGAATCAATTTGCAAAGTATATTCTTCATTATTATATAATTGCTGAAGTTTATTTCTTGCCCAACAAGCACCATTTGATTCTGTATATGGAATATTCAATATCTTAAATCTCTTATCCGATTTCCATTTATCAAGATTATCAAACCCATCTTCATCAGAATATTGCCTTGCAATAGCAAAAACGAGGTTTTTAGGATTCTTTGCTTTATCTAACATATCCTCGATGGTTTTAACTAGTTCAGGGTCTCTGTAACTTGCAATTTGTACAAATATTTTCATATTTTTTATTATAATAATAATATATTTTATTTAAAATTAAATATTAATTTTCCCTTCTTAATGTTCCTTCATAATGGTCGAACCTATGATGCTCGATTGGGGTAAGTAATAATAATCCAGGTTTGATAACATTCTTAACAGTTTCTTGATACATAAATGACATCCATGTACTTTCAAAAGGATACGCAAATTTTGTATCAATAAACATTTTCTTATTACCAGCTTTTGTTATAAAATGTGTCCAATTGCAATAATACACTTCACCATCAGCATAAGGCAAACCATCAATTGATTTTATCGCATTAAATTTTGTTCTTGGTGCATATGGATCCAAACCTTGTACTGGTAGATTTTGCTTTTCAGGCCAATTATTCACCCTAACCTCTTGCGGAACATTATACCAACTCCATTGAGTTGAATTATCTCCATAAAACTCGCTAAAATTTATCTTCAAAAAATCATAATTTTCTTTCTGGACAATATTCAAACATTTATTAAATAAGTTGGGGGTGTACCTATTGAATCCATTTCTACATACTTCACCTGGTCTATTATAGAAGTTCATATCATCCTCAGAGAAAATCATCACATCAAGATTAGATGCGTCAAAATGCTCTGCAATGAATTGTCTGCCACCACATATGCCAATATTATCTTTCTTTATATGTTCAAAACCATATAAATTACATAATTCAAGATATCTTGGGGTAGTTGTTAAATCTGTTGAATTATCCAATAAGTATTTCTTTGTTTTATTAATGAAGTTTGAATCATAATCTAACATAGATTTTATTAACGTCTCAAATTGATTGGGTGAATTAAACCCAATAACATACAAGCCTACATTTGATAAATCTAATGGTGTAGTATTGACTAATTTATTTTCTGACTTTATTTCTAGTCTGTCATTTTTCAAATCCTCAAAAAACTTTCCAAATAACCCATTATCTTCAATTTCAAAATAATTAATTAAATCAGCATGTTTATATGCCATTAATGAAAACAATGATTCCTCAGTACCCATATAACCTTGACTCAATGTATCCATCAGTAATCCATAATATATTGAGTTCATATCATTTATTGTATTTTTTGGTCCCCCAAAAAAACCACCTCTGGCTACCTTGTTTACTTTACCACCAACAATTGACTCCATTTTTCTATAATCAAAACCATGTATTTCGCTTGTCGTTTCATATGGAAAACAAACAAAACTAAATTTTGATATGTATTTTGGTAATATATCCAAAACTTTATCATGTGTAAAATACCCAGGATGCACCGTATTTGTTAATCCAGCATCAATCCAAAACATATATTCAGACTCAAAAGGATCCATAATTTTGGCATCATTCAGCAAGAACATTTTTGACATAACTAATGGATTGTAATACTCCAATTTTGCTTGTGTAGATTCACCTAACCACCCAACTTGATTGTACCATTGGGGGTCTAACCTTATATTTTGAATCAATTCAAAATAACTATTATTCTTAAACCAATTCAAATTTCTTTCAATAAAGAATGTATTACTTTCATTTCTATGTTGGAATACAAAATTCTTTAATTCACTATCACCATATATAATTAAATTATTATCAATATTTAATAATTGTGTTAATTTTTCCAAATAGTGATTATATGATCGATTCCAACCATCACCTAATTCATTTCTCTTTATATCCCAGAGTCCTGTTACTAATGTTATTTTATTCATTTTTTTTATTTAAATATTTTAAAATCATCTAAAAAAGAATACATAATTTTTAGTTGATTATTTGGTAGAGTATTTAATTCATACCACTCTCTTGCATTCTTAACAACTTTATCAATGTCAAAATTATTAAATACATATTTAATATTTGATTCTATCTTATCAATGGTGTATTTTCTATTTTTGTTGTCAGATATAGCGTTTTTAATATCATCGTCAATTATTACAAAATAATGTTCATTTGGTATTAATGGGTTATATGTCATTATTTTCAACTCATCTCTAAATAAAGCAATTCCCATTCCAAAATATTCAATATCTCTATAGCAAATTTTTGCAGCGCCATCTAAATTGAACCCATATTTATACTCTGATATTTCTTTATAGTAATTTTCTTTATCTTTATAATTAGAATGTTTCTCTTTAAATTCAAAGTATGTACTGTCTTGTAAGACATTATTAAACAATGCTCTAATACCATAACAACCGCCATTAAAGAATAGTTTTTCATTTATTTTACCATTATGTCTAAATTGCTCAATATATGTATGTTCATTCCAATATTCTAAAATATAAAAAGATGGTACTATATTATATTTTTTTGAGTGGCGTTCATACAAATCACTTGTCAATGAAGATACACATGAAAATAAAACAATATCAAAATTTTCAATACCTGTTCCATTTTCCATCATAACTGGGGCAAAATCATGCCAACTATGGACAAATGTTTTATTATTTTCAATATTTTGGATAATTAAATTATAGGGGTTAAAAATAGATGGATAATTACCTGCATAACCTGTTGTTGGGTAGTTATACTTTAAAGCCATTTCTTCCATAGAAATATACTCAATTTCAAGGTTCTTAAATGTTTTTAAAAAATTAAAGAACATTTCATAAAAAACACCAACATACCAATTAGAACCAATATTTTTGTAAGAAACAATTAATTTCATTTAATTTATTTTTTGTTTAGAAACCCAAACCACCTTACCAAAAATTTATTTATTATAATAAACCAAATTATAATCTTCCAATATTTGTTTGATATATTTTTCTTCAAATGCACACCAATCCCAAATTTCATTTATATAATTTTCTTTATAATTTTTATGAATAGGGTAATTATATTAAATTAACCTACTTTATACCCACCATCGCCTAATTGATTTCTCTTTACATTCCAGAGTCCCATTACTGATGTTATGTTGTTCATTTTTTTTAATCCAAAATTGCAATAATATCACCTTCTGTTACGTTAATATAAGATGTATAACCATATTGTTTTAAAAAATCATTAGCATCCTCTTGACTAATTTCATCATAATTTAAATTTATATATTCATATCTAATTATTTTTGGTTTTATAATTTCAAAAGGAAAAGCCTTAATGATTGTGAAATCATGACCTTCTGCATCTATTTGTAATAAATCTAAATTTTTAATACCGTAATAATCAATTATTGTTCTTGGGGAGACTATATCAACTTCAACAGCTATGGGTTCAACATCAAACATATGCTCAGCTTTTAATTTATTTAAAGTAAAATGAGGGGTTGTTGTACCGCAAAATAATTCACCTTTACCATCATAATTTGATACAGCAGAATTAACAAATATTAAATGGTCAACACCAGAATAATTATTAATTAATTCTTCATATGCAACTTTACCAGGTTCAAATAAAATACCTTTCCATCTATTTTTTTTCACTAAATTATGAATTGGGTCAACAGAAATGCCATCATTTGCACCTATTTGCAAAAAGAAAATATCACTATTATTATCTAATAGTTTATTAAATTCATCATTATTTATATGTAACATATTATTTAATTTTTTTTCTACAAGTCCAAACTACTTGTTGAAATTCTTCTGGTTTATATTTTTCTAAATTATGTATATTACACGACTCTTCAATATAAGAATCTGTTATTTCACACCAATTCCATATTTTTTGATTTATATATTCGTTAAAATAATCTAAATCCGAAGAATAATCATGTGCCATTATAAAATCACCAACTTTTAATAACCCAGATAATGCTTTGAATTCACCAATTTTATATCCGCCATCAACTAATACTAATGTTACACCTATTTGTTCTATAAATTCATTAATAAGACAATCGTCTTTTATTTTCATATGTGAATTATCAAATATATTTTCAATTCTAATATCAACATTTTGATTTATAATTGAATTATAATATTCAATGTGATTAATATCATATGAGCGAATTTTACTTTCACTTAAACCAATTTCATTTAAATAATCTCTTAGAAATAATGTGAAACCACCACCAGCGGTGCCTATTTCTAAAATTTGGCTTGGTCTTATTTCATTTAAAAATGTTTTAAATACATTAAAAGCATCTTCGTGTTGTTGTGCAACTAAATTTTTATATACAACTGCACCAGTTATGTTTTTTTTCTCTTCCATATTATAAATTAAATTTTTCAAATATATGGTAAAAAAGTTTTTTACCTATTATGTGGTTAGCAACCCAATCGCCACTATCTTCATGATACCACGAATCAAATTCTATGTAATTATAATCATCTTCATTATGAATTACCTCAAATGTCATAACTTGTTCTTCTAAAAGTAAAAGGCTTCTATCTTTTATTAATTTTATAAATCTATCAATTATTTTGTTTGAAAATTCATAAACTTTTTCTTTTCTACCTCCAAAAATACCACCAATAATATACCAAGGTAATTTACTTTTTAAATTTATATTAAGTAAATCAATATTAATAAAATTTGAATCAAAAAAATGACTTATACTACCTAGCAATTTAAATAAAATTATTTTATCACTAGATTCTTTTATTAAACTTTCACCAATTTTACTTGTAAATAATTCACATCTACTATACCTTCTGTGTTTATCAGATTGGTCTATATGTTTGAATGGAAATAAAGATGAATGGGATAACCCAACATCAATCCAATAAATATAGTCACTATTAAAATAGTTTTTTTCAAAAGTATCTTTAATAAATAAAAATTTTGAAATCGTAAGATCATAACTTCTATCATTATTAATACCTTGGGCATCTGTTTTTATTGATTTTATTATTTCATATAATGGAGATTTATCTAAATCAAAACCAATAACTTTAATTTGTTTTTTAAATTGTTCTAAACCTAAAAAATCAATTAAATAAGTTTCAATCTTAGACACATCACTTGTCCAAGTATAAACCACAATATGGTCAGCCATTAATGATAACGTTTCTAAACTATAATAATATCTTAATGAGGGATTTTCCCTTCCACCAAAGTATGTTCCAAAAAGATTATCATACAAACATGTTACATAAGTTAAATTATTCATTATAACCATTTATTTATTTCAGATACTTCCATAGTGAATTTTGCACTATTAGGCCAAGATGCATACTTATCAAACCATTCCATTTGATTTTTAGAAATGTAGTTCAAAAAATCATCATCATTAATTACTTGATTATATTTTTCTTTTATTAATTCCGCAACAGCTTTATTCCCACCTAATTCATAGGTAACGTATGCCTTTTCTCTTGGTATTGATATATAATGATAATTAGGGATTAAACCATCATATAAATTATCTTTATATTCTATTCTAATATATGGCAAACCTACTGACATATATTCAATATCTCTATAACAAAATTCCCCAGTATGGTCATATGGTGTTGAATATTTATCCAAATCCATATAATAAGATAAACCTATTTTTGATTCTGACATTTGTTTTAAATACAATTCAAATGGTATTGGTTCTCTATTTGTAAAACCCTGACTATGTAATATGTTTACAACTTCTCTATATCCTTGACCTGAACCTTTATAGAAAAGTTGAGGGTTTAATATTTCAACATTTTTTCTATGCTCTCTATATATATTATAATCATAATCATCAAATTTACCAAAAAACCAAGGTTTAACTATATCTAATTTATTTGTTAAATAATCTTTTTTAATCCAATGATATATATTAGTATAACTAAAATGTGTTAGTAATATTTTTTGGCAAAAGTCTGATTTAAGATAGTGAACCACATAGGAGTTAAAATACTCGGTAAAAGATAATACAACAAATTCTTTTGTTTCTAAATTCTCAATTACGCAGTCAACATCACTTAATATTGGATGGTTACCAAAACTACCTAATTCGCTTTGTAATTGAATAATAGCTGACCCATCAATTGGACTTAAAGCATAATCTTTCCATTCAACATCAAAATATTGACTTAAATATTCACTAAATTTCTTAAACCAAGGACTATGATATCTACCGTAAACAACATTGTCTACTCTATGTATTCTTATTTTTTTCATATAAATAAATATTACAATTCACCATTTATTCTATCACACCAACCTTTTGATTCACTATGAGGCCAAACAACCCAATTCTTTGGTTGTTTTGTTGTTTGAAAATCTCTCCATATTTTACAATATCTATCTGGGTCGCTCATCATTGCAGTTATTTCATTCTTATCAGCATCCTTCCTATATAGTGTTTCATCATTTTCATCGTGGAATGCTACAACCCAAAAATCATAATCTTTTTCTGGAACTAAATCATAAGATAAATCAATACAATGTTTAAATACTATTGAGAAACTATTCAACCACTCTTCTTCACTTTCATAGTTATATGTATTTGGTGGATATGTATGCTTTATTGTTTCTTCTTGTACTGCCCTGCGATTAAATAAAATCCCAGAATATTTTTCATAATCTCTTAATGTTCTAACTGACCCAAACCCAAATAAATCATTATGCCCTTCTTGTTCTAAACCATCCATCCCAAAAAGTTTTTTATTTATTAAATGACTTTTTTGATTTTTGTTTGACCATTCTTTATCATCATCCCATTGTTTTGTTCTATTTTTTCTTGTATATTCATGATAAACCACTAATCTGTGCGGATGAAATAAATCATACCCATGTGTATATGCTCTTGCTGCAATAGATATTTCTTCACCATGAAAATAATATTCTGGATTATGTTGAACTTCAATAGAGAATATACCTAATGTAAAACAAAAATGTGCAGAATAAAATCTTGAAGGTACTGGTTGAGTTAATGTTTGCCAATCTTTTATTGCGTCTGGTAAGAAAAACATAGCACCTTCTGGAATAAATCTATCAAATAACATTCTCCAAGGTTCTTTTGCTCTACCACCTGGATCATTATCTGGGTCAAAATTTGATACATAACCAGTTAACAATGGTTTTGGATAACCAGATTTTTGCAGTTGTTTAATCATTTTTATTAAAATATCATCCCAATCCTTCTCAAACCGCATATGAGAATCAATTTGCATAGTATACTCTTCACCATCATATAATTGTTGAACTAAATTTCTTGCCCAACAAACACCTTCTGTTTCATTATATGGAATATCCAAAATTTTAAATCTTGGGTCATTTCTCCATTTATCTAAATTATCAAAAGTATCATCTGGATGGTATTGTCTGGCTATACCTAAAACAAGATTATTAGGTTTTTTTGCATTTGATAGTAAATTTTCAATTGTAGATACTAGTAAAGGATCCCTATATGATGCTATCTGTATAAAAATTTTCATATATATTATAATTTATAATAAATAATAATTATTAATTGTATTAAGTAAAATAATTATTTAAATAATAATTTCTTATCTTTATAGGCTTTTACTATTTGAAAGAATTTTTGTTGTTTTTCTGTTTTTGAAGGCATTTTGTTTTGTTTTACTATGTTATATATAATAGGGTATATTCGGTCTGATTTGTAACAAATTTAGTAATTACCATTTTCCCAATGGACATGTAGCTAATTCTAAATGAACCTTTGCCTCCATAAAACAACCGCACTGAGTACATCGTTTTTCCTTAAAGAATTCACACCCTTCGCAAATACTATATCTAGTATTAGCAGTGTTAGCCTCTACTAAAAAATTTCTTCCTGATAATACACCTTTAGTGGAATCCCAAGCTTGTTTAAATGCATTTCTAGCCATTTGAAAGGTTGATGGAAATTTAGAAATATCTTCTTCTTTTAACATTTCTTCCATTTTCTTTGCCTTTTTAGGATTATTTATAACTTCAAGTTCTCCAGGAGATGGAATAGGGTTAGGTGGTATTCCTCTTAGTATTGATGTTGCATTATGGATAAAAGAATCAAAACCATTAGTAAATGCTTTTGCATCAATGTGCATGATTGGTGTTTGATTTTTTGGCATAAAAACATACACTCTATTATCATAGGGTATCGGAAAAGGAATATCCTCTTGCTTATAACAAAGACTGTATAATTTAATACCTCTTTGGGTTTTATCTATATTTTTTTGAATTTCTAATTCTAATTCAGAATTAACATCACATTTTATAAGTTTTACATAAATTATAACAAGGTCATTAGACTCATTAATTATGTTTTCAAGTTCTTCTATTTTGTTTTTCATAATTATATTATAATGGATTTTCTATCCAAGGAAATATAGAATTTTCAAAATCAAATTCTTTTATTCCTTCTTGATTTGGATTAATTTTTTTTTCTAATTCTTTAGTGATAAAACCACAAAGTGATTCATACGCTGGATTTGTTTTAATCCATGCAGAAACTATTTCCTCAGTTAAATTAGAATATGAAATAAAATTATCTTGAATTGGAGGTTTCAAAAAAACACTAAATTCTTTGGTTATTTCATACACTATTGGTGTAGATATTTCACCTTTTAGATTAAAACTAATTCTAGTGATAACCATATCAAGGTTATTTAATGAGTTTTTACCAACTAATTTATTTATTTTATGTGTTATATTCATATTTTATTGTTTTTTATTTAAAATAATATTCAATAGCAAACATTTCTAGGTATATAAACATATCCCCCAGTCTGAATACATCGATAGATATAGACTCTATCACAATTGGGATATCCAGTAAAAGTCTCAAAAGTGTAACAAATATTTAAAACGGCAAATCCGTAATCTCCGTAATTAGCGTTAGGCTCAGTACTAGTATAGTCAAATGTCTGCGTATAAGTACCTGATGTCCCACAATACCCACTAGCATAAGTTGACACAAGGTTACACGAACTGCAAGACTCACTAAGTAAAGTCCCTTCTGGTACACATCCACAGCTTTGAGAATCAGATTGAACAAATGTATTATAATATCCACAAGAACCATTATGGTATGTATAATATAAGTCATATCCACTACAAAATGAAGTATAAAATGTGCCATTAGGAGGACATGCACTATAACCATAAAACTCACTCATAGCATCAGGTACAGATTTACCCGCAGCAGAACTAAGCGTTCTTAAACTATATGATGCATTTACATTTATCAATTCAGTTCTAATTTGACTAATACTTATAGGCCCACTTGCTTGTAATGGCATGTTATTTTTCTTTTAATATTTTTATTTCATTATTTAATTCCTTAATACATTCGATAAGTAATGGTATAATTTTTTCATATCTAACTGCATAATATCCACTATCATTTATTCTTAATGCTTGTGGTAATACATCTTTTAAATCTTGAGCAATCACAC
>Ga0164293_10005019_pt1 | contig 11270 bp, 5 predicted proteins | sample GEODES118metaG_FD_111487 | JGI IMG/M metagenome (GOLD analysis project Ga0164293, IMG submission 111487) | Eutrophic lake water microbial communities from Lake Mendota, Wisconsin, USA - GEODES118 metaG | ecosystem: Environmental > Aquatic > Freshwater > Lake | place: USA: Lake Mendota, Wisconsin...
ATCGACCACCAGAGACGTGCCGACCACCAGCAGCACGTCGGCACCGGCTACGAGATCAGCCGCGTCTTCCATCGCCGGGACCATCTCGCCGAACCAGACGATGTGCGGCCGGAGCTGGCTGCCGAGGGTGCAGGTGTCGCCAAGGTGGATGGCGCCGTGACACCGCCGCGCATGTCACCGCTGCTTAGCGCGGATCGCGGCGGCTCGCTCCTCGATTTCAACGGCCTGCGACTGGCGGTCAGTCTTGCGGTATAGGTCCGCGAGATTCTCCAGGCTCTTCGCCACGTCGGGGTGGTGGGGCCCAAACGCCTTCTCATGGATCGCCAACACTCGCTTGTACAGCGGCTCGGACTTGGCGTACTGGGCCTGGTTGGCGTAGAGCAGCGCGAGGTAAGTAAGGCTCACCGCCAAATAGGGGTGGTCGGCGCCGAGGCTCTTCTCTCCGATGGCGAGCGCCCGCTTAAAGAGCGGCTCAGCCTTTGCGTACTCGGACTGCTCGAAGAAGAGACGCGCGAGGAAATTGAGGCTCAACGCCACATCAGGGTGATCAGCGCCGAGAGTCTTCTCTTTTACGGCTAGAGCTCGCGTGAAGAGCGTCTCGGCCTTGGCGTACTGGCCCTGGTGGTGGTAGAGGGCCGCGAGGTTGTTGAGGCTCGTCGCCGCATCAGGGTGATCGGGCCCGAGGGCCTTTTCTCTGACAGCGATCGCTTGCTTGTAGAGCGGCTCGGCCTTTGCGTACTCGGACTGCTCGAAGTAGAGACGCGCGAGTGCGGTAAGGATTCTCGCCCCATCGGGGTGGTCCGGGCCGAGGACTTTCTCACGTATGGCCAGCGCTCGCTTGTAGAGCGGCTCGGCCTTGGCGAAGTCGGCCTGGTGGTAGTAGAGGATCGCGAGGTTCCCGAGGCTCTTCGCCACATCGAGTTGGTCGTCCCCGACGTTTTGTTCCGCCACCGCAAGCGCTTCGCGAGCGACGACGACACCGCGATCATACTGACCAGTGCGGATCAGTTCGATAACCTCCTCGTTGAGTGTTCTCCACTCGATGCCTGCGTCGTCCACTGTCACTCTCCTTCGAGTTGCTCCAACCACCCGCTCGCGGTCGATGAGTTCGCCCCGCGTACGCCCCGCATTATGCGAGCGCGGTGCCGAGCGTGCGACGTATTGCCCATTCGCCCTGGGTGAATCCGAGGGCACATCGCTTTTTCGCCAACCAAGGGTCGATCTCGCCGCATGGAATGCCCTCCGGCGGTATCTGGACATAGGCGGAAAACGTTGGGGAAGCCTTTCGTCCCCGGCTTAGCGGAACCACGCAGCCCCACCCATCGAGGCGACCAAGGAATTCCTTCTAGGCTAGGACGGGGGAAAGGCTTGCCCTCGAAATAGCCCCATGTGCGGAGGCGTGAAAAGCAGACTTGAGCCGTGTTGGCTGGCGATTATCACGATCCGCAGCCACTTCGTCGTCCCCGTCTACCGCCAATTCCAGGGAGGCATCGGCTGCTTGTCCTGCCAGAGGCCCCCCCGATCGGCCCTCGCCAATGCCTGCAGCTCGTATATGGGCCCGCTGAATCGTTCAGTTGTGTGCAGGCTGGAAATCAAAAAGCTCCATCAGCTCGTCCTTCGTCAAGTCCTTGAAGCCCGCCGTATCTGCCCCGATTACCTCGTCGGCGAGGCTCTGCTTCGCCCGCTGGCGTTCGAGGATCCGCTCCTCGATCGTGCCCTTCGAGACGAGCCGGTAGACGGTGACGTCCTTCTTCTGCCCGATGCGGTAGGCCCGGTCCATGGCCTGGGCGTCGTTGGCCGGGTTCCAATCGTGATCGTAGAAGATCACGGTGTCGGCACTGGTGAGATTGATGCCGCTGCTCCCGGCCATGCTGAGGAGGAAGACGGTGATGTCCGGCGACGAGTTGAACTGATCCACCAGCCGCTGACGCAGGTCTGTCGGCGTGCTGCCGTCGAGCTGCAGGTACTTGATCCCCCACTCGTCGAGGAATCGTTCGAGGATCTGGTGCATCTGAGTGCTACGGCAAAAGAGCAGCGCCCGATGTTCGCCGGCGACCACCTCGTCGAGCAGCTCCTCCAGGTAGGCCAGCTTGGCAGAGTCCTCGGCCTTGACGTGGGCCATCGACCAATCTTCGTTGACGAGCACGGGGTGGTTGCAGATGCTCCGCAGCTTGCTGAGCATCGCGAAGATGTGCGTATGCGACCGGCCGATGCCGTTGGCGTCGATCTCGTTGAGCATCTTCTTGTAGGCGTCGCTGTCGAGGTAGTCCTTGTAGAGCTGCACCTGGAGCCGGGTGAGCTCCACTTGGTGGTCGATGGTCAGCTTTTCGGGCAGGTCCTTGGCCACGTCCTTCTTCAGCCGCCGAAGCACGAACGGGCGGATGCGGCTGGTGAGCTGCTCCCGGACTGGCTCCCAGGCGATGCTGCCAGCCGAGCCGTAGGTCTTCCCGAACTCCGTCTGGGTTCCCAGGTAGCCGGGCATGGCATAGTCGAAGAGCGACCAAAGCTCCATCAGCCCGTTCTGGATCGGCGTGCCGGTGAGGACGAGCTTGTGCTGCCCATGAATCTTCTTGACGGCCTGCGTCCGCTGAGCGGCCGGGTTCTTGATGTGGTGCCCCTCGTCCACCACGACGTAGAGCCAGGGGACGGAGGAGAGCCGGTGCATTTCCCGTACGGCGATGTCGTAGCTGGTGATCACGTAGGTGTGCTCCCAGCCGCTGCTCTTCCTGCTGGCCATGGCTGCCACCTTTTTGGCAGCAGCGTTGCGCGTGGCCCCCTGGAGGACGACGACCTGGCTGCGGACGAGGAAGCGATCGATCTCCGCCCGCCAGTTATGGACGACGGAGGTGGGGCAGATGATGAGCACCGGGCTCCCCGACCGGCCGATCTCCCTCGTCCGCTCGATCGCCGCCAGAGTCTGGATTGTCTTCCCGAGGCCCATGTCGTCGGCCAGGATCCCGTTCAGGCCGAAGCGCTGCAGGAAGGCTAGCCAGTTGAAACCATGCTGCTGATAGGGGCGAAGCGTCACGCCGGCCCGCATGTTGGCCGGGGTCGGCACTTCCTCGATCCGGGTGAAGTCTGCAAGCTTCGCTACGAACGCTGCGTACGCCCGGGAGTGTTCGACGGAACCGATGGCCGAGAGGATCGGCAGCACCCGCTCCCGTACTGCAGCAGGGAACGCGAATCCTTTGCCGTCGGGCTCCAGCCCGAGATCGTCGGCCTGCTCAGCGACCCGGTCGAAAGAGGGCCAGTCGGTCTTGACCCATGACTGCCCGCGGCGAGCCCATGGATCACCCGATCGGATCAGGTCCGCCATCTCCTGATGGGAGAACTGAAAGCGGGCGTGGTTGTAGGTGGGGTCGAGATGGAGCAGCGAGTGTCCGTCGGAATCGACGATGTCCATTTTGAACGAGACCGCTGCCTCGACTTCCACCAGTCGGTGCTTTTCCTTGACCGACTCGGAGAAGTAGACGTTCCATGGTCCCGCGATCTGTGGATCGGCCCCAATCTCCCGGACCTTGACGAGCGTGGCCGGGATGAGCGGGCCCTCGATCCGTTGCCCAGGCTCCGCAACGCTGCAGATGACCTCCCGTGCCTTGCGGTACCGGCGCAGAGCGCTACGGTGAACCGTGACCCACCCTTCCGGAGACCGTACGTAGCCATCTTCATCGGTGGAGAGAGCCATGATGGCCCTGTCAGACACGTCGTGCATCTTTCCGTCGGCCGCCTCGACGCGGATCATCGGATCGACGTGGATTCCTGTCTGGTCGCCAACTACCCGGAGTAACGGTTGGGCCACGCCCTCGACCACCCGGAGTCCCTGGAGCCGGCGGTTTCTCTGGATCCGAAACGCCTTCTCGACGGGCTCGGTTATACGCTTCAGGAATCCAGGCGCGTCGGTGCCACGCAACTGCAGCGGCTCGGCACTCCGAAGGAGCTCGAAGTCGAGGTCGGATTTCGAAGCCGGAACATGGAAGACCTGGTCTCCCACCGCCATCCAACCCGCGCTGTCGCGGAGCAGATCGAGATCCGTGGGCCGCTGGATCTCTCGTCCATCGTCGGTGAGTAGTTGGGTCGAGATGTTAAGCGAGTCAGTGTCGTCGAGAGCCGCATTCACCATCAGATGAGTCGGAGTGGGACCGCTCTCGGTCGCGATGCCGTTCCCGAGCCGGCCGAATACCTCCCGCATGTGATCGAGTTGCCGCGGATTACCGGCGTAGCCACCGTCGGTCTGTTCGAGGTGAAGCGATGCCGCTCGATCGATCACGGCTTTCACGACCGGCGCATCGATGCGGACCCAGCCCTCGGGAGAACGCACCCATGGGTCACCATTCCGAATGGCGTTCTGTGCCTCAGCATGCGAGACCTTCGAGCCACCATGCAGGTAGCTCGGGGTGATGAGGCACGCGGGGATTCCTTGCCAGACCGTTGGCTGAAGGGCAAACGTTACGGTGGCCGGGGCGGTGAAGAGGCGGTGGAGTGTCTTGAGTTCCTGCGGGATCTCCGGAGCCCATGTCGCCCCCTGGTTCTTGATTCGCCGGAGCTCGGGTGACGGCGATTCGAGCTCAATGAGCACCTTCGGGATCTCGCCGCCGTGGACCTTTCTGCGAATCGGGAGCACGCCACTCACGGCCGCAATAAAGCCCTTGAACCGCTCGATTGCCTGGGCCGGAATAACCTGCCATCCGTCACGCACTTTTTTGTAGGCGTCGATGCCGGCCGGGGCTGCTTCGATGTCGGCCTCGACAAAAGGATGCTCGTTCGCGGTATCGTTTACGTCGGGAAACATCAGCTCGGGCGCGACGCGAATGTGGTCGGCATCCCCGGAGACGCCAAGACGACACGCCGGCTCTCCTCGGCGGATTCGTAGTCGCCGAAGATCGTCGCTCAGCCGTATGTCACGGAACTGATTAGCGGCCCGCTCGATGGCGTCGAGGAACCTAGGCACGTCTTCGCCGATGAGCCCGGCCTCCCCGGTGACACGAGCCAGCATCGGCTGGATGGGGGCCGTCGGCAGTTCCACCTTGATGAGCTGCCCTCGGTCGCAGACCATTCCCTCGTCCGCCACCATCTCGTCAAACGACACCTGAGGGGCGACGGTCATGCCCTCGTCTAGCATCAGGCCTGTCCTGCCGATGAGTCGCCCGTCGGATGTCTGGTCGAGTGAAAGCGTCAGGCCAGCGTCCCTGGCGGCCGGAGTCACGGTCCGCAGTATCCCAACACCGATGAACGCCGCCGCCTTCAGCGGCCGAGCTTCGGCGGGAATGACGAACCCCTCGACGTCGGGCTGAAGGCCGAGCTGGGCGGCCACTTTCTCGACTCGGTTGACCGTCTCAGCGTCGATTCTGATCCAGCTCTCCTGGACGCGGAGCCAGCCCTCCGTGTCGCGGAGTGCCGCTTTGGCCTCCTCATGGCTCAAGACGATCCCGCCCACTCGGTAGCGAGGATGGAGCACCATCTTCGGCCTGCGGCCTGAGGCGGACTGCCGCACTTCAAGATCTACCGGACCGTCGGCGAAGCCACGACGGTGCGACTTCTTCACCTGATCGGAGATCCGCCTCTCCCACCCCGCCGCCTTGAATCCATCGAGCGCTTCGAGAGCACCCGGGATGGCGGCGCCCTTCAGCCGCCGGCCCAGCGGGACGCGCTCGGCAAGGTCGGACCGAGATTTGCGGCACTCCTCCAAGGCCGCCGGCTCGACTTCAATCCAGCCAGCCGGCACTCGGATGTACCTGCCGTGTTGGCTGGCACCGGCCTCCAGTACCGACTCCGGTAGCGTGAGATCGTCTCCGTTCTCGGTGCGGATGCGGACGTCGCTTTCGATCCGGATGCTTTCGTCGTCCCCCGTCACGGCCACGCCGGGGAGGACCGTCTTCCCTCGAGTCACGCGAAGTGACTGGAGGGGCCCAGTCCGTTCGATACGGCGGATACCGGCAAGGGGCGTATGAATAGCCTTGAGTAGGTCTGGACCAATGTCACTGGCCAGCGTCGTCGGCCCTTGCGGGGCGAGCAGCATTTGCTGCACCGGACCCTCGGCAAGCCGGCACTGGACGATTGAGTCACGGTCAACGAAGAACCCAGCGCTCTCGGCAAGCTGGTCAACGGATGGTGGCTTCTGCACCCCCCGGCCGTCGTCGAGCGTCATCTCGGAAGCCAGACGAATCCTGTCGCCATCGAGCGAAAGGGAGACGTTGAGCTGGGCTTCGGGAATGAGTTCAGGACGACGGGTCACCTGCCCGAGCCGGGCGAGTGCCGTTTCTGTCTCGTTGAGCTGATGCAACGGAACCCGGAAGCAGCTGCCGAGGTCGTAAAGGCCGAGCTGATCGCAGCACTTCACAACACCTCGATAGGTAGGCTCATCCACTCCATACCACCGGCCATCGTGTCGCGTCCACTTGGTCCCCGTGGCGATCGCATCGGCGATCAGGGAGTGTGGAACGACTCCAGCCTCATGGCGGTAGGCGACGTGGAGCGACGCATGGGGGAAGCCGTCCTCGGCTTCGATGTCGATCCGAAACGCTGGCACCCCGGGGGCTTCCACGGTTCGGTGGAGTTCACCGACTTCCCGGGCGGCCTTGATCTGCCATGCCCCAGAGCGGACGCCGCGGCGCAGCGCGAGAAGGGCCGCAGGGATGTCAACGCCGCGGATGGGCGTGTCTATCGGACAGAGTGTTCCGACCTGCTCACGGGCCCCGAGAAACCCAGTCAGGTCAGCCTTCCTGACTTCGATCCATCCGTCGCTCACCCGGATGTAGTCGGGGTCGGTCACTCCGAGAGCTTGGGCGTCCGCCGGCGTGAGGTCGTGATGGATGCCCTCGGGGGTGTCGAGGGAGAGGCTTGAATTGATCGTGATTTGATCGGCGTCGCCGGTTACCCGCAGGCGTTGCGACGCCTTGCCGAAGTGGATCCGCATTCCCTGCAGCCGACTGTCTTTCGTGAGTCTGCGGATTCCGTGCTCTGGCGAATTGAGGGTCAGGAATAACTTCGGCACGTGCCGGCCCCACAGCGATGCCCGGCCACCGTTGGCGAAGAGGACATCGAGGGCAGGATCGGTGGGTGGAAGGCGAACGAGATCGTTCCCGGCGGCAAACCAGCCTTCATTCCTGCGCACGTTCGCCATGTCGGCTGGGGGGGCGACGTCGCTTCCATCCTCCAGTCGCACCCGGATGGTCGTTGTCAGCGAATCGTCGTCTTCGAGGCGGAGATCGAGAGTTACCTCTCCGGTCCGCCCCTCCTGCGAGGATTCGATCACCGTGCCCAGGTGGCCAGCCGCCTTACATACCGCATCGCGCTGGTCGGTCGTGATGCGGAAGCCAGCTGTCACCCGCTCTAGGTGTTCAGCCTCGGCCAAGGATTCCACCGCCAGGTAGGACCTCTGACAGGGCTTGATCCAGGCGTTGGCGTGCTTGATCCACTCTTCGCCTGTCAGGATCGCCTTGCCCGCCTCATCGTGAAAGATCGAGATGTGACCGTGGAGGTAGGACGGGGAGAGCGTGTAGCTGAGCACGCCGTCGTCGGCCGATCGCTCCAGGACGAAGTGCGTGGTCGGTGGAATGTCAGCCAGCTGATGAAGGTCCGCTACATCCCGGGGAACCGTGACCGTCCAGGGCCGGCCTTGAGCGGCGAGGAGGGAGGCAAGAGCACGGGGGATGGCGGTCCCGTAGAGATCCGTCCGCAGCGGCACGTTTGTCGGCAGCTGCCCGCCAGCCTTCCGGTACGTCTCGACGGCTTCGGCGGGAAGCTCCGCCCAGCCCTTTGCAAAACGCAGATAGCATCGGCCGTCGGTCAGTGCCGCGATGTCGTCGTCGGATTGGCGGAGATTTGTTCCGTCGGGGAGGCGGATCCTGAGTCCTGGCTCCACGCGAATTGCCGCGGCGTCGCCCGTGACGAGCAGTTCTGGCGTCGCATTTCCGGGGACGACCACCATGTCTTGGAGGGGCGGGGTCGAGCGAACGTCGGCGAAGACGTCGGGGGACCCAGCAATCTTCTTGAGAAACTGAGGGACCAGTGTTCCTTCGAGGACTCCGTCTCCGCCCTTCTTAAAGAGCACGTGATCGAGCCGCGTTCCGGTGAGGCTGAGCTTCACCATCTCGTTCCCGAAGGGCACCCATCCGCCGTCGGCGAGGGGCTCTTTCAGGTCATCTGGCTTCGGGACCACCGTCCCATCGTCGAGTGTCAGTTTTGTCACGACCTGGAGGCGATCACCGGGAAGCAAGGCGAGGCTGACCGACAGCCGGGTCTTTTGGCCCTTTCCGGCCAGCATCTCCGAGCCCGAGGTGAGTGCGATCCCCCACTCATTGAGCCCCTCGACGAAGCCGGCCACCTTCTCCCGATCAACCCGGATCGCCTTCCCGTTCGCGAGCCGCACGACATGGGCTGTACCCGCTGTCAGTCGCACCTGATACCCGAGGATCGTTTGCTCGGTGGCGGGCTGGATGAGCTCGATGGGGACAGTCAGGCTGTCGATCGTGAAGACTGGCGTGAACACCGCCGACCGATCGGGGAGCTTGCTCGCTCGAAGGCGGACGGTGGGCCGCTTCGGAGAGACCTGCGAGAGCAGCCGCTGGCTGACCGTGGCTGGAGGCAGATCGGGCATGGAATCTAGCGATCTGGCGGGGGCGAGCGGCGAAACGAAGGTGATCGCCGACTCCGTCCCAGACTACCCCTTCGTGGTGGGCTCGCAAGCCATGGTGGGGGGAACGCTTGGGCTCTCCGGCATCCAGCTTTGAATTGGTCGTGCATGAGCCGCGATTGGGCGGAATCACTGGTTATTTACTGCTCACTGCAAGACACCGGGGGCATGGCAGAAAGGTTTCCCCCGCTTCCGCTACCGGCCCGTGGCCCAAGTCGTTTTCTGAGCATCTGATCGTCTTAGCATCAGCCGCCGATGGCCCGCGACCACATTGCCACAGGTGCGATCAGCGCCGCCACCACGCGATACAGCGCCGGAAGGCGGTATGGTGCCGCATAGAACGGGGCCAGGAGACTTGGGCAAGTCCGAGGCCACGACGGCGGTCGCGGCAATACCGCCGTGCGGCCATGACGTGCTGAAAACCCTCACCGTAAACGCTTCAGGCCTCAACTCGGTAGCAGCCATTCGTGCCGCCCGCCTGGGCCCAATTCCCGTTCTCATCCGTCACGTTGAGAAACGTCGGGCCTACGGGAGCAGCCAGCTTCGAGACGGCTTTTGCACCGCATCGAGCGAGACAGGAAAGACGTCCTTGTGTTCTTCGAGCATGAGGCGATAGAGCGGCACCCCGAGCGTTCTCCAGGAAGTCAATGATTCGTGCATCTCCGTGACATGGAACGGTGAAGCGTCACCCGCCCCCCAGCCGCTCATAAATCGCGTCAAGCTCGCTCCAGATCGGATCACAGAGCCCGGGGCGATAAGCAGCTGCCCTGAGGCCGAGATGCTCTCCCCCGTACTTCATGATCATCTTCTCGTTCTTCTCCCCGGGCTCGATCGATTCTCGCAGGTTGGCGAGCCGATCGGCGGCTTTAACGACAAGCGCGACGGTGTCGTCGCCGCTCAATGCCGCCAGCTTTTCGTTGCGCCGCCTCACCTTCTCCGCCTTGTCTTTCACTTTCTCGTCGGTCAGGAACCTCACGAGCCTCGCCACGTGGTCGCCGAACTCGGCCGCCACTTCCTCCTCGGTGGTTGGAGTGTCCTCGATGACATCATGCAGCCACGCCACGGTCTCCGCCAGTTCGCCATACGGTGCGGCGATCGCCGCCACGGCCCCGAGGTGATAGGCGTAGGGGGGCGAATCATCGCTGTTCCCGTACCTCTGGTTTCCGTGCTTCTCGATCGCCCTGTCTCAGGCGTGTGACACGAAGTCCTTCGTCACTTCCTCCGATCGCCTAGGTGCCTGGCCGCCCCCCTTACGCTTGCCGCCTCAAATGGTTCGGCTGGCACAGCACGCTCGCGGAAAAAGACGCCACCTGGCCGGCAGATCGAGGGGCGGGCCATTTGGCCATAGCGACCCGCCCCTCGTCGACGAGTGTTGATCTTGTCAGTCTCTCTCAACTCAAAATCCGCGTGATGGAATGCACGATCTTTCCATCACGAACCAAGGCGAACCCTGCCCGTCCGGCTAAGTACTTCCACGAGTCCGGCGGACTGCTGAAACGCCACACCACATCCCCTTCTTGGATCACCACAGTCACGGCGTACCGTGCGGAATACTCCTCGGCGGTGATGTCGGCCGCCGGCTCCACGAGCCACTCAACGGGCGGCCAGGTATCGGGCTCGCTCATCAGTTCCCTCCATTCTTGCTACGAGTGTTCGTCCGGGCTTGCCGGCCCTTCTTCGCTGGAAACTCAAACCCAACCCGTCCTTCGTCACTGACCACGATGTGCGCCTTGAACGGCCTGCCTGACTTGCCGCGAAAGCCATTGAGGAGATCGGTCCGCTTGTCGCGGAGCAGCTGACCGGCCTCAACGGGCGTGATCGTTCGGCCACACCAAAGCCGCTTGAGCGTGAGCTGGCAGATCGCCTCCTCGCCGACGGCGCCGTCGCAGACGTAGCCCGCCGGCCGTTCACGGACGGCCCCTCCACAACAGGGGCAGGTGCCGATCGTGGGGTGATCGGCGGAGAGGTCGCTCTTGAGCGAGTCGAAGAACATCTCGCAGCGCTCTTCCGCCGGGAGCCAACGCAGGCAGCCCGAGTAGGGCTTCCGCTTCTTCGCGCTGTAGAAGCCATCGAGCTCGCCGATCACGCCGTCCCGGAGCAGTTGCTCGAGCTCGTGGATCGCGAGGTGCCGTCCATACTGCACCTTCGAAATCCGCAGGCGGCCATCCGCCGTGCTGTAGTCGAGCAGCCTCTCGACGAGCGGCTCGCCGGTGCCGGGGAGCGTGATCTGGGGAAGCTCCTGGAGGACAAGGTCTGTCGGTGAAGCCTTCACGGTCTCCACGAGGTCCACGGCCAGTCGTCGCACCTCTGCCAAAAACACGTCGGCGGCGATCGAGTCGTCCTCAATGGCCTGAAGCTTCGCCTCCCACTCGCCGGTCATCTCCGGACTGGCGAGAACGTCGAGCCGCAGCCGTTCGATCAGCTGGACGAGCGCCATCGCCTTCGGTGTGGCCGAAAGCTGCCGCCCCTGCCTGGTGACGTAGCCATCCGAGATCAGCTTCTTGAGGATCTCCGTCCGGGTGGCGGCGGTGCCCAGGCCGCGGCCGCTCATCGATTTCCGTGCTTCCTCATTCTCAACGAGCTTCCCCGCCTTCTCCATCGCCTTGAGGAGCGTCCCATCGGTGTAGCGGCCCGGCGG
>Ga0164293_10005021_pt1 | contig 11265 bp, 10 predicted proteins | sample GEODES118metaG_FD_111487 | JGI IMG/M metagenome (GOLD analysis project Ga0164293, IMG submission 111487) | Eutrophic lake water microbial communities from Lake Mendota, Wisconsin, USA - GEODES118 metaG | ecosystem: Environmental > Aquatic > Freshwater > Lake | place: USA: Lake Mendota...
ATCCGCGAAGGTGGCCGTACGGTAGGTGCCGGTCAGGTAACAGACATCCTTAAATAACTGGGTTAACTCTTTATAAGGAGTTAATTATCAGGATATAAGTTACATTTACAAAGTACTCAGGCATATGCCTGGGTACTTTGTCATCTTAAAATAGTTCTTTTCGGATAACCGGAGAATGGTCATACGGGCATAGTTCAACGGCAGAATAGAGGTCTCCAAAACCTTCGATCTAGGTTCGAATCCTAGTGCCCGTGCAATCTTTTATTATGAAGAAGGTAGAAGCATATTTCAAAGATTCTTATAAAGAGTTACTGGAGCGGGTAACCTGGCCCACTTGGGAGCAGTTGCAGCAGTCGACTATGATTGTACTGGTGGCTACCCTGGTGATCACAGCCCTGGTCTGGGTAATGGATCTGGCCAGCAATGGCATTTTAAAATTCGTATACTCCTTATTTAAATAATAATGGAAGAAATTCAAATCCAACAGGAGACAAAGGAAACTACCAAATGGTATGTGCTGCGGGTGGTAAGCGGTAAGGAGAGGAAGATCAAGGAATATCTGGATAAGGATATACTCCGGAACGGTTGGGATAAGATCATCAAGCAGATCTTCCTGCCGGTGGAGAAAGTATACAAGGTGCAGAATGGTAAGAAGGTCATGCGTGAGCGTAATTTCTACCCCGGTTATGTGATGATCGAGGTGGAAAGTGGTAAGCTGAATGACGATATGATCTCCAGCATTAAGAATATGACCAATGTGATCCACTTTCTTGGAAAGGATAACCCAGTGGCACTCCGTAAATCCGAAGTGAATAAGATGCTGGGTAAGGTAGATGAAATGAGCGATGCGGGTGGCATGACCATGAGTGAACCGTTCATAGTGGGAGAAACGATCAAGATCATCGATGGTCCTTTCAATGATTTCAATGGTGTGATCGAAGAAGTGAACGATGAGAAAAAGAAATTAAAAGTAACTGTAAAGATCTTCGGACGAGCTACCCCTGTAGAGCTCAATTACATGCAGGTGGAGAAGATATCTTGACAGAACTTAGCTTATTTGTATACAAACCCCCTGATGGGGGTTTTTTATTTTTTACCTGTACGGGCTTTAATGGTATATTTAAAATATGAAATCTGTCTCTATAAAGGACATAGCCAACGAGGCCGGAGTTTCAACTACAACGGTTTCTTTTGTATTGAATGGCAAAGCGAAGGAGAAGAGGATCAGCGAGGATCTCAAGAACGAGATCATAGGCATTGCCAGCAAGCTGAATTACAGGCCAAATCAAATCGCGCGCGGACTACGTACCGGTCAAACCCATACGCTGGGATTGATCGTCGAAGACATTTCCAATCCGTTTTTTGCCAATCTTGCAAAAGTAGTAGAAGATGAGGCTGATAAATTTGGATATACCGTGATGTTCTGCTGTACGGAGAACAGTGAAACCAAGGCCAGCAGCCTGATAAACATGCTCAAGCATCGCCAGATGGATGGTTTTCTGATCACGCCCACTCCAGGAATGGAAGAGGAGGTGAAAAGTCTGAAGGATGAGAAGAAGGCTATCGTATTGATTGATCGCTATTTTCCGGATTTAGATACCAGTTTTGTAACGGTTGATAACTATAAAGGAGCCTATGAAGCCACCATGTACCTGGTCAGGAAGGGGTATAAAAAGATCGGTCTGGTGACCACCAATTCTGCCCAGGTCCAGATGCAGCAGAGGTACGAAGGGTACCAACGAGCGTTGATCGATCAGGGACAGGGTGACAACGAACATAATGTGCTGAAGCTTGATTTTGACCAGGGTAAGGAGCGCTCTGTTGCCCGGATCGCCAATTTTATAGCTGAGCAGAATTCCGACGCCCTGTTTTTTACAACCAATTATTTGGGAGTTTATGGTCTTGAGAGCCTCCGTGTTTCTGGGAAGAAAGTGCCCGGTGATATGGGTATGATCTGCTTTGACGATAATGATCTGTTCAGGCTTGGTACACCTTCGGTGACAGTGGTTGCGCAACCCATAGATCAAATCGGAAGGGAGGCTGTGACGTCATTGCTTCACCAGCTGAAGAATAAAGGACTTGGACTTCCCTTATCAAAAAAAATACTTGAGCCCCAGCTCATCATAAGGGAAACATGATACTAACGACATAGGTTAAACGAAAAAAGACCTTCGTAAGAAAGGTCTTTTTTCGTTTGTCGGCGTGCCTGGCACTAAGCCTGTCCTTCTGTTGAAGGGGCAGTTTCAGGAGCTGGTGCCGGAGTTGGTGTTTCAACAACTGCAGGAGATGCAAGTGCTGCTAAAACGGCCCTCTTGGCCCTTCTTGCAACTGCTTTCTTAACTACTGCTTTAACAACAGCTTTTTTAACTGCTTTTTTCACAACAGCTTTCTTAGCCTTTTTAACGACGGCTTTTTTAACTGCTTTTTTCACAACAGCTTTCTTAGCCTTTTTAACGACGGCTTTTTTAACTGCAGCTTTCACAACAGCTTTCTTAGCCTTTTTAACGACGGCTTTTTTAACTGCTTTTTTCACGACCGCTTTCTTAGCTTTTTTTACAACAGCTTTTTTAACTGCTTTTTTTGCGACTGCTTTCTTTGCTTTTTTTGCAACAGCTTTTTTCACAACTTTTTTAGCAACTGCCTTCTTGGCTACTGCTTTTTTTGCTGGAGACTTCTTTGCTTTGGCCATAGTTGTAGCGTTTTGAAATTGAATTTAGAGATTGGGGTTATGTATCGAAAATTATGAAGATTAGTGCAATAAATAAAAAAAACAAATTCACGTCCCGGGCGTGAAGATAAGAGATGTACATCATAGTGGGTGATTGAAAAGCCGCGGCTTGCAAAACTCGTGGGAAAACATCCTTTCATGGAAGCTTTAGGTGTCATGAAAGATGGCTTGGTTTGCGCCGGATTTTTCACCTGCTTTTGAAACATTACTCATAAAAAAAGGGGTTGCCTGAAGCTAATCGGGCCGGCAAACAAGGTTCCAGGTGAAGTTGACGATCGGGCCGGCAAACAAGGTTCCGGGTGGGGATGTTGATGAAGCCGTCCCCGGGCGGGGGGTGTGAATAAAGGTTTCACGGATCATGCAATTTTGGGCAGTATTGTTACCCCGATGTCACTGATGGTCGAAATTCCACCGAAGTTGCCATTATTTGGTATTTTGCTTTGGCATTTTTGAGTATTTACCTTACCTTCGCTGCCCCAATTAAGAAGTTCTTTATTGAATGGCTTTGGGAGTCATGCCTTGAGTGTGACGTTATCACCAAAAAAAATTTATAATGGCAAAAGAAATTACCGGCTACGTAAAGCTGCAGGTAAAAGGCGGCCAGGCCAACCCTGCGCCCCCTGTTGGACCTGCCTTAGGTTCTAAAGGTGTCAATATCATGGAGTTCTGTAAGCAGTTTAATGCGAGGACCCAGGAAAAGATAGGCAAGTTTTGCTCGGGTTTGAGCACCGTTTATTCTGACAAATCATTCGACTTTGTTATCAAAACTGCTCCTGCTGCTGTACAACTGCTGGAGGCGGCTAAAATCCAAAGTGGTTCCAAAGAGCCCAATAGGGTCAAAGTTGCGAAAGTGAACTGGGAACAGCTCGAGGTCATCGCGAAAGACAAGATGTCCGATTTGAACTGTTTCACTGTGGAAAGCGCCATGAGAATGGTTGCCGGTACAGCCCGCAGTATGGGTATCACCGTTGACGGAAAGGCCCCCTGGGACAATTGATTGTTAATTATCCAGCAAGGATTATAAAAAGATTACAATGGGAATCACTAAAAAAAGGAAAGCAGTGACCGGTAAAGTGGATAGCAATAAGAACTACTCCCTGCACGACGCGTCTGCTTTGGTAAAAGAAGTGAATTGCACAAAATTCGATAGCTCAGTGGACCTGCATATCCGCCTCGGGGTAGACCCGAAGAAGGCTGACCAGGCCATCAGGGGCACCGTTACCCTTCCTCATGGAACAGGTAAAACAAAGAAAGTACTGGTTCTTTGCACGCCCGACAAAGAGGCGGAAGCAAAAACGGCTGGTGCTGATTTCGTAGGTCTTGATGAGTTCATCCAAAAGATCGAAGGTGGGTGGACGGATATCGATGTGATCATCGCTACCCCGTCTGTGATGCCCCGTATCGGTAAATTGGGAAAGATCCTCGGTCCCCGTAACCTTATGCCAAACCCTAAGACGGGAACGGTTACAAATGACGTAAGCGCTGCAGTTGCTGACGTTAAGGCTGGTAAGGTAGCTTTCAAAGTTGACAAGGCAGGTATTATTCATGCTTCTATCGGAAGGGTGAGTTTTTCTCCTGATAAACTGTCTGAAAACAGCCAGGAATTGCTGAACGCGATCATAAAAGCGAAGCCATCCTCTGCCAAAGGTACCTACCTGCGGAGCGTGTTCATGGCAAGCACTATGAGCCCAAGCATCTCCATCGACACCAAAGTTCTTATTCACTAATTCTTTGGTTAACGTAAACAATTTAAAAGCGTAACAATGAACAAACAGGAAAAAAATGAAGTGATCGAAATACTGAAAGGCAAGTTCTCTCAGTATAACAACTTCTACCTTACCAATACAGAAGCATTAAGCGTTGCCCAGATCACTAAGCTTCGCCGGATCTGCTTCGCAAAGAATGTAGAAATGAAGGTGGCTAAAAACACCCTCATCCGTAAAGCCCTTGAGCAGCTCGACAGCACCCGTTTTGAAGGCGCATTTGATTCCCTTCACGGTGTAACTGCCCTGATGTTTTCGGAGAATGCGAAAGAACCGGCGATGATCATCAGCAGCTTCCGCACTGATTCCAAAACCGAGAAACCCGTTCTTAAGGCGGCTTTCATTGACGGTGATGTATTTGTTGGCAATGACCAGCTTGCTGCGCTGAAAGACCTGAAGAGCAAACAGGATCTGGTTGGCGAGATCATCAGTGCCCTCCAGTCACCGGCCAAGAATGTTATCGGCGCCCTTAATGCCGGCGGTAGATTGGCAGGACTGATCAAGGCTCTGGAAGATCGCGCACAGTAAACAATTGGCTCACTGACTGATTGGCTCATTGGCTGATTAGGAAGATAGCCTAGTAGAAAATAATCAATTAGCTAATGAGCCAATGAGCCAATTAGCCAATGATAAAGCCCAATCCGCGGGGCATTTCCGGATAATTTTTTTAAACCGCCGTCGGATCAAAATGAAATGAAGACGGTAAAAATTAAGTAAAAATGGCAGATTTAAAAACATTCGCTGAGCAACTGGTAAGTCTTAGCGTGAAAGAAGTAAGCGAACTGGCAAAGATCCTGAAAGATGAGTATGGCATTGAGCCTGCTGCTGCTGCTGTAGCTGTAGCTGCTGCACCTGCTGCTGCTGCTGCTGCTGAAGAGAAAACTGCATTTGATGTAGTTCTGAAAAGCGGTGGTGCTAACAAGCTCGCTGTGGTGAAGATCGTGAAAGATCTTACCGGATTGGGTCTGAAAGAAGCAAAAGACCTCGTTGACGGTGCTCCTAAGGCGATCAAAGAAGGCGTTTCTAAGGGCGAAGCAGACGAACTGGTTGCCAAGCTGAAAGAAGCTGGTGCTGACGTAGAGATCAAGTAAAGTCAGTTGTAAAACCTATCATAGGGGTCGTCTCAATGTTGAGACGGCCCCTTTTTTTTGAATTTGATACAGACACTATGATGGGTTGATCTGTTATTCAACACCTCTGATCATAAAGGCCGCCACTCTTAAAACAGTAAGTTGTTTTGAAACAAACAGCGTGCAAGCAGCGCCTTAAAACTGTCTTAGTTTTGCATCGCAATTACATTATCATGAAGAAGATATTTTTCTTTGGAACGCTTGTCCTGTCAGCCCTGTTTTCCTGCGAGAAGCAGCCGGATACATCAAGGCTTTCGAATGCGTTTGTGGTTTCCTCAACACGTTCAAAAGACGCCCAGTTTTCAACTTACACAACCTATTTTGTTTCTGATACTATTGCCAGGGTGTCGAACAACAATAGCAACGATACCATCATTACAGGGCCCGCAGCACTTACGATAGTAGGAGAGATCAAGAACCAGATGAATGCCAGAGGGTACCGTTTTGTGGCGCGCCCCGCTAGGCCGGATCTGCTGATGCGCACCATTGCCATCAGGCAGGTGAATGCCGCCGTCATCTATCCTCCGGGTTGGTGGTGGGGTTACCCGGGGTATCCTGGTTTCTGTGATTTTTGGGGCTGCTACCCACCTTTCTACCCCCTACCTCCCCAAGTGTACAAATACAGTGTGGGTGATTTCATCACAGAAACTTTTGATCTCCGCAATGCGGAATCGAATAACAACCTGCAGGCGATATGGTTGTTTCAGCTCTCCGGTGTGCTGTCTTCCACTGAAGCGACCAATGTCACGAGAACCGTTGATGGCATCAAGCAAGCATTCGAACAATCCCCATACGTAAAAAAATGATGAACATGAAAAAGGTTATTTCTATTGTTGCCTTTATGTGTATAACAGTGTCGGCTTTGCAGGCACAGCGTCTGCATAACCTCTATGGATTATCCTGGGAAGTAGGTTTCCCAACAGGGGACTTTGTATCGAAGCCTTCTATATTGGGAGGGAAAGTGGAATACCGCCATTTTGTAAAAGAACATATATCTGTTGGTGCAACACTTGGTTGGAATAATTTTGAAGAATATGTTCCGCGTAAGACTTACGAAAACCAGGATCAGACGTCTGCGATTACTACGGACAATCAGCGTTTTGTGTTCTCACTTCCTATTACTGGAGATTTCTTTTACTATTTTGGGACACATGGCAAGTTTGTTCCGTATGCCGGAATCGGCCTTGGTGGACAGTACGCCGCTCACAAAGCATACTATAATATCTATGTCACAGACGACAAGGGATGGGGCTTTATTGCACGTCCCCAAATAGGCACCCTGGTCAATCTTGGGGTCACAAATCCTGCCAAATTGATACTTGCTGCAGGATATAACTACTCTACAAACAAGAGTGACGTATTTCGTACGGAAAATTTTCAGAACTTTTGGCTTAGCCTGGGAATCAGTTTTACAAATTAGTGGGTGTTCTGCAGCGTCAATGAGAGAAATAGCCTGGGGCTTTTCTTTTATTACGACTTATTTTTCGCCTAATTCAAATTTTGGCAAAACCCCAAATTTCCATACCTTTGCGTTCCTTTGATTTTAGGCCTAAAAATTGACGTTACAAAACAATCGTAAGTGATTGAAAATCAATCTTTTCTGGAACAATTGTTTCGGTTCGGGATTGTCTTGTCGTCTGTATAACTTAAAAGCGCTTTTAAAATATGTCTTCAACGAAACTGGCTCAAAACGGCAGAATGCACTTCGGAAAGGTTAAACACCAGGCCGATGCCCCAGATCTTCTGGAAATCCAGATCCAGTCTTTCAAGGAGTTTTTCCAACTTGAAACGACCCCCGACAGAAGGAATATTGAGGGGCTATTCAGGGTGTTCAAAGAGAACTTCCCGATCACGGATACCCGGAACATCTTTGTTCTCGAGTTTTTGGACTATTTCATTGATCCGCCACGCTACACGATTGAAGAGTGTATGGAGCGCGGTCTTACCTATGCCGTTCCCCTGAAAGCGAAGCTTAGGCTGAGCTGTAACGACGAGGAACACGTTGATTTCCAGACTATTGTTCAGGATGTCTTCCTGGGCAATATTCCATATATGACCCCTCGCGGTACATTTGTGATCAATGGCGCCGAAAGGGTCGTGGTTTCCCAGCTACACCGTTCACCCGGTGTTTTCTTCGGCCAGTCCGTACACCCCAACGGAACCAAGATTTACTCTGCCAGGGTGATCCCGTTCAAGGGCGCGTGGATGGAATTTGCAACTGACATCAACAATGTCATGTATGCTTATATCGACAGAAAGAAAAAGTTTCCGGTAACTACCCTTCTTCGTTCCATTGGCTTTGAAACAGACAGGGATATCCTTGAGCTGTTCGGTATGGCTGATGAAGTAAAGACTGATAAAAAGTCCCTCCAGAAGTATGAAGGCAAACGCCTTGCGGCCCGCGTGCTGCGTACATGGGTGGAAGATTTTGTAGACGAGGATTCTGGTGAGGTAGTATCCATCGAGAGGAATGAAGTGGTAATGGAGCGCGACACTGTGTTGACTCCTAAGGAGATCGACATCATCGTGGAGATGGAAGTGAAGAGCGTGTTCATCCAGAAAGAAGAGGTGAGTGGCGATTACGCGATCATCTATAACACATTGAACAAGGACACTTCCAACTCAGAACTGGAAGCGGTTCAGCATATCTATCGCCAACTACGTGGCGCTGATGCACCGGACGATGAAACCGCGCGTGGTATCATTGATAAATTGTTCTTCAGCGACAAGCGTTATGACCTCGGTGAGGTAGGACGTTACAAGATTAACAGGAAACTCAACCTGGAATTCCCGCTTGATCAGAAAACACTGAACAAGGAAGACATTATTGAGATCGTAAAGTATCTGGTACGCCTGACCAACGGTAAAGCGGAGATCGATGATATCGATCACCTCAGCAACCGTCGTGTTCGTACCGTAGGCGAGCAATTGTACGCACAGTTCGGTGTTGGTTTGGCCCGTATGGCCCGTACCATCCGTGAGCGTATGAACGTGAGGGACAATGAGGTGTTCACGCCGGTTGACCTGATCAACGCCAGAACCTTGTCTTCCGTGATCAATTCCTTTTTTGGTACATCACAGCTCAGCCAATTCCTCGATCAAACCAACCCGCTGTCGGAGATCACGCACAAGCGTCGTATTTCTGCCCTCGGCCCTGGCGGTCTGAGTCGTGAGCGAGCTGGCTTTGAGGTGCGTGACGTACACTATTCGCACTACGGTCGTCTTTGTACCATTGAAACACCTGAAGGTCCAAACATCGGTCTGATCTCCACACTCTGTGTGCATGCCAAGATCAACGAAATGGGCTTCATTGAAACCCCTTATCGTAAGGTGGACAGTGGAAAGGTGGACATGAAGAAGTTAACCTATCTCAGCGCTGAAGAAGAAGATACTGCCAAGATTGCCCAGGCAAATATTCCTTTGACAGAGAAGGATGAATTTTCCGAGCCCAAGATCAAGGCGCGTCAAACGGGTGACTTCCCGATCCTGGATCCGGGAGAAGTTGAATTCATGGACGTAGCACCGAATCAAATCGTTGGTTTGTCGGCGTCGCTGATTCCCTTCCTGGAGCACGATGATGCCAACCGTGCGCTGATGGGATCGAACATGCAACGTCAGGCTGTTCCGCTGATCCTGCCTGATTCCCCTATCGTTGGTACAGGTCTGGAAGGTAAGGCCGCCCGCGATGCGCGTATCCAGATCCATGCTGATGGTGAAGGTGTGATCGAGTTTGTTGACGCCAATGAGATCCACGTTCGTTACGAGCGTGATGAAGCACAGAAATTGGTGAGCTTTGAAGATGATCTGATCATTTACAGGCTTACAAAATATATTAAGACCAACCAGGAAACCTGCATTACCCTGAAGCCAGCCGTTAAAAAAGGCCAGCGGGTGAAGAACGGCGACTTCCTGACGGAAGGATATGCGGTAAAGAATGGGGAGCTTGCTCTAGGTCGCAACCTGAAAGTGGCATTCATGCCATGGAAAGGGTACAACTTCGAGGATGCCATCGTGATCAGTGAGAAGGTTGTTAAGGATGATCTGTTCACATCGATCCACATCTCTGAATTTGAACTGGAAGTTCGCGACACCAAATTGGGTGAAGAGGAACTGACTCCGGATATTCCAAATGTATCGGAAGAAGCCACCAAAGACCTCGATCAGTATGGTATCATCCGTATTGGTGCCCAGGTTAAGGAAGGCGATATTCTCATCGGTAAGATTACGCCAAAAGGTGAATCAGATCCTACCCCTGAAGAGAAGCTGTTGCGTGCGATCTTCGGTGACAAAGCAGGCGATGCTAAAGATGCTTCATTGAAAGCGCCAAGCGGCACGGAAGGTGTGGTCATTGGAAAGAAACTGTTCCAGCGTGCAAAGAAAGATAAGAATGCCAAGGTTCGTGAGAAAGCAGCGGTAGAGAAATTGGAGAAGGTGCACGAGCAGAACGAAAAAGAACTGCTGGAGATCCTGATCATAAAGCTGCAGACTTTGCTGAAGGATAAACCATCAGCGGGTGTGACAAATAACTTTGGTGAGATGCTGATCGGGAAGGGTGCTAAGTTCAGTGCGAAGAATCTGACTGGCATCGATTACCAGAATGTAAATCCGCTGGGTTGGTCAGGTGATGCCAGGATCGATGAGCAGATCAATATCCTTCTGCACAATTTCAATATCAAGTACAACGAGGAGCTCGGACGTTACAAGCGTGAGAAATTCAACATCTCCATTGGTGATGAATTACCAGCAGGCGTTCTGAAACTTGCCAAAGTATACCTGGCTGTGAAGCGTAAGCTGAAGGTTGGTGATAAGATGGCGGGTCGCCACGGTAACAAAGGTATTGTTGCCAAGATCGTTAGGGCGGAAGACATGCCGTTCCTGGAAGATGGCACTCCTGTTGATATCGTTCTGAACCCACTGGGTGTACCTTCAAGGATGAACCTGGGCCAGATCTACGAAACCATCCTTGGATGGGCAGGAGAGAAACTGGGAATCCGTTTCAGCACGCCGATCTTTGATGGTGCCACGCACCAGGAGATCAGGGATCTGATCACCAGGGCAGAACTGCCGAGCTCTGGTCACACCTATCTTTATGATGGTGAAACCGGGGACCGCTTCCACCAGAAAGCAACGGTAGGTATCATCTATATGTTGAAATTACATCACATGGTGGATGATAAGATGCACGCTCGTTCAATCGGACCATACAGTCTGATCACCCAGCAGCCGCTTGGTGGTAAGGCCCAGTTCGGTGGACAACGTTTCGGTGAGATGGAGGTTTGGGCACTGGAAGCATATGGTGCTGCCAACATCCTGCAGGAATTGCTGACCATTAAATCAGATGATATTATTGGTCGTGCTAAAACCTACGAAGCCATCGTCAAGGGAGACAACATCCCTCGCGCTGGTGTGCCGGAGTCGTTCAATGTACTCGTGCATGAATTGCGAGGCCTTGGACTTGAACTTAAGTTTGATAACTAACCATAGAAAAAAGCCCCGAAAGGGGCTTTTTTAATGTGATGAATGTGATGAATGTGGTAAATGTGATGAATGAATGTGACGAATGTGGTAAATGTGATGAATGAATGTGATGAATGTGATGAATGTGGTGAATGTGATGAATGAACGTGCGAATGATGTGTGCTGC